>ERZ1292644.121-Hain-H14-01um-R2-121-length-55129-cov-7_pt1 | contig 55129 bp, 91 predicted proteins | sample MGYA00564402_ERZ1292644 | MGnify/ENA primary metagenome ERZ1292644 (study PRJEB36523, sample SAMEA6512644) | groundwater metagenome | collected 2019-01-09 | study: AquaDiva: Metagenomics assemblies of 32 groundwater samples
CCCCCCCCCCCCCCCCCCCCCCCCCCCCCCCCCCCCCCCCCCCCCCCCCCCCGTTCAACCCACTTGGGTCTAGCTCCCCCCTGAATGGTGGACCATCCACGGCCCTCCTTATCCCAGAGTTGACGCCTCTATTCCAAGAAAGGATGTTCTTGGTCCCATGGCGCTGGGCTTCGCCCCTTTCGGGGTTCTTACACACTACCCTAGATTAGAACTCACAAGGGTTTGTTCTGTCCTTGTTCTGCCACCGCAGGATGCAGCCATCCTTACCAGGGGCAGGAACACAATGGACAACACCTTTACCATCAAGGACTCGATGAGTTGTTCCATTACGTCGCATAAATAGGGTTCGTGGCAAGGTGATTCGGTAGATTCGCCCACCGAAGTCATACTCACGCCACGCTTCTGTTCTAATGGAGTTCTTGAGGAGTTCCATTAGTTCGTTCTCGGGATGAATCTGTCAATCACGATGTTCGCACGCAGGCGAAGGGCTTCCTTTTCGCCCTTGTCGTTCATCACGGTCTCGCTGGGGTGAGCTACCCACGACTGATAGCCACCATTGCCATCACTGGGGAAGTTGCGCATGCCCTTCACTTTGAAGCCTGAGGCACGATGGCCCGCTTCCCAGTCGAGAATGGCCTCATACTCGGCTCCAGCGGTCTGCTCCACGATGTTGGCGAGTTCCTGAGGGTCGCCAGGGATGTTGCCGGTGTAGCCGACGGCCTTCAGGTAGTCTCCGACCTGAGAGACCTGGCTTCCAGAGCCCTTGGGTCGTTCGTAGAGCTTTGCACTGACCTTGATGAAACGAGGCTTGAAGTTCTCGTTGGAAGGCCCAGAGATGCTCGGATCGAGAGTGACGCTGAGGTTGCCAGCCTGAGTCTTACCGAACGAAGTGGCCGGAAAGGACTCCGGCGAACGGAGTGTATACCTCCCTGCCTTGGGAAGCTGGAATGTGCTTGCCGACTGGGTCCTGTAGGTGTCACCGCTGAGAGTTGAAGTGGGGACGAGGTCCCCGAGGCTCGAGATGTCTGCCATTCTTTTTCTGCTCCATGTTTGGTTGTGTTACTGGTTAGGTTACTTTCAATGCGAGTCTACGTCGTATCACCTCCACTGCCGCTTTTTGGGCCTCAAAACGCACCATGTCTAGTGCTTTACCGATGTCAGCTGGTTCGATGGTCAGTTGTTGGAGGGGCGGGGCATCAAGTGGGCGACGAATATTGCCCAGGGCTGATGCATTTCCCATGCTGATATCAACGTGATTACCCAGGTAGAGAATGTGGCGTTCTGGCTTGCCCTGCTGGGCTGAAATGACGTCCATCCTGAATGTGTAGTTGAAGTCCTGGGGGATGGTGGTGGTGAGCGCCTTGCCTAGGATGTCAGGACCCACAACCTTGGTGGTGTTGATGTCATCATCGTCCTTGGAGGCACCGGCTGTCCACAACACATAATCGGCAGGGAGTTTCTGGGACTCCATGATTTCTTCAGAGATGCGAGTCTGGGGGATGGCATACTTCTGGTAGCCCTTGGTGGTGCCAATCTTCAGCTTCTCACCATCTCCAGATACCTCGAACGTGGTGTTAGTATCCCCTCCGATATTGATGCCGATGGCAGCCTTGCGCTCAATATCGAGCTTCATGAGCTTGGCAATGCTGTGGGCACTCTCGAATGCGTAGAGACCTATCTCAGCGTTCTTGGCCTTGTCCAGGACCCACTTACGATTGGCATCCCTGATATGACCCTTGGCAGCGCGGTTGACGAAAATCCATGGGTCGGACTCGGCGAGTTCAACGGGCTCGATGATGCCCAAGCTGATGTAGGGCTGAACAGGGTCCACTCCACCACGGTCAGCCGTGTAGAGGCGAGTTTTCTTACCCAGAGTTTTATAGACATACTCAGCAAGAACCCCAATCTGGGACGACTTGCCGGAACCGGTGCGTCCATACAACAAAATCGTGGTAGCGCTCAAGATTTCACATCCTTCTCATTTTCGACCACAGTTGGGGGCTCGGGGTAAATGTCAAGGGGCCCCATGCACTCGACCTCACACTTGCCACAGCCCTCATACCAACTCACGGCATCTACCAGCTTGAAGGCCACATCTTGGATGACCACATTGTCCTGGATTTCGATGGCCACCAGAAAGCCATAGGTTTTGGCTGGCCCCTTTTCACGTTGAAGCAAGATTTACCTCCTTGTTGTGGATTTGATTTAGGGATTATACCATGGTTTTCCACACAAGTCAATGGTGGCCCACGCTATGGACACCACTATATGTTGCGGCCGTCAAAGTCACTCTCCAGGTAAAGAACCATCCTGCGGGCGTGGTCGAGGGTGTTGTTCCCCACACGCCTACGATTGCATCCCCAGCAAAGCAGACCACGCACACGCTTGGTGCGGTGGTCGTGGTCCACGTGGGCAGTGGCCTTGCCTTCCTTGTTGTGGGGCTTGTAAATAGGCTTCAGGCAGATAGGACACACCCCTCCCTGGAGTTTGAACATCTTGTTCCACTGAGCGGGGGTCAGGCCATAGTTCTTCTTGAGATAGAACACCCGGTCTTTCACCTGAGCACGTTTCATCTTATTCCACCTGGGCATCAGACCTCGTTGAGAATCAACCAACGGCGCTGACCCTCCTTGAGATTCTTCACACCGTGGTACACCAATCCGATCCGCGTTTCTCCGTCAATGGCCGGTTGGTCGTTCACGTTGCCATTCACGTAGCCAGCCTTTTTCCGGTAGTAGTGGCTGGAGAAGATGCGGCTGTGACTCTCATTGGCGTTGATGGCGTCGTCCATGAGCCCTCCTACAGACTGGATGATCTGGAAATTGGGTGGACATTTACTCCGGTCAAGGTGCAAGGATTTGGTGTAGGCGTAGAACTTCTTATCGGGAAAGGTCGAGGCAATGCGGAACCACGCGTTCATGTAGCCTTGGGAGAAGAAGTCGCCTGAGTCGTGCACACGCACGGTGGCATTTTTGATCAGTTTCAGGTCAGCCACTGCCATGCGGGTGAACTGGGCTAGGCTACCCCTTGTCAGTGCCAGGTTGAACTCCCTCGCTTGGGCCACATTGGGGAGGATATACCTTCCTTGTCTGGCATAGCAGAGGGTCGCACAGGCACCAGCTTTGGGGCATACGTGGAAGCCGTCAGCACTGCGGAAGGCTGGTATGTTGAAGCTGACCGTGTCTAGCTTGGCCAGCTTGGTGTTGCCAAACGACCACTTGAGGTTAAACTTTTTCACTGGGTATCCTTTCTGTGCCAATACATATACTAACAGGAGAAACAAGGCACTCTAGGACGTAGAATCGCCTTATACTTGGGGTGATTCAGACACTTCAGTTTGGGCGGTCGCATTGAGTTGCTCCATTTCAGGAGTGTGGTGGGGTTCGCGTGGCACCCATCCCATCTCCAGGGGGTTCCCGCCACTGCCGAAGCACAGCTGACGATAGCCGCAGGGTTTGCCCCACCCGGGGTTGCATTCGGAGAACTTCTGCTGGAACGAGGTGTTCAGGATGTCCTCAGTCATAACTGGGTCGGCGCCGTCCATCATCTTTAGGGCCATCTGGATTTCCATCTCCCTGGTGAGGCGCTGGTTGAAAAACGAGTCCACGAGGGCGTCCTTGATGTAAATGGGTGGGGTTTGTGGAAACTGATCACCCAGCACAGCCTCAGGCATACCCTCGACCCATGCCTTGACACCACCCTCCATCTCCCACACAGGAACCCGTTTGAACCCCGACTTGTAGGCATATCCCCACTCGGGGTAACTGAAGGGAGGAGTTCCTTGGCGGTAGTAGGCATAGCAAAATACTGACGATTGTTTACCATAAGCTTGCCGTCCCTTAAAAAGGCCTTGGACAATCGTGGCAATGGGTGCCGTTCCTAACGTATGTTCAATGGCTCGAACGGTTGAATGAATCTGGACGGCGGTCTGCCATTGGTTCACCCACTCCTCACCCTTATAGCTCGAACTCTTGAACTCAATATAATGCCAAGCTCCGTCACGGTCAGCCAGCACCAGGTCTGGCCGGGACATGAACGTAATCCCATCGCTCAGGGGGTAGGTCATCTCCTCCTCAATCGACACGATGGTTGGATACTGGACCATGAGTGAGGGCCAAGCATGCCGGTAGAACCCCCTCAGCAGGCCTTCGACGAGCGTGACTTGCTCTCGGGCGAAGTTCAGCTGGGTGTCGTCCCCACCAGCAGCGGTCATCAGGGTGTCGAGGACAGCTTTTCCGGCCACACCAGCGACGACATCTATATCCACCACCCCGTCGGCCCGGTGTTGGGTCGCTATCGCGGCCAGTCCGTCATGTAGGCAAGTCCCGAGAAACAACTCAAGGGGGGTGTTCGGAGGCACCACCCCACGACCAGCGGCGTGATAGTTCCAGTAGCGCTTTCTAGGACAGAGCCAATCTTGCACAACTCGTGACCTATCACAGAGCCATATGATGTTGTTGGGTTCACTCATTCAGGGGTGCCTTCCACGGTTGTTGTTATTAAATGCCATGATGCAATACAGGAGCAGAACGGTTGCAAAAAGGACCATCTTCCTCCGGTAACCCACCGATAACGGGTGGATTTGTTAGCATTGTGTTAGAGTTGGCGATTTCGAATAGCCGGATTACCTCCACTGGTCACGAAGATTTCACGGCCCTTTCTCTTGATGCCATTGATAGTCCTCATGAGGGTCTTCCGCATATCCTGGGCCTTTTGATGGTCTCCACGACTCGCCCAATGTTTCAGGGCCTTTGCCCTGGAACGAAGTGCCAGTTCATCCTTAGATTCAAACGTGCTACCGCTGAACATTCGCTGCCTCATGTTGTCCCTTTGGATTTACAAAGTATACCACGGAAACAGGAATCTGTCAACCACTACCTGTGGTGGTATCATGGGGAACTCACACATTTGACCTGAGGGGAAATCCGTGGTATAATCTGTAAATTCCTAAGAACAACTTCAACATCCATTCAACCCCTTTCTGCGTGAAATCCACGTAGGGCAAGGCTTGACTGACATTGACCATCGACTATACCGCAGGACCGATTCCAGCACTTGAAGACATCGCTGAGCGACTCAACAGCCCAATCAAGGAAGGTCCTCCAGATATCATCACAGGACTTCTACCTAGTGATGGGCAGCTCATCCTGGCAGGGCAAACTAACATAGGAAAAACACTGTTGAATCTGGAAATCATATCAGCTGTCACTACAGGAAAACCCCTCTGGGGTGAGCTTGCACCTGTCAAGCAGTGCAAGAAAGTCCTGTATATACTAGGGGAACACAACACAGAGGAAATCAAAAGGCAGCTGAAGTTCACACGGTTGGACATGCCAGACCATGTATTTATCTTGGGACCAGATAAGTTACTCTGGGACAAGTGCTTGGTCACGAAGGGTGGTCAGAACATCCAAGCTGTCAACAAGTTCATAAAATGGGCCAAAGGGTGTGACCTAATCGTTTTTGACCCCATAGCAAGCTTTATTCATGGTGAGGGTGCAGAAAACGACAACGTTCAGATGCGCCTTGTGCTAGAAACAATGAGCATGATTGCACAGTCCACGAATGCCAGCTGCATTGTGAATGCTCACCTTGGCAAACCCATGATGAACAACTTTGGCCAGGAAACTAAACGCCAGACCTACGCCATTCGTGGAGCGTCTGCAATCGAGGATTCAGCCTCGACCGTATTTTATTTTGACAAGGCTAGTAATCCAGCCATTGAACAATCCACAGGTGGAGAGGTGTTTGAATTGGTCTGCCGTAAAAACAAGGGTGTTCGGCAGGAAAAGTTCACCCTCCTACGCAACAAGGAAACCATTACCCACACACTGGTATCTGGTAACAGCTTCGAGGCCGTCCGCAAAATCGACCTACGGGCCAAGTTTGCCAGATTCCAGGATGACAACCCCAAGTTCGACGACGCGACCATCTATAAGATGATTGCCACCAGCGAAGGCCGACCCGTTGACACGATAAAGCGCTGGATGGGAACCCTGATAGATGGCTAGAACCGGAATGATCGCCACGTCACACTAGGGGCAAGCTCAGTCCAAAACAAGGAAGCATAGGTGTCAACCAGGTCCTTCTTGGGTTTGGGTAGCTCAGTGAAGCCTGGCTCAAGGGCTGGGGGCACGGACTTGGCCGCTTCGACCAAACGGGGCCACTCAGAGTCGATGAATTCGTCCAGGAGGGTCAGGTCACCATCCATGAACCGCTGGTCATAGCCCCTCCGCTCCTTCAGGTAGGTGTAGACCATCCCAGCCACATCAACATGCTTGGGCATGGACAGGCCATCCCGTTTCAGCTTGAACGCCAGCGCCCTCATCATCTTCTCGATGGTGAGTTCGATGCTCTTGGCATCCCAGTTTGACGAGGATGCCGATTCACTGCTAGCGGTGTAGTAAACATTTCCTCCAGGCACAATAGGCATTTTACCCCCCTTCCTCACTAAGTCTTGAGCACTCCTTCAAAAGCCAATCCAACGACACAGGCCGGTAGCCAGTCTGCTCAACTGAGATATTAATGTAGGGCCTGACCTTGATTTCTTGGGTTTTCTTGTCTACCCACATGACTGGAGGTGGTGATTCCCTTTGGTGGATGTGCCCATGAATATTCCCCAACACATTACCCATAGACGTGGGATGCACAGGGATGTGGGTGAACCTCATCTCTCCAATCACGTTCATGGCCATCACTTTCTCGAAGTACTCCAGGTAGAACTTCATGGCATAGTGGTCGTGGTTGCCCATGATGAGGCGTTTATGCCCATTCATCCTCCGGAGCACACCCAACCCATACCCACGGTTGTCCCGTTCCATGGTGACATCACCCAGGCAATACCAATGGTCCTGGGGCCTCACGATTTCATTGTGCCTCTCTATCAGGCACTCGTTCATCTCCTTAACGGTAGTGAATGGCCGCTCAGCATACTTCAGGATGTTGAAATGATGAAAAGTGATGGTCAGATGAAAACCAAAGCTCGGCCATTGCTGATTCTCCTTTCATTGATGAACTTTCGCCAAGATTTACCACCTGCTTGCCTAAAGCAGACACTACTACAGAACTTTGCTGTCCGCTGGCCGCTGGGCCTGTAGAAGACCTTATCACACCAGTAACATGGTGGTATAGGAATCTTCGAGGCAGCCATCCTGATTTGGACTTTTTCTATGCGCCCGTCTATGGTCATGTGGCATTTACGGCAGAGATACCACCAGTCGGATAGGTCCCTTAGGTATTTGCCTGATTTGTTAGCCAAATCCATAGGGGGAGCTTCCTTGCAGCTCTCACACTGATTTGGTTTGGTATAACGCTCTCGTATCCATGTATGAAGGGCACTATACCCAACTTCATTGCCCTTCCAAGCAGGATTCAGTTGGCCTCTTTTACACACAGAACGCAAACAACCACAGCTTCTGGAATTTCCATTTCTAAGGTTATTCGCGTGAACTGTGGATTTTCTGCCACACCTGCAACTACAAGTATAGTAGTTACCATCCAGTCGGTCCTCCACACGTAAAAAACCAAAGACCTTTCCAGTCAACAGCTTGATGTGCATAAAGACCATCTTAGCATACTATTGGTATGCTTGTCAATGGGTCACTGGAGAAGAAGAGGTCGGCCATTCTCAGTCATCCATTCCAAGGCCCTGGTTCTGAGCAAGGTCATGGAGCTTCTCCTCCACCTGCTGAATGGCATAGATGATGTCATCCAGCTTCTGGTCCTGGGTGTCCAGACGCCTATATAGCTGCTCAAATGGGTCACTGGCCGGGCGTTCACCATCGCTGAAGCCGGTCCCGTCCGGGGATGTTCCTGTGTCAACTGTCATCATTTTTTACTCCGTTACCAACCCAGTTACTGGGCCGGCTCTTTGCAGGGTTAGTCCTGCCACGCTGCGCAAGTCTAGTCTAGCCACTCTACAACAGTCAACCCGCCATGACCATGAATTTTCTCGGCTGCTACAATGGATGGCCACACCTCGACTGAATGGTAGACGCCCAGCCAAGAAATGACCACCTGCCCGTCGTGGAACTCCAGACCTTCTGCGACGATTCCCGTTCCCGACACATGGCTCACATCTTCCCGCCGATTCAGCTGGAACCTCCTCACCCTTTTCCACCTTTACCCAGGAACACCCACACACAGCCTAGTAGGATGCTCCCAATGAGCATCAGACAGACCACCCCATAGAGCCACAGCAGTCCAATCCCAACACTTCTAAGCACTTTTCACCTCTAAAGCCTTCAGGATGTCCCTGGCTAGTTGCAAGGCCTTTTTCCGTGGTAACCATAGAACAGGGTGTTCTGGCGGTCCAAACCATGTCACCAGATTCTCGTCAATGAAATGGAGTCTGGCAGCGTAGGGCTTGAAGTTACGGTTAATGCATCGTCTGACCTTTATCATTGGGGTTTCCTCACAGGCTTGCGGTTTACAGGTTTCCGCCACATATCCAAGGGCTTGCCTTTGGGCTGTGGTCCTGGCGACTTAGCCGGTTGACTCATTGTCCCATCTCCTTGAGGATAGTGTTTACCCGCGCCTGTGGAACGAGGACGCAGGCTCCGTTCCGGCACGCCACGCCCGAGAGCAGGCGAAATCGTGAAGTGGTTAGGCTCCCCACCACCCTCCCCCCATCCCACGTTGTTGTGGATAGGGTGATTTTACGTGGTTTGATGACCATCTGCCACCGGTAGGGGAATGTGTTAGGCTCCAGATTGCCTGTCCTCTCGCTTACCTGGATGGTCTTGGAGCATGTGGACACAGTGGCTTGAGGAGGCTTCTTGCCCACCCTGAGTTCCACCCAGCCTCGCATTCCAACGGCGTAGAGATGACAATCTGAGCGAAGTTTCACAGCTTTTCACCTCTTGGGTCAACAAGGCCCAAATCGGGTCTGTCCAGCCCTGGCAGTATCAGCCCTGCCTCCACTGCGCGGGTGCACAGGTCACTGTGCTCTCGCAGTTCCCTGGCAGTGAACCACCAGCTCCGCCCGCAGTTGGCACAGTTACGCTCGCGTTCGACTCTTGATTCCCTTCCCATCTGTTGTTTACTCCTGGTTCTCCGGACAACGTGCCGGGATTGGCCCACCGTTCATTGCCTCCCGCAAACAGGCTCACAGTGGGTTGAGCCTTGTGGCGTTTCTTGGCATCGTCTTTGAGCCACCCCACCAGGGCAGCATGGTCGACAGTCCACACCCACACCTTGAGCTTGTTGGATGAGTTCGGGTTGACATGCCGGCCGGTTTCAATCACATCCCCGAGTTGGGTCTCGCGGATAAAGGCGGCGAAGTTCTGTCCATACTTGGGACCGTTTTCCTCAGCCCAGGCAGGACCGTGGGCCTCGGTGAAGATGGCAAACCGAAACCGCGAGTACTGGGCAGGGTCCTCCCAGACAGCATAGCCCTCAACAGGCTGCACCTGGACGCCCAAATATCCCCACCTACAGGGACCAACTCCGTCTTTCTTGGCCCGTTCCCGCACCTTGTTCACCAGGACCTTGTTCTTCTCAGGGTCCGGGTAGAGCTGGGCCCCAAGTGCTCGCATGGCCTCCTGAGGATTGGGATAGCTGGCAAGGCCTGAGAGTTCCTTGACCCCGCAACAATCCATCGAATAGTTGACCTTCACTTCTCACCCCTTTCTGCCCGATTCACAGGCCTAGTCACACACTGCCCCTAAATGGAAATCTGGGTTGATGGAATGGCTTCCAAGGTGAAGGGTGAGGGGAATCCGGCTGATGTGTCCGGTGTCCTCATCCTGGACCAGGGCCAGATGGGTCACCGTCAGGGTGCCCACCGGTTGTTGGGTTTGTGCCTGAGCTTCGAGCTCTTCAAGTGTCATGTTCCTAACCCCCCTCCGCTGTGAATGAGAATGGCTTGACCTTCTCCCCTTCGTCGAAGGCACGGATGAACCGGTCAGCCCTGAGTGAAAGGTCGTAGGAGATGAAGTCGTAGGCGCCCCACCATGGCATCTTCCTGGGCTTCAGGCTGATGCTTGAACTGACCTCTATCTCCCCGCGCTCAACCTTCAACTGTCGTCGTATGGCAAGGGCAATCGGGCAGTCACACGTCGAGTTCTTCTTGCCATTCCTGATGTCAGCGGCCGTAACCGTGACCTTGAGCTTCTTGGGTAGTTCACACAGTTTCATCTTCCCCTCCTTGATTGCTGGACGTTACTTACAAAAAGTCCCCCTGTGGAGCCACCGTGTATGTGGTGGAAGGGGGAGCCCCCCAAGCAAGACCTGCGACCACATCCAATGTGGATGGTCTCGCCCGAAGGGCTGGTACCACGCGGCATGACCGCACCCTACACGGACCACCCCCTCGGCTGACGCTGCCCGAAGGGCTGGTCTCTTTCCATCCCGACTCCTGCGGAGGCCCACAGGTTTCACGGGGTACTTGAAGGGAGTGATGGTACCGGACTGAAGACAGTCCTTGAGGGAACTTTAGTTCCCTCTGAAAGCTACGCAAGTAGCTTTGGGGGGTGACGGCACGGGGATTTCAACCCCTTCACTTGGTATTTCCAATGGCTGGTAGCACACACCAGCAGATGCCTTCATCCCCCCAACCGTTTTCCACCAACTTGGGTGGATGTTCCCTGATAGCTCAACAGGCATATCCGCCGGTTTCCTGGTCTCCCCAAATGCCACCATCGTGGCAGACGCACTTGCATTCCGCCCATCGACAGTCGGCATGGTGATGGTTCTGGCAGTAGAAACTTGTAGGATTGACACTGTTAGGATTCTCCACCCCATGACTGCTTCTGGAGGCCGCAAACTTCCTGATCCGCTCAGCCCGCACCATGAGTTCCTCTGCTAGGTTGGCATCCATCTCATCAAGTGTCATGTTCGCACCCACAGCAGAATCAGTATCCCAATCACAAGGAGTTCCCAAGGCTTGGGCATCTCAGGGCCACTGCCACCATAAATGTCCATGTCATTATGAGGGGTCATCGCTCCAGCTCCATTCTGAGCCTTCTCAGCTCCTCGGCCTGGGAGTTGTGACAGTCACACTCACACTGCCTCCAGAGGCAGGAGTGGTGCTTGCCATTCCGGCAGAAAAGTGATTTCATCTGGAAGGGAATATCACAGTAACCAGAGGGTTTGTGGTTGGAGTGGTTACAAATGGGTTCCAGGAGTTCTTCGTCATCCAGTGTCATCTTCTTTTACCTTGAAATAATGATGGGGGCGGAATCCGGCTCATCACCGGACCCCTTGTAATACAAACTCGGCCCAATCCTGGCTTACACCAATCTAGGGCACCTGCTGTAATATAAACCCCCAACCTTTTAGTAACTTGGGTTGCGCCGCAGGCTAGGCAGCTGCTCGGAGGGGCCGACCCTGCGACCAGGCCTCAACAGCCCGAGCGTAGGCGTTCACGGTACCGCCCTCCAAACCCGGACTGCGATTTACCTCCAACACCACGAGGGACTTGTCGGCGAGTTCACCGATGTCGACAGCACCGAACGTCAACCCGAGGGCCTTCACGGCGCTGGCAGCGAGGTCGCGCATCTTCTCCTTGGACTTGAAGTCGTCGTATTTGATGCTCCAGCCACCTGCGTAGCTCCGCACCCACGCATGCGGGTTGGCGAACCCTTCCCGAGGCTGCTTGGAACCGGCCCGAATGGACTTGCCGTCGAAAGAATGGATGCGATACTCCTTCACGAGGGTGAGCTTCTTGACGAAGAAATCGGGGGTGGGTGGGGGAGTCAGGAGGTCAGTCCCGCCCATGTGGTTGTTGACTCTCCCCACCCAATCTCCGGCTGGCACCCGCCGTCCCACCGGGACAGGCTGTGCAAGGGCATTCTGGAGGCGCTGGAGCCTCGTCACTGCATCATTGACGCCCCTCTGGTAGATCTCATTGCGGGCAAATGGGGCCTCCACAAGGTCCTCCAGGAGGTCCACAAGGTCCCCATGGATCTGGATGGCCGGATCCGCCCCAGCGGGCTGCTGAACGTCCTGTGGACGGGTTTTGGAGACCTCGACCGTGGGGACCCCGGCCCGTTTCAGGGTAACGGCGTCCTCATACTTGTTGTGGAGCGCCACATTGTTCAGGACCTTCACACCGGCTGGGAGGTTGCCGTTCAAAAAGGCACCCCAGCACACCACAACGTCACCTGCCCGCACGTTGATGGGGTGGTTGCTCAAACGACCACCGTAGAAACGACCCCCTTCGAACTTCCTGAGCCGACGTCCACCGAGGGTGTCCGCGAGTTCACGGGCTCCTGTGGACGATGCTGAACGAAACACGAAAAAACTCATGATTTGCCTCCTGAAATGGTTGATTGTTCTTACCCGTTGCCCCACATGATTCACAACGCCAGCACGTCTTTGGGTTGAGCAAGGTACCAGTGAGGTACCAAAGCCTTACTAAGTGCTGACACGCTTCTTTGGTCATTCACTACCCAGGACGATGGTGGTGACCTTCTCGTCGCCGTCATTCCTGTCCCCAAGCCCCCATTGGGCAATGTGCTCTGAAATTTCCTCCATCTGGTTGATGAGGTCAATGCCCATCAACTGCGGGAACTGGGACAGCATCTTCTCCATCAGGAGGAGGTTGTCGTCCAGCATGTTCAGGGACTCCATCAGGTCGTCCTCGATGGCCTGGGTTTCCTCCACACTGAAGGCCTTGGAGAGGACCTTGGCCACCCGCTCCTTGCCGGACAAGTTCTGGTGGTTCTTGCCGAAGAGGACGCTGAAAATCTTGTCCGTGGCGGCCTTTACCTTCTTGTTCTGCTGACTTTTAGCCTTTTCATCAGCCACCCATTCACAGACGACTTCCCCTTCGGGGTCGGACTCATCGGTGGACTGGGCCTCAAGGGCTTCAAGTTCTTCAAGGGTCATCGGTCACGCTCCTGAACTCTCCACGGTGGCATTCTGACTCCACCACCGACATCCACACCGGGGCCAGCATCAATACGACGTAGTTCCACCCTGCCGTCTCGACCTCGGACGGCACGGAAGCCTGGAGGGATGGCCACATTGGCACCTGCAACGGGTTGGGCTCCAGCAACCCCGCCACGGAAAGCTTGAATGAAGGGATTTTCCCCTCCACCCTGGTCTAGGGGTGGGGGTGGAATGGGAGCTTGGCCTACCTCAGCCCACTGTGGTTGCTGGGCAGCGACGGCCTCAAGGTCCCGCCGCATCCGTTCCTCATCCTCCTTCATAGGGTCGCCAGTCTTGGGGGGAGCGTGGTCGCCGCAGTTACGATTATGCAGGGTTTTGGTCAGGTGCTTTGAGTCAAGCTCACCTGCACCTTCACAATGACCATCGCCGGAGTGGCAGGCAGCAAGGGTGGGAACAACACAACGGGTACAGTAAAAGGCAGCACCCCCACCATCACCCTCGGCTTCGTGGTGGAAGCTGGCCATTTCGCCCTTTGCGAAGGTCTTGCCGCAGCCTGCACAGCCCATTTCCTTCCTGATACTCTCACCGAACTTGATCATCTCCTCGGGCAGGAGGATTGCTCGCCGGAGGGATTGGAGGTTCCTACCGGAGACCACATTCCTTGCGTAGGGGGCCTGCAGGAGGTCCACAACAATGTCAATCAGAGTGGGATGATGGGCCCTATTGGACCCATTAACTAGTTGGTCCTGGAGATGGGTACAGAACTCTGTCCACTGCGTCCACGGTCCCCCACCCTCCAATCCGTTATTGTAGACATTCCTCAGGACGATGCTGTTCTTGAATGGCTGCTTGAGGCGCAGTGAATCCTCCAGAATCCCGAGACAGTTATACTCCCGGCCCTTGAAATAGAGGCACATGAGTAGCAGGCGTTCCGCAGCGTCCCTTGCGATTTTGACCATTCTCCTTACTCCCTAGCCTTTCTCAGCCAATCATGGGCTCTATGCCCTTGCGGCGGTCCTTCAACCTGGATTGACGTTGGATGTCCTCAAGTTCGTCCCGCTGATACACGGTAGCTACCTGATGGTCGGACGATAGCATCCTCAGTGACCTGTGGGACTTCGGGTTCAGGCTGCAGGCCCACTCAAAGTCCCGAATATCCTGCTCCCTAATGGCACGTTCCTGGGTGGTCATACTATCGGTCACATGATCATCAGGTCGCCGGTCTTGCTCGGGCGAGGGAGGGCCTGGGTCTTCTTCTCCCGGCACCATTCCTCGTACTTGCGACGCTCCCGTTTGAAGCTCTTGTGGCTGATATCCCCTGACCTCCAAAGCCTCACGGCGGTCATGTACGAGTCGAAAGGGTGCGCCCCTGTGGGGTCCCCTCTCTGCCCGTGTCGGTTAGGGGAACCACCGCTGGAGCCCTGGCGGGTCAGCGCTGTATTCTGGCGACCACTTCCACCTACCGTCCTCGAATCGCCATCCCCCTGCACCAGACTCGATGCTCCGTTCGAGTGGGGTCTTGGGTGGCCCTCCTTGTCTGTGTCAGCCTTCAGGTCAGCCTTGGACTTATCCGCAACATGGCGTGGGACATTGCCATAATACGGTGCCCGGTCAAAACCCGCCACCCGCTCGTGCTCCCACGCCTTGTTGGAAACCCAGATGCCCTCACTGGCCTTGCCCCAGGTCCCTGTGCCGAACAGCTCCAGCTCCGTAGGACCAAACACAACGGCCTTCTCGTCGATGAACTCCAGCATGCCGATGCCATAGTGGGCAGCCATCCACGCCATGGCCCTGGAGTCACTCCACTTGCCGATGGGGAGCTTGCCATTCCCCCTGATACTCGCGTCGAGCATGGTGGTCTTCCACGCGCCCCAGTGGCCGTTGTGGAAAAGAACATTGCCCTTGGTACTTCCCTCCAGGTCCAGAGGAACGTCCTTCTGGATTGGAAAGGGGTGGGTGAGGAAGAGGGATGGGCCACCACAGGATGGAATCCGGAAATGGGCCACATACGGGAGGGGTGCCTGAGCACACAACTCGGTGATTTCCTCCAAATCGAGACCCTTCTTCCAGCAGACCTCATTCTTCTCCCGCCAGGCAATACCTGCACCGTGCTGGTTGGCCTGAAACATCTTGGCCACCATCTCCGCAGTGAGTCTTTCTTTTGCTGCGACTCCGATTACGCACACGACCCCTCCTAACTTGTTTGGTTACTTGTAGTTACAGCCAAATTTCGTGGCTTCCGGCGCTTCCCGATACCCCTCCACCATTTACAGTCGAGCTTTTTTCTGCAAGCTGTATTCTGCCAACAGAAATAACTACCGTAATATAGTGTTTGGAGCTTGCAGGTGCATCTGGGCTTGGGCATCAGACGAAAATCCTACGGTTCTCTTTCAGGCTGTCACCATCTGCCACAGTCTCCAGATGGTGCCTGGCCTCCTTCCGTCGGGTGACCTTCAGGAAGGCGTTGGTGATGTCGACCAGTTCCTGCACCATCGAGATGGCCTCCTTGGTGGTGTCCATCATGGGGAGGAGCCTGCATTCCACCGTTCCATACCTTCCATGGCAGTAGTTGATGACCGTGTAGCGGTGACCGGGACGCTGCTGGTTATGGTCCTTGGTCACGTTCCTGACCTGGTCATCGGCCATGTAGAGGTGCTGGCAGTAGATGGACTTGCCCTTCAGGCGAGGCCAGATGGGATGGTCGTTGCTCAAGCCTTTGTGAGTGGCCCACTTCTTGAAGTATTCCACCACCGTGCCTGGGTAGCAAGGGTCCATGAGTCTGGAGTAGGCGAGGGCTGTGCGAGGGCTCAAATGCACGTGCATGCCACAGGTCTGGTTGACCTTCTGTGGGTAGTGGGTCTTCAGCCAGCCTTCCCACTCTTGCATGGACATGGGGCCGTTCGCCAGCTCACCTGTGACGAGGGCAGTTTCACCCAGGCCACGCTCGATTTGCACACTGCCATCATGTTGTAGGCCTCTGGTGCCTGGGGGGAGTTTCGTCCATCCCCCCTCCAACTCAAAGCCTATCCGATATATGCGAATCGGGGACTTCCCCTTGGACCCACTCAGGTCCAGTGATTTACCGAGTTCCTGCCCCATAACCCCCCTCCCCCTTTCGTTGCGAGCCTTCTATTGGTTCTACCACAAGGCAGTGCGTGATTCGATTATCCTTCCACTTCGACGGCCATTGTGGGTCGAACACGAGATGACCATTCCGATACACAACAGCATGCCCGTATGTTTTATATCGGAGGCTGTCCCCACAGACGATGTGCGTTCCCCGTCCTGGTGGCCGTGAGCAACGGACCCAATGAACATGGTATCCACGACGACGAAAAAAGGCACGCACCCTAGCTGCCCAGTGCCTTCGTGGATGGACGAAATAGGGAACGTTTTCAGGATGGAGATTCAGCAGATATGCAATGCAATCTGTGAGACAGCCCTGAGTGCGTCGGCGTCGTGTCTCCTGTAAGTCCTCTGTTTTCAACCCTTTGTCACCATTCTTGCGTGACAATCGCAACATTCAAATTCACGGGTTTCATGTAAATCTGGTAGAAGCGCTTCCCAGCTTCGGCGATGTTGTCCCTGAGGGACTGCATGGCGCTTTCGCTGTAGACACCCTTCACACTGAACGTGATGCCTGCACCATCCCCAATACCAACCAGTCTGAGGAAAGCCAGATTGACATCCAACCCCCCGCTTCGCGGAGTGTCAGCAGCGTGAAGTAGGCCATCACCGGGTGGGGCTCCACTACCCGTGGGCGTGAGGAGTTGGCGGGCCAACCAGTCAAATCTTGCTCGGCGGGAGGCGTCCAGCTGGATGATGGGGATGGGTTCGGCGAGGTTGTAGGCCATCAGCGGGGTGTCTTTGGTAATGCCAACCCAGTGTCGTCCCAGGCTTCGCACGTCGACCTGTTCTCCGGTGGAGATGTTCCTGAAGAACTCCTCAATGGCCGGATGGGTCTTGACTGAGAGGGTGAGGCCACCCATGCTCCGCCGGAAAGTCATACTGATACAGCTCTCCCCCCGCTTCACCATGTTGATGTCATTCACCCCACCAACCTCTGGTAGGCCGTTTAGTTCATTCATTTCTTTATCCCCTTCTTCAACTTTCGCCGTAACATTTTACGCTGCTTGATTCTCTCCAGCACATAGGCACGAACGGCCTTGTCCTTCTGAGCCCCTTCACAGATGCGGAGGGCATCAGCAAAGTCATACTTCTCCCACAACTTCAGTGGCCGGTTCTTGTCCACCATGCTGAAATAAACCCAGATGGTGTCCCACGACTTGGAGGTGTCTGGTTTCAGCATGACCTGTTAGCCTTGCTTGAGCCGGTTACTGTAGGGCATGTGGCACTTGGGACATTGGATGAGCAGGCATCCACCAGACCTCCAGACATGGTCGCAGCCACCCTTATCGAACCGGGCCATGAACTTCCAGCACCAGTTAGGCAGTCGCATGCTTTCCTCCTTGGCGTTCAAGGTCGACCTTCGCGAGGAAGGATTCCCAGCCCAGGTCGTGACCGTCCGCACCGCGCTGGTGGTGAACCGTGCCATATTTGGTGGTCCAGTGTTCCATGGGGTCGTCGGGCCACCAGTACTCAATGCCGTCGGTGTCAATCTTGGACACGAAGAAGTCAAACGCATCCAGATTCCTGGCATGGAGTCCGGTGCCATAAAAATGGGCGTGCTTGCTCAGGTATTCCCTAACAACGGACCAGTTCTTCTTGGCCAGCTCCACATCGTTGTTGTTGATAGCGCTTCGCACAGCGTCGACATCCACCACCTGGAGGATATCGTCTTCGGCCTTCTCGTAGAAGTCAGTCTTGTTCCAAGGGTCCGGCTGTATCTTCTGGGTGTGGGCCAGCACGTTGACGGCGAGACGGGACAGGCCTAGGACCCCACTGAAGAGGGGGTAGCCCCTCAGCCAGAAGTTGCTGAGGGTGCGATACTCAAGGCCATGGGCAGGCAACCTGTGCTCACCAGCCCTCCCGTAGACCTTGCGCCGTTCCGCGTTGCCTGGGTGCCGGTCCATGAGCACACTTGTGTTGCCCACGAAAATGTCCAGGAGGGGCACGAGCCGTTCCCGGTGTGGCTTGAGGTCGTCACGCAGTCCCAGGTGGATGTGACCCCCAGCACTGCGTTTGGTGTAGGTAGCCGGGTTCACCCCAATCTTGGCACCAGAGTCGTAGATGTTGTTCGAGGGGGCACACCCAAGGGCTTTGGACTTCTCGGAGAGGGAGTCCAGCTCAGCTGGGTCCACCTCAACCACCTGGGTGAATGACGCGGTGATGCCATCCATCGTGGCCAGGTGCTTCTTCAGGGTTTTGAAGGCCGCACTGATTTCATTGGCCAGGAGGGCTCGGCACTTGGAGGGGGCTGGGTTGAGTTCCACCTGCACCCCATCCAACACAATCCCACCCTTGCGTGGAACCGTGCAAGCATTCGTGGTGGGGTTTCGAGTGAGGGTGGTCAGGCCCTCCTCAGGGATGACCTTCTCTGCCCCAATCACCTGCCCGCCCTTGAGCAGGAAGATTTCCGGGTCACACCCAAACGTCATTTTGGTGATTGGTGTTATCTGGTCGCCCACCTTCATACCCTCCCGTCGACGTAATAGGACTCGAACTTGTCACCAACTGCTCTAGCATGGGGCATGGCTGCACTCCAGTTCATGAAATACATCCGTTGCATCCACTCCTCGATGGCCTCACGGTTGGAGTGGTCGGGCAGCAGGCTGGTTTCCTTGAGTTCCTTCAACTCCGCTTCCAACTGTCCAGCCTTGGTGAACACATCGTTGACAGTTAGCTCACCCCTTCTGACTTGCATCAGGTAGAAACGGTCTGGCTCGTTCATTGGCAGCACCAGTCTACCGGTGTGCATCAGCTCCACACCTTGGAAACCCAAGCGGAGCATGTGCATGGCGTACTTGGTGTCATACCCAAACTTGGACTCCAGTTCGGGGCGGTGGCAACGTTTTTGGCCTCTTTCCCCCACCATGCGCTGTTTCTGACTGGTGAGATAACCTAGGAATGCCCCTGCAGCCTCTTTGGAAACGAACCAGTCTGCATGGTCTTGGAGCTGATGGCCCCGTGCGTCACACTTGATATGGTCCTTGCAGGGGACGAACAGCAGGGTGAGGATGGTAGGGTTGCCCTTGGCAGCAAGACGACAGAACTTCCTTAGGCTGTAGATGTTCAGGTCGAGATCCCCAGCCTGTGAGGGCGCATCCTTTTCACCAGCCCGAAGTTCCGCATCCCGGTGGATGAACTGCTCGAAGGACTCACCCAGTCTGAGCTGATACTCAATGGGTTCAACCATGACACCCATTTCGTCACGGTCACTGCCACCATCATCTAGGGAGAGGCCGTGGACCTTGGAACCAACTGTGGCTCGGAGGATGGTGTGCTTTTCGGCTACTGAGATGTCCATGGGGTCTGCAGGATGATCAGGAGGGTGTCGGGGCTCATCTGTCTGAGGAACTCCTGCACAGACTGGAACTTGCCCTTCCGCAGGCAGAACAGTGCCGCCGGACATCGGGTCTTCAAGGCTTCAAGGGCAAAGGCCTTCTGGAGGGGGATGCCCCCCAGTCTCATGTAGGCGTCCTCTAGGTGGGCGATGAGCTCGGCGAGTTTGTGGGTCATGGAATCAAAGTCATCCCTCCACTCGGGGAAGTTACCTATCACCTCATACGACTCACCGGACAGGATAACCTCTAGCACCCTTCGAGGGCCGTAGCCGTCTCCGCGCATGTGGTGGAGGGCCACATAGCCTGGGTGCTTGACCTTGATACGGTGGTAGTCACTGTCCACTATCACGTAGCCTTCCTGGGTGAGGGGGTCCATGGCGACGAAGGTGGCTTGGATGTGGGCCATCGTGCGGAGGGGGAACTCCCGGACAGCAGCCCACTTGTAGGACTGCCAGGCAAACTCGTCAGGGGAGAGTTCCTCGCCCTCAGCATCAGCACCACGACACCCAAGGAACACAATCCGAGGCTTGGGATACCGACACACCACCCTGTTATAGGGGGTCATCAGCTCAAAGAGGAAGGTCCAGTTCTGCCAGCACATAGCAGGCTTGATATACCCGAGCTGGTCCCATGTGCGCCAGAAAAGCTGCTTGAAGGTAATGTCCTGTTCGGCTCCAGTGGGTCCGACCTCACCCATGGCATCAGGAATACCACTGGTGGCGACTCTCCAATCACCTGCATACCAGTACAAGATAATAAGGCTTCCGTCGAGCTTTTCCTGGCAGAGGGCAGTTTCCCAGTCAATCTTGGCGGCGTTGAGTTCGCCCCAGTTGAAGAACTTGTCGAAGGGCCTTGCCACTATCCTCCAGTTGTCCTTCTCGTCCAGGATGAGGCCCCGACATTGTTGGACAGTGGGGTCACCCAGGGGGGAATCAATCTGCGAATACTTGAGGCTGACCAGGTGGGGGAACTCCACTCCACGTCTGTGCCCGATGGCATACATCTCTTTTAGGGCGTCAAGGGTGCCCCCATTCCTGAGGAACACCTGGGGGAGACACTCAAGCTTGTGCATTGGGGGGTTTGCCACTGGTAGCATGAGGGTTGGGTTTCTTGGCGGTGAGAGTTGCATCCTTCATCCTTTCACCTTCTTGGAGGCGTCTTGAGCCTTGAACCATTTGACGAGGGCCTCCCGGTCGATGGTCCAGATCCAGCCCTGGAGCTTGTTCCCCGAGTTGGGGTTCGTGGCCAGGGTTGAACACACCAGGTCACCCAGTTTGTGCTGGGTGATGTAGGCAGCAAAGGCCCGGCCATACTTGGCACGTCCGGTGGCCGTGAACACCACGTGACTCACCATGAGGTGGGCAGTGGTAGCCCGTGCTGGGTTGGTGAAGTATCGGCAGAACCTCTCCACGGCCTGTTCGGGGGTGAGGCCTGAGATGCCCTGGAGTTCCTTAAAGCCACAACAGCCCATTCGTGCTACGTCCATCTTTTCATCCTCGCTTTCCTTACCCTATAGTGGGTGGGCCTACAAGGGGGTTGGCCTTGGCCCACGCTGCCAGCTTGGCTTGGTTGGGGGACCAGATGTAGACAATCACATCGCCCTCACCCGGTTTACGCTCGTTGTGATAGGGGTTGTGCCGGGGAGGGGATTTCACCACACTCCCGAGGGCGTGCTCCCGAATGAAAGCGGCGAAGGCCCCACAGCTGCCCACGCTGGAGTAGTGGCCTTTCTTCGGGGGGAGAGTGGACATGTCAGGGCCACCGAAGATGACATGGATGTAGCCCGTGCTGGAAGCGGTGACGTATTTCTTGGTCTCCACATCGAACCGCTGGATGGTGGGGGGGTGTTGCTTCAGGAACTCCAGGAGGGTGTCCCGGGGAGACTGGCTTGAGACCCCTAAGAGGGTGATGACCCCACAACCGGTGGAATAGACGCCGTTGGAGGTGTACACCGTTATTCACTCTGCCTTGAATGGGTGGCCGTGATGGTTAGCGTCGAAGACAGTTTCAACGTCAGCGAGTGGAAACCCATGATAGATGATGGGGCGTACACTCACGAATGGCTCACGCCAGCAGTCATCGTGATGACAGTTGAGATCCTCACAGCCTGGACTCACGTATTCCACTTCCCACACAGAGCTTGGGTATTCCTTCCATGTGTCCGAGCCCTTGCAGAATGAAATGTGGTCGCCCTTTTTGAGTTCCATCCTAGAAGTCTCCCGGAGCACACTGCAGACATGTGAGGCCATTCTCACGCCACATTCTGACTACTTGGTCGCGGTCGTCGATAACGAAGGCGATGCGGTCCTTGGGCAGCAGGTCGAGGATCTCCTGCTTGTGTTCAAAATCGGGTTTGTAGTCCCCGGCTTGGCGCATGAAGAGGTGTTGGTAGATCCCCTGCCCCAGGTGCTGGTCCAGCCAGTCCTCGGTCTTCAGGCCACAGCCATACTCGGGGGATCTACCCGAGACAATGATGATGTTGTAGTAGACGGAAAGGGCTTTCACCAGGTCGATGATGGCGGGCTTGGGTGGGTCCTTGTCAACTTCAGCGTGGAACTTGTCCCACCTCGGCTTGAACGGACCAACCTCACCAGCGGCCAGTTCAGTCTTGAACTTGTCACGGACATGATGGAGCCTGTGGGTGGGGTCGGAGAGGGTGCCATCGATATCCACCAACACAAACTGTTTGAAGGGGTAGACTTCCTCATCAGCCCAGTCAATCCAGCCTGTGGTGAGGGCCATCCGTTCGATGATGGCCCTGCCCACTCGATCGTCACCTTGGCGGAGTCGATCACGTCGAACACACTCAGCAATGGGGGTGTCGATGTCGGACTGCTCAACTGGGATCCCGAGACACTCTCCCAACTCAACCCACATGGACCGGGCACGCTCAGTCAAGTTGGTGTTATCCACCACAATCGAGTTCTCGATGCGATTTTCCTTGAGCCACTCCGATGCCCTATGTTCAGCTTCCTGCTTGACTGTGACCTCACGTTCTCTCACCACCTTGCCGGGCTGGTTGAAGTAGGATGGGCCCTTGCAGCCGAACAACTCGACTCGGAGATCATCGAAATTTACCCTGAGTCTGTGCTGGGGGTCCTCAGCAACCCACTCAAGGCTGCGGACAGTTTTGCCACTGCCGGGCAGGCCACTGTAGACGAGGATACTCATGATGATTTACCGGATCTCATCGGGCCAGGATTCGTTGGCTAACACGTCACCACACTGTGGACAATATATACCAGTATGTGGTTGGGACTCGATGATCAGTTTGCACACTCGCTCCCACGCCTCCAAGGCATTTCGATACGAGTTATAGGCAACACCATCATCGGTGGTTTCGAAGTCCTCCAGCTTGGGCTGAGGTGGAAGTTGGATGGTCATGACCTATCTCCGTTTGCATGTCCAGGTGCTTTGCAATCCAGCTTGCCACACTGTGGACAAACAGTGCAGACCTCCTTGATGATTTCACGAACCGCAGCCTCGTTAATAAACGTCCTGCATATCGAGGGTGAGGTTGTTGCAGCCATGCAGCCACCCACCACTACCTCCACCATTACCCCAGTTGCCCCTGTATGGAACGAAGCAGCCATCAACATGTGGTTTGGGTCGGCGCTGTGACATACCTGCCTTAACCACCTTCTCATCGATGGTGAGGTGAGCAGTTCCACGCGCTCCTGCAGCTCTGCACAATTGAGCGACAGGCTCCAGGTAGTCCTCGAATCCATCAGGCACACTCGGGTTTTCAAGGTCGAAGGTGTGCATGTAGAACTGCCGTCCCGATGGGAGTGGCAGGGTCACGGGGATGAGATGTCTGTAGGCGCTGTAGAGTATGCTCATGTGTGTAACCTTACGACTCGTTTGATCCTTCTAACCCCAGCCTTACCCAGCAACCTTTCCAGGCGCTTACCGAGTTGCTGACAGGTGGGGCAGCCCCCATGAGGTGCAGGCCAATCGTCGCCCTGCCAGTACATCAGGAGCCACTCGTAGATGTGGGCCGCGTCCCTTTCGTTGAAGGAGATTCTGGGCATTCTCAGCTTTCCCTATTTTCTATCTCAAGGAAGAAGCCACGTTTGGCAACAATGACATGGAGGTAGATGGCATCGTTGAAGATGTCCAGGTTGAAGGTGAACCACGCGGCACCACGACACCACTCGAAATAAAAGGGCATGGGGTTAGCGGTGCAACTTCACGAACTCAAGCAGCTCGTCCAGGGCCTTGGTCATGTCCTTCCGATTGTAGTGCATGCCCCAACGGTCGATGAACGCGTTCCGCTTCCCAGCCAGTTCCAGGTCAACCTTCTCAGGTTCCAGGTTGGATTCAGCTTCGAGGTCGTCGATAGTTGCCACTTTGAGTCTCCATATGAGGGGCGTTTGTGGGCAGGCACGTCATTCTTTTACTCGACGTGCTGATGGATGTTTCGCTTCCCAGACCCCACAAAGTTGGTGGACGGTGCATCTTGGACAGGATGCTCCTCCCGGCACTGAGGCCGGTACTCTATTTAACGTCCTTTGAGTTAACCGCCCATATTGTGAGCCTATTAGCCTTAAACTGCGAAGCGGTGCCGGACGGACCCACCGATCCACCCTGATTAGCCCCTGTTATGTTTCAGACGCAGCACCCAACTTAGAGATCAATTGAAGGCACCCCCTACATTGGGGGGATGCCCTCTCAGAACCCTAGTTTGTGGTCAGCTGCCAAGGAGAGACGATCAGCTTGGGCTCACTGTAGATGGGCCGGATTGTCTTGGTGATGGGGTCGAGGCACTGGACCCATGTGCCATCGGCGGCAACCGGTGAGAAAAGCCCATTGGGGTCGGCCTGGGGGAGTGTCTGATAGGTGTAGCCACCACCACTCGCCGATACACGCTGGAACATCTCCGGGCTGGTGAACTGCGTAGCATAGGGGATGCCGTAGCCGACGCTGGTACAGAGGAATGTGAGCTTGCCGCTGTTCTCGGCGAATGTGTAGGTGTATGTGGTCAGGCCGTCCTGGTCACGCAGCTCCAGGATGTCCTTGAGGAGCTTGCGCTCACGGAAGTTCTTGATGGCAGGCATCCCCACCTGTGCCGTCGCCTCTTTGAGCAGCATCTCGCTCTGCGCCGCCTGGATGCTGTTGGAAGTGGGGGTGATGTCGGCGCAGGCGGCGGTTGTGATGGTCAATATGCAAATGAGAGTCTTCAACAGTTTCATCGGTTCTCCTTGAGTGAGGAAATGAACACCTTCAGGTCGTAGGGCAGCTTCTCGGTGTCAAAATCAGCTGCCCGGTGGAGGATGATGGAACGCAGCGCGGCCTTGTGAGCCGGTTGGGCCTGCTCGTACTGGAACTGCATGTTCTGGAGTTCCTGGATCATGCCCTGATTGTAAGCTTTGGATTGCTCGAACACCTCACGCCGGACCGCCTCCTGTTTGGGGGCAAAGAACTTGAACAGCAGGAAGTCATTGCCGGCACCGAGCCAGCCGAGGCCAAGCACGAACAAGAGGATACCTAGGAAGGCTAAAATGTATTTCATCATTCATCTCCTGTAAAGGGGGCGGTGGTGGTGGAAATCCAGTCCTCAACCAGCCCGGTGCCGACATACCAGAGGAAGAAACCAAACACAATGGCTACCACGAGACGCCACCGAATGGCAGGGTGTGCTGGCACGGTGCTAGGGTCCAGTGACGGGACCCACCAACGCCCCAGTGATTGGAACAACGTCGATGACCGGTAGAGTTGTATCCACCAGGGGGATGCCTTCACCGATGGGGGTGCGAAAGGGATTGTTTTGTTCCAACTCGCACGCCGTAGGCTGTGGCTGAGTATATCTCCAGTATTCCTCCCAGATGGCGATGCGGTCGTCACGGCTGAAGCCCACACTGAGGGCCGGTCCCCATTTCTTCCGCAGGGCTGAGGTGAGGCTAGCTTTCCTTCCAAGGGCCTTGCAGAAGGCATCAGGCCACTTGCAAATCCCCAGGCCGTGGGCAATCAGGGCTGCGTCCATCACCGGAGTTTCAGTGAGCCTGTAAATCTCGCAGTCGGTGATACCATTCATGAACTTCTCGCAGGTCTCCTTGTCATACTTCGGGTCCTTGAACCTGCGATGCCGCCAGGTGATGCCGATTTTACCTGAGGGGAGGGTGATGATCATCATCCCCTTGACTCCAAGATACCACATGCTATTGCCAAGGTGAGGCAGATTACCATGGCACTAAAGCTGCTCCAGTTGAACCCAACGAAGGCCATGCAAAGAAGGTTGAGAAAGGCCATAGCGAAACAAATAAACATGGTGTTAATCGTCCTCATTTGCGTAGGGGTGACATAGGTTCTCCATGAACTGATAGGGAACTGGGACTAGGATGCCGAAGTAGCACTCCATGGATGTGCAACGCCAGTCGTTGGCCTTGTGGTCGTGTCCGAAGGCCCACACATTGAAGGAGATGATGCTCAGGAGTGGGACAAAGCTCTCGGCGACCATGCGTGGTTCAACCACCCTTGTTCTCATCTCAGCGACCTCTGCAGGCATATACGACTATACCCAGGACGTAGCCGAAGACGAAGGCTGGGACTAACCAGATGGCTAGGATCATCCCACTTCATCCACTCGATATACCGACACCCGCTGGTAGTGCTGGTGGAGAAGCTCTTTACCTTTATGTAGAGCAAGCTCGTAAGAAACGAATAGGAACATTAGAAGCTCCTCTCCATCCCCTTCAACAACTTCTTTGTAGCCTTCTACACAGAAGAGTGGACCAGCAGTTGTAAAAAGCCGTTTACGCATCAGGTCAGGTTCTCCTGGCCCAGTGCTAACCTGCCCCAGTGGGCAGCAATCTTGCTGCAGCTCCAGGCGAGGAAGTCCAGGTCAATCTGGGACAGGGTGCCGGGGACTGGAACCTTGTGCAGGGCTCCAATCACGTACCTACCAGAGGCGACGGCGGATTCAGCCATCTCTGGCCGATGGACCAGGGGAGGAGTGCAGGTGCATCGGGAGTCGAAATGCCTGATGTTGCAACGCCAGTCGGCCCACGTGGGTAACTTGATTGGACTTGGGGGTTTGACTGGACCCATCACCACCATCTTGGAAGCGTTGGGGTCACACATGGTGTTGTGGCCGGGGTAGAGTTCCCCATCGAACCTGTGTTCCTGCACACCCCTGAGGGGAATCATGCCCGTGTGCTTGCCCGGCTTGTGGAGGGCTTCCATGTCTTCGATGCTTAGGCCCATCCCTACCTCACCTGTTGCTGTCTGTTCAGGTTGGTGCCGAAGGGCTCATCTGAATGAATGTTGCCCACCTCTATGTAGTCATTCCCCGTACGACCATGGGATGGACTCACGAATGCCTGTCCGGTCGATGGTCGGTAGATTGTGTGCCGGGTAGCCCAGTCACGAGCATGCCATTGTGCTTGTCTCAACCCATCATGTGTTGGATTGACGCTGGCTTTGGATGCTACGGCGAGGGCAGATGCCCCGAACAAGTGGAAAAATGTGCGTCTGTTCATGTTCAATCTCAAGGGACGTGGATGGCGAGGTAACCAGAACCGTCAACTGGGGTGAGTTCACAGCCAACCCAGCGGTAAAGGCCTGCCCAGATTGTGTAGGAACCCCTTGGTAGTTTGCGGCGGGGCACAACCAACCTGGAATCATCCCCTTCAATGGGGAAGGCATCATGCACCAAATAGGGGTTAACGGAGGGGTTGCCCTCAATCACGATGTGGACCTCAGCATTCTCGGGGTGGGGGGTGAACGTCACCGTGTAGGTGGCTGGGTCAATGCTGAGGGTGACTGCCAGGAGGAGGGCCATCCCAGATTGGAGGATTTCTGTCATCTTTCCCACAGGGTGGCCTGGGATTGGAACTTCAGGAGGAGGTTGACTCGGGCCTGGTCACCAAGTTGGTAGTAGGCAACAGCACCATTGTGGCGGAGCATCCACGCAACGAACTTGTAGCTACCAGGGGTGCCAAGGATGCCAGTGATGTGCGTGGCTACCTCAGTCCAATACTCCCTGTCATCCTCGGTGGGATGGCGATATAGGACGGAGAGCTTCTCAGTGGTTTCCATTGAGTAGCAGCCTATTCCTCTTCCTTTTCAGGTAACTTTACGAACTCACCAGCTTCTTCCTTGGTGATGGGGTAGATTTGGACGTGAGTTCCAACCTCCCAGTATTGGAGGCAGTTCGGGCACTGGAAGGTGTAGAAGAAATCTCCATCGAAGTGGCCGTCACAACCACAACTACAGTGGATATCACAACACACATTGGTGCCTTTCCACTGCACCCAAATGTGTGGGATGCCCACGAAACGGGGTTGTTCAATATCCAGGTGACTTGACATGAGCTGTGAGGAACTTGAGTTTCTTGGCCAGGAGAATGGGGATGGCTTCCGGGTTCATCAGGAGCCATAGCTTGACCCCCTCTCGATTGCCTCGAGCCTGATTTGGCACCCGGACTCGGGGTTTCACACCCCTTCTGGGCCTTTCTTGGAGGTTCGTGGCTCCGGCGATGATGATGCGGATGGCGTGGTGCTTGGAGATTTTCACCCTTAATGTCCAGCGTCTAACATAATAAAGGCCACAATGGCAAGGACAAAAAATAACACCAGTGTGTCAATGGGGGTCATCGGTCGAGAATCTCCACGATAAGACAGCACATGAACATGACAAAGAGTGCAGCCATACCCAGGAGGAGTGCTGTGATTACACTTGCTCCGAGGACGCTAAAAATCGTCATCATTGTCGTCGAACGCCAGCAGGATGGTGACGGCAATCAAGGATACAACTACAATTAGGGCTGCAACGGTCATGCTAGCCTTCCACGTTGAGGGCTGGGGTTCCACGCCGTCCATTCCCGAGGTGCCTGCGAACCTCTTTGATGCCATAGAGTGGGTCAGAGAGGTCGCAGGTGTCCCAGTCACGCCTTCGCACCACGGTGGATTGCATGTCACCAAGGGTTCTGGCCTCGTGGATTTCCAACCGCGAAGCGATTCGTCGAGAGGAGATATCGACATGGTCGTCAGGGGTGTGGGCAGTGGACCTGACCAACTTGGGTTCAAACAGCCACCTGAGCAGTCTCATCAGGTCAGTCCTCAAGGTGGATGTGTTTCGTCATGGCAAAGTAGAGTGCGTCGGTGAGAGCCTTGATTTCCTTATGGTGTGTCAGGCCCCCTGCTTGAAGTGCACAGGTGTTGGTGATACCAAGAGAACCAAACAGCAGATGAAGTAGAATGGCTTCTTCACCTGTCAGCTCAATGGTGAGGGGTGGCGGATGCAGGGTGGTTTTGGTGACTTTCAATGGATGTCCTCCAGTTCATCGAGGGTGAGGGTTCGGTGGATGGGGGTGGGCCGTTCAGCCACCAGGGAGGCCTCAATCCAGTCTAGGGCCTTGCGGCAGTCTTGCCGGTCCTCTAGGGACATCTTGTCGGAGTTGGCATTCCTGAGGAGGTCCTTGATGATGAGCCTACGTTGGGGGTTGGTGGGGGCGAGGTTCTCCACCCAATCCCGGAGTTCGGGCTCGGCGAGGCCCTTCATGCCCTTGGTGGGGAGAGGGTCACGCCAAGGTCCGGTGCTCATCCCTCATACTCCAGTTGCCAAGTCTGCAGGGGGTGCGTCGCAGACGGGGCGTTTGGCAAGGATGCGGTAGTCCCACAATTGCCCAACCCATTGGGGGCCGATCATGTTCTCTTCCTTGGTGTTGAGGGTTTCCCACCCAGGGAATGGACCTGCCCACTCCAGATTCTTGGCACCTTTGGCTGTGGTCATCAACACCAATCCGTCGTCCTTGACGAAGGTGCGGAAGTCATCCATCTTTGGGCCTTTCCTGGAGCGGCCCTGGTGTTCCAGCGCATTGGAAATATACAGGACGTCGAACACTCCGAAGTGGGACAGGTCGGTAAGGTCCCCATGGACGAATGTGAGCTTGTCCAAGCGGGAATGAATGAGGGTCAGGGTTTCTAGGGAGATGTTCCAGAACTTTTTGTTGCTGGAAACATCGAAGCTGTACAACCTGGGATGCATGCAGGTGGGAACGAGAGGCTTGGCCTCAGTGAACATCTTGGTGGCCGTGGCATGGTCTCCAGTGGTGATCATGTCGAGGAACGCCTTGGGACCGAACAGGTCCAGCATGATGCACTTGAGGTAGGCATGTCCGAGGGCCATGTAGGAGTGGTCGATGGCGATGACTTCCTCAGCACGACTCAGCAGGACGAGGATGGGGATCTCACCACCGGATGAGATGGCCGCAGCCCGTTGGAAGGTCTTACCTTTGGGGTGGTACCGGTCGATCAGGGCGGTGTGGATGTGGGGCTCCTCATTGGTACAGGAGTAGCCCCCACCATCATGGGCGGGGTGGATGTCTTTGAAAACGGGAAGTGCCATGCTTGTTACCTCGATTTGCTTGCATGTGGAATGTCTATCGACCCAAGCCCACGGTTTTCGTTGAAACCCAATGTAGGGGCGCAAGGCCACAAGGGTCGTCGATGTTTCAGTGGACTTCTACAAAGAGTCGGAAGTCCTTTTCGGAGAGGCCACTTTCATCTCCAACGGTAAATGTATGTCCTTCAAAGTCCTCGGAGTCGGGCTCTTCGAGGTACTCTTTCACACCTCTCCATGCAGCCTTTATCGAGGGAAAGAAACAGTTCTGAGAGTTGTCGTTGTAGACCGGGTCACCATCAGGGTCCACGATGATGTAACGTTTCCTTGCCATTCAGTTCAAATCCACGATGGGGGGAGCGGCCTCGATTTCAGGGATGCCCACCTTGAGGGATTCGTCGTAGAGGCGCTGGGCCTTCTTGAGAGCCTGAGATACCTCGTAATCTGAGGGGACTCTCCCCCAGCCCTGCAGAAGGCGGATGGCAATCCCTCGAATCACGAGGATGGCTGTCTTGTCGTAGGGCTCATTCATCGGGGATGTCCTCATTTCTTTCAGGAGGGCGAGCACCTCGGCGGATCCATTGAGGGGCATGGACATTTTTCACAGCCGCCCTTCAGTCCTCATCCAGAATGTCCACTCGTGGGAGGGGGGTCTTGGCTCCACGGCGGATCCACTCCTTCACATGGACAAAACGCATGCCCTCCACAGTGGCAAGGTGGTGCTGGTATTCTTCGGGGGTGCGGCCATTTGATGGTTCACTGTAGGAATGGCCACCGACGGTGATACGGAACATCCTCATTTGGCTTGACGTCCCCTGTCAGCGCGCCGCAGGCTGGGTGGACTCCCCATTGACGGTGACCTTGAACATCCTCACCCAGCACCTCCAGTTGCCATGACTCCTGGGGATTTGCCCTTGGGGTCATTCAGGTAAGCGTAAGTGGTGTACTTCTGGCCGGTCATGTCCACCTTCAGCTTGCTTTCGTAGGGGCAGCGGTTCTTGGAGTAGTCACGGCCTCGCTCGCACTGGTGGAAATCTCCACAGACCTTGCCATCGGAAAGTGGAATAGGACAGGGCTTGGTGGGGGGCTTGTCACCATACCATAGGATCCACTCACGAAGGCAGAAACCTGCTGTGATTCCACCTATCATCGTTGGAACTCCCTTGGGTTTCTCAGGGTCCAGTGGTCGGGTCCCCAGATGAACCGGTCCCTCTTGTGTTCAGCCACTAACTGGGATGGACTGAACCATAAGTTCAGGGAGCAGTTCCAGAACCAGAGCTTTTCCTGCTTGGCAGTGGCGAACAGGGGCTCAAGGCTGTCAAGGGTGGTGTAGCGTGCTTCAGCAACGTGGGTGTGCTTTATCTTCTGGTGTGCTGGTACCTTGGGTCCCCAGTTCCTACGGAAGATTCCACGCATCGTGTGACGGATCCTCATGAACGCACCAAGCGGAAGACAAGCCACACAATGAATAACACGGCAAGGCCCTCATTGTGGGCATCAACGAACTCGATGAGTTGGGAGATGATACTCACTACTGGGGTCATACTTGGATCCTCGAATCGTCCACCTGAAATGTGATCGGGGCGACTGGGAGGCCGCCGTCGAAGCGCTTGATGAAGTTGGTCGCTTCCCTGGGGAGGTTCCAGCCCTTGGGATTGTCAAGATCCCACACACAGACTTGGGTGACCATCACATTGCCCAGCTTGAACTGCCTGAGGAAGGCATGAGCAATTGGACACTGCCGGGACATGCCCTTAACGCCTCGAGTGATGTCCTCATCTGTCACTGTGACTGAGTGGGTCATGGACGTCGGAATGGTCTCAGGACCTTCTCAAGTCGTTTTAGGACACCTTTATGCACGATGCAATGAGCAAGATCCTCACTAAGTTTGCCTGCCTCCTCGAAGCTAAGTCGGATCTGTAGATAGGCCCCTTTGGGTTTCGGATAGTGTGTGCTTGATCTCATTGTTAGTGTCTGTGGGTCATCAGGAGTTACTGGGTCATCCCCAGTCAGTTTTAATTGGTGGGTGAGAGACTGGATTATACCAGCAACTCCGGACTGCCGTCACGGTGTTTTGGCTGCTTAAACTACTCCCACTCATGATGTCTTATCAAGCCACACCACACCTGGACTTTTGAGCTCACGGAGCACATCAAGAGCAATCGAGGCACAGAGGAGCAGAAAATAATCTGGTTCGGGTGCAGCCCCTGCAGCCCCTGCAACCCATGCAGCCCCTGCAGCCTCTGCAGCCCCTCCGGTTTTCTCGCAAACCTTGGCAGCCTCAAGGATGTTGGTTCGGTGAGGCTCAACTTTGATTGGACAGCGCCTGAATAAATCGGGGATGAGGCGTTGGATAGTGTATTTCCGCAGTAGGCTGCAGAACTCCTTACCATCCACGACGCCTTTTGAGCCTATCTGAGCAATCCCCAGGTCACGCAGGCCTTTTGCTCGGGCTTGTGGGGAGGACCACAAAGAATCGTTCAAGGCAATCTTGAATGACCGCACTGCAGGCTCGACACAGGAGGGGTTGTCTCCATGAGGGAGGTCCAAGGCAGCACAGATGGCAGCTTCGATACACATCTGCCCATCAGGCTTCCCAAGGCCACTGCAAAGACCACGCTGGAGGATCGTGTCAAACTTGGTAATGACCGACGGGAAATTGATTTCACTCAATGGATGGTTCCTTTCAATGTGGATGGATCCGTCATACGAGGATGAGGAGTCCCTGTTGAATGGCCTGGGTCTCGGAAAGGGCGAGTTTCCTAAGGTATTTGCGGATTGTGTCCTCAGTTCCACCCATTCGAGTGGGAGCCACGCAGGCAATCAACACAGTGGCGTCATCGGCGATGTATTGGTTGCGCTTGAAGCCAGCACTCCTGCCATACTTGGTCCACTCAGCGGGATGGATCTTGATGGGGATAGCAAAGGCGCGGGCAGTGCGTTCGGCAAACCTATCGCCACCTTGTGGGCATCCGCCACTGACAATGGTATCTCCAGCCTTATGGACTCTCAGAAAGGCATTGGTTGTGACAACAATGTCGTCCTCAGTGTCACGTCGGCGGGTACCGATGATGCCGATGACCTTAGCCATTCACATTGTCCTGGTTGGGAGGGGGTGAGTTAGGGTGAAGGTGTGAGCCTTCTTTGCCTCTTCCAACATCTCCAGGACGATGTTCAGTGCGATGATCGACTCCTCGCCACCAGCACCTCTCAGTGCCAATCCCAGGGTGATCACCTCCATCAGCTCCAGGATGCGATGGCGCTCGATGGGATCGGTGATCCTCATCTTGTCCATGATGTCAGTGGGCTCGGTCATTGTGTCACCACCCTGATAGTTCTGGTGAAGTAACTCGGGGCCATGAAGGGGAGGGGGCGGTAGCAGACGTCGATGGGCCACTGCTCATCATAGATGTCGATACTGAGCATGATGAGTCTAGGGAACTGCCTCAGGTGGCGTTTCGACCTCTTGTTACTCTGGTGTGACTCGAATCGTGACATGGTCCCCATCTCCAATCAAGTCTGACAATGCCGTGATGTGAATGTTCACCTCAGCCTGCGTAGGGTAAACGACGACACGCTCCCAGGTGTCCCCGTCAGAGGTGATGGTGTAGGAGAGGGTGAACTTCACCTATTGAACCAAACGACATGGGAGAACGTGCGATCATGCCTGTTGTTGCGCACGTCAGTAGGCTTCACAGTCCTTTTAGACATGTGAGTTGCTGTCGCATAGTGCCCAGTGCCGTCATAGCTTATGAAGACACCATCATCACATGCGGCCTTGAATTCCTCCATTGTCATGTGATCGCCGTAGGATGGGATTGATTTCATGTGATTTTCTAGCTCAGTCAGGCTCACTAGAGTGTCCTCAGTCATTTCTTGGGGGGCTCAGTTCTCAGCTTCTTCATCTCAGCTACATCGGCAGCTTCACGATAGGCTTGCTCGCGTTCGGATTGGCCATCAATCCATCTGTCCACGCGGTCCTCTCGCTCAGTCCAGCATGCATCGCATTCGCATGTCCAGATGTCATGAGGAGTGTGGATGCCTCGAATGGGCTGGAGTGTCCTCATTTCTTTTGGGGCTTACTGGTGGTGCGGCCGCCTGTGGAGCGGAGGATGCGCGTTTGTTCAATCTGCTCTTTGACCTGCTCAGATGTCATTTCAGCCTCACAATATGTAGGACATGAGACGCCCTGTTTCAGCATTCATGATGTCCAGTGTCTCTGCGTAATGTGGTTCGTCGCTCTCGAAGTCCACCTCATTCATGTGGGCCTTCAAGTAGTTGACACAATCGAGGTAGGGCATGGGTTTGGATATGTCCTTGAATCCCATAGCACATGAGCCTTTGACTACCTTGCAAAGACTCACTTGGCTTTCCCTTTGGTTGACTGGTAGTTATACTTGGCAGGGTCAATCTTCCACTTGCCACCCTTGACTATGACTCGCTTGGGCTTCAGGTTGATATCATCTCGCTTCTGCCTGTCGAAGCCTGCCAGCTTGCCATGCTTATCAGCTCCTGCGGCTTGCATGTCATCGAGGTAACCACGGTCACCCTTGCCAGCATGCGGAGCGTACAGGCCCTTGGTGATGGGGGAGGCGTCAAAGTCATCGTTCTTGGGCTGTTCAACTGGAGGAAGGACACTCTCAAATGCCCGTCTCAGATGGCCTGTCTTGTCTCGCCATGATGTGTTGAACAGTTCAAGGTAACAGGGGTTGCAGCAATGTCCGGTGACCTTTTCAGGATACCTCACCTCAGTCACAGTGGGAGTCCTGAACACCTCACCACTGGAAGTCAAACTCAACTCTACATTGTGACGTTGGGAGTTGCGCCAGCCACCTACCACTCTTCCGAAGTGTGAAGTGGTTAGGTCCACCTCAGTATGGCAATGGATGCACAAAACGGCTTGGGGGGTGTAGTCGTCTAGCTTGACCACACTCAATAACCGTCTGGTTACTGCCATCTGCTGTTTCCAATGTGGAATGTCATTTGAGACTTTAGCGACCGACCCGGTTCCGGGAGAACCGGCCGACCACGGAACGATACCCGCCACCGAACCGCGTGTCAAGCCCCCGGTCAAACACCCCCGAAAACGGCCGTAAACGCCCCGCCGTTGAACGCTGACCGCTCGGGGCTGGGGTCAGGTGCTCCGGGCTGCCGTTCGTGGCACCACGGCCCGCCAAACGAGCCGCACGGCTGGGGGTTTCGGGGGTCCGGGGCTTGTGACCGGCGTTTGCTTGGCTTGGCAAACGGCCCATTAAACGACAAAAGGCAGGCGCGATGCCTGCCCGTTGCCGTCCACTCTGGAGGATTGTGGAACCTAGATACTGCGGACGCCTGCGCCGCCCTTGGCGACGATGGCCCCACCGGCTTCTTTGCGCCATGCAAGGAAACCGTCGATGATGGAGTCTTTCCAAGCGTCCACCTTGGCCGGATCGATGGAGTCCAGCAGGCTCACACCTTTGGGCATGCTGAAACGCACGGCCTTTTCCTCGTGTCGGCCATCCTCGCGCTGCGTGACCTTGGATTCAAGGTAGATGCTCGCTTGGAACGTGAATGCGCCCGTGGTCAGGGCCACGTAGGCGATGCGCGTGTTCGACTTGCTCTTGTCGTTCCGGTCTTCGTAAGCCTTGGGATTGGCTACGAGGGTGAACGAAGGCTTGGGAAGGTGCTTGCCGGTGTCCGTGTTGGCTATTTCCTGTGCCTTGGCGGGGATGAGCGGTGCATTGGCCATGACGCTGGCCACGTCTCCGATTTTTGCCATGATTTGGTATCTCCCTGAAAACTCCGGCGGAACCGGCCGGAACGGTTGCCCGGTGTGGGCGGAACGTGCCGAGCAGGTTACTCCCTGCCCGGAACGGGTGTCAAGCGGTCCGGGTGGCTCACTTGGTTTTGTCCCACGAATCATCCCATATTAACGCAATATCGACGTATATCAGGCGTATTTCGATCGAGTAACGGCCTAGTAGGATACCAATTTCTGGCCTATCCCATCCGTAGCGCCAAGCATGGTAAATGTCTAAGGTCATTGTTTGCCTCCACGGCCGTGTTTCAGGGCGATGTCGAACATGGCGCGAGCGGTGTCTACGGCGTCCTGTGGACAGTCCGTGTAGTAGGCGCATGACTCGGTGTCCTTGTAATTGCCTTGGAATGCGAGCCTAAGGTCGCCTGCCATGGTGCGATTGAGTGAGAGTCCTAGGGTTTTGACGATGGCCTGTGCGTCTTTGAGCTTCATGGCTGATACCTCCGACCGAGGACGGTAGCATGCGGGGTTTGGGCGTGTCAAGCCCAAATCTGGCCCTTGCTTTCCCCCCTTGCCCGAGGTTTTGACCCTAGTGCCTCCTGCCGGCCATTTCCACCCCTTCCAAACCAAGGCCGCGAAGCCTGTAACCCTATGCGAACACTGGAGTAGTTGTATTGGTCATGCTGTCCTAAGCTGTCATATGCTGTCAGTTACTGTGCGTGCCCGAAGGCCGGGAGACCCCTGTGTCAGTTCGAGTCAGTTCGGGGGAGGGGGTCCCACACAGAAAAATTTATTGAAAAGTCGAACTGACCTGTTTTCAAGGGGTTACAATCAGCCCCATCAAGCCATCCCATATATCCGGTCACGCTAACTGCTGATACCCACTTGGTTGATGGGATGGCTGTAAATGTTGATACCCACCCACTGGGTAAATTGACCTAAAATAAATCCATATTTGGGGGTCAGTCAGGAGGAGGCCTGGGCCACCCTAAGGCCCATATAAATCAGGGTATTTGGAGCTGGGTTTCCAAACCACTTGACATTTCCAGGTTTTCATGTTATAATCTGTAATTGGATTTTGAGCATAGATTTCCAGGGAGGATGGAATGTTGTATTGGGTAATTTTGGTGTTCGGAATCTGGCTAGGTTACAACTGGCGAGACAACCCTGCCAAGAGGGCCTAGGATGCCACTGGTGTTCTGGGTAGTCATCATTGTGGTGTGCTCAGTGGTCATAGCTGATGTCATTGTGAAGGCCTGGAAAGGCCCCCATAGATAGTAGGCACTTGACATTCACCACAAGATGTGGTATAATCTAAAAATTGATTAGATAAGTCTAAAAGCTCCATACCGCCCTGCTGCAGCCTGGTGCCTCAATCCCCTCCTCACCTGGCCAAAAGTAGACAAATTCTCGGGGTGCAGGTTACAATAGCTCCGGCGGCAACCACCCCCACCCTTCGGGACATAAAGGTAAAGGTCAACCACTTCGGTGGGCACCCTATGACTCAACGGTGCTACCAATCCCCCCTCACCTTCTAACAAATCTTGGCTGAAACCAAACAAACTGAGCTACCCTCCCAAGAGCCCGATGTAGCTCCGCAGCCTGAAGAACTGTCAAATCCACCTGTAAAAACCAACTTCCGCAGGGGCTCATCGGACAAACCAGTTGTCATCAAGCATAGAGAATACAAACCTCCCAGAGTTCGTACAAGAACTCGAACTGTTTATGCAGTTCCAGGTGCAGAGAATCCAGAGAATAAACTGGGGGGCTCCTGGAGCCACAAGAACCCAGAGTGTCCCTGTGGCCCATGCCGTTCACGCCGTAGGAAAGCGCAAGCCCTCGCTCTCGCAGCTGGAGAAGGATGGAATGCCGTTTCCCCTGAGGCAGCGGATGCGCTGAACGCCGACCTTCCCTTCCGCGTTGAGGAAAGTGAAACCCCCAGAGCCTATGTAGCCAGGTGGCTCCAGCTCAAGGCCCTCGATTCTGACATCACCCTCGCCGAAGCAGCTCGTCAGATCAGAATCGGCCGGAAGCTCCTGAACTCCTCCATCCAGAAAGCTGTCGAGGAGGGCTGGCTCAAGTTCGAGGACCCCCTTGCCAAGATTGAATACCAAATCATCCCCAAAGTTGTCCGTAATCTGAACCGTTTCCTCGATGAGGGTGACAAGACAGTTACCATCGAAACCGCAAAAGGCACGCTGTTCAAACAGTATCAGGAATCCAAAGGCATCACTGACACCCATAACACCATCCTCGCGTTGAAGTTTGAAATCCCTGAGGATGGAGGGGATGTCAAAATCATCCAGGGACACATCGTAGGAAAACCCAAGGAAATCACCAGCGAGGACGCTTGAATGGGTCTATAGACCCATTGAAAGTCAAAGATGAAGCATAACCATTCCCACTCCTGTAAATGTAGTCACTCTAGTGTCAAGTTCTGTTCTCATTGTAACACTGTCTACTGCGAGAACTGCAATCAGGAATGGACCACTAAGGCATCTTGGACCTACTCATACCCCTATTACCCTAATACCTGGCTGAAATCTGGCCAGCTACAGGCAATAACAGGTGGTTCTGCTGGTGTGTTGAATGGACAGATTGGGCAAAATGTAGGTGCTGAGCCAGCTCTTACTACAACTTGTAAGCATGGAGCCTAAAGATGCCCTGGTCGGATGTGATGCACAAGTTCAAAGAGGGAGACCTACACTCAGGTTCCAAATCCGGTCCTAAGGTGAAAAGTCGCAAACAAGCCATTGCTGTAATGTTGTCTGAGAAGCGAGCTGCTGAAGGCGGTAAGGGCGAGTATAAATCAAAGCGTAAATCCTCCAAGGCTGTTGAGGGCCTCAAGAAAGCATATAAATAATGCCTGCATACGGAAACGACCCAGCACCCAATGTCAAGCCTGCTGCCAACGACTTCCCCAAGAAGAAGGAGCAGGAGTCCTTCAATGAGGCTGCCAATCCGCCCAACAACCCCACCAAGAATCATCCACCCACACATTTCAACACAAACTACGACTATTGCAAGCATGACTCCGATGATGATTACTAGACGTCTCCTCGCCGCCGCCCTGACCGGTGTTCTCCTCTCAACGTCCCTGCTCCTTGCGAAGGACCTGAATCTCCGAGCATGCACAGCCGACCATCTAACTGCCGTCCTCACCATTGATATCAACGATGCCGCCCCTTCCAGCACCGTGAACTCCATCAAGGTGGCATTCGTCAAAACGGCTAGCTCTATGTCAGCTGACGAACTCGTGTATGGGTCGGGGTTTCGTGTCTTCATTAGCAATCTTACCGAGGAAGACTACAGCGCCATCAACGGCATTGAAGGCCCCCCTGTTATTGGGGAATCCTGCCAGTAACTAAACGTGGCTAAGTGGATTTCCCTTCCTACTGAGAAGCTCTTTGCTCAGCCTACCCAGCAAGCCTTTTTAGCTGCTCGTCGGCTGCGTCAGTGTAAGGTATGCAGGCAGGACTATCAGTGCCCTCCAAATACCGAGTGTCCCAGCTGCAGTGGTAAAGGTATCAGAAAGTTCGACCGCCTCACCATTATTGCCGGGCGTCGATTTGGCAAGTCCCGCATAGGCTCCATAGCGGGTGCTGAAGAAGCTCTGACTGTTTCCAACTCTGTGGGTTGGGCCTGTGCCCCTACAAATCCCAAACTCCACCGATACGTCATCCCGGCCTTCCAGCAACTCATCCCACAGGAGATGGTGAAAGACTGGAGTTCGGAGTTCAATGACCTCCGTCTCAAGAATGGTTCCTTGATTCATTTCCAGACTCTTGAAGACCCAGACCAGGGTCGAGGACAGGGCTTGGACTGGTTGTGGATAGATGAGGTCTGTGAGCTGACTGTCAAGCACTGGGAGGTCATACGTCCGTCCCTCGCTGGAGACACTGTAGCCTTCTTCACCACATCCCCGCGTGGATATGATTGGGTCTACGAGGAACTCTACAAGCCCGCCGAAGACAGCCTGCCAGGATATTGGGCTGTGGCCGCGAAAACCGCCGAATCTGCCAACCCCAAGATTAGTGCTGACTTCCTGGCTCGTGAAAAAGCCCAGATGTCTCCCACCATGTATCAACAGGAGTATGAAGCTGATTTCGTTATTTTCACAGGTGCCGTTTATGGTGGGGGTATCGACCCGCAAATCCTTAGAACAGACACCCAAATCCAAGAAATCATCCCAGAATGGACTGGTGATTATTCTAGCGTCGCTCCATGGCGTCAGGTTCTTGTCGGCATCGATACTGGAGCCGACCACCCCTTCGGAGCCGTCAAGCTGATTTCCACCGAAAAGGGCATGGTCGTGGTAGGCGAGTACCTGGAACGGCACAAGTCCTTCCTGGAGCACAAGGCCTCCCTGCTTAGGCTGGCAAACTCCTCCACGACCAAATGGGCCATCAATCGCAACGAGCGGCAACCCATGATTGAACTTGCCCAGTCTCCCAGTCCTATCATGTGTCAACCAGCCGAGAATGACGTCGTGGCGGGCACTGAACGTGTCAAGTCATGGCTTCACACGAACCAGCTCTGGTTCATCGAGCGCTATTGCCCACTTACACTCAAGCAAATGAAGTCGTATCGGTGGGCTGAGAACACCTCCCCCAAGGATGGCTCCCAGCGCAAAGAGAAAGTCTTCAAGAAAGAAGACGAACTCCCAGACTGTATCCGCTATGCCCTCATGACATGGCCAGTTTTACCCAAACTGCCGATTCAAGCCGACCTCCGTCGAGACCTCTCGCTCCTACCCGAGGACGTCCGCTTTCGTCTTGAGAAAATGCGCCGCCTCGACCAACCACGCACCGAAGCCAAACCCGGCGACGAAATCGGGGATTTCTGGGGATGAGATGCCCTTCGGGCGGTGTATCCGAGCTGGGACGGCTACAGGTTATGAAGTTGTGACCATTCTTGAGACCTGCTGGTGGACATTCTATACATTCAGTTGGATGAAGGCTAAACTATGGCAGTGACAGCGACAAGATCAACCACAATCGTCTATTCAGGTGATGTCGTAGGCACTGAGACCATCTCAGCAGCCTCCAACACCGTCTCACCAGGCTCGGTTGAGATAAAAACCTTGGCCAGTGGTGCTAACACCATCACTCCACCCACAGGTGGTTCGACGGCTGTATCAGTTACCATCGTTCCTCCCACAGGCAACGTGGTTACCATCACCCTCAAGGGTCTTACTGGAGACACAGGATTTCTCCTCCATCCCACCGACCCCTCCACCTTCGCCCTGGCCAGCGGCACTACGACATTCGTCCTGACCTGTAGTTCAACACTCACCGGAATCCGTCTCTATTGGACCTAGAAGGAGCCCCCAACGCTCCAAGGGTATAAAAATATGTGGCTTTCGTCAAAGATTTTCAGCATTCTCGAAGTCTCCAAGGACTCCGTGGACACTCTTCGAGCCGACCTGGCCAGCCTTCGGGCTGAACGGGACCTTCTCAGGACCCAGCTCACGGTGGCCAATACGAATGCTGAGTGGTTTCGGATGAAAATCAACCAGCTTGAGGTGGAGAAAACCACATTCATGCAAAAGGCCTACAACGTGCAGATGCCCATTCCTGAAATCATCCGCCCCCTGCCCCACGACTCCCTTCGTGACCCCAAGACCTTTTCTTTTGAGGACATTGGAGATGAACTGGCTGGTAAGTTTGGACTCCAAACCTACATTGACAAATAGACCCCTGTAGCATTGACGAAATAAGATGGCATTTCCTCCTGCCCCAACTGGCGTATTTCCAACGCAGACCAATAGTCTGTCTGCTACAGGCTCGGATTCATCCCCTGTGGCCCTGCCAGAAACCAATCCCTTTGATGAGGCCAAGCTTCTTGCTCTCTTTGACGGGTTCAAGCGTGAGTCCACAGAATATCGATGGGTCTGGGAGCGTGAATGGCTCCGTGACCTCTTCTATGTAGCCAATCGCCAGTGGATTTTCTTTCACCCCACGCGCCGTGAATGGGTTGATAAACGTCTTCAGAAATGGATTCCCCGTCCTGTCACCAACAAGATGGCTGAAGTGCTCCAGGCCATCCGCACCAACCTGGGAGCCATCAACCTCTCGATTGTGGCACGTCCTGTTGGTAACGACACGGAATCCATAGCGGCTGCGAACATCGTCGATCAGATGTCTCCAATGATCCATGAGGAACACTCCATGGATCAGGTGATGCGTGAAGCAGACTTCTGGTTGATTGCGACCGGCAATGCCTGTCTTCAGGTCTCGTGGGACAAGGACACCAGATTCAACAGAGTGTTTGTGCCCAACGAACAGTGCCTCTCGTGTGGCACAGTGCTTCCACCTCAGGCAATCGTCGATGCTGGTCAGCACTGCCCTGAATGTGGTGGCACCCAGATCCAAAAAGCCCCACCTGACCCCCTTACCGGCAAGCCTGCGGGCGAGTGGGTTGCGTTCGGCAAGGGCAAAACCACGTCCCTCTCCCCGTTTGAGTACGCCTTCCCGCCCAACATCACCCGTTTCGACGAACTCCCCTACCTGATTCGTCTGCGTTGGCGAGATAAGCACTGGTTCGAAGCAAATCGACCTGAGCTCGTGTCGAAGATGGTGTGGGAAAAGTCCCCCTCCGACCGCTCGATGCAGATTTTCAAGTCCCTGGCCCTCACCAACGACATTGGCACAGGTTCACAGTTCGCCTATCTTGGTAGTTCGGGTGCCCACACCGTTGAAGGTGTCACTGAATATGAGCTCTGGATGCGCCCCACCCCCGACTTCCCAGAAGGCCTGGTCATGCGGGTGCTTGGAGACAAGTCCCCAATCCTCCTCCAGGCTCCAGAGGAGGCCATCCCAGGACCGATTCCCTACAAAGACATCGAAGGTAACCCGCTGTGGCCCTTCATGCATGCACAATACGAGCACATGGGAGGGAGACTGTATGGCCGTTCAGCCCTATCTCCCCTAATCCAGAAGCAGGACCAGCTGAACCAGCTCGATAGCCTGATCCAGCTCCATGTTCAGCGGAACTCCAATGCGGGATGGGTCATTCCCGAAGGTGCCGGCATCGATCAGAACCAAATCACTGGTGAACCGGGCCTGATTGTTCGGTGGAATGCTCTTGCCAGTGGTGGTTTAGGCAAACCAGAGCGAGTTCCGGGCGTTCCCATTGACGGATCGCTGTTTGAGTTTCGTGCCCAGCTCCTCAAGGACATCGAGGAGCTATCCGGGGCCTTTGACATCATCAAGGGGCAGAAACCATCGGGTGTTGAGGCATTTTCGGCCCTCCAGCTCTTGGTTGAGCGTTCCCAGAGCCGTTTCACGAGTGTGTTCCAGTCCCGTGGTGAGATGTATCGTCGATGGTTCAGTTCTGCCATCGAAATGGAGCGCCAGTTCGGTCCCCAGCAGCGTACATGGGCTGTTTTAGGTCAAAACAAGGGCTATACCTTCAAGCATTTCGAAAATGCCCAGCTCCAAGCCCAGGTTGTGATGATGATCGAAGATGGCTCCAACATGCCCAAGACCGCCCTGGGCAAACGGGCAGCCATTGAGCAGGCCAACCAACTTCAGCTCCTAGATCCTCACGATCCTGATCAACGTTATGCCCTGTTGAGCAACTTTGGCCTCTCTGACCTGGTCCCCTCACTCAATACCCACGTCCAATCAGCCCTACAGATTCAGGATACCTTTGAGCGGTGGGCAGAACAGCCCCAAGGACCACCTCCTCTCGTGCTGAAGCCCTGGTTTGACGTCCAAATCCACTGGATTGAGCGCATCAAGTGGCTCAATACCGACAAAATGCGAGAACTTCTGGCCACCAACCCGATGTTGGAGCAGATTATCACCCAGCACCTCTCAGAAATGCAGCTTGTCCTGACTCCACCGGTCCAGGTTGACCCAAAAACCGGCCAACCCATCCCACCACAGGGCCCTAATGCCCCTGGAGGTGGTCAAGCCATGACCCAATCGAACAAGCAGTCGGGCCAGCCCCAATCCCCTAAAAGGGAGCAACAGAAGGGCCAACCCCAGGGCCTGATGTAAGCTGAAGACAGCTAGGGTGGACCTGACGGCCCACATAATCGAAAAAGCTTGCGCCCCAATCAGTGTGAATGTCATGTTGGTTGGTCTCATCAACCGCTCGACTGCGTAGGGTCGGGCAACTCCACGCGGACCTCACCCGCGATACAAAAAGGTAGAGTATGTCAGACATCGACGTAGCCGGAACACCATCGCCCTCAGGGAGCGAAATCTCTGCACCCGCAGCCCCCGCAGCGCCTGCGATACCAAGCGCCGCCCCGTCCGCACCAACGACAGGTGCTCCACAAGACGACCGTTCTACGTGGGTTCCTCCGTATCGACTCCGTGAAACCCGAGAAGCTGCAGTTCGTGAGGCGAGCCAGTCGTTCGCCCAGCGAGAATCAGAACTTCGACGGGAAGCGGATGAGTATCGGAGACAGCTCCATGCACTTGTGGGTGTTCAGCCTCCACAAAATCCAGAAATAGATGCCGTTCGAAAACAGTTTGGTCAGCTCTACCCAGGGCTCTCCAAGATGGAAGAGAAGGCAGCACAGCTGGAACAACTCCTCGAACGTGCGGGAGACCTTGAATCTCAGAATGCCCATTACTGGCAGAGTTATGGACGCCAATCCGTCGACAGACTGTTCACGAAGACAGCTGAGGCCCTTGGCTCCCCACTGAGCGATGAAGGCAAGCAGTTCTTGCACTCTAGCTTTATAGGGTGGGTCCAGTCATCTCCAGAACGGGCAGACCGTTATTCCAATGATCCCTCAATCGTGGACGACTATGTGAAGGCTTTCTCGTCAAACTTCGTCGATCCGTCTCGCAGAACCACCAACGCTGGCATTCCAGGACGTGCGAACATCCCGCTTCCCCAGGACACTCCTGGTGGAGCCCCTCGCATTCCTGCTCCGCCTCAGCCCAAGGATCTCGACGAGCGAGTCGCACGTGGCTTGGCTATGTATAACTCAACTGCGAAGTCTCCAATCCCCTTCCAGGGTGAGTAAGGACTTTTTGGTGCAGAAAGGCTAAACTATGGCCGGTGCAGATAAACAGGCCCTTGATGCCATCTTCAAAGAAGTTTTTGAAGAGGGTGTTGCCGAGGGCGTAAACAACAAGAACCCACTACGGGACATCATCAAGACTGAGAAGTCCCCGTTTCGTGGTCGTGAGGTTGTGCGGTTGTCGCATACCTCCCGTAATGTCAGTCCCATGTTCGGTGGCGAGGATTCTCTGCTTGCCGAGGCTGGGAACCAGGGCTACAGCCGGATGTTCATTGACCAGCGTAAGCTGACGTCAAGACTCCGTATGACCTGGGAAGTCATGCAGGATTCGACTGCCAGCGAAGGTGCGTTCATCTCCGCCCGCAAGTCGGAGATGCAGTATCTCATCGATGACATGGCCCGCCGGGACGAGTATGCGCTCGCCAGCGACGGTCGTGGTGTTCTGGCACTCGTTGATGACATCGACCCAGATTGCGGAACCGGTCTTACCGTGGACGCACCTGGCGGCATCACCAACGACAACTTCGGCAACCGCTTCATCAGCGCTGGTATGAAGATTGCCTTCGTCAACCCGGCAACTGGAGCACTCCGAACCCAGGCAGCAGCGAATCCCACCGTCACGGCCGTGTCCAGCTCGGGCACAACCGTCACGCTGTCTACGGCCACAATCGGCACAGACGTAGCCGACTCGGACTACATTGTGCAGGCAGCGAATAACGCCATCACTGACGTGCTCGATACGTCGTATGAGCATGCGTGGTGGGGCCTGATGGCTCTCGTAGATGACGGCACGTATCGTGCGAGCTACTATGGTCTGGACCGCACGGCAGTTCCAGCCTACTCCAGCTATGTCACACCTTCCACGGCAGCATTGTCTGTAGACCTCATCCAGCGCGTGTCGGATGTGGTTGACCAGAAGATGAATGGGAAGATCAACCTCTTGCTGGCGCATCACAGCACACGTCGGCTCATTATCCAGCTGACGGACCAGGATCGTAGATACATGGGCGCGTCGCTCCTGCGTCCCGACCCTGGCACGGTGGCGTTCAAGCAGGGTGACATCCCCTTCGGTGATGTTCCTGTGCGAGCCGTCCGTGACTTCCCGCTCGACGTGCTGATGTTCCTCGATCTTGCCAATGCTGGCTTCAAAGAGTATGTCTCTGAACCCGGTAAGTGGATTGACGAGGACGGCAGCGTCCTGTGGCGTGTTGGCACCGGAACCTCGGCGCGAGATGCGTTCGAGGCCTGGTATCGCATGCGGAAGCAGTATTTCCTTGAGTATCCGGCATACTGTGCTAGACTTGATGGAATCACTGGTCAGGCGTTGGTCGTTCAGCGCGCCGCTGGTTCGTAATCGTTTTAACCTGGTGTGGGTCATCCTTTTGGGGGTGGCCCACCCCTTTTCTCTACTCCATATGAACCCGTTCGCTCATATGAAAGGTATTGGAGATTTCAATGTCCCAACATGTTACTTTGGTTAATCGTTCCTCAAAGACCCTCCAAGGCACCTGGGATGGTCGACACTACGAAATCGCCCCCGGTCAGCACTCGTTCCCGGAGATCCAAGCTCTCAAGTTCAAGGACCAGAACCCCATCTTCGGCACCCGTGATCCATTCACCATGGTCAATGAGTGTTTGATTGGGATTGTCGAGCATGGTGATGACTGCACCCCGATTGAGCAGAGCACGGCCACTGAGCTCATTGATCGCAAACGACTCCCTGCTGATCAGCAGAAGGTGGAAGTCGTGACTGGAACAGGCATGTTCAGCCGTCATGTCGATGCCTCCAGTGCCCTGCCAATCGATAATGGCTTTTCCAAACCCTGACTTTCGGTCGGCGTAACGTATTATGAACACACCTTCAAACTATATCCCGGACGTGAACTCCTTCAAACTGGCTGGTCCTCCTGACCACTTCCTCAGGAAGCTCTGGGATTTCGATGCCTCCCTCGTTGTGGTTCCCTCCCGGCAGGGCTTCATGTATCGCCTCTCTCAGCGTCGAAACCCTCAGCTCTCCACGAAGATTGTCAACGAAGCTCTCTGGAAGGACTCCGACACTCAGATGCTGGCCTCTTATAATCTGGTGCCTGTCACCACCATCCTGGCTACCGCCAACTGGAGCAACCCCTTCCTCTTCGAGGAGCTCCGCCGCCGGGCCCCGTGGCGTTTGGGGGGTGCCCAGGCTGTTACCCAAAAGCTTGAGGACCAGGAGCGGGCAGACGAACTCAAATCCCGCGAAGCCACGAATGAGCACCTGACCTCCCTGGGGAAGGATGCCTGGAATCTCTACAAGAAAAAGATAGGCCTCCAGTCCCACATGTACTCCCCGACCCCGCGTCGAAGGGGCATCAACGAACCCCCGCCTGCGGCTCAGGTGAAGGTCACTTCAACCACTCCAAAGTATACTCCCATGGTAGGGAGTCTTTTCCTCCCCTAGCCAGTCTCCAGGGGCAGGATGTTGATCTCAGCCGACATCATTTGCTGAGACGCTTAACCCAGCGTATGGGACTTAGTTAGGTTCAATCAAATGGCAGCAGCTCTAGCAACTCAGTCTGCAGGGAAGGTTCGACAGAAGGCACGTGCCTCCATCCACAATCCATGTGTGTTCTATGCCCTGAAGGCCTTCTTCCTCCACATGGCGGCTAACAAGGGCAATCCCGACCTCCAGATCGTTACGTTCTCTGGAACTGACCTGGAAAGTGCTTGCGGTAAGACCCTTCTCGTTGGTGAGGCTTGCACACTCTACGTGGCGTGGGGCAAGAAAACCAACACGGCAACCGATTCCTACCTGTCCGTCATCGACGACACGGTTGATGACACGGGTTTTGCAGCGGATACCCGAGCAGTGCTTGCGTTCCCGCTTGCGGGTGTTGCAACGGTTGGTGGGACCACACCAGGCGACAATGCTGGTGAGGCTATCCAGATATTCCCGGATGGCATTCCAATGGCAACCGGTATCGTTGTAGCGGCCTACACAGCAGCGAATGGTGGAACCCAGTCTAGTGCTGGGGATGCGCCAAACGGCTTCCTTATCATCGGAGCGTAGTTCTACGAACTGAGGGGCCTGACGGCCCCTTGGTTTAACAAACCAGGAGAAACTGGCAGAGGCCTATCTCCTCCTTTCATTTCAAGGATTCCTCTAACATGGCTACACAATACATCAAGCGGCTTGCTACCACTTTTGGTGCGGCAGCCAAGCCCCACGCCTCTCCCATCTACGTCGATTCCGATGACAATATCCTCAAGATAATCCCGGCAGCGTCTGGCACTACCGAGGTCCAGGTTGTCGACGCCTCCAGCACCCAGACCCTCACCAACAAAACCCTCACCTCCCCGGTCATCACTAGTCCAACCGGTGCGACTGCTAGTGAGGTTGTAACTGCGGCTAACGTCATCACGGCTACAGAAAGTGGCAAGATATTTTTCCTCAACTCAGCGACAGAGTTTGCGAGCACGCTTCCGGCTCCTACAGCTGGCGTTGAGTACTTGTTCATCGTAACAGCAGCTCCATCGGGTGCGAGCTATACCATCGTTACTGAGGGCGGATGTCAGGTTCTGGCTGGGCATGTGCTCACGTCGGGATTTGCTGACTCAGGCTCAGACGTAGAAACCGCAGCCACAGGCACTACCGTTACTTTTGTTGATGGTGTATCAGTTGTAGGCGACAGAGCCCATTTGGTCTCTGATGGCACTAGCTGGTTTGCTTCGTGTATTACTGCGGTCGAAGCAGGAATCACAATCACAGGCTAATAACCGAATAGAGTGGGTTGTCCTTTGGGGCAACTCACTCCTTCTTGTTTATGAAAACCGTCAGAATATATGGGGCTGCCCGCAATGTACGAGAGGCCCCAGTACGGACGCCCGAAGACCATGACGTGGAAGTGTGGCTCTCCAATAGCACAACCACGACGCTGTTGAGATGTCCAAGAGCCATACACGAGTGGACGAGATGGTTCAATCTGCACTCCAAGCAACATATCCTTGGAACGTATCCATCAGCGTGGTCATATTACCAAAATAAAGCAGAAAAACGGCCTATTTATCTACTAAAGGCCCAGCCTGACGTCCCTACGTCTGTGGCGTTTCCTCGCGAAAGAATACAAAGCTTCTTTGCCACCGCCAAAGGACCGAACCGCTACTTTACCTGTAGTGTGTGTTGGCTGATTGCTTTTGCAATCCTGGAAGAGTTCAAAAAGATTGAACTCTGGGGCTTTGAGCTCCGAGACACCAAGCCTGGTAGTGCCTTTGCATGGGAGCGACCGTGTTTTTTCTACTGGATACAACAGGCAAGAAATAGAGGTATCGAGGTTCTATACCAGGACGCCATAACCAAACTCCCCTTTCTGCCTGGCGATCCAGACCTCTACGAAGGATTGCTGTATGGTTACAGCACCAAACCAGAGCCTGACTGGAATATTGAGCGAGAGGCCTGGGAATCGTGACACCAACCAAGAAGACGGTCCAGATCATTGCAGGGGTTCCCAGCACCACTGTCCCCTTCCTTCCCGAGGGCCATGAGCGGTGGGGTCTGAACAACATCCACTTCGCCAAGCGATGTGCAAAGTTCGACAACTGGACCAGGTGGTTTGATCTCCATCACAAGGACCACATCATCCTGAACCGGCCAGGCGCCTACGGCTGGTACACAGTCCAGGAGAAGCCCATCGTGATGTGGGCCCCCGACCCCCTGATTCCGTCCAGTGTCGCCTATCCCCGCGTTGAACTCCAGCAGTTCTTCAGCGTGAACGGCTCCCCCGAACGCTACTTCCTGTCTTCGATTGATTGGATGCTAGCTCTCGCTATCTTTGAAGGTTTCCAGCACATCGACATTTTCAGTGTGAGGATGAGTTCGAACGAGAAATACTTCTTCCAGCTTGCCTCGGCGATGTATTGGGTCTCCCGAGCCCGCGCCCTTGGCATCACGGTCCTGGTGCATGGAGAATCCAATCTGAACCCCTCCAACAAGTTGTATGGGTTTGAGTCCACTGCAGCCATAGACATGCAACCCTACAACTTTCAGGGTTAAAACATGCGTAAAACAGTCCAGTTCATCGGTGGTGCCATATCAACGGTCAAGGTGCCCAGCCCCAAAGCTGGGATTGAGCGCTGGAGTCTGAACGACTGTGCCTTCAAAACCAAGTTTGCCGACCGCTACGCGGGTTGGACACGTTGGTTTGACCTTCATCACAACCCGCACATCCTGACACGGAAACATAACACCCTGGAGTGGTTCAAGTCCCAGACCAACCCCATCTACAGATGGACCGTCGACCCACTGGTTCCAACCAGCGTGGCGTATCCTCTCAAAGACATCCAGCGATTCTTCAACGTGAACGGCGCGCCTGAGCGTCATTTCCTCAGCACCTTCGACTACATGATGGCCCTGGCAGTCTGGGAGGAGTTTGAGGTAATCGACATCTACGGGTTCAGGATGCTGGCCCCCCGCTATATGTTCCAGCTCCCCTCCGCCTTCTACTGGGTCGGCAGGGCTAGGGGGTCGGGCACGACCGTCACTGTGCATGGGGAGTCCGCACTCAACCCAGTCAACAAGATGTATGGCCTGGAGGCCACCACCAACCTAATCTAACCCCAAGGAATAAAAATGGCAGATCTCCACCTTAACGGACCTACCCCTTCCACCACAGCGGTCCTGCAGGCTACTCCCACTGCGACTGCTGGTATCATCTTCCCCAGCGCTGTCAGAGCAGCCGCAACCTACACCTCCGATGAGCTGTTCAACTCAAACTGGAAGGGAGTCAGGCTGTTTATCAACAGAACTGTGGCAACTGGCACAGTCACTGTGAGCATCGAGGGTCGGGACCCAGTCACAGACACTTGGTTCACCATTACCGGAGCCACCACCCCAGCCCTGACGAGTGCGATTGCCACAACCCTCACTGTCTATCCAGGCATCACGGTTGCAGCCGGAACTGGCACCACGTCTACGGAAATCAGCAACTTCGTGCCATCTTCGTGGAGAGTGAAGGCTGTAGTCGCCACAGACACCACAACCTGGAGTATTGGCGCGGAATATCTCCTCTAATGATACAAATCCATGAGCGTGGAGCAAATCTTGGGTTTCCTGAAGAAGAGCTTACCCTTGCCATGTCTCTTCCCCACCTCTCCCTGTGGCATCGTTTCAAGGTCTGGTTCACAGCTGTATGGCTCAGACTAACATCGTGGTGGAACTAAGTGTCTTATACTAGTGGAAGGTTGTTTGCTGGTGAAACAACTGGCATCACAACTGCTGCAGTCCAGGTTTCAACGACGACATCGAATATCCGGGAAGTCCTCATTCAATCCGACCCAACTAACACCACTAATGTTCTGATTGGATCCTCGCTGGCCCAGGAAGTTGTTCTAACCCCAGGCCAGTCTATCACCATCCCCGTGATTAGTCTGAACTTGGTCTGGGTCAAGATGGCCTCCAGCACAGGGATTGTCAACTGGCTCGCTAGAGACTAACCCTTTTAGTTGGAATGTCTATACCGAGTAAAACAAACATCACATTTGACTTGAATATGGGGTATATATAAGATGGGAATGCTGGGCAATCTCGAAATCACTGGTGGCAACAAAGGTAATTACGCCATGATTACTAAGACTACTAATTCCACTATGATTTCTGGCAATTCAATGGCAGGTATATGTGATGGAATTAGTGCAATAACTCCAGTTTCTACCGGCGTTCTCTTAATTACATTGTCCTTTACTCAGGATAGCTTTACAGGTGGAACGGCTCTATATCGTTTAAGGTATGGAACTGGAACAGGACCTGCTGCTACGGCTCTTGATACTGGAACGCAAATCGGCATTGATTTCACTATTGATAAGGATACAGTAGAACGCCCTGTAGCACTTACAGGTATTCTTACTGGACTAACACTTGGAACAGCATATTGGATTGACTTGTCTGGGACACCATCTACTGGTAGTATTATTGGTGATGACTTCACCCTTACAATCATCGAGTATGTTGGATAACCAATGCCCACACTCATTTCAGCCATAGAAACCACAGTCAGGCTCCGCCTGATTGAGTCCAGTGCCAATTATTGGAGCTCTGCCGAGCTGGTGGATATCATCACAGCTGGCATTCGGGACCTCTGGAGAGACACCGCAGACCTCAAACAGGAGCACTACCTGAAGGTAGACAATGACAACGTCTCCCTGGCTTCTGGTTCCTCTACCCTGTCCGGAGTTCCCACCGACGTCCACAAGGTCTATCTTATTGAGGCCAGGGATACTTCCAACACCAGCACCAACGTCGGCCTGACATTTACACCCCTCGACTACAACCATCTTAAGTTCCAGTCAGCACGTGCCACGAGTGACGTGGAGCCTGCCAACAACGTGATTTACTATGCCATCACTGGTCAGGGGGCTCCAGTCAACGCCCCAGTGATTTACTGCGCTCCCCAGGTCACGAGTGCAGTCAATCTGAGCTTCTGCTACGTCCCCACTGTTGGTCAGCTGACCTCCACGAGCGTGGTGCCCATACCAGGCGAGGCCGACAACGCCCTTGTTGCCTGGACAGTGGCCTTTGCCCGCGCGAAGGAGCGTGAGGCCCGCAGCCCGGCCCCCCACTGGCTGTCCATCTACGCCCCCGAGAAGCAGCATCTCCTCCAAAGTTTGGGTATGAGAGAATACCAAGAACCCAAATACGTAGATGCAATGTTCGAAAACTATTGGGGTTAGTCCAGACGGACAGCAAGGTAAAACATGGGACTCTTCATCACAACCGCGCCGACCATCATTACACCCGCGAATGCCACCCTCTCAAACGTCACGGTGAGCACAACATCTGCCGTGATTTTGGCAGCAAATCCTGACCGTCAGCGCTTCACCATCTGGAACAATGCTGGGCGACATGTCTTTGTTGCCTTTGCAGCCACGGCCACCACCACCGCATTCAGCATAGATATGCCAAACAACTCCCTATATGAATCTGACTTGAATGATTATTCAGGAGTCGTTTCAGCCATTACGTCGGCTGGGAGTGGGCCAGTAAGAGTCACCGAAATCACCATCTAATGGCTGGTAAGCTTTCCAACTATCAATTCGGGCTGGGCGGGGTGAATCTCTCCAAAGAACCACTCCACCTTGGGGATGACGAGGCCACCCAGCTTCAGAATGCCGAACTCATTCCAGATGTGAACCGGGGTGGACAGGGCTCTCTGTCCAAACGGGGTGGCCTGGCCACGTTCACAACAGCTATGGCCGGAAGTGTCCTTGGAATCATAGGACTGCCGCTGAAGACCACCTTCACCCGCACGCTCTATGCCTCCCTGGGCACATTCGACAGTGATAAATGGGCTAAAACCACCAACGGCACCTCCTGGACATCTATCACAACCCCATCCCTGGCGACTAACACCCCATCCAGCACAAACTACACCACGATTGGCACCAACGCATTCCCCGCCGACCGTCGCATGGTGGGCTACAAGACATTCATCATCTACCCCGGTGCGGACTACACCAGTGACCTTGTCACCCCAGCCAACAACACAGCACTTGACATGGATATGTGGGATGGCACCACAGCCATTGGGCTGTTTCGTCTTCAGGTAGGAGGCGGGTCGAGTGATGGAAACTTCTCCTTCACTGTCACAGACATGTTGAAGGCGAACAACACTATTTATTTTGCTGTTCACAGCCCAATCAATGGTGGAACCCCCAAGGGTAGCGTCTACAGCATGGATATCACTACTGGTGTCATCCAGCAGGTAGCCACCCCCTTCTCTGCCACCGCAGGCCACATGTCTGGAGGCGCTCCCACCTGCCTTGCCTGGTATCAGGGCAAGCTCTGGGTTGGAGTCCACAAAGGAGACGGAGTCGCCAGTCAAGGCAAGGTTGTCTGGTGCTACCCAGGCATCGACACCGCCTGGACATCCGACACAGCCACTCTGGATGGCTATCCTCACTCATTGTGTGTATTCAGAGGCAACCTCTTTGCTGGTCTCCACGGAAATGCCACATTCGATGCTGCCACATTTGTCCGCACCTCCACCACAGGTGCGTGGACCAGCAGTGACACGGTGGTGACATCTGGGCTGGACTACTATGGCTCATTGATTGTGTATTCCAGTGAACTCTATGCCGTGGTTTACTCAGATGGTGGCGCGGATGTACAGCTGATTCGTAAGTTTGACGGTACTTCCTGGACTACCGATAGGGATGTAGCGGCCTCAGACGGAGCAGGCACGGCCTATCAGGTTGGCAACTCCATCCTCTATGGCAGTGATTTGTTCATCTGCTTCATCTCATCTGCAGGTGCAAACGCAGACGGATTCATCCTGAGGAAAACCGCCGGCACATGGTCCAAGGTAGCTACCGACAACTTCACCGGACGCATGGGCGTTCTGTTAGAAAGAACCTAGCCATGGTGGACATACAGTGAGTTTTTACCTCGCGCAGGGCGGAACCAGTCTCTACAAAATCGACCCAGTCACGGGTGTCCCTACAGCCCTGACCCTCCCGTCAGGCATCACCCTTGATACCACCCGGAAGCCGAAGTTTGCAGTCCTGAATCAGTGGGTGGTTGTCGTGAACTCACCCAACCGCAACCTGGCTATCGACCCAGAAGGCGTTGTCAGGGTGCTGGTTCCACGTGCCCCCCAGCAACCACCCAATGTGGCAGTTGGAGCCTCCACCGGCCTGACAGGCACCTACCAGTATCGGGTGAGCTTCTTCGTGAATGGTTCCGACGACGAACTCTTCATGGAATCACCTCTCTCCCCCCTGTCTGCCCAGTTGACCGTTGCCAATCAGGACATTGCCCTAACCAGAATCCCTATCTCCGAGGACTCCATCACAGGCCGCAGAATCTACCGGAACGCCACAGCTGGCACCCAGTTTTACAAGCTCATTGACCTCGAAGGGAATATTGGGACCACCCTGGCAGATGCTCTGGCGGATGCGTCCCTGGCCACCCTTCCTGTGGTGCCAACCACCCTCCAATCTCCTCCTGGCACCATTGAAGGGACCCGGCTGAAGAACATCACGGCGTGGAAGAACCGATTGTGGGGCTGCACGGATTCCCCGGTTGATGTGGATACCATCTATTACACGGATGACAACAAGGTCTATGCGTGGGGATATAGGCTGGTGGCCTATCCTCAGGGTCAGGATCAGGAAGGCGTGGTGGCATTTGCTCCCCGCCGAGACCAGCTTGGTATCTTGAAACGGGATGGTCTCTGGCAAATCACAGGCACCTCCAACAGCAACTTCCAGATTGTTCAGATTGCCTTTGGGAAAGCTGGCTGCATTGCCCCCGACTCTGTGGTGGTTGTGAATGATGTGGTCTACTGGCTGGGGAAGGATGGCATCTATGAATGGGGTGGTGACGGCTCCAACACCGTCAGAAATATCTCCGAAGACGCCGTTGACCCCTGGTTTACCTCAGACACCTACTTCACCCGTAGCAGGTTTGCCAACTGCTTCGCCCGATACAACCAGGTCAGAGACAGTGTGGAGTTCCACCTGGCCAATCTTGGCAGCTCGGTGGAGGACCGCTGGATTACCTACAACCGCCGGACCAAGAAGTGGTATGGTCCCCACCTGACCTCAGCCTTCACCCCGTCCCATGCTGGCCTGGTGTTTGACAACAATGCTGGCCCTGTTAGTCTGGTTGGTGCGTCCAACGGCATCATCTACACAGCTAACTCTAACACCCTCACCGACGGCACTGCCACCGCCATCGACATGGATTGCTATGGCCCCTTCCATTCCGCCGACGCCCCCGACATCGAGCACGCCTGGCTC
>ERZ1292644.27-Hain-H14-01um-R2-27-length-85820-cov-16_pt1 | contig 54226 bp, 75 predicted proteins | sample MGYA00564402_ERZ1292644 | MGnify/ENA primary metagenome ERZ1292644 (study PRJEB36523, sample SAMEA6512644) | groundwater metagenome | collected 2019-01-09 | study: AquaDiva: Metagenomics assemblies of 32 groundwater samples
GTTAATCGATCCCCGCATATCCTTTCACGCCAAAATGCGCGCAGATATGCGTATAAGTTGACTTGACGAACGATCAGATACGCCGGCAACGCCCGGACCACCTCCAGCGCGCACCGTGGTTCAGCACACATGGCCACCACGCAGGCCATGCCAACGTCAAACAGCACAGAGGTGCCAATACTCTGCACGAGGGATTGTGTGCCCCACCAGACAAATAGGCCTATCCCCACAGGTGCCAGCAGTGCATCGGCGAGGTACCAATAGACGAGGCATTTCAGGGGCCAAACCGAGCGGAAGCGATGGAGTGCCATGCATTGGAACATGCCACAATACCATCGGTCGAGTTGCCGCAAATAGGTCTGGCACGTGCGAGGTTCCATCGTGAGACACCGCGCTTGTGCTACGTAGGCGGTGCGTGCGCCTTGAGCGTAGAGCAGCCAGGCCGTATCCATGTCCTCTGTCATGGTGGCATTCCGAAAGCCTCCGACCTGCCGAAGGAGGTCCGTGCGATAGAGCGAGCAACAGCCGGCTGCGACCAGGACGCTTCGCAGCCGGTGTTGCCCGGACTTGTGGATCGTCTGCCCAAGGATATATTCGAGAAAGCGACCTCGCTCCCATAACGTCTCTTGGGCGTGCGGTAAGACTGAGGCGCAAGCTACTCCTACGTCTGGATCATCCATGGCAGCATGGAGCAATGTCAGGACATCCGGCGCTAATTGCGTATCAGCATCCACCGTCAAGACAAACGGCGTCTCGACAGTGGCAAGGCCGGCATTGAGACTTGCTGCCTTGCCTCTATTGGGTATGAGTGAGAGCACCTCTGCACCAGCCTCGTTGGCCACAGCCGCTGTGGCATCGGTCGAGCCATCGTCCATCACGAGGATACGTGTGAGCGGGAGCGTCTGGGCACGGAGACTTGCAAGAGTCACCGCCAGCGATGCTGCTTCATTATAGGCTGGAATCACTGCTGTGACTTGCATCAGTCTGCTTCCTCTGCGAATCTATGCGGCAGCCGCTCTATGAGCCACCGATGCTCCCCCAAGCGGGCGACACGGACGACCAGCCTTGGCGTATTGATCTCCCTGGCAATGAGCCGCAGGTGCCCGTATTCCAGGCCTTCCGCCTTGCGCGGATACCGCCTGTTGACCGGCATGCACGAGCCGCGCGCGTGCGTCGGGTCATCCGGCCAGCCCGCCCGGCGATTGATGGCCATCTGTACGAGCCAGGCGGGGTCGGTCGCATAGGCGACGGAGTAGCCAGCGGCCCGGGCGGAGCGACACTGGCGGAGGTAGGTGAGGGTCGAGCGTATCAGGGACATATCACGGCTCCTTCTTAACCCGATATGCGGCACGCCTGCTCTGCGTAGTCCCAGGCTGTGGCAAAGTCGCCGTGATCGTTCGCCTGAATGATTTTCCACGCGAAAGTCATTGCATCCTCTTTCGAGAGCGTGGGATCCAGGTTGCGCAGTGCCGCGGCAACCATGGCTGAAGCTGGGAATGCGGCGTCGTGGCCTGGTATCAGCGCATAACAGAGCGCGCCTCCTACGCAGTAGGCACCGTCCGGAAGCTCGTCATCTTCATTCTCGGTATCTGCCAATCGGATCGGATTGGGATAATGCGCACGGATAGCTGCGACGGTCCATTCTTTCTGGAGTGCGTTAGTGTCTGTCACGGTTTTGGTCTCCTTTTATCGTTCTTGTGCCTGTCGCGGCCGCATACTCGCACACCAGGTACACGCATAACCGGTGACAACAGGTTGTCGACACGCAGCACAGGGGAACATGTCTGGCGCAAAGGTGCGGGCTAGGGTATCTGCAGCGCGTTCCCAAGCAGCAGAATAGGGACGCAACTGCGGTGGACGGGCAGTCTGCACATCATGAGAAGGCATGTCATGGCTCCTTGTTGTGTATTTTTCGTTCGCATCGCGTACATGTTCCCTCGATCCTCGAGGCGCATGCAGGACGAAAACACGCCCAGCGGCCCCGGCACACGGGGCAGATATGGCTATGCATCTCGACGAGGTCGGCGTCGAGATCCCGTTCGTATCGCACGTTCATAGTATGCGCCAGCGGATTGACGTGAGCACAGACGGCGCTCTCGGCGGCTCGATCTGGCGTGTAATGTCCCCTCGCTGTGCGAGCCGGTGCAAGATCTGATGCACGGCTTGGCGGCTGACGCGCAACTCCTGGGCGATCTGGACGGTCCGGAGCCCGTTGGGATGCGCGGCGAGCAGGGCCAGGTAGCGCTGCGTCGTGGTATGGGTGGCATGGGCCGGAATGCCCAGGGAGGGCGGCACGCCAGCGGGCAATCGTAGTGACGCTGACGCCGCTCTGGGCGGTAAGGCAGCGGTCGGGCATGGTGCCGAGCTGCGGGCGAATGGTGGCTGGAATAGGCATGGGCTTGGGGCCGCTCTTCATGGGGGTCTCCTTTATAGTCCTACGCGGGCCAGAATCCGCTGGCAGACCCCTTCTGCCAGGTCCGTTTCCGAGAACGCATACGGATACTCGTAGAAGCGCGTGTTGTTCGCCTCCAGCAGCCAGAGCGTGAGCGAGCCGCTGCCAGTCACATGGCCGGTTGGCGTGATGAGGCGGGCATCTCGACGCATCTGCTGGACGCCGTTGGTGTCGACGAAAGTTATAGATGTGTGCATACGGGATTGCTCCTGTAGGTTAGCGGTCGCCGTAGTCGTCAGGATTCCCTGGCCCGAACGACTCCTCCTCCTCGGGGTCAAGGGCCAGCGTATATTTCTGCGCATGCTTAATGCAGCACTTTTCGCACAGATAGGCACTCGGGAGCGCAGTTCGAAAGTTTTTCCATCCTCCGCGAAACCGGATAATGGTCCCTGTGGGTGATGACGGCAGATAGCCGCACAGCGCCCGCTGCCCTTCGTCTGGCAGGATGTGCCAGAGATGCCCGCCATTGCTCCTGGCGTATGTAGTGACCATCATTGTTTCCCTACCAGCAATAGGTGCGAGACGGGCGTATCGTATTTTACGACACATCCGGCAAACGCCCCGCCCTGATAATACTGGTGCAGGGCTGCGTGAAAGACCTGCTGAGCCAGGGCAGTGGAAAACCGGGCATTATGGACAGCGAAGGTGACGATCAAATGCAGTCGGAGGGGGTTCATGCGTTTTCCTTTCTCTCATGGTATACTGAGAGCGCTGAAGCCAGCTGCAACCCCAGGGCTGTGACTCTCCCTGGGGAAGGGGGCCGGATCGTGTCCGGCCCTTGCGCTGGCGTACCGATTGACTGCTCTCTAAGTCATACTCTCCATTGTCATAGGCGTCCTGGGCAGCCCCCTCAGCATTCCCCCTCGTCTCGTAGGCCGTGCGAGAGAGCACGTCACCCTCAGAGCTGATCGGCTCACAATACCACGCATCGTCAAGGGCTGCCTCCATCGTGTACCGGGTGATCTGGTGGGTGTCTAGGACTTTTCTTGGTCATCAAGCTTCATAACGAGACAGGCAGCCAAGACGTGTTTGCAACGATACGCCGCGACATCCTCGTCGTGCCTGCGGCTGTCAGGGCAAGAGCACGTGCGCCCGTGGACCTCGTAAAAGGTCGTGGTGGGCTCCGTCTGGCTCCGCACCTGATAGGCGCCCTCCCCAGTGTGTACGACGCTACCCGCCAAGACCAGGGCGGCCGCTTTCAGGAGCCGCTCAACAAGCTTCTGGTCAGTGTGGGCCATGGCGTGTTTCAGTCCGCAGGCGAGCATCGCACTGAGCCGCTGTGTACGACTGGCCAGGGGCGGTGGCGCATCGGCCTGTGTGCGGAGGGCCGCACAACTCTCCAGGAGATTGCGGGCAGCCTCGGCGCCGGTCTGGCCGCGCCCTGTCACAAGAACCGGTTCGCAAGAGATCGCCTTGACAAACACCCGCGCCGTCATGGCGCAGGCCGCTTCCGGGAGGATCGCCGGCCCAGGGGGCATCTGGGCCGGGGGTGTGTGGGTGTTGACACTTTCCTGCGACTGTGCTACTGTGGTGGTGTTCATCGGGTTCTCCTTGCCTGAGCGGTGTGGTGATTGCCTGCCGATGCGAGGCCCTGGGCGCGGTGTTCATCCCGCTGCGCCCAGGGCCTCCGCTGTTGTGGGCCTATTCGTGCTGATGGAGCGTGAGGCTCTCCGTTGCCACCGCAATGGCGGCAACGGCCTTCCGCAGCTCGTGCACTTCCTCTCGCAGGTGATCCAGCGTGTCACAGAGCTGGCCTGCGAGTTCGATCAGCAACGCCCTCTCGTTTTTGTCCATATGGCGCTCCTTATGGCGCGTGATGGCGCCCTTCGATGCTCTTCCAGAATGCCATGAGCGCCGCATCCACGTGGGAGCGTGTCAGCTTTGTGTGCGCGCAACATGGTCCATATATGCGGCTTTCTTCCACGAAGAAAGCCACGATTCCGCGTGGCAGGGCGGCTCCGCAGGCGGTGCATGTATGTGCCATGGTGACTTCGAATGCCTGGATTATCGGTGCCATCGTCGCTCTCCTTGTGGTGTCATGGTCTGCGTCTCGTCAGGGCTTGCACCCTGACCGCCGCATTGCACGCCCGGAGGCGTGTGCTCTGCGTTTTAGCGTCGATACCACCAGCGATAGGCGTGTAGATCAGCGCCAGTGATCGTGTCGAGCGTGCCAAGCCGTTTCTGTTTATCTGGCGTCCCATACGCCTTGATGTTGAAGACTTCTCCTGTTGTCCTGTCCACCAGCCACGCGCCAGATGTCCCGATATCGAGCGCGATATACTTGCGTCGCAGCGTCGCTGTTTTGGTCTGATCCTTATCATAGTTGAGGTTTGTATACGAGGCTTCATATGCGGCGCGGCCTGCTTCATGCCACTCGCGCAGGAGGCGCACAATGCGGGGATCATGTGCGTCGATGCGCGTGGTCTGTGTCGTTGTCATGCTGAGACTCCTTCACTAGGTGCTCTCAGACACCAGGGGGTGCCTGGCTTAGCGCCAGGACACCCGGTACGTCGCGTCCGCCGTCAGCGTCACGAGCCTGGCGGCGGGGTCGTCGGCCATCCAACAGACCGCCTGACAGATCTGCGCATGGTCGTTCTCGGTCATCCCGTCGACCAGTGGGTGACTCGCGCCAACACCAGGCCAGTACTGCCCGGTTGCGCTGGCGACCTGCCAGACGTCCGCCACCTGCCAACCAACGAGGAAACCGCGTTTCTGAGCCATGGGGTGCTCCTTTCGAGCTATGGAGACGGTTAGAATCGTCCGTTGTTCTGTGCGCCGCTGTGGGCACAGACCTGTTCCCACAGCGGCCGCGTGTCCATGGGCTGCACGTCTCGCCGTCCACCGAGCACCAGGGCGGCGTCACTGAACGCCACCAGCCGGGCGCCCGCGTAGCCGGCCACGGTGATGCTGTAGCCGCCTGCGAGGAGGCGCGCTGTTACAGGGATGCCACGGTAGGTGGCGTGATACTGTGTCGGGGTCGTGAGGCGGGTGATCGTGGCCATCGTCTTGCTCCTTCGCGTGCGTGGTGTCATCTGCGTTCTACGCGGGCTTGAGAACCGCCGTTGGCCGCATTCCACCATTCTGCTGTGTGCCAGTGCCTTGCCATCTTTAGGGCCGCTACTGGCTATCAGGGGTGCGCCCTGTGAGGTGGGGTATACCAACCGGCATCACCATTTGCTTCTGCCGGACTGGGCGGGTGCTTTGGGTTGTCGAGTTTCTCGCGGCCCCTGCCTCGTCTGCCGCCTCGCACCTACCAACTGATATAAATGTACCACTGGTACTTTTTCCTGGCAAGGGCATAATGAACAAAAAAGTGCTTATTGCCAAAAAAAAGTCTTATAGGTATACTCTTCAGGAGAAAGGAGGGCCTTGCATGGAGACACTTGAAGCACGTATCGGGCAACGAGTGCGTTATGCCCGCATGGAACATCATTGGCTCCAAAAAGACCTGGCGGGCCGGGTTGGATGGCAGCCGGATTACCTCAGTCGTTTCGAGCGCGGTGATTGGCGGACCCTCGCCCCCCATAAACTCTGGAGGTTGGCCCAGGTCCTCGGGGTCTCGATTGATTGGCTGCTCTGCCCCGCTGATGCTGAAAGAGAGATGCCGTGAGCGTGGTGCGCTTGCCGGGCCTGTGCAAACGATGGTAGAGTGTGATGTGCAGTAGTGGCCAGGACTTTCCAAGGCGCGGCTAGGTTTGGCCGCTGAAAAACCCGGCAAGACCCACCGGGCTGCCGCGCCTCCTTCCTTCTGGGTCAGACGAAAGGGTCGCGCACTTATGCCAATCCTCCGTAAGCGCTATGCTCAAGACCATGCTGACGACTTTCCTCTCATGACGCAGCCAGAGGCTTTTGCGCTCATCAAAGCCCTGCTTCAGCGGCCTATTGCCTTTCATCGAGTCTTTGCCGATGTCGCAGGCGGAGCAATCCCAGGACTGTTCTTGTCCCAGGCCTGGTATTGGTCTCAACGGACCCCTGACCCAGATGGATGGTTTTATAAAACGCAGGCCGAATGGGAAGAAGAAACTGCGCTGATACGCTCTGAACAGGATAGATCTCGCCTTATTCTCAAACGCCTTGGCATTCTTCATGAGAAACTACGCGGGCAACCAGGAAGGCTATGGTATTCTCTTGACTATGGGATGTTGCAAACTAGATTGCTGGATTCAGCAAACAAGATTGCTGAAACGAGCAAACTAGATTGCAGGATTCAGCAACCTGCATATAAGGACGCGCGCGTCCCAGAGACTACTCCAGAGACTACATACAGAGAAAAAGAAGAAACCCTTAGGCATGCTATCGCATGTGAGCGTCGCGCTGCGCGCGACCCTAGGGTCGTTTCTGTGCCAGAAACGACGCATAGACGATCACAGCAGCCACAGATGCACGGCTTCCACTTTCTGGACAACACGGCCTGGGACGCCGGCGAGTTGCTCGGCTATACGTGTGAGCGCTATGCCGCCCTCTTTGCCGAGACCTACGGCCACCCGCATCCAGACATCACGCCGAAGAAACTGCGGGCCATCTACGACACGCTGGCCCTCGCCTATGATGACAAGCACCTCGACGTGACGGACAAGGGCCAGGTGGACGAGTTGATCTCTGCGCATCTGGCCAGTACCACAACAGACGGCAAGCTGTATGCGTTTGCGATGCTGCACCATCTCGGCTTTCTGGCGCTCGGGCATCCTGAGCAGCCATGTAGCCTGCACCAGGATTTTGTCGAGGAGTTAGGGGAGGTCCGACGCCAGGCCGCTGAGCGCAAATCTCGGGTCCAGGAGCGAGGGTGTGTTGTTGGGTAGTCTTTTGCGAGGAGTGACAGCCATGATTGCAGCTTCTACCGTCTTCGAGGGCTCCAATGCGACCCTCACGCGCCGCTATTATGCCGCGCTGGAGGCCTGCGGTCCTCTCGGGCATATCGCCGCCTGCTTGATGCGTGCCTGCAAAGCCTCGACCCGTGCGAAGCGCTACCATGGGCGCGTGAACGGTTCAGGGCCGCGCTTTCGTGATCTGGCCTACGACACGAAGCAACGGAGTCTGATCGAGTTGGCCACGGCCCTGGCGCACGATGGCACGCTGCTGTATGGCTGGAGGCGTGATCCTGGAGAATCGCTCAATGCCTGGGTACTCTATGTGGAGTTGGTGCCGGAAGGCCAGGTGAGTTTTCATAGTCCGATGCGTGGTGCCGGGCCAGAGTATACGGCACCCTGGGACGGCACCCATACAAGCACTGAGCGCATTCTGGCGTTGTGTGATCGCGTGCTCCTGACAAGCCAGCAACGCACGCTCTTCGTCGCCGGCGCTGTTGCGAGAACGTGATCGCAGCGTCAGTGGTCACCACCTGAACTCTTGCATGCATGCTGTGCTTCTTCTCCTGGGGTTTTCCTTGGAACGATGCGGGGCAGGCTCGATTGTAGTTCAGTGCAACATATTGCATTTATTGAACATGCGTTCTCGGCGAGCGCTGGAGAGCGTCTGGTGGGAGTCGGCCTCCCAGACGGCGCCGGCGAGCGCCTTGCGGCTCTGGCCCTCCGTGGTATACTTGCGGGGCAGTCGTCGCGCGCTCTGCGTCTCCTTGCGAAAGGCCGCTTGATGGATACGGACACCTCTCTCCCTGCCACAAAGAAATACCCCACGGGCCCCGCCGCGCCGTTCTGGCCTCCAGACCTCCCTGAGGTCTATTATCAGAAAGGGGCCACCACGAGGAAGCATCCCACCACCGGGGCGCAACATGAGGTGCTCCCGGCGACCGCCACGTGTAACGGCTACCGGAGCTTCGCAGAAACGTACTGCAAGCGGCCAGCCGGGTGGGATACGGACCACCCAGGCACCGGGCGCTGTCGGCACCACGATGGCGCTAGGCTCGCCACGGCGGCCCGCATCCGCCTCGGGCACATTGCCCACACGGCGGTGGGCGCCCTGGCGTTGGAGCTCGAGGCGACCGATAGCGACCCGACCGACATCACCGCGGAGTTGCATCTTGCCCGCTCCCTCCTGCTCAACTGGATCCAGCGGTACGACACCTATATGGAGCAGCTGACCCTGTGGGCCCGGGCCTATGCCAGCGGCGAGGTGGGGCACCCGCCACCGCTGGCGATGGATATGACCAGAATCGACGGCTTGTTGCGCCGTGTGGCAGACCTGGCCTTGCAATTACAACACGCCAAGCTCCGCGACGCGATTAGTCAGGGGGAAATGATCGAGATCCTGCGCGCAGTGAGCCGCGTCGTGGAGGAGAGCGTCACCACCTGCCCGCAGTGCGCCGCTCCGCTGGCTGGCGTGCTGGATCTGATCCGGGCGGGGTGGCAAAAGGTGTCCTTATGGAAACGGCCAGCCCCCCCCTAGCGTGGGGGAGTGGTGGCCGTAGGAGACGTGAAGGTATGCTGAAAGGTTTCTATCGTCGCATACTGCGAGCCCTGCATGTGCGCCAGTTGCTTTGCGATCATCACTTCTGGCCGTACATCGCAGACGACGGACTGTCCAACTATGAAAAGTGCGGGAAGTGTGGCCTGAAGATCACAAAGGGTGCGCGTCATGTCAACGCGCTGCGCTGATGCGATAGTCAGCCTTATTCGGCTTGAGCAGGCCGAAGCGCTGCGTCAGAAACTTGCGCCAGGCCATGCCGACCGAGTGGGCGACGATAGAAAAAGTCTGTCCATCCGCCTTGCGAGTAATTTCGTAGCGTGTCAGGCCATAGGGAAGGGACGCTGGTGTTACCATGGGGCGTGCTCCTTGTTCTGCGCAGTGGGGAGCCTTCCGGCTCCTTCGGTTGTGTTAGCAATCCCGGCTTCCTGCAGCCAGCCTTGCCATACGGCAGCGGCGCATACCCATCAACTCAGTAGATTGTATACAATCGTAGACAACAAAGCAAGTGGGGCAATGGAATAAGGTGCGCTTGCGAGCAATTATTTTTTCGTATACACTTGTGCTATGAGAAAAGCCAATATTCCTCGTAAACATGTTGAACACCGCAAGCCGCTCCAGACGCTCGATCTGGCCCAACTTGGCGAGCGGCTTGTGATTGCCCGTGAGCGGAAAGGGTGGACGCAACAGGACCTCTCCGCAGTGGCGCTGTTTAGCCGCACAGGGCTCTGCCGTCTCGAACGCGGCGGGAAGCCGTGGGTGTCTGTTGAGACGCTCTATCGGCTCGCGTGCGCGCTGGATGTCAGTACGGATTGGTTGCTTGGGCTGGCGCGCGGTGATACGAGCCGTCTTGACGATGGCTGCCCCGAGGGCATACACTCAGCACGGCTGTCACCGATCCAGGCCTGACGGCCGGAGCGCGGAGCGAGCGTGCGCTCTCTGCCGTCTGGCCCATGCTGGCTGCGTGGCCTAGTGCCGCGTGGTAGACGTCCGCCGGCGGGCGTGAAGAGGCGCCACGCTGAGAAGGAGCCTGCCCACCATGCCTACAACCGACATTCAGTATATTCTCGTCGCCTCAACTCGCCTCGAACGGCATCCGCGGACTGGGCTGAAGCAGCACGTCGGGGTCGACCTCCTCCGCATCACCGGCCATGGCAGGCGAGCCGATGCTGTCTGGATCACGGCACGCCACGTCGGGTGGGCGCGGACGCTGGCCGGCGCCGAGGAAATGTTGCTCAAGCAAGAGCGCGCCATGTCGCAGTCGCAGGCAGAGCCGCCTGAAAGCACACCATGAGTTGCTCCCCTGTCGGCCAACCCAGGTGGTTCGGAACCGCGCAGTGCTCACCCCATGGCACCCGACACGCTCGCAGGGCTGGCGGAGCCGTCGCCGTCCCAGGCCCCCCGACAGGCAGGGGGGGGGTAGGGGCCCATTGTGGGTACCCTCTAGCCCGGCTGCTTCAGCGGCTACGTGTGTCTAGACATCCACGCGCGCCACAGGAGTGCGGAAAAGCAGAGGCAGGGGCCCATTGGAAGGCATCCCTGACCGGGGGCGACGGAAAGTCCCATCAGAAAGGCGCTACTGAGGGAAGACACATGCCAATCACGACGTACCTGCACCCGTCGGACACAAGTGTTGACGACAAAGATATTACCCCGTTGATTGAGGAGTTGTACGAAAAAACTGGTGAACGCTGGGTGGTATTGGCGTCTCAAAAGACAAAACGACGCCTGTGGAAAAAATCGCTCGTGGTGTCCTACATGTTGTGTAAGCACCTTGGAGACAATCCTCTCGGACGGGAAGTACAGATCATCAATTTTTACGTGGATGGCAGCGGAACGAGTATCAATACCCTGGTATCCAAAGGCCACATTCTTGCATATGTATGGGGCTATCTGGGCGGACTCGCCCAGGGGGAAGAGAGAGGGGAGGGGCGGGGATGACCGGAGGAACACGCATGCCTGGCGATGCGGTGGAGGAGTGGGAGGTCGCCCAGCAGGCGCAGGAGGAAACGGCAACGCTGGTGGGGTATATCGAGGATGACACAGGGACCCGCCCCGTGCCGGCAGGCATACAGGCGCAAAGCGGAACATACACGGTGACGGTAGGAGGCGCAGGGGGGGAGGGGGAGGTACGCAGGGACGGCGAGGCGATCCAGGCACGCTACCATGGGATGCCGGCGCAGGAGCCCGCGCAGCCGCCAGAAGGCCAGAACGGCGGCGGGTGTCGCTGACGGGGCGGTCGGGCGCACGGGAATCGAGGGGGACAGCATGCAGATTCCGCGGACCTTTCAGCTATTTGGGCAGACGATCACGGTGCAATTTGTGGACGATCTGATTGAGGGGGAGGATTCAGTCGGGCTGAGTCTCTACCGCAAGAATCTCATTCAACTGCAGGGGCCCACGGCCTCCTTTACGCGGCCCTCGACGCAGATTGAATCGACGTTCTTTCATGAGTTGATGCATTATATTTTTTATGCGCTGGACGAAGAAGAGATGCGCAAAGATGAAAAGCTGGTGGACAATATTGGGCGGTTGCTGCATCAAGCATTCACGACGGCGCGGTATGGGGAGGCGGCGGCGGCAGAGGGGTCGGTCTAAGGGGGCGTGTGGGGGAGACCCAGGAGCGGAGGAGCGGAAAATGTGTAAAGACAACGAGCATCACTTCGTGCCAACATCCCATACATTTTTCAAAACGACACACGCAGAGAGACAACCAAGAGTCGGGCGGAGTGGTGGAGGGATAACACGGACGGAATACCTCACAATACTTTGTACAAAGTGTGGGAAATCTGGCAGTGTGCCTACGGAGCATGCCAATAAATGTCCTCATGGGGTATAGTCAGTGGCAGCCCCGCGGGGGCAGGGGGCACGCGGCCGAGGGGTACAGGGTGGGCGAGCGCGAAAGGCGAGGACGGGGATGGCGACGCTCGGGGAGATGTGGGAGACGCCGCGCAGGCGGGCGGAGTCGAGGTGGCAGAGCCCGGAGGTGGTCCAGGCGGCCCTGCTCGGGGCGGGGGCCAGCAGGCCGGTCGAAGACGATCGGTGGTCACGGGCGCGCTATCCGCTCTATCAGTTTGTGCAGGAGGGGTGGCGGGTGCTGGAGTCGCAACCGTTTATTCCGGGATGGCATCTGGAGGCCTTTTGTGCGCACCTGGAGGCGCTGGCGGCGCGGCGGATCACGCGGTTGCTGGTGAATATTCCGATGCGGTCGGGCAAAAGCATCGTGCAGATGGTCTTTTTCCCGGCCTGGGTGTGGATTACCGACCCCAGTGAGCGGTTCCTCTGCACATCCTACGCCAAGGACTTGGCGCTGCATCATGCAGTGCTGTGCCGCATGCTGATGTTGTCGCCGTGGTATCGGGAGCGCTGGGGGCAGCGATTTCGCCTCCGGGGGGACCAGAACATTAAGTCACGGTATGAGAATGACAAGGGGGGCTCGCGGGTGACGGTCGCGGTGGGCGGGGCGACCGGGAGTGGCGGGGGGTTACTGCTCGTGGACGACATTCACAGTCGGACGGACGATGATGCGCCCACGCGGGCGGAGATCCAGGCGGCCAAAGACTTCTTCAATGGGGACTTTGCGGGATGTCTCGTGGATCCACAGACCTCGGGGATCGTGGTCACGGGGCAACGGGTCGCCGTGGACGATCTGTCGGCGGACCTGCTGGCGAGGCGCGAATATGTGCATCTCAAGATACGGCAAGAATATGTGCCGCCCGCGCCGGGGGAGCCGAAGCCGGTGAGCCCACTCGGGTGGAGTGATCCGCGGACAGAGGCCGGGGCACTCATGCATCCGGCGCGGTGGGGGCCGGGGCAGGTGGCGGAGGCCAAAAGCCGTGGACTGCGGCGCTACCAGGCGCATCATCAGCAAGATCCCGAAGGGAGCGGCGGGAATCTGTTTAACGATGCGTGGTGGCAGACCTTTACGCAGTGGCCCGACTGGGGGCAGTTCAAGAAGATCATCCAGAGTTGGGATATGCGGTTCAAAGATGAGAAGGAGGCGGGCAGTTTTGTGGTAGGGCAAGTGTGGGGGCTCACGCCGGCGGGCGGGCGGGTCTGGCTGTTGGATGAGGTCAGGGGCCGCTGGGATTTCAACGAAACGAAAGAGGCGTTTCTCGCGCTCTGTCAGAAATGGCCGCAGGCGCGGGGGAAATTGATTGAGAACAAGGCGAATGGGCCGGCAATCTATAGCGCGGTGCGCGCCAAGACGTATGGGGTGCTGATGGTCGACGTCGAGGGCAGTAAATTTTCGCGCGCAGAAAAACATACCGAGGCGGTCAAAGCCGGCAATGTCTGGATTCCTGCCGACACGCTGGCCCCCTGGATTGCGGACTGGCGTCACGAGTTGGAACGCTTTCCGAGCGAGCCCAATGACCGGGGGGACGCGGCCACGCAGGCCTGGGACTATCTCTTGCCCCGCCAGATGGCCGACGACCCACGCACGGAGGAGCGCAAGGCGGCGGCACGCCAGCGGCGCCTCATGCAGCGCGTCCAGCGGCAACAGACCGTCACAGCAAGCAGAACTGGAGCCTAAAGATGGCCACGATCCCGTCCATACTGCCCAGCGCGGGCGCGGGCGCGCCCGACCTCGCTGCCCTGCCGCCCTCGCCGTTTGCGCTGCCGGTCGCGCGCCCCCGTCCGGAGCGGCGCGCCACGGTGCGCCTCGCGCCTGAGCGGCGGGACGCCCTCCTCCAGCAGCTGCGGGAGCACTACGAGGAGGCCAGGGCCGGGATGCAGGAGGCCGCGGCAAAACGGGCGCTGCGCTATAGGCGGTATCTCGCGGACCCGGCACTCCGCAGCGGCCTGCAACCCTGGGAAGATGCGGTCAAGTTGTTTTTGCCGATCACCCGGTCGACGATTGAAAGTTTACACGATGAGTTTACGGAGACGATTCTCGGCACGCTGGATAATGTCCAGATTAAGGGGATTGGGGAAGAGGACCAGGCCAGGGCCGAACACGCCGAGCGGTTTTTCCGGTGGGCGCTCGACGAGGTGAACGAGATCGATGATGTGCTCCATGATGTGGTGATGGATGCGCTGTTGGATAGTCTGGGGGTGCTGAAAGTCTATCCGTATCGGCAACCATTCGACGCCTGGGATGACGAGCAGGAATTGCTGCAGACGATCGTCCAGATTGACGCCGTGGATATTGGGGCACTCGGCATTCCGCCGGACGCGAAAGGGTTGCAGTATCCCCTGGCGCGCTATCTCTGGCATCAGATGTGGATCTATCCGGAGCTCGAGTGGGCCAGCCTCAAGCAGCGCGGGTTCAGGCTGCCGGGGATGGACGATCTCCCGCCGGCCACCTCGCGCGATCCCGATGAGCGAGAACGCCTGGAGTACGAACGGGGCGATATCGCCCCGGAGAGCTACCAGGAGGGCGCGCTGGAGATGGTCGAAGCGTATGAATACTTCGATCTCACCGGGCACAACGACTGGGAGTTCCTCGTGGCGAACTGGTGCCCCGCGTTACAGGTCATGCACACGGACACGCCGGATCCCACGGCGCCCCTCATACGCATCATGCGGCTCAAAGACGCCGTGCCGCAGCGGATGTTCTCGCGCCCCATGTGGCCGTTCTTCCCGGTGACCTTGTGGCGCCAGGCCCGCCAGTTGCGGGGATTGAATATCCCCGACCGCCTGGAAAGCCAGCAAGATACGTTGAATCGCCTGGCCGAGCAGATGCTGCATCATGGCCAGATTGATATTTTGCCATACTACTTCTACAGCGCCGCGTTGACGGGCGATATGCCGGATTTGACGCAGGTGAAACCGGGCACGGGCGTGCCGGTGGACCAACTGGGGGCGGGCGGGAATGGGGTCGTGTTCCCGCCACGGCGCTCGGTCAACCGCCACTACTTGGAACAAATGCAATTTTTCCGGGGGTCGGCCGAGGAGGATTCCAAGGTCACGGCGTTTACCCAGGGCCGCACCTCCCAACAACCCAATGCCCCGCGGACGCTGGGCGGTCTGGCACTCATGCTCCAGCAGGGGTCGAAGGCGTTTCGGAAACAGAGTCGCCATCTCAGTCGGCAACTCCAGGCGGCCTTCCAGATGGCGTTTGGGATCTGGCAGATGCGCTTTGAGGGGAGTATCGAGGTGCCCATGCCGCAGACGGAAGCCTTGCAGCGGCGGCTGTATGAAGGGGAGAACACTGCCGGGACGGTGGCCCGCGTGCGCATTGATGCTGATGCGCTCAGCGGACGCTTTGATGTGCGGCTCAAGGTCAACCCGGACGCGGCCATTGAGCGCCAGACCAAGTTGACGCTCGCGGAACGGCTGGACCCACTCATGGGGACGCTCTGGCCGCGGGGACAGCGGCTGCTCTGGAAGGATATCTGGGAAACTCTGGGACTCCAGGGGTTTGACCAGATTTACCCGGAATATGTGGCCGACCTCTATACGATGCTCAAGACCTTGGAGTTGCAGGTCAAGCTGTCGCAGTTGGAGCAAGCCTTGCAGCCACAACCTCCCCAGGGCGCGGTCCTGCCTGGCGGGGCACCCGCGGCGCCTAGCGGGGCCGGGGCCGGGGGAGGAGGGGGCATCCTGGAGGCCCTGTCGCCGCTGGTGGAGGGATTAGCCCAGGGCCATAGCATTGGGCAACAACTCTTCGGTGGCGCGGCCGCTGGCGGCGCCGCGGGACAAGCCACGAGCGAGGCGGCGCCACCAGGGACGATGGGCCCCACGTCGGGGGAGGGTGGCTAGGGGAGCGGCCATGCCCGTGCGTATTGACGATGCTGCACGCCAACCGCCCCAACGGACTCCGGCAGAAATCCATACCGCGACGGCAGTGATGCAGGGTATCCCTGGCGATGGCTGTGAAGTATGGGCGCAGCACACGGCGCCCACAACGCTGCTCCAGGTTAATGGTGTTGCGTGGGGCAGCGCAGGCGGGGCCTGCTCAGGCTGTGCCCCGCGAGAGGTGAAACACCAAACACAGGAGCATAGATATATGCGACGACTTCTTGGCAGTCTTCTGCTGGCACTGGCCCTCCTGATGGCGGGCGTTGCCGTGTCCCCGGTGAGTTTCGTTGGTGTTGCCACGGCCGATGGTGGCAGCGACTAACGACGGATGTTGTGAGCCCCGTAGCGGGATAGCATGCGCACGACAAGCGTCCTGCTACGGGGCAGTCGTTCATCCACGAGCGCCATCCTCGGATGGTAGCGCTCGAAGGAGATACCGATGCCGCCATCTGATGTCGACGCCGTGCGCCAGGCCGCGCAGCGCCATGCCTATGCCGCCCTGGTACGCACAGAGGGGTGGCGCTTGTATATGGTGCGGCAACTCCGCGACCTGGCGGTGTGCGAGAAAACCACCGATAGCCCCGAGTATTCGGACCACATGCGGTCGATGCGCCTGGGAGAAGCGCGACGCATCCGTGAGGAGATCGCGTATGTCTACAAGGCGGCGGACGAGGAAAATCCGCTCGAGGCGGAGCGTGCGGCCCTGCTGGGGCGCCTGGCCGGGATGCCCTACACGGATATCCCGCTGCCGGCGCCGCCGCTGGAGCAGGGCGAGACGCCTCCGCCGCCACGACGCTCACGCAGAGCGTATGCGGGCGGGGTGGAGTAAGTGGTGGACGGCACGACTCAACCAGGGCTTGTATGATGGCGATGGCTACCAGATCGGCATGGGTGCCATACCTCAACAAAGCCCAACGCATCAATATCCCGATGGCAAGAGGGCCAGCGATGGGCTCAAGCCTTTGGGAGCGGTGGTGATCCTATAGAAGGAGTCAGATATGCATGTAAATTATGGTGGAAGCAGCAGTGAAACCATGAAGTCTCGTGGCGCAGAACACAAATCTGCGCCTCTTATACACAATGGCGCGGGACGAGAGCTGCCGAGCGCTGAAGTTTTTGCCAAGCAAGAGCAAGTCTTTGCGCTCTTTCATGAGAGGCTTGATGCATTGTTCCACCGTTTAGAAAACAGCGTGCTCACTCCTCCCATCCCCTGTCCAGAAGATAACCAAGCAAAAAACCCAATCGAGACGAGGAGCATGCTGCTCGGGCGTGTGGACGATATGACAAAGGCTTTGGTACACCTACTGTCCAGAACGGATGACGTTCTTTCGCGCCTAGAGGTTTAGAGGGAAGATAATGGCTGACACGCTGCTGGCGCATCTCCGCACGGCCCTCGTGACACCTGAACAACTGACCGCGGGGGACTTGCGTCGCCTGCAACGGGAGTGCAACGTGGCGTTTCAGCCCCAGCGGTGTCCCCACTGTTCCGCACGCTTGTTTGATGGATGGTTGTTTGGGCATGTGAAATGTTGGCGCTGTATGTACCTCTTCACGGGGTATCTCGATGCGTTGATCGTGGCACTCAACAAGGCAGCGCCCCCGCCCTGAAGGCCGGAGCCCCCAGAAAGGGATCTGACAAAAGGGTCTGGCTTGACAACGCATGGTATTATGATGTACGCTACAATACATCGCTTGCTTATCCATAAGCGAGGGGATTGGGGCGACAATCCCTGGGTTGTCCCTAGAAGCCCTGGCATGCATGCCGGGGAGTCGTCACGACGCACAATTGTGAGAATACAGAAACGGCGTTGACCGTTCTATAGTATCTTGGCATCTTTCTGACGCCCTGAGAGGCGCCCACCGGCGACGGTGAGGCGCATTTTTTTGGTGCTTCTGCTGGTTGGCTGCCTTTGGGGGGCGGTCCACCCCAAGCATGCAGAGGACGGTATGTCGTCTTGTGCATGGGGACATCCCCCTGGAGAATGCCCATCATGGATACTGGAACCCTCTCCGGTGTTGTGTTCGACGACTCCGCGGACGCGGGCAACTCGCCGTTCACGACCGAAGGTGCAGGCCCAGGCACAGGTGATGGTTCTGCTGCCCCGGTGGAGGGACAGGGACAACCAGCATCCTCAGCCTATGAAGCCCGTCTTGCCGATCTTGAGCGGACGAACCAGCGCCACCGCGAACAGATGGCTGGCAGTCAGCAAGAAGTGCAGCGACTGCTGGAGAGCAACAGGCTCTTATCCCAACAAAACACGGAATTCCTGACCGCTTTCCGCGACCTGCTGAAAACGCCAACGCCTCCAGGCGCCAATGGCGCAGGCAGTCCTCCGGCCGCAGAACCGATCCCCGCGCAGAATATCGGCCTGGTCAAGGCGCTGGAAAAGGGTGTCCTCGAGGGGGATTGGAGCGACGCGCAACGCCTTGAAGCACAACTCCCGGCGATCCTTGCCACGCTTGCACCACGGCAGGCACCGGCAGGAGAGACATTGCGCCCAGAGCAAATCCAAGACCTGGTGCGTGCGGAAATGACCAGGACGACGACGCAGCAAGAGACCTATCGACGCATGGTCACCTCCATGGCGCAGAGTCATCCCTTTCTTGCCGACCCGAAAGACCCCTTGTATGCTGAGGTCTGGCAAGCCTATGACGAGTCCGCGAAGCATCCCTTCCTCCAGACCGCCTATGGCGAGGGGGGTGAGCGTTTTACGGTTGACATGCCCGCGCCCGCCGGGAAGGGATGGACCAGCAAGCCCATGGACATGCGTATCCTCGACCGCGTGGCGCTGGAAGTGCGTTCGAGGCATGCCACTGCCAATGGTCGCCGACAGGCCGAAGAGCGGCGTGATTCCCCCACGTTGGATGCGACGGGGCGTCAGCCCCCCTCCGCCCGCACCCCCAGCATGCTCTTTACCAGAGGCGAGATGGCCAATATGCAGGAATTGCTGCGGTTGGGGATTCGCGGGGTGAAGACCATGGAGGAGTTTAAGAAGTACCGCTGGGAGAAGCTCATTGCTCCAGAAGAGAAGCAGCGCCGCCTTGAGGTCTGGCGGGCTGGGAAATGGGAGTGACGCCGATGCCCCCTGGCGCGCGAACGCGAACCCATACGATGAGCAGTGATCGGCCATTGGACGAGGTCTTTCTCCCGTGCGCAGTCTGTGGCATGCAGGTGGATGCAGATCGCACGGCGTCGCCTGAGGAAGAGCAGATTGTGCATACCACGACAGGGACGACGTATCACAGTAACGACGCTGCGAGTCCTGGCCTGATTGACCTGGATGTGGCACCGAGTATTGGGAAGTTCGCCAGCTGCTTTTTCTGTGGGAGCCCGAACTGGCTGAATGCAAAAGATACTGCAGCGCTGAAACGCTTTAACCGTCGCTGAGGAATGCGTATGGTCATTACCCTCAAGATGCCAGTAAACCTCAAACTGACGATGCCCCGCAATCTTCCCAGTGGGCTGTTAGAGCCCATACTGAGGCCCTTGTGGCGTGGGCCGAAAACGGCGGGCACGGTGCTGCATGACCGCATCGCCCTCCATAAATCGCTGTTTCTGTGTGCCAGCTGTCAGTATAAGATGAATCCTCGGCATCTGAAAGCGTTGCACTATGAGGAACTACGCCAGTTCCACGGGCTCGGTTTGTGCGATGGATGCCAGCGGGAATTTCCTGGGGCGATGTGGATGTGGCAAGGGAGTAAGCATATTCAGGCGCAAGCCCAGGAATCTGCCTGGCAACGTGTGCGCGAACGGGATCGACAGGTGTATGAACAATGGCGGCGGCGCTGACCGCCTCGCCGAGAAAGGACTAGCCACATGGGGCGATGGGTGAAAACGATTGGCGGATCTGGCTACCAGATCCCCGTGCAATACCGTATCTCGCAAACGATTACCGAAGGGCAACTCGTCATGCGGGACGATGACGCCAACTTCGGCGCCGGCGGCGACATCGAAATTACCGACTCGGCGACCGCCGCCCTGAATAATCTGGGGTGTGCGATGGATACGGGCACGTATACGACCACCCAGGCGGCCGACATGGTCGAAGGGTTGGTGCGTCTCGTGCAAAATCCGTTTGCGGTCTGGGAATTCCCTATCTCGGGGAATGCCACAGCCGGGGTAGCGCTGATTGTCGCCACCACGACGCCGTCCAACATTTTTGTGAATGACACGATCTCAACAAGCGGCCTCACGATTACCGAGACCGCCACCGGGGTCATTGATCGTCGTGGGTACCTTCTCAAAGGCCGCACCGGGGCGAACGCTGGGGTCCTGCGCAAAATTAGTGGGCATACCGATAACGCCAGTAACACGGTCACGGTCCCATTCCCCAATGACATTGCGGTCAACGACAGTTTCCTTTGTGTTGGCGCGGGCCTGCAGATTATCGCATTAGGATTAGCGGGCACTGCTGGCGCAGATGCGACTGCTCACCCTGCTATGGCCGAGGTGGATGGCACAACGGGGTCAGACGCGGCTGGCTTGCCAGTGAATATTACCGAAGTGCTGATCAATGAAATGACTGATACCGCCGTCGTGCTCTGTGTCATGCGGACACACTGGCTCAATTCCTTAGCCTAGTCCTCCTAGAGAGGGAGAAACCTCAATGCCTGTCGTAGATTTTAATAGTTTCCCGGCCCTCCTGGATGAGCGCTACCGGGAAATTGAACAGATGTTGCTTGCCTCGGAAATCGACATGATTCCCGATATGTATACCGTGCGGGATTCCGACCGCCGCCAGGAGCGCAAAGGCTCCGTGGGTGAATTCGGTGCGTGGCCTGAGTTTTCTGGTGAGCTTTCTTATGACCGTATCTACGAACAGTATAATGCGCTGACCACACACCGAGAATACGCCGTAGGGATGCGCATTACCCAACGCATGCTCGAAGACGATCTCTCTGGTGTGTGGGATGGCGACATGTTTGAGCCTATGGCGCGCTCAGGTATTTACACCAGGCAGCAGCATGCGACCCGCGTGTTGCAGTTTGCGACTTCGAATGACAATACCTTCTATGTGCGCTCGGAAGGCGTGGCGCTCGCGTCCAATAGCCATCTGACGAGGACGCCCAGTGTCTCCACGACGACGGGGTTTGATAATCTGGCGACCGCGGCACTCTCGCCCACCTCGTACCGCGCGAATCGTATCCAGATGCGCCAGTTTCGGAATGACCGGGCGCAAATCTGCAACATCATCGGTGATGAGTTGTGGGTGCCTATCGACCTGGAACCACGGGCCCAGGAAATCCTGTACTCTGACCGCCACCCGGACAGCGCAGAAAACCGGATTAACCCAGAGTCGGCTGCCCGCCAGCCAACGCAGATCAAGGTGGCCATCCACTGGACGGACACCAACGACTGGGCGCTGATGAACAGTGTGCTTCGCAAGCGCAATCAGGTGTGGTGGGAGCGTATCAAATCCCAGTATCGCACTATCGGTGACTTCGATACCTTCCAGGTGAAAGTGGGAGGCCGTGGCCGCTGGGGCACGATGGTGCTGGACTGGCGGCAAATGATGTTCGCGAGCGTATAGGAGAGGTGCTCATGAAGCATATGCCAGATGCCAAAGCCTCTGACATGAGTGAAACCTGTATCGTGCATCCTGTGCGTCGTCTTGCTGGCAAAGGCAAGATGAAGGTGTCACTCACGATGAACGATGTGAAAGAAGGGCGGGCTGCCAAGCCCGAACTCGGGATGACCGGCAAACCGACCGTGACCAAGACCATGGCGCGGGACTTTGGTCGCACCCATCGTGGGGGGAGTGGCGCGTGACTGATAGCCTGTTGACGCCGGAGACCCTGAGTAAACAGACGTATCTTGCGCCGCAGAAGCGCGAGACCATCAAGCAGAGCATTCAGTCTCTGGAATGGGCCTTACGCGGGGTCTCCATGTATGGGGGAATAGAGATGCCGCGGGACATCGTGTTCCCTGGCATGTCTCCCCCTGAGCCAGAGATTGTCAGAGAATCGCTTGAGAAGGACCAGGCGTTGCTGCATGCCTCGACGCCACCAGAGTTATCTGGGCTAGAAAAGAATCGTCTCTATCGACGTTTGAAGGACCTTGACGAAACGATTAAACATGACATGCCGACCTACGACATGATGGAACAACCCACCATGGTGAACGTCGAGCATCATATGGCGTGGGAGAAGTTGCACAAGAAGCACATTCTGGAGCGTCGCAATATCCTGCGTATCCTGGACAGCGAGAACGACAGCCCCTTCTTCACCAGCGTCGAGCAAATCCGAACCAGTACGCCGCCGAAAGGCGACCCGCGCCGGTTCTTCCAGAACTTCGACTACATGCAGTTCCAGGATGCGAAAGAGGACGAGGTGGCTGTAGTCGATGATGAGAGCTACGGGCGTTTCCTCGAACTGAAGTGCGCTGGCTGGGCCGAGATGACCATCTGTAAGCAACTCAACTGGCCGAAAGAGACCTACAACGCCGCGATGACCCGTTGGCGCAAAGCCATCACAGACGGCTCATATACCAAGTTCCTTGAGTTACAGGCCGCGGGGCGCCCAGCGGCAGAGATCCGTGCACTGCTCGGATGGTCTCAGGATTTCTACGAGGATGCTATGGGCCGCTGGCAGACGTCTGTTGGCATACCGCCCCAGGGCGAGATGCCTGTTGCTCAGCAGCACCACACGGTGTCATATACGATGGACGAACCACTTGAGCCATCTCTAGCCCCCCAGGAAGACGCGCAGGTGCCAGACACTCCATGGTTTGCGCCTGAATCGGAGCAAGTGAAGGGACACGCCAAGTCGGCGGAGGTGGCACATCGTTTTCTCCGGCGCATGCAGAGTCTTGACCTGAGCATTACCGGCGTGGCGAAGATGCTCCAGCTCCATCACCTCACGCTCGGCCGCAAACTCAAGGGCAAGGCGATGCTGACGCCTGACGACGTGGTGGCACTGACGGCACTGCTCGACAAAGTGGAACGCGAACGGGGTTATGTGCCCCCTGATAATATGCCCTCTGGGGGCAACCCAGCATAACGCAGGGGCTCCCCTGCAAGGAGTGGTCTAGCCATGCCTACCAGGTTTCCTCACGGCTTGTCGAGTTATGGAATTCCCGTCTTTGGCGGCCTGGATATTCCTGCCAATGCGAATGTGTTCTTCGTCGATTCTGGTAGCGGCAGTGATAACAATGCCGGGGACGATCCCGCCAATCCCCTCGCCACGGCTGACTATGCAAATGGCCTTTGTACTGCGAATAACGGCGATCACATCTTTTTCATGCCTGGGCATGCGGAAACCATCACGACGCCCATCACGATGGACATTGCCGGCGTGACATTGTGGGGCTGGGGCCGTGGCAGATCCATGCCTGCGCTGACCGGCAGCGGCGCCATCGATATCATCACCGTGACGGCGGCGAATTGTCGCATCCATGGCCTGCGCCTGATTGGTGCCTCGGCCAGTGTGACTGCCCATATCAATGTGGCTGCTGCTGATGTCGAGATCGATGCCGTCCAGTTTGACCAGGCAGAGACGCCGCTCAGTTGCATCACGATTGCGAGCGGCGACCGAGGCTATGTCCATGATTGCCGTGTGCTCGGCACCGCGAATGGCCCAGATCATTTTATTGATATTGAATCCAGCGGCAGTGATAACTGGATTGTCGAGCGCATCTTTTGCAACTGGATGACCAACGGCCTGGATAACGCGGTTTTTCGTGCCAATGCGGACACGGCGTCTGGCTGGATAATTAAGGATGTCGTAGCGATCGGGCTTGATGCGACCTGCCTCTTCATTGACTTTAACAGCTCGGCGGCGGAGGTGGGGCATGGACTCGTTGTGGATAGCGCCTGCCAGACGCTGGCGGGCGCGACGGTGGCAAACTTGCTTGATCTCGGCGGTATGGGGGTGGTACGCTTCGCGATCTCAGACGGGCCGAACCGTGGGGCCATCCTGTTGCCGGCAACGTCGGCAACCTAAGACAACGCAGAACGATGTGTATGTCCAATGGCTGTCGCCGTGGCCCTGGCGTGTCCACGGCGGCGCGTGATGAACGAAAGCCCAGGGAAAGGTGTGTGCCCTCTCTCATGCATACTCAACGTCCTTGCCCCGACACGGTTCCGCATGTTCAAACAAAACGCATCGATTTCGACGCGATCCTTGCCACACGCCATGGGGGACATGCGCCACGCCTAGCGGTATGCTACATCTGGCAGTCTCCGTTTCTGATGACCCGTGCTGCCGAGTCGTTGCTGGCCCTTGAGAGGCCAGCGGGGTGGACTATTAGCTTCCATAGGGGGACAGGGTGGGGGCCTGCATGCCGACACATTGACGCATGTGACAAGGCGTTGAAGGCTGGCGCAGACTGGATACTCATTCTTGGGGCTGACCAGGTGTATGAGCCGGATTTGCTGTGTCGTATCACGGCACGGCTGTCTGAGGGATATGAAACGTGCGCAGCCTTAGTCCCCACAAGGGGATTTGTCACTACGAACGAAGGGATGCGCCCCTTTCAGCGGATGGCATGGCGTTTTAAGCCAGCGAACGAGGGGATGCACATACTGTCCAGGGCCTACCGTGGGCAACAACTTGACGGTGACATGATAGAGATTATTGATCCAGACGCTGGTGAAATGCAGCAGGTGACGTGTATTGGCTCTGGCGTGCTGTGTTTCCATAGAGATCACCTCCTGGCACTCAAGAAGCCGTGGTTTTACGAATCGATTGACCATGAGACACAGCAACGGTATGCATGCATGGATACGACATTCACCTTCCGTTTAGGCACAGAGGCTGGCGCAACGATTTGGGTAGACACCACGATCAATGTGCGGCACCTGCATCTGTTCGCGATTGACCCAAGTTTTAGTGAACGCTTTGCGGATTGGGCGGTGCCAGCGCCGAGTGCTGACATGGATATCTGTCGGTATCTCCCCACGGCAGTTCCCCACTCGACTATAGGTGACGATACCACTGAGCCTGCGTCCAGGGCTGTTCTGCCCTCTTCGTTCTTTGACCGCTACCGCCGCGACTATGCCACGATGCCCTATGCAGAGCACCAGCAGGCCTATAGCCTGATTGAGCGTGCGTATCCTGACCAGTCGTGCTATAACCGGCAGGCCGTGGCCGCCTTGCTCTCGCAGCTTCTCACTGCAGGCGTCTCGCCATCGGTGCTGGAACTCGGTGGCTGGAAGGGGGAGTTGGCGCATGCCATGCTCGACCAATTTCGCGCTATTCGTCTGTGGCACAACATTGAGCTGTGCCGCGAGGCCGTCGAGAAGACGGTGTGCAAGGACATCTGGGCACGGTATACCTGCCAGACCCTGGGAGACTTTTTCTGGAACAGCAAGCCCAACTGGATACAGATGTACAATACGTTGATCCTGTCGCATGTCGTCGAGCACATGCGCCTGGAGGACTTCGCCGGCACGATGGCCCACTGTGCCGCCAAGGGCATTGATTACCTCTACCTCGACATTCCACACATCACCGAGGCGAGTCACAAGACGTGGCACGGCTGGACGAACACCCACATCCTTGAAGGCGGGTGGCAGGATCTCGAAGCCATCCTGGCGCGCCATGGCTACGACAAGATGTCTGGGGAGAGCACGCCACGGTGTTATGCCTCGCAGCGCGGGATGTTGACACTACGCAAGGAGCAGATCATCCATGCCTTCGCTTAGGTTCCCTCCTGGCTATGTGGTCGTGAATACGGCCCGCGTCTCGCGTTATGCGGAGTTCTGGTTTTGCATGGAACGTCTTCTTGTCCCAGAGGGCACGACCAAGGACGTCATCTATGGTATTAACAATGCACGCCAGTTGAACATCGCCATTCGCAAGATGCCTGCCGAGGCGCAGTGGGTGTTCATCCTTGATGACGACCATGTGTTCGGCGCGGACATCCTGATACGCCTCCTGCGGCACATACGGCTCAACGTAGACATCGTGTGTGCCATGTATCTCCAGCGTGGCGAGCCGTTTGATCCACTCGTCTACTCTGGGCGTGATGATGGCTTTAAGCGTCTTGGGTGGGGACCGATTCATGCGCAAGGCCGGGGCCTCATTGCCGTCGATGGCACAGGCAACGGCGGCATGCTCCTCTCGCGGCGTGTTCTTGCTGCTGTTGGCGATCCGTGGTTTGAGGTGGGGAAGACCCAGACGGACCTTGGGGGGAAGGATTTATGGTTTTCCCATAAGGCCAGGCAGAAAGGCTTCACCACCTATATCGACACGGAGACCCGTATGGGACACATCACCCACTGCGCCGTCTGGCCCAGCGTTGACACGGACGGGAACTGGTCGGTGCAAATTCGCACACCAGATGACTTGCCAGAGCAGGAAGATGATTGGGCGGTGATGAACTGTGAACAAGATCGCAAGACTGGCGAGGCGCAGATGTTAGCAGAGACGTATGGGGCGATGCATAATCCTGCGATGGTTGCTGGGTATCTCGCCTCGCTGACCAACGGCCATGCTCCAGAGGAGAAAGCATAGATGCCGGCGTTGTCTCGTGCGCAACGAAGGGTCGCGGCAGTCTCGAAGCAAGTGAAAGAAGGCCGCATGCACATCTCGCAGGTTCCGGAAGGCATGCGTGACGATGTGAAGTCTATGATGTCGATGTCGTTGAAAACGCTTACCGAATTCGCGTCAACAACAGAAAGTAAGTTGCCAAGGCATGCGAAGAAGCCTGCAAAGAAAAAACGTGCTTAGCACGCCCCGAGGTGCCCTCGATGCACCAGGGAGGGAACAGAGTGCTTTCGCGATGGTATGATCCCATCTTGATCGTAGGGATAGAGCGGACATTGCCCGCGCGTCTTGCGGCGCTGCTGCATGCGCTTGGCGTGGATATACACCCAGTGCCACTCCATCTGGATGCCGAGGTCACACGCTGGGAAGACCATGAGATGCGCCAATACCTCATGAAACTGCTCAGCGGGCAGATGTCGCTGCGCACCTTTAATCTGCGTGTCGCTATCCTGAGTGAACAACGTCGACGAGCAGCACAGCCGTGGGCCATGGCGTCGTCGTATATTGCGGACGTCCTCTTGCCCGTCTTGAGTCATTACCTGAATCCGTCAGTGCTCTGGTGTCAATGTGCCACTGCGGACGCCACTGCCCTGCTCCTCAGTGTGCAACCGCCTACGGAAGAGTGGGCCCCCTCTGATGCCATGGCCCTCTGTACACGTCGGCACCAGGCACTGACGCGGTGGCTCGACGACTACCGCGTATTGCCCGTGCATGCCCAGGATATTCTGCATGGCGATGGGCAGGTGATAGACCAGGTGGTCGAGTTCTGTGGCCTGACACCGACCGCAGAGCATCTGTATCAGGCGTCAGTATTGTGGTCATCTCACGAAGGGATCTGTGATGCCAAAGAAGAAAATGCCTCAGTCGAAGATGAGTATGCCCTACGAGACCGAAATGGTCATGCCTCCCAAAGGCAAGAAGGCTAAGAAGAAAAAAATGGCTAAGGGCAAGAAGAAGGGTTACTGATGGCAAAGAAGCGCGCCCCGCAACCACCAGCGCCAGAGGTGTATCGCGAGCCGACGCCAAAGCAAGAGCTCGAGTACGCTCTTGACCGTGTCGTTGAGAAAGCCGTGCTGGCACATCCCAGGACGCAGAAACTGCGTGAGGCCATTAAACATCGCATGGCCAAGGCAGCGGGGAATGGCGGAGAGGCAGAGACCAAGTCTCCGCGCAAGAAAACGTCATGACGTTCCGCCAGCGACCTCGCCCTGAACGGCGGAGTGTTGTCACCGACCCCGGCATGCAGTCCGGGATCCCTCGGAGGCGTTGATGGGGACATACGCACACGCGACGCACGAATTCTATGCTGCACAAGCCCTGCTTGCTGGAGAAGTGCTCACGACGACTGGCATGGATCTCTATTTTGTCGAAGAGATCAAGGGAGTCGTGATGCGCGTCGCAAGCGCGAGTGGTGTGGCCAATGTCAAACTAGAATACGAAACAAGCCATGATGGGGTGAACTGGGATCATAAGGACGACAACCCAGACATTGTCGCCTCGACACTGACCACCAAGCCGAATAACGCCGAGGGATGGAATGCCTACTCGTTCCCTCCGCCGTTTAATCAGTGGATTCGGCTTGTCGTCAGCAATCTGACGGCGCTGACCGATACGATTATCGATCTCAAACTCGTCTTTGGTGAACGCAACAATTAATATCGACCGAGAAGGAGCATCTGCGCATCCTTCCCTCACACCGGGTGGCCGTGGAATGTTGAAAGGAAAACGCTGATGGCTGACAGACGGATATGGCCTACAAATAACATTGTAGACTTGGAGAAGGTTGCGGAGGCGTTTGGCCTGCCTGGTGATTTGAAAGACGTTGAGATAGCAACGCAGTCGGTAGAATATACGTTGTCGCAGATCTTAATAGAACTGCAACGTATTCGTCTTGGGATGTCTATCCTCGTAGATAACAACCTCGAAGATGTTTACCCGGACCTGTAAAGGGAGACGGAATGGCTGGATTGCTTACAAAGATTATGGGCACTAAAGAGACGCAGGTCCTGGAAGTCGACCCGACATTCCTGGCAGCTCGCGTCGCCATGCGCCCACTGGAGTATGTGGCCAATGGCCGCATTCTTGGTCATTATGCCGTCGAGCATCGGTCTGGCGAATTAGCCGCAACTATTGGCGCACTTGGGCATCTCGCCTCGCTCCGGTGGTCTGACTCGACCGCGTTTTGTGTGCTGACACGCATCAAAGTCGGCTATTCGATCAGTGCCGCGGTGACCACGGCCGTGCAGATGAACATGCGTGCGGTCCTCGCGCGTGGGTTCTCGGTGGATTTTTCGACAGCCCGGACGCTCTCGAACCTGGCGGCTGTGCCCAAGGCCAATGCCATGCGCAGCTCGATGAACGGTTCACTCATGGGTGTCAATGGGCCCGCCATTAGCACCACGACTGTGATGTCGTCGCAAACGCTGACTGCAGATACCGATGGGTTTGCGTTTACAAACTGGCCTGCGCTTCTTGGGACAAATGGCACTGGCACAGCCGTGGCCCTCCCGGTGGGCATGGCTGGCGAGATGCAGACGCTTTATGAATGTACCTCGCCGTATCAACACCCTATCGTACTGAGCCAGAATGAAGGCGTGATTATCCAGCCGATCACCGCAGGGCCAGCGAGCGGCACCTTCGCGATTTATGTCCAATGGGAATGGGCTGAGGTTGAAGTGTTCTGATTCTCGCAACCTTTCTTTCCTCTCCGGCCTGAACGCCGGAGTCCCCAGAAGGAGAATCCGGTGGGGGTGCTCACAAAGATTTTTGGGACCAAAGAGACGTCGCAGATGGAAGTGGACCCGACCTTTATGGCGGCCCGCGTCGCCATGCGTCCGCTCGAATACAAATCGTCTGGCCGCATACTCGGGCATTATGCCGTCGAGCATCGTTCTGGATCGCTGAATGGGGCAGATAGCTTGGCCGCACTGGCCCATGTCGCGTCACTCAGATGGACAGACAGCACCGCCTTTTGTGTGCTGTTACGCATTAAGGGTGGCTGGTCGCAGGTGACAGCCTCGGCTACCGCCGTCCAAATGACGATGCGTGCTGTGCTGGCGAGAGGGTTTACTGTTGATTTTACGACGAATAGCACGCTGTCGAGCATGGCAATCCCTCCCAAGGTCGGTGCCATGCGAAGCGCCATGGGTAGCTCACTCATGGGCGCAAATGGTCCCCGGATCAGCGATGGCGTAGGGGCGATGTCTGGGCAAACGTTCACAGCGGATACGTTGGGCTTCGCCATAGCAGTCTGGCCTGGTATCGTGGCGACGAATGTTGCTGGAACTGCGGTATCGCAACGTCTTGGCATGGGGGCGGTCTCCATGCTTTATGAATGCACCTCCCCCTATCAACACCCTGTCGTACTGAGCCAGAATGAAGGCGTGATTATCCAGCCGAAACTGGCTGGGCCGGTCGTTGATGGTTCGTTCGCCTACTATGTCGGGTGGGAATGGGCCGAGGTCGAGGTATTCTAGTTGCGCCATAGAGATATTTTTTCTTTATCAGAGACGCCGCAAAACTCCATCTTCCAGGGATGGCGCAATTATGATACTTATTGACACTGGCCTGCCGTTTGTGCAGAAAAAAAGCAGTACAAGACTGGTGCGTCATCGTATCCTCAATAATCATGTTGTGGCGTCTACAGGCAACGTCACCAGCGGCCACATATCGCTTGAATATGCTGAACGGGTTGAAAGTTTGCAGCTGATGGCATCTTCTGTGAGCGGGACAGCCGATGTGAAGGCTGAATACGAAACTTCCTGGGAGGCGAGTCTGTGGGATAATGCCGATGACAATGCAGACATTACGGCCTCAACATTGATAGACAAGGCCAATAACCCAGAAGGGATGAATGTCTTTCCCGTGAGTGCCCCACTGAATAAGTATATTCGCATTAAGATTACGGGGGTGGCCGCGAATCCTGCCGATACTGTCGTGACGGCATATCTGATTGTGCGAGAAGGGTTTGCCAGTGCATAGCGCTCTCCGCCCAATCGCGAAGAAGCAATGTCAGCAACCCCGCCCTAAAGGACGGGCTTGGATCACTACTGTTTCAGCGTATTTGATCGTGCGGGAGGAATATGCCTAGAATATTGATCATCACGGCATGCCTAGCCATCTCGGCAATGACGTCAGGCGTAGGGTGGGGGCAACAGGTTCAACCGTCCTGCGAGGAACAACTTGCCAATGCGCAGACGACCCTCATGTTTACCCGTGCAGGGCGTCAGGGAACCGAAGAGAACGCGGGGCGGGTTGCAACCACGCTGCAGCGACAACTCGATGTGCTGCAACACGAGCTTGATGCGCTCAAGAAAGCGCAAACGACTGTGCCGTCACCAGCATCAGAACTCTCTATGCCACAGAAAGCTGCCCCATGATGCGCCGTGTGCTCTCATGTCTGTTCCTTGCCTGTATTGTTGCCTGCGGGCCCGTGGCGCAGGCCAGCCATATCCATTCCACGCGAGCCGAGCGGGCGCTGGAGCAACTGATCGGGGCAGGCGGGACGATTGTCGTTGATGTTGGCGAAGGTGGAACGGGCCTGACGACGTATGCTATCGGAGATCTGATTTATGCCTCTGCGGCAACAACGTTGGCACGGCTAGCCGATGTGGCGACAGGGCAGGTATTGACCTCTGGCGGGGTTGGAGTCGCGCCAGCCTGGAGTGCCGCACCTGTGCTGACAACAAGCCTGACCGCGCCTCTCCTTATCGGTGGCACAACGACGACCTCAACTCTCATCCTGCGTTCGACCAGCGGCGTGGGTGCTGCCGGTGCGGATATCATTTTTCAGACTGGCAACAATGGCGCCACAGAGGTCATGCGGATACTCAATAATGGCAACATCGGGCTAGGCATCGCAGCCCCTGTCGCGAAACTTCATGTCTATAATGCTGCCTCTGGAACGGTCCCCTCCGCGATATTTGACAGACCGGCTATAGGTGACTACTCAGAGTTCATTTTTTCCACGGCAAATGTACGCGACTGGACGCTTGGCACACGTGCAGGAGATAGCGGGCTCTATTTTAACCGCGGGGCTGCCGGCACGACTAATGCCATGTATATTAGTGGTGCTAATGGCGATGTCGGCATTGGAACAGCAGCACCGGTGGAAAAGCTCACGGTGGGTGCTGCGGCAACCACTGGGACAGCAAATGCCGGGCTTGGTGTTGCAACACCCTTCCAAAACGTTGAGGCAGGACAGTTAGCCCTCCAGACAACTGATGCAGTTGCCGCTGATAAAGGGGGGAAAATAGTATTCGGCGGAACCTACACGGGGACAACACAGACGACTTTTGGTGGTATTGGTGGATTCAAGGAAAATGGCACGGACGGACAGTATGGTGGCTATCTAACTTTCTTTTCCAGAACGCATGGGGCAAGCCAGGCAGAGCGTATAAGGATAACGAGCGCTGGTAATGTCGGCATTGGAACGACAACACCCACAAATCTTGTCTCGCTAGGCGGGAATGCTGCACGCACTGCCGCAATGGAGCGGCACACGACCGCTGATACGGCGGGAAATACGCTTACTGTCCAAGCGGGTGGGGCAACGAGCGGTGCCACAAACAGAGCTGGAGGGGACTTGCTGCTCCAGCCAGGGTTGGGGACTGGCAATGCCACGCCAGCGCAGGTCCGTGTGCTTGCGCTTGCCCAGGGCACTGCCTCTGGGACTGCCGATCAAACGCTCGTCAATCGTGTCGTGGTGAATGGCGCCGTGGCACTTACCTCGGGCGCTGCTGCAACAATTGCGACGTCGACAGTCGCTGCTGGACAACTCGCCGGTGGGCACGTCATCTATAGCATAGAAGCCACGGATGGCACGGATCAGTTGGCCGCAAGCGGCCAAGTGGCTTTTGGTATAGTGAATAAGGCCGCAACGTGTACGGGAGCCACCAGCGTGTTGGGGACCGAGGCCCAGGCAAAGAGTGATGTCACAGATACACTGTCTAACGTGTGGGCCTTTGCTGCTGGATGTGGTGGCGCATTGCAGGTGACGCCGACCTTGACAGGCATGACCGCCACGACTTTTCGGATAACATACGCAGTAGTGTCCAATTCACAACAGGCAATTACGGTGCCATAAAAGGAAAGATGTTATGTATCGGCGAGCAATCGGTGGAGTAGTGGCCCTCTTGTGCTTTTTCTCTCTGTACTCTTTCGCCTGTGCTGTGCCAGCGTTTGATGCGGCCACGTCTACGCGGGATGTAACAGGCACCGTGACGTCGTTGACCGTAGCACATACTGTCAGCGGGGCTGACCGTGCATTGCTTGTAGGAGTGATGTCGAACTGCCCGAATCCTCCGATCGTCAGTGGCGTCACCTATAATGGGATTGCACTGACGCAGCATTTTACTTCCTTGCCGTACTCGACTGAGCGTTTAGATATCTGGCGTCTCGTCGCCCCCGCGACTGGGGCACACAATACCGTTGTCACCTTCAGTGGAACCTGCGCAAAACTCTTTGCGAACATACTCTCCCTGACTGACGTTGATCAAACTACGCCGCTTGGCACAGTCGCCTCAGCATCAGGCTTGAGCCAACTGGCGACAGTGAATGTATCAAGCGCATCAGGGGAAATGGTAATAGACTTCCTCCAACTGTTTGGTTCGAACCCATCCTATACCCCAACAGCAGGGGCAGGGCAAACCGCCAGAATCATCAATCAGGACTCATCCTCTGGAGATTCCCTGGACAGTTCCACCGAAGCAGGCGCGTCAACCGTCACCATGTCCTGGACGTGGGAAGCTACAAATAGATATTGGAATGTAAGTGGCGTATCGGTCAAACCCGCGGGAACGCCGCCACCTCCGCCCTCGTGTCCTCCAGGACTGATTGCGTCAGTCCAATCGGGGAATTGGAGCACATCGAGTACGTGGTGTGATGGTGTCATTCCTGGGGCTGGGGCGCTCGTCTCTGTAGCTGCTGGCCATGTAGTGACCTATGACATAGCTACGCCAGTAGGATTAGCTGAAGTGCTCATCTATGGCATACTCACGTTTTCTCGCACAGCGAATACCACGCTGGAGTCTGGGTTGGTGGTGGTATTGCCTGGTGGCTATCTTGATGTAGGAACGGTTGCGAGCCCTATCCCTGATGGCGTGACTGCGACTATCCAGCTAGCGGCACTCTCGAACCAGACGACCACGCATCTCCACGGGATAGGAACGATTTTGCCTGCACTGCATACCCATGGCGGCACATTGGATATGCATGGCGCGCCGCGTGCGTCGACGTGGACGTTGCTTACGCAAAACGCTGTTGCTGGTGCGACCACGCTCCAGGTAGCGAATACGGTCAATGATTGGCGTGTTGGCGACAAAATCATTGTCACTGGCACGAATAAGATGCGTGTCCTCGGGCAAGTATCTGATGATCCGCAGATGCAGCCAACCGTAACCCCGCAAGGGTGTGATGTGCATACGCAGGATTTTGCCTGTCTTGATCCAGCAACCTTTCAGGTGGAAGAGCGGACCATCGCCAGTGTTTCTGGGAATACGATCACGCTTACTGCACCGCTGACATACCTCCACAAAGGGGTCTATCCCTATCAAGGCGCAGTGGGTAATCTCACGCGCAACGTGCGGGTGATCTCGAAGAATCCAACCCCTGCGAGTGGGCGGGGCCATGTGATGATCGCACATGGCTTTGTGATTGCGGACACCGATCCGTTGCCGACTCCGTTGACGGATACAGTGACGGCGCGTATAAGTTTTGTTGAGTTTGCCGATCTTGGGCGCCTAAATACTGGGGTCTATCCCGTGCATTTTCATCGGCTTGGGAACGCCGGGAATGTCAGCCACCTGACGGGATCGTCGATTCATCATGGGCAAAATCTCTTTGTACGTCTGCACAATACAAATTTTTTGTCGATAGCAGACAATGTGGGCTACAACACGTTGGGGCACGGCTTTGCGACAGAAGACGGCACGGAAATGTTTAACGTGTTCTCACATAATCTCGCGTCACGCACCCAGCATGTCACGTTCCCGAATCCCAATGACGCATCAGACGTAAATGAGGGTTCTGGCTTCTGGGCGAATAACCCTCGCAATAGTTGGATCAATAACTATGCGGCAGATGCTGACGCGTGGGGCTACCAGATTGATCCCATAACGATCCAGTATTATGGGTTGATTGGAAAAACTATCACGCCTATCGATATCAGCGGCAACCCGCTCCCTGCAGCTCCTGCGACGAGTCTGGATGTCGTTGAGTTCAGCGGGAATAAAACGATTGGCAACTACTTTGGGGGACTGGAAGCGATCAACCTTGAAAGCCTCACTGAGCAGCACATCTATGGCTTTACAGCCGTATCGCACAGAAAAAGTGGGTTAGGAGGGTTTGCCAACGCCTTTTTGTTAGAGCAATCTGTGTTCGACGATGGCCCTAGGTGGAATGATGATAACGGCGATGCGACATTTTACACGCCTGGTAACTTTCCCGGCATTCGACTCAGCACCCCGCACCATCGATTTCTGAATAGCACGTTGGGGCAGCTGGATATCGGCTATCAATTCCCTGGGACACTGATTTTTGAGAATACCGCGATTACCCGTCAGGCCAGTGATAGCTACGGGACAGGGTTCTTGTGGGGGATCAAGGGCAGCCCGCGCTTTACGCGATTGCCTATGCTGATTCATCAGTTCCCGCCAAATTCCACGACCGAGCACGAGTTCTATCTCTTTGACCAGAATGGCCCAGGGATGCACAAAAAGCTCATTCCTCTGGGGACGGTTGCCCCAGATCAGTTGGCCTATGCCATTCCTTCCTCCATCAGCCTGGGCGACGATGGATGTCCGACAGGCACAGAATATCAAGATACTGACCCACTGCTTGGCGTGGTCTCGTCGTGTTACAAAGAGGCACTCTTTACAGGGCCGACCAACGAAGGTGTCCCGCTCAAGATGCCATTTTTTCTCAATGCTGGGGCCGATCAGGATGTCATTCATCCCATGGCAAAAGGGAGAGATGTTGTGGATGCCCAGGGGATTCGTTGGGCACTGGACTCCCTCTACATGGAATCGCCGCTAGGGTACTACTTTCCACGCTATGGGCACCAAAGGGGTGGGGCAGGGAGCGCATCTGGATGGAACGATGACGCTGTTGCTACTGCCTTAGTGGATAATACGTCGATGTATGGCAGCTCGGCCATTGGCCAGAATGCGAATGCCAATGATAATGCTGTCGCGCTGATCTATCGTATCGACGTGCCCAACGCAACCTATCATGTGGACCTCCACTTCATCGAGCGGTGGGCTGGGATTTCCCAGTATTGTGGGGCGAATTGTGGCGTAGGGTCGCGCAAGTTTGATGTGAAGGCGGAAGGCGTGACGATCTATACCCAACTGGACGTGTTTCAGCAAGCTGGTGGGGCCGCGATCCCGTTGGTAAAATCCTTTACCACCACGGTCAGTGATCGCCAACTCATGTTGGATTTCTCACGGTATGCTGGCATGGTATCCGGCATTGCGGTCTGTCTACCGACACAAGTAGTCAATGGGCGCTGTGCGCCATAAAAAGCGGCTCCCGAAGCAATCCATCGTCAAATAAGGAGGATGATTTGATGTTGAAAAAGATGCATATACCGCTCGTGGTTGTTCTTCTCCTTCTGCCGATCACTCTTTGGGCCAACCACTCGACGTTGCGCAATGATACCTTTAATACTCTTCCTGACTCGCAGGGAGGCGCATTCAGGACAGACAGTCGCATAATGTGGGGGCACGAAGAAGCCCAGAGAGAAGGGAGGTATTTTTCAGCATTTATTTTCAGTGGTGGGATCCATCCCATTTCCTCGACGTTGACCTCGCCGGCCTTTGCGACAGAAGCGTTTGTTCCTGAGCGTGTGAATCAGGTTTCTACGGCCATTACCTACGCTGCTCTCGCGAATGATGTCTGCTGGACTATCATCTCTAGTGACAATAATGGCATTACAGGCTGGACGCGGGTAGGTTCGACAAGTTACTACTTTCAATGTCAAGGGAATACCACGCCAAGCCGTCCAACACTTCCGAGCAATAGCGCTTTTCTCATGGAAATACTCATTGCAAGTAGTGCCATTACCACGGTGACTGACATTAGTGCCCGCTCTCCTATTTCTTCCTCGGCAGTACCAATAAATGCCTACAATGTTATAACGCAAGGAGGAGCTGCCTGTAACGGTATCCATGATGATACACCACAGATTACCGCAAGTATCGCTTCTGGGCGTTCTATCATTATTCCTCCGGGTGTCACCTGTATTGTTACGGGGGTAACCAAAACAGGACTCAGTAACTTCACCATTATGGGAGGCGGTACTCTTAAACTCAAAGCTGAGACGCATGCACGAGTGCTCTCTATAAGTAGTAGTTCCGATTTTAGTATTCTCGGAGTGACTTTTGATGGAAATAAAGCCAATCAGACCGGCGCAACTGATCGAATCAATGATAGCTTAGCAGTTATTGATAGTAAGCGTTTTCTTCTTCAAGGCAATACCTTCAAGAATGGCTATTCAGGGACTTGCTTACTCGTAAGTAATAGTGTAGCACCTACTGGGGCAGTGAATCAGGAAACTAACGCAATCATTGCTCACAACATTGTAAAGGACTGTGGGAATCCTGGCTCTGCGGCCTTTGCAGATGGAATATTTGCCTGGTGCGACAACTGTGAAGTCCATGACAATACCATTCTTAACGTAACTGACACAGGTATTGCAATGGACTACAGTAAGAATATTCGAGTACATCATAATGTCATACGGGGAGACCCTGCTCTCGTATCGGCGCAGCGTCCTGTACAAGGGATTGCCATTCTTGGGGTGACGAATGCTATTGTAGAAAGCAATACTGTTGAGTGGACACAGATAGGTATTACAGTGACCCTCTCAGGGAATCCTCCCGTAGCGCCTTATGTATCTGCGTATGTCACAATGGCGTATAACACTGTTCTCAATACAGCTTCTACACTCTATAGTGGTGATGCCATTTCAGCCGCCGACCCTTCTACAAACTTTGTGCGCGCTACCAGCAATACAGTTGTGACAGCAACGCGAGGCGTGGTGGTGACACCCAACGATTCGGTTATTAGTCACAACTCAGTCTTTAGCACAGTAGGTCGAGGCATTTATGTTGGTGGTGGAAGGTCGAAGGCACTTAATAATCTTGTTGTTGACGCTGGCGGCGATGGGATCTATGTTCAGGATGATGGAATAGAAGTACGAAGTAATACGATTATCAATGCTTCAAATGGAATTGATTGCGCTACAAAGTTAGCACGGGTCTCAGGCAATTTCTTCTCTGGTGTTACAACACCATTAGCGAACGCAACAAAGATAAATACGTATGACGATCCTATTATTCTCCCTAACGCTATAGCATATAAGGTGAAGAATATTGATGGGTCTATTCGCGATATACTTCTTGCTGATACAAGTGATAGAACCCGGATTGAGCTGAACGGACTTCAACTCGTGATTTCGCAACCGAGTACAGCGTTGACGGTTGGAGCCGCTGGTGGAGCTGCAGCGCTCCCTGCGACGCCTACTGGATATATTCGATGGCTCGATATCAGCAATAATAGCTGGAAGATCCCGTATTATGCAGAGTAGTCAGTAACTCCGCCCTGAACGGCGGAGTCCCCAGAAGGGAGCCAGATGTTGAAAAAGATGCGTATACCACTCGTGGTTGTTCTTCTCCTTCTGCCGATCACTCTTTGGGCCAACCACTCGACGTTGCGTGTGGATCCCTTTAATACCAATCCAGTGAATATAAACGGGCAGCCGAGTGCCTCCTTTGGAACACAACTGCGCGAGAATCTCGACCATGAAGGGGCGCAGCGCGATGGGGCGCATTCCTCGCCCTTTATTGCTACGGGTGGCATACATGGAACTTCTTCCTCGTTGATTTCGCCGGCCTTTGCGACAGAAGCGTTTGTTCCTGAGCGTGTGAATCAGGTTTCTACGGCCATTACCTACGCTGCTCTCGCGAATGATGTCTGCTGGACTATCATCTCTAGTGACAATAATGGCATTACAGGCTGGACGCGGGTAGGTTCGACAAGTTACTACTATAAATGCGAAGGCGATACCACGCCGGATCAACCGAGCCTTCCACCAAATAGCGCAAACCTCATGCTTGTCCAAATTAGCGGAAGTGCTATTGCGACTGTTACCGACCTCAGAAGACTCAACCCTTACCGATTACCAAGTACAGAGGGCACGTTGAATGCTGCTGTCACGGCTGCAGGTAGTACGCAAACAACATTAGTTATCAATAGGCAAGTTCATGTCACACGCAATGTAACAGTACCGAGTACAGTAGCACTCGTATTTGAGGGCATTGAAAGTCGGCTTGTCGCAACTAGTGCCGTGACAGTAACCGTCAATGGTGGATGGCAAGCACCCCTGCATCAGGTTATCGGATCGAATGTCACTGTAAGTTTTGGGAATGCTGCCTATGCGCCAACACTTATCTCTCCAGCATGGTGGGGTGCTACACCTGATGGAAATGTCAATACAGGTGGTGGGACAGATAACGGCCCATTCATTAATGCCGCACTTGGAAGTTATGCACCCGCTGTGGTCTATGGGGGACCTCGTGTAGTCCTTGGGCTTGGCGTGTTCCGTATCAATACAACTGTGACGATAGGGTTGGGAAAGTCCCTCTGTGGCACAGACATGAATGGTACGGTACTCACCGTTGATTCAACATGGACAAGTAATGTAATCAATATGCCTGGGGCAGGGCAACCGACCACAGTCTGTCGAATGACAATTGTATCACAAAACTCCGCTGCATTAGATGTGGGGTCTATTGGTATTAATAATGGAATGAATGGGTCTTTTCTTGACCATTTATGGGTATCTGGATTTAATATTGGTATACAAATTACCGCCACAGATGTCTTCCTTACTGACTTCGCGGTAGAGAATAATGAGACTGGTATAAAAGTTACTTTAACAGACGTGAATATTTTGAATGGTACAACATATAAGAATAATAGCTACGGTATTCACGTAGAGAACAACACCGGATATGTCAACGGGTCTGGCCCTGTTATTATTACGAATGTACGATCAAACCTAGATCGTCTTAGTGGATTTCACATTAACAATGCTCAAAATGTTATTCTCAATACTTGTGCGGCCTCTGTTGTGGTTGATCTTTCAACCCCTAGGCTGGTTACGGCTGGCCTTGCAATAAGTAACAATTCTTATCGAATTATAGTCAATGGATTTACCGCAGACCGTATAACAACAAGTACAACCGCTTCTGGGATTCTTGTCGATACTGGCGCCACTCAGATAGAAATCGTCAATGCGCAGGTTACTCGTTTCCTTGATGGCATTAGAATAAACACAACAGGAAATGTCAAGGTCATCGGTGGTACTATGCATTATAATGGTAATTATGGTATACAAGGCATTCGTTTTAATTTCTTATCAATTATCGGCGGACATTATAATTACAACAATAAATTTTTCCCTGCGAGCGGGGCAGCCGGAATTTTAGTCGATCTTTCTACTGCAAATACAGAAGCTATTATTGCAAATAATGATGTGAGTGAGTCAGGTGGTGGTCCACAGAGTTATGGGATTTCTATCAATGCAAATAGTAATACCTCCCTTGTCAACCTTATAGGGAATATTGGGAAGAATAACAGTGTGGCGAACCTTCTTGTGACAGGAGGATTTCCCGGTATTGTTCTGAATACCGGCAATCAACTACCTTAAAGGTATGGAGTGACCTACTCCGGCTTTCCGCTCCGCCCTAAACACGGCAGAGTCCCCAGAAAGGAATATTCTGATGGCTGGAAGTAAATATGCATCGACTGGCACACAGAACGTGACGACTCCTGCAGATACGGTCTTAGGCATTACCGGTACGGCGGCGCAACGGCTCTGGTGCCACTTTTTTAGCCTGAGTAGCTATGCAACGCCGGCAGATAACGCCATCTTCTGGACCCTGCAACGCTATACGGCGGCTGGGACCAGTACGCCGGTCGTGCCGGTGGCGCTGGATTCGGCAGACCCGGCGAGCGTGGGGGTAAGCGGTGAGAATCACACCGCAGAGCCAACTTATACAGTGGCGACGGAGCTGTGGGAAAATGCGGTAAACCAGAGAGCCACGCTTCAGTTGTGGTGTGCTCCTGGGGGTGAGTTTGTCTGTCCAGCAACAGCCGCGAACGGCATAGGCTGGCAGCCGCTCCACGCGAGCTTTACAGGCGTGGTGGAAACAACTTGCCATTGGACGGAATAGTCTATTTAGTTCTATATTGTTATAAGTAAACCTTCATGATATAATAGATATGTGAGACAATTGATTATATCATGGAGGAATATGTATGCCAAGGCTTACTGGAGAGGTCGCAGAGAGATTTCTGGCCAATGTGGATCGTAGCGCTGGTGATGAAACATGCTGGCCGTGGCGTGGGCGCTGTGATCCGAGGGGATATGGTCGCTTCCCGTATCACGGAAGAGATATGTTGGCGCACCGCCTGATGTATGAACTGATGGTTTGGCCTTTAGGAGCAGAGAAGTGCGTGCTCCATACTTGCGACAACCCTCCATGCTGTCAGGTTCTTCATCTGTTCTCAGGCACACACGCAGATAATGTGCGTGACATGGACTCTAAGGGCAGGCGTGCAAACAACACATGGGATCATAGAGGCGAGAAAAACCCTCTCTCGAAACTCACTGACGCCCATGTGACATCACTTCGAGAACGATACAGCGCAGGCGGTGTCACTCAGAAACAGCTTGCCGCAGAGCTTGGAGTAACTAGGTCAGCCATTGGAGCCTGGATTAGTGGCAAGCGCGCAGGCACTACCAGCATTAGTCGTCCCCCTCGTGAGTACGCCACTCGCGGGGAATCTCACTATGAAGGGAAATTAGATACCAGCGCAGTCCGTTCTATCCGAGAGATTTATGCTGCTGGCCACAAGACTATGGATGAACTCGCAACCGCCTATAAAGTGACAAAACAAATGGTCTGGCGTATCATTCATCGCAAAGCCTGGACGCATGTAGGATAAGGAGCAGCCATGGGCCATTTTGACAACGAGACCACCGCCTCACTCTCCCCGATGAGTTATCGCGAGGCACGCAAGAAAATGCGTAGTGGCTGGAACGAGAGTCGCGACAGGTTTGGTATCCCCATCGAGGCCTACGATACGTTGATCTACACCGACCCTTCTTGGCGTTTTGACTTTGCACGTCTTCTGAAAGAAGACCCAGCCTTGGCGCAGAGCCTCATGCAATCTGAGGCAGAGAACAATGGCGGCATTATTGTGCCACCAGACGTTGAGGAAGACCTGGTACGGCGAGGATATATTTTTGAGATAGATGAGACAGATCAAGGAGCATATGCATGAGTGACTTGCGCTCACATGCGATGGACTTCATGACATATCTGGATGGCCAGATTGAGGAATGCCGGGAAAAGTCGCTGGCGGTCACGGCCTTTGAAGACGCTATGATGTGGGCCATGAAGGCCCTCGCACTGACGGACCCTGATGGCACGATTGTGAGTCCCTAACCAATGCCCTGCTTCCTCTGCTCACACAACATCACCCCTTCGGAAGCCTGTGGCGCCCTGGAGTTCGCCGGCGATGCGTTGGCCGAACGGGGGCGCTACGCTGTGCACCGCGAGTGCCTACGGCCTGAGTGGCGCAAGAAGTTCGTCACCCGCGAGCAACTCCTGATGCCCGCGGTCGAGACGGAGGGCACGGCCCCAGCACGCCCGTGGCAGGGGTTGGTCGCGCCGCAGCCTGGGTCGCATCGTCTGGAGATGTCGGTTCCGCATGATGACCTGGTTCCTCTGGTGCCCACAGCGCCACAGGGCCTGCTGGCGCGGTTCTTTCTCTGGGGCGCAAGGCGATTTGCAGGAGGTATTCGATAATGCTTGGCGGCTGGCTCAGTGGCGGCAGTTTGCTGGTGCTCCCGAAGTGGACAGCACCGAGGTCGCAGGCGTATAGTGTAGAGACGTACTGCGACACCGACAAGAAACAGGAAGCCGATTATCTGCAATGCGCCCATTGCCAGAAAATTTGGAAGGTGATGCCAGGCAGTGGAGCAAAGCGCGGTTGGTGCTGGAATTGCTCGAAGGCGCTGTGCGGGAAGCCTGGCTGTATGAAGCATTGCGGTGGCCTGCTACACTTTATGAAGATGATCGAAAAGATTGAAGCGAAGGGCCGATGGCTGGCGAGTATTGGAGTGAGATAGCACGAATGTTTGTTGCCCGCAAAGGATGGCAGCATGCCGGAAATAGTGGAAATGACCGATGCCGAGCTGGTGGCGCTTCCGGAGAAGACCCGCGATAGCAACATGGCGACCACGGCAACCCTGGAGATGCTTCGGAGAATGAAAGAATCGATGGACAAACTGCTCCTGCTGATGCAGGCCGAGGTTGTACGGCGCCCTGGAGAAGGAGCGTAGTCATTGGCCCTGGGAGTCTCTGACGAAATCATTGTCAGTTATGTGCAACAGCCGACGCGGGTAGTCTGGTCAGAAGACCAGCCGCAGCATCCCAACGTTGAGATCGTCTTTTCTGAAGATGTGGCGGTTGCAGAAGTCGCCCACGTCGACGCGTTTGCCATCGACACGCCGCGGCACCTTGAAGCCTACGAGCGCTGGTATGACATTCCGCGCGTTCGTGAGGCCATCGAGATCAGCATCCTTGAAGGCGGCGTCGTTGAAACCGTCTTCATTGACAAGTATGATTGTCCGTGGCGGATAGCACTTTCGACCCTGTGGCAACCGTTCCTAGACTGGCGCAGTCGGGAACATGTCAACGCCTTTGTGAGTGACGAAGCCTATGTCGCTGATACGTTTTTGACGTGGTACATGCCAGACGGGGCGCGACATCTCCATGCCATACAGGATCAGCGCACACTGGAATGGATAGCAAGCATCCAGCAAGAGCAATCTGGGGTAGGAACGATAGCATCAGCCATCACACAGGCACAAGCTGCCACCTCGGCGTCGCTTGGCGACATTCATTACACTGGTGGAGGCTTCGCGCTCCCGTGACAGGAATCAGCAACCTTGGCCTTCGGGCCTGGATGCCTTGGAGGATTTTCGATGTCGGCGGCGATCCATAGACTCAAATTTGAGAGCGACCTGCTGAAGACGGGAGCAATAAGTCCGCCGCTGCTGGAGGAGCTGTTTCGCACTGTCGACGAATCCGTGAGCTATAGTCTTGAGGTAGCAAGTGGGGTGACAGACACGGATCTCCCAGGGTTTGGGAGTGGCAATGCCGCAATAGCCACAATCCAATCGCTTGTTGTGCTGAGCGATAAAAATGTGGTTCTCAACGTGAACGGCGCGGATATTTCCATGGTCGTCAGCACAGGGCATCGCTATGCCTGTGTGATTCTGTGGGGCATATCTACGACGACAGTCCCGCACATCACGAATAGCGGCACTGACACGGCCACACTGATCGTTCTTGGCGGAGGCACCTAGCCATGACTTACCGTGACCTCCTGGGCCTCCTTCTCCCCCGCGCCAAAGCCTTGGGCATGGTAGACCAGGAGACCGGCCAGGTCGATGCCGCCGAGGCTGAGTTGGCCATCCTCAACGGGGTCATGACGCTTGGAGACGGGTGGGACCTCGACGCCTATGCCGTTATCAACGACAACATGTTTGTCACGACGGTCGGCGAGCGCCGCTACGCCCTTCCGCGCGACTTTCTGCGTTTCCCTCGCCCGAAACACGAGCACGACTACCACCTGTATCTCTACGACAATAGTGACGAGTTTGGCCTCGATTACGTGGACCCAGTGGCCTTCATCGCTACCCGTGACACGACGAATAGTACGCCCAATGCCTTCACGGTGAGTGAGAACCACATCCTGCTCGACCCGCCCCCCAACAGTAATAGCAGCAATAATTACATTGGGCGAGGGGTGTACATCAAGCGCGTCACGAGTATTGAGTGGCGCGACGATATTTTGCTGCCGAGCACCACAGTGCTGCTTGATGCGGCCATGGCACAGCTCGCGCTTCTGCGCAACTCTCCGCGGGCTGCCGACCTCTTCATACTGGCGCGGCAGAGTGGCGAGAGACTCCTCAATCACCAGGCGCGGATACGCCAGCAGTTTCAACGCCAGACAGGCGAGCGTCGCCGCACGAGGAGACCGTGATGACGGGCTCTGACCTCCTCCAGCGCATCTGGGACCACCTTGGCGGGAATACCCTCTTCTATGGCGAGGAAGAGGTTATCCTTAACGGGATTAACCCTGCCATGCGCCTGCTCTGTCTCCTGAAGCCGGAACTGCTCACCCAGCGCGTCGCGGTAGATTTATTAGCCGAACAGACGTTTATCAACATCCGCGAGCACGCACCGCGTCACTGGATATTGCGGCGCGTGATGCTGGGTACCATCACTGGCGATGCCCCAACAAAAACTACGTATGGGGAATTCGTCATGCTACCCTATATGTCCTTAGACCAGCTCAACGCACGCGGCGATTGGTTTAAGCAACGCGGTCCCATGCAGGGCTACTGGCGGTATGGCCGCTTCCATATGGGCGTCTATAAACGACCAGAGGCCGACCGCACGATTACACTCATCTTTCGTGCTGTTCCCACGGCGTTTAGCACGAATACGATGGATCAAAGCCCAGAATTGGCTGACGTATGGCACCCGCTCATCGGCGACGTTGGGGCAGCGTTGTTACTGCTCAAAGAGGGCAATATCCAGATCGAGAAAGCTCGTGGCATGTTGACGAAGGCGTTCGGCAAAGAGTTGTTCGGGCCCATCAAGCAGGCGGTTGGGCGGCAGCAGCGCACGTCGCCCGTGCATGTGCGGACGCGCGAAGAAGCGGAGGTGGCCTCATGACCGCCTCCATCAGCGAGCAAATCGACCGTATCCAGTACCTGCTCCAGGACCGTGATGCCGAGGCGTTTAGCCGCAATGCCATCCTCGTGCAGCATCAGGAGGAAATCACCCGGTTATCACGGCGGCAACTGTGGGGCGAGATCCTCTGGGTCAACGCGCTGGCAGGGACGGCACAGTATGCGCTGCCGACGTCGACTGTTGGGATACGCCTGGTGTTGTATGACGAGGAGCGTCTCGACTACGCCACCGAAGAGATGCTGGACCGACTCCTGCCAGGGTGGGAGGGCAGGCAAGACAGCCCGCGCTTCTGGACGACTGACGCGCAATCGCCCAATGTGATACGTCTTGTGCCCCCTCCGTTGCGTGATGGCTCGGCCATTCCGTTGTTTCCTGGGTTGCCTATGATACAAGACCCGAGGGACAACATCCTTATCTTTCTGTATGAAGATCGTTCCGGGTACGCTGGCGATGAGTCAGATGCTTTCCCGCTCCCTGATATCTGGGAAGACGTGTTGGCGTTCGAGACAGCGGCAATGATGGCCAGCAAGGAGTCGGACTACCAGCAACTGCCCCTGGCGATGGCCCTGCGGGAACTGGCGAAGGTCTATCGCCAGGCATTGGGTATTCTGTGATTACTCCCCAGGCATACATGCCGGGGCTTCTAGGGATAAACCCAGAGACTGTAATCCCAGTCTCTTAATATTTAAGGCCGCGTTATGGTCTCGATCCAGCGTCAACCCACAGCAGACACAGTGATGGATGCGCTCCGCCAGCGTTTTCTTCTGGCGGTGTCTGCATTGCGAGCAGTCCTGACTTGTATAGGCCGGGTTGACCGCTATCACTCGCTTACCAGCATATGCTGCTTTGTAGGTGAGGTTGGCGGTAAACTGCGACCAGGCTGCATCGTGAATCGACTTGGCCAGACAGTGGTTATGCACCATCTGATTGACCGAGAGGTCTTCCACCGCGATGATGTCAAACCGGTTGACGATCTTGCGGCTCTCCTGATGGGCAAAATTATGGCGCCGATTGGCAATCCGTTCGTGCACGCGGCCCACGATCTTGCGGCGCTTCCTCCGCTCAGGCGTGCCCTTCGGCGCTGCCGAGAGCTTGCGCTGCGTGCGCTTCAGGTCGTGTTCGTCGGTGCGCAAAAATTTTGGACAGGGCGTGCTTTCTCCCGTCGAGAGGGTGGCGAAACTCAGCAGCCCCATATCAATCCCCACGGATTCTCCAGTCGACGGCAATGGTTGCGTGTCCACCTCGCAGGCAATCGTGACATACCATTTGCCAGTCGACCTCCTGCGTATCGTGCAGGTCTTCGGGATACCTTCCAAGGGGCGATGTTGGACGACACGCACGGCTCCCACCTTCGACAGCTTCAGCGTGCCATCGGTCAATTGGCACCCGCTGCCATATTGCGGAAAGGTCATCGAATCATATCGCCCATAGCCACGGAAACGCGGGTAGCCAGGTTCTTCGCCGGCTTTGCAGCGGCGGAAGAACGCCTTAAAAGCCAAATCAATCCGCATCGACACATCTTGCAAGACCTGGGAATGCACCTTGCTCAACGCTGGGCAGTAGGCTTTAAGCTGGGGCAAAGTCGCCTTTTGCCCATAGTAGCTCAACGGTTCCTGTCGTTCTTCCCAGGCTTCCTTACGGTCAGCCAGGAAGTGGTTATAGAGCAAGCGACATTCTTCAAGTTGGTTCTCCAGCAGACGCGCTTGTTTTTTCGTAGGTTTCAGTCTGAACTTCATCGTTTTAGGCATAACAGAGAGTATAGCCCAAAACAGAGAAGGGAACAAGGTCTGTTCGCCCCCATTGAGGGTGCTCGCAGCCCCCTTCTTATATCCCCATGCCTAAAGGCAGGGGATTTACGAATGACTTGCTAGCCATGCCCACCAAGAACACCATCGGCATTCCCACCATTCGCCTCGCCCAGCGCATAGATGATCCGCAGACGCGCCGCGCCCTCGAGGAACTCGCCCAGGAGACGACCAGGTGGTTGCAGCGCATCGCAGAAGGGATAGACACGACAAGCGGGTTGCGCGGGAAACCTACATACTACGCGGATGTGGATGCGAATAGTAAACGAATTAATAAGCTCGGGGTGCCTAAGGACGACACGGATGCTCAGATGAAGGGGTTGGCGCTGAGTCGTGCGACCACAGAGACAAAGTCGTGGGATGCGCGTGGTCTCCCGATTATCAATTTGCCCAAAGATATCACGCCCTCGCAAACGGATGCCACGCTGACGCAGGAGCAGATCCGCGCCCTCATCGCGGAAGAATTGAGGAAACTGACCGACACCATCGCGGCAGAGCCGTTCGTCACCGTGGTGGCCAGTGCTTTGCTGACGGCTGAGCGCAGCCTTGCCGCAGAAGCCACGGTCCTGGAATTGGTTGATGCCGGGGCGAACAGCACACTGACCATCAATGTGTTAGCGAATGGCATCTCGAACGTCAAACTCCGTGATAGTGCTGCCGTGTCAGTTATCGGGCGCTCGGCAAACAGCAGCGGTGACCCTGCAGACATTGCGGCGGGAGCCAATGGGAATATCCTGCGTCGTGCTGCAGATGTGCTGGGATTTGGACAGATAGACCTTGCAGATAGCACCAATGCGGTCTCTGGGATTCTGGATGAGGCCAATGGCGGCACCGGAAATAACACCTATGCGGTGGGGGACCTCCTCTATGCGTCCACGGCCGCCATACTGTCGCGCTTAGCCGATGTGGGCGCTGGGGCCTACTTGCGCAGCGGTGGAGTAGGAGTTGCGCCGCTCTGGAGCACGGCGACACTGCCAAATACCACCACCACAGGGGATATTCTCTATGCCTCTGCGGCCAATATTTACGCCAACCTTGCTGATGTGGCCACTGGGCAGGTTCTCGCCTCTGGCGGGGTCGGCGTGGCACCGGCCTATACCGCCACCCCCAGCGTGACGACGCTTACTACTACGGGAGCCGCGAATATTGGCGGCGATCTCAACCACGACGGGAGCAATATTGGCTTCAACGGGGTGGCGCCTGTCGCACGGGATACTGGATGGGCGGTGAGCAATGTCACGACGGATAGAGTCTACGATGCCAATGCAACAAGTCTGGATGAGATAGCCGATGTGCTAGGGACATTAATTACCTACCTCATTAGCCGAGGAGATCTGGGGGCCTAGATGTCACGACTTGGTGCCGTCATGAGTAACGCAAACATCGTTGACGTCGATACGCTGGGAAGCACATATGTCAGTCAAGGATTTTTGGCGGATCGCCCAGCGGCAGGCACGGCGGGACGACTATATTGGATAACGGATGCAGGCCAGGAAGGTTGGTCACGTGATAATGGGGCCAGTTGGAATGCGCTACAACCCAGCGGAGGCGCGGGAGGCAGCATGGAGAGCCATATCCATCTTGTGCTCTCTGCCACGCCTATGGCCATATAGGAGAAGGCAATTGCCGCAGTTCGGTCGCCCTTCAACTGATACGACTCGGGAAGCCTGGGAAGAAGATGACGGCACGACCACGGACATCTGGGACCAGATTGACGAAGTTGTGGCCGACGACCTCGACTACGTCCGGTCAGCGCTGGTCCCTACGAATGATGTCTATGTGACGCAACTCACAGCAGTGACAGACCCCCTCCAGAGTACGGGACACATCGTGCGCTACCGCTACGGGAAAGATGCAGCCGCTGGTGCGCAGATAGACCTCACAATTCAGTTACGCCAGGGCTATGTGAATGAGGGGACACCTGGGACACTTATCGCCACGGTGGCAACACTGACAAATATCCCCGCTGGGTGGACGGCGGGAAGCTATACTTTAACGGCTGGCGAGGCAGACAATATAACTAGCTATAGTTCTCTATATATTAGGTTTGTAGCCAATCAAATCTAGGGAGTCTCACGCCCCTCATGGCTACGGACCTCAGACAAACACATTATCGCTTCGGTATCGATGAGCTTGCCGAGAGCACCCACGGCTGGTATGCCGCAGAGGATGCCAACCCGTCTCCTGGTGCCATCCCTCTCGATACCGTGTTCCTCCTGCGATTTAATGAACAGGAGGCAGGCGGCACTGCGGCAGCAAACACCGATGCGGTCTTTCAGTACAACCGTAATGGCGTGGGGTGGATTGACATTACAACCACCTCGCCCGTGGTCAAAGCCGTGGCTGCCGTCGCTCTTGCGAATGGAAGTGCCTGCACCAAGCGCCTCAGCGGAACAGGCACTTTTGAAACCAGCGGAGCAGGGCAAACAGAGGATGGCAGTTCCGGAGGCCCCGCAAACGACATTGCGGCGAGTGGCTGCTCTGAGACTGAATGTGGATTGCAAATTATTGGCGCCGATGTTGCCCATGGCGACGTGCTCCAGTTTCGCTTTCAGAGCCCAGACTGGACCGTCACGTATACGGTCACTCCGAGTTATACGGTCTCACTCCCGCGTCGTGCTCAGGTATCCTGGGCCGAGTTGGAGACCCAGGAGGCCCCCAGGCGTGTGCAGGTTTCTTGGACGGAACTGGAAACCCCTGACCAGCCACGCCGCGCCCAGGTCTCGTGGGCGGAGTTGGAGCTGCCAGACGTTGGCACAGACCGTCGAGGGCAAATCTCCTGGGCCGAGCTGGAAGTCCCCAATGCACCACGGCGCGCCCAGGTATCCTGGGTGGAACTGGAGGCCCCAGACATCCCACGCCGTGGGCGGGTGTCGTGGGCTGAGTTGGAAACGCCGAACGAGCCACGCCGTGGGCTGGTGTCGTGGGTTGAGTTGGAAGTGCCGTTGCTGTATACGGCCTACGGGATGCCGTTTCTCTTCACCGAGACCGAGTGGAGTGGCGGGGTTTTTACCCTCGAAGTGTACATGCGGGCCATTACTGGGACAGCCTATGCCAGGCTCTTCAATACGTCTGATATGGTGGCAGTAACGGGATCTGATCTCTCGACAGCAAGCGCAGCATTCGTCCGACTCCGCAGCGGCCCTCTCGCGCTGGTGGATGCCAAGGAATACCGCGTACAGTTTGCCAGGGACAGCAGTGGAGAATTTCTCGGCGCAAAGCTGGTGAGGAGCTAGGGTTGGCTATTACGCTTATCGAAGTCTATCAGGTGCTGAGCGATGTGCTACGCCAGGCCCAGGAATCAGAGGCCCGTGCCCAGGCCCTCGCTCAGAAGGTGCTGGCACTCGAGGCGGAAGTGTCGCGGCTGCGGGAGCTCGTACGCACGCGGGAGGAGAGGAATGTTTAGGCTTGAACCCATCGAAAACTGGATCATGGGCAGTGTGCTCGTGGGGCAACCAGATGGCATCCCTCAAGGAGCCCTCCGCAGAGCAGTGAACGTTCGCCTTGACCGTATTTTACGCTCGATTTGTAGCCGTCCAGGCACGACCCGCCTTACCGCTGCCGCTATCGCCTCTGGCCCTGTCACGTGGCTCTCAAAATTATTTGGGGCGTCAGTCGACACCAGTTATGCACAAATTTCAACGAGTCTGTATCGCCTGACCGATGCATGGGCGAGCGCCGTCAACATTGTCACCACTGGAACGCAGGTTATCTCCAGTGCGGACTATATCGATGGGGGTGGGGTTACCCACAAGTATCTGGTCAATGCCACCATTGCGCGCAAAGATGACGGCACGACGCTCAGAACCATGGGCATTGCCGCTCCAACGGCAGCGCCTACTGCCGTGAGGCTGGGCGAGCGCCATAGCGTGACCATCGACACCATGGATGCGCCGAATTGGACGGCAACCAATGCGACCGCTCCCACCAATGATACTGCGATCTTCCAAGTCGGCTCCTTCAGCCTCCTCTCAGGCGTGGCTGCAGATACATTGGGATCAGTCCAGCGCGGCTTTGCCTCCACGCTCAACTTGGATACGCTGCCAAGCGTGATTGAGCCTGCCATCTTTACAGGGAGCGGTCTCAACAACATGACATCAGTCGGCACCTATACTGGGACAGCCGAAAGTGCGGTCTATGAGGTACAAATAGACAGCACTGGTGCCACGGACACTTTTCGGTGGCGGCGCGATGGCGGAAGTTACACCACAGGCGTGGCGATTACGGCTGGCAATCAGACGCTCTCTGATGGGGTGCAGGTCTTTTTTGCTTCGGTAGGAGGGCACACGCTTAATGACCGCTGGGTGGTGATCGCCCATAATGCTGATACCGACGTGAAAGACGATGATTGGATACGCATTTGGGTTCGCATGGATCGGCCAGAGCGGCTCACCTATATGCAGATTGACTTTGACCTTGACACGACCACGGTGGCTGATGCTTTCCGACGGAATTTCTATAGTGTCCGCTTGCCCTCACTCACACGGCTCAGTCAAGGACGAGACGAGTGGACAGAGTTGAAAGTCCGCAAGAGCGAATTTACCCGGTATGGCGAAAACACGGCCCTCAGTTGGGCGACGGTGCGTGCCTGCCGATTCTCATTCCTCACGAATAGTGAAGGGGCTATCGTCGTCTACTTAGACGACCTCCAACTTCAGGGAGGTTTCGGCATTGAAGGCGATTACCAGTATACGGCTCTGTATCGTAATAGCACGACACGGGCAAAAGGGAATCCGCCGCTGGATAGCAACGATGCCGCGCGGTATACCACGGAACTTGCGGTGGCCCGCCATCCTGTGATCGTCAATCTGACCAATATGATCGAGGGTGGCACGGCGCATCCGGGTGATACGCAGATTGACCGCATCTGGGTCTATCGCAAGGGCGGAGTACTGACAAGCATCCTGCGCACTCTTGATGCCACCGATACCGTATCGCATGTGGTGGATACGAGCGCGGATAGCGATCTCCTGGCCACTACGCTGACGCTCGAAACTGATAACAATGTCCCGCCCACCGGGACCACGCGCGTGGTGTTTGGACCGGATGCAGCAGGGCATCTCTTTCTGCTCATTGACGAGCATCGCCTCTATTTCTCGAAAGCGTTTGAGACGAATGAGAACCGAGTCGAGAACTGGCCATCGCTCAATTATGCCCTTATTGGGGATGGTTCCCAGAAAGCACTCGCGGGCATCGCGCATGATACCAATGTCTGGTGCTGGACAGACGCCCAGACGTACTTTGTGCAGGGGCAGGGGGCCGACACGTTCATCCCTGTCGCAGTCCCCGGCAGTCGCGGGATCGTGGGGCGCTTTGCCGTGTGCGCTGGGGGGGGGCGTCTTTTCTTCTGCTCGCAGGACGGCGTGTACGAGCAGGGGACCACACAACAGCGGAAACTCACTGGTGCCATTGACCCTTTCTTTGCAGGTGAGACGGTGAATGGCCAGATACCTCTCAACGCCGGTGCCAGCGCCCTGGCCGAGATCCGCCTCCTGTATCATCCCGACCCGTATGGCCCGTTTATCCAGATGCTCTATATCTCCAGCGACAGCGGTGTGCTCAATCGCCAGCTGATCATCAAGCAGAACATGCAGACGGGGGAATTTACAGACTGCTTCTTCGATAACCGCACGAACGTCAATCTCACGTCGCTGTTTCTCGACCATGAAGACCGGCAGTTGCTCGCGGGCGGCAGCGATGGGCATGTCTATCTGCTGGAAGACCGCACGGTGGGCAGCGACAATGGAACGTCCATTGTGTGGCAAGCGCGCACGAAGAGTATCGACCAGGGGGCACCTTTTCACAATAAGACGTACTCTGAGATAACGGTTGAGGGGAATACGGGGGGCCAGAATGCGACCATAACGGCGCATTACGATGACGCTGCGTCATCGGAGTCTCTCACGACGACGTTTAACACCTCGGCGGCAACGAGCCAATCTGCGTACCGCACTGCAAGCGAGACGACCAAGCGGAAGAATATTGCACTGGAGGTGAGCGGGAGTACCACGTTCCAGGCCATCGTGACGCGGTTCGGTGTCCATGCCTTGCTGCTTCCAGAACCACGAAGATTATTCGACACTGACGAGCTCACGTTTCCCACCCCGCACGAACTCAAGAAAATCTTGCTGGATATTGACACGAGCGGGATTCTGACGCTGACCACCTATCGGAATGGCGTCTCGACGAATATACAGACCGTTGCCGCAACAAGTGGACGCCAACGAGTGGACAAAGAACTGCCTATCGGCGTGATCTCAAAGAATTTTAGAATCACGCTCGCTGGGAGTGCTACGGCAGAATTGTATGGTGCGACAATCTTTCTTAGGCCTGAGCCAGAAGAGCTCTTCCTTTTCGATAGTGACGAGGTGATGTTTCCTGATGTGACCTTCTGTCGGCGGTTGCGGTGCGACATTTCAGCTCCGGCCACTGTCACCGTGCGGCTGTATCTTGATGGCATACTCAAAGATACCCGCCCTTTATTCGCCACAAGTGGACGCCAACGAATCAACCATCTCCTTCCTGCGGGGATGAAGGCAAGAAACGTCAGGGTGGAAATGGAGAGCGCCTCACTCTTTCAACTGTGGGGCTTAGTCGGAGACTATAAAAGCATTGGCAACGTGCATGGCTATCAGCCAATCCCGATGCTCCAGAGAGAGTTGCAGATCGTCACGAGAGAAATACTCCAAGCCTCTTAGGAGGCCATCGTCACCGCTGCGCCCTGTGCGTGGTATACTTGGTATGCGAGTGCGAAAACGAGAGCAAGAGAGGGGCAACTCGACATGCAAGAAATTGATATTCAGAGCAAACTTGCAGACTGGCAAAAGCGTATGGATGCGAAACGCGAGGCCGAAGCCGCACAGGCTCGGCTTGATGCGGAGAAGAAACGCCAGCAGCATCTCCGGCGCACTGGGCGCGAAAATCCGAGGCGGTGACCCGTGGCAACAAGCCCGTTTGACCAACAAATGCAAGGCATTCTCTCTCGTTATCCTGAATACGGCTATGCCCCACTCCCATGGGACAGTCTCGGGATCACTGGCGAAGAATGGGCACGGCAGCGGGTTGAACGTCTTCGTGAACTTCAGGCTATCCAGAAAGCAGAAGATGAATGGGGATACACGACTGCTGATTCAGTTCCTAACTCTGAAGAGACAACGAGGCTTAATGAGGAACTTATCCAGCAGATGGTATATGGCCCGCTACATCCCTCTATCTATCAGTATAACGATCCTGAAGTGCGCGACTGGTCTAATCAGATGGTGTACAACGCCACACTGAAGGACAAGTGGAGTATCTGGGGCGACCAGTTTATGCAGGCGCTCATGGCGCTTGGCCTTGCGACTGGCGGAGCAGCGGCATTTGGCGGAGCAGGAGCAGGGGCAGGCGCTGGGGCAGGGGCAGGGGCAGGCGCGGGCGCAGGCGGGGTCACTGCGGCAGAGGCTGCTGGACTTGCTGGCGAAGGGGCATTGTTCTCTTCGACAGTTGGCACTGGTGGCGTAGCTGCTGGTGGTGTAGCTGCTGGCACTGGTGGTGTAGCT
>ERZ1292644.29-Hain-H14-01um-R2-29-length-83039-cov-8_pt2 | contig 54216 bp, 31 predicted proteins | sample MGYA00564402_ERZ1292644 | MGnify/ENA primary metagenome ERZ1292644 (study PRJEB36523, sample SAMEA6512644) | groundwater metagenome | collected 2019-01-09 | study: AquaDiva: Metagenomics assemblies of 32 groundwater samples
GCGACTGCGCCCGGCTGGAATGGTCGGTGCTGGACTGGAACGCGCCAGCCATCGCGGTCTACCGCGCGATCGGCGCGCAGCCGATGGATGAATGGACGGTCCAGCGGCTCGATGGGGAAGCCCTGCGCGCGCTTGCCGCCACGGCAGCGATCAGCGTTTGATCGCATCCTCGACGCTGACGAAGATCAGCATGGCGGCAAAGGCGCCCAGCGACAGGGCAACCACGGTGGGGAAATATTCGGCGATCATGGCACATTCCTTTCGGGTCTGTTCCTGCCCTGCCGCGAACCCCGTTCGCCATACGGAATGTTACGGATCGGGCGGGACGAGCCGTGGGCGCGCACCCTTGACGCCGACTCCCCGCTCGGCGCAATGTGCACAAACGGAACATTTGGGGGACATGGGGTTAAGATGGCTGTCAGCCGCACAGTGAAGCGTACGCCCGAATGGCGCGAAATGCTCAAGCGCAGCCTGCTTCGCAGCGGTGCGCTGATCGGGGCGATCGCGCTGATGCTGGCGACCCTGTTCCTGGCGCTGGCACTGCTCAGCTATACGCCCAGCGACCCGTCGATGAACACGGTGGCGGGCGATCATGTCGCCAATGTCATGCAGGCGCCCGGTGCCTGGACCGCGGATTTCCTGCTCTGGCTGCTGGGCGTACCCATCGCGCTGATCCTGCCGCTGATGGCGATCACCGCGCGCCGCCTGTGGGGCGATCAGGATATGAGCGCGTGGAAGGGCCAGTTTGGCCAATGCCTGTTTGGCATCATCCTGATCGGGATCGCGCTGGCCCTGTTTCAGAGCAATCCGCTGGTTGGCTTGCCCGCTGGCTGGGGCGGGGTGATCGCGCTCGTCACGGCCAAGGGGATCATCAGCCTGACCACGCAGGTGCCGGTGGCGCAGCCGTGGATCATCGGCGCTATCGTCATCCTCGCCATGATCGGCGGCCTGTTCGCCTGCTATCGTAGCCTGGCGCTGGAAAAGCCGATCCTTGCGCTCCGTCGCCCGACCCTGCCCAGGCTCAGCCTGCCCCGGCCCAGCCTCGGCCTTGCCGGCAGCAGCGCTGAGGATGACGATGAGGACGAAGTGATCGGCGAACGGGTCATCGCCCCGCGCAAGACCGTGTCGAACGAACCCAAGCCGCCCATCACCATCCAGACGCCCAAGCCCGCACCGGCCCAGCGGCCCATGGCCCCGGTCAGCCAGGACGACCTGTTCGGCCACAGCTCGCTGCCGTCGCCCGACCTGCTCAACCCGGTTCCGGTCAGCCAGGGCGGCAAGATCGACAAGGCGGCGCTGGAGCGCAATGCCCGGTTGCTCGAATCCGTGCTCGACGACTTCCATGTGAAGGGCAATATCGTCGAGGTTCGCCCCGGCCCCGTCGTCACCATGTATGAACTGGAACCAGCCCCCGGTATCAAGGCCAGCCGGGTGATCGCGCTGGCCGACGACATCGCCCGCAACATGTCGGCGCTCTCTGCCCGCGTCGCGACGATTCCCGGCCGCACCGTCATCGGCATCGAACTGCCCAACGCCCATCGCGAAGGCGTGTCCTTCCGCGAACTGATCACCAGCGAACAATTTGGCGGCGAAGGCACGCTGCCGATCATATTGGGCAAGAATATCTCCGGCGAACCGATCATCGCCGACCTTGCCCCCATGCCCCATCTGCTGATCGCGGGCACCACCGGGTCGGGCAAGTCGGTCGGCCTCAACGCCATGATCCTGTCGCTGCTTTACCGCATGACCCCGGATCAGCTGCGCCTGATCATGATCGACCCCAAGATGCTGGAACTGTCGACTTATGACGATATTCCGCATCTCCTCTCCCCGGTCGTGACGGAACCGCAAAAGGCGATCCGCGCGCTCAAATGGGCGGTCGAGCAGATGGAGGACCGCTATCGCATGATGGCGTCGATCTCCGTCCGCAACCTGGCCAATTACAACGAAAAGGTCCGCGCGGCGAAGGCCAAGGGCAAGCCGCTCGGCCGCCGTGTCCAGACCGGCTATGACCCCGAAACCGGCAAGCCGATCTATGAGGAAGAACAGCTCGATTTCCAGCCATTGCCCCAGATCGTGGTCGTGGTGGACGAACTGGCGGACCTCATGATGACCGCTGGCAAGGAAGTCGAATTCCTGATCCAGCGTCTGGCGCAGAAAGCGCGCGCGGCCGGTATCCACCTGATCCTTGCGACCCAGCGCCCTTCGGTCGACGTCATTACCGGCGTCATCAAGGCCAACCTGCCGACCCGGATCAGCTTCTTTGTAACGTCGAAGATCGACAGCCGCACGATTCTGGGCGAACAGGGCGCCGAACAATTGCTGGGCAAGGGCGACATGCTCTACATGCACGGCGGCAAGGGGTTGATGCGCGTCCACGGCCCGTTCGTGTCCGACGATGAAGTCCGCGTCGTCGCCGATCACTGGCGCGCGCAGGGCCAGCCCGACTATATCCAGGCTGTCACCGAGGAACCGGAAGAAGGCAGCTTCGCACTCGATGGCGTGGACTTGGGCGACGACAGCCCCGACGCGCAACTCTTCCGCAAGGCGTGCCAGCTGGTGTTCGAAAACCAGAAAGCCTCGACCAGCTGGCTGCAACGCCAGCTCCGCGTCGGCTATAACAGCGCCGCGCGCCTGATTGAGAAGATGGAGGAAGAAGGACTGGTCGGCCCCCCCAACCATGTCGGCCGCCGCGAAGTGCTGCGCGATGAAAATGGCAATCCGCTATAGCCTGACCGGACTGCCTGGCTGAACGGCAGGGAACGGGGGAGTTCACAGGTCGTTCAATAGCTTCGTTCTACACGGCATCCGTAACAACCGGAGAATATTCCATGAAGCGCATCAGTCTCGCGCTGGCCGCCGCGCCTGTCCTGCTTGCCGTCCCGCTCGCCGCGCCGTTGCTCGCGCAGCAGGACCAGTCCGAATTGAGCCGGGTCAACGCCTATATCCGCGCGGTCACCAGCATGACTGCCGATTTCAGCCAGACCGATCGCAACGGCCAGACGCTGACCGGCCAGCTGACGCTCAAGCAACCGGGAAAGATCCGTTTTCAATATCAGAAGGGCGTGCCGCTGCTGATCGTTGGCGACGGCAAGGCGCTGGCCATGATCGATTATGAAGTGCGGCAGGTGCAGCGCTGGCCGATCGGCAATTCTCCGCTGGGCGCGCTGCTCGATCCGAACAAGGACCTGTCCAAATATGGCAAGGTCGTGCCGACCGGCGACCCGTCGATCCTGAGCGTGGAGGCGCGCGATCCCAAGCGGCCCGAATATGGCACGATCACCATGATTTTCCGGCGGGACGCGGCCAGCCCGGCTGGCCTGCAACTTTATGGCTGGGTTGCGCTCGATTCGCAGAATAATCGCACGGCCATCCGCCTTTCCAACCAGCGCTATGGCGTGCCGGTCGCTGATTCCGCGTTCCGCTGGACCGATCCCCGGCCAAAAGGCCGCTCGGCAGGCGGCTGAAACGAGCGCCCTGCACGATGGACGGAAAAACTTGGCTTTCCGTTCATCTGCCGCTCATATCCAGAGCGCTATCTAGAACTCCACGGCGAGAGGCCAACCGGGATTTCCCCCCTGTTACCCGGCACACTCCTCCCGTCGCATAGCGCTTCAAGGGCGCGATCGAGACCCCCGTTCCATGCCCCCGGAGCGGGGGTCTTACTTTGTCCGCGATCCATGCAGCCCCATGGCCGAGCAGCGATCTTGCAAGCTGCGGATTACGCCCCTAGTGCCGGACCATGGCCGACACTCTTTCCATCGCATCCTGGAACATCAATAGCGTTCGCGCGCGTATCGACATTGTCGAACAATTCCTGACCCAGGAAGCGCCCGACATATTGTGCCTTCAGGAAACCAAGGTGGTGAACGAGACTTTTCCGGCCGATATGTTCCGCCGGCTGGGCTATGTCCATCAGGTGCTGAACGGGCAGAAAATGCACCATGGCGTTGCAATCATGAGCCGCGTGCCGATTTACGAGGATGACCGGCTCGACTGGCAGGCCAATGGCGAAGCCCGTCATGTCGGCGTCCGGCTCGACAATGGGGTGCGGATCGAAAATGTCTATGTTCCCGCTGGCGGCGACATTGCCGACCGGGATCAGAACCCCAAATTCGGCCAGAAGCTCGATTTTCTCGAACGCATGATCCAATGGTCGTCGACGCTGGCTGACAAGCCCACCATCCTGACCGGCGATTTCAACATCGCGCCGCTGGAATGCGACGTATGGAGCCACAAGCAGCTCATCAACGTCGTCAGCCACACGCCGATCGAATGCGAAACACTCGCCCGCCTTCAGGCATCGAATGACTGGGTCGACATTGGCCGCCATTTCCATCCTGCGCCGGCGCGGCTCTATACCTGGTGGAGCTATCGCGCGAAGGACTGGGCCGAATCCGATCGCGGTCGGCGGCTGGACCATATGTGGATGACCCGCGACGTCGCCGACAAGGCGGTCGCCCACCGCGTCGTCGAACCCGCGCGCAACTGGGGCAAGCCGTCCGACCATATCCCCATCATCACCGACTTCGCCTTCTGATGGGCGGGCGGGCGACAGGGCGTGACGCGGCGCGCGCTATCGACGCGCTGCGCCGTGGCTGGGCGGTGCGGGTGTCGGCCGCCGACGGTGCGCTGCGGCTGATGGCGGTGGAGGGCGCTGACGCGGTAACGCTGGCCGATTTCGATCCGGCGGGCAAAGCCGACATTTTGATTTCCGCCGCGCGTGGCCAGACGCTCAAACTCGCCAACCAGATCGCGGCGGCCGATCCCGACATGCCTGTGATGATCGCCCGCGCGCCATGGATCGACGCCGATGTCGCGACCGCCATATCCGATCCCGTGCTGGACCTTGCGTCGCCGCTCAAGGGACCGTTTCAGGCCCGCGCCCTCGCCGCACCCCTGGCTGCCAAGGCGGCGCTGCGCCTCGCACGGCTTGCCGGTATCCTTCCTGCCTATTTCGCGCTGGATGGCGACGGCGACCGGGACATCGACGTCAGCGTCGACGCGATCGACGCCTATGACGATGCCATCCACCTTGCCATCGCCACCCGTGCCAGACTGCCGGTGTTGGCCAGCGAAAGCGCGGAAATCATTGCCTTTCGCAGTCCCGATGAACCGCGCGAACATGTCGCACTGATTGTCGGCAAACGGGACTCGTCGCCCCCCGTCGTTCGCCTCCACAGCGAATGTCTGACCGGCGATGTGCTTGGCAGCCTGAAATGCGATTGCGGCCCGCAACTGCAAGAGGCGCTTCACCAGATCGCCGACGCGCCCTGGGGCGTGCTGCTCTATCTGCGGCAGGAAGGGCGCGGCATTGGCCTCGTCAACAAATTGCGCGCCTATGCGATGCAGGATCAGGGCTTTGACACTGTGGATGCCAATGTCCGCCTGGGCTTTGCCATCGATGCGCGCGATTTTTCGGTCGCGGCGCGCATGCTGGACCTGATCGGGGTTCATACCGTCCGCCTGCTCACCAACAATCCGCAAAAGGTGGCGGGGCTGCAGGCGGCGGGGATCAGCGTGGCCGAACGACTGTCGATCATCCTGCCGACCAACCCGCATAATGAACGCTATCTTGCTACCAAGCGCGACCGGACCGGCCACCAGCTATGAGGCTGATCCGCGTCGATAGCGGCGCGGGCCGCCTGAGCTTCGGCACGATCGCCATGCCCTGCGCCATCGGCCGGAGCGGTGTTTGTGCCGCGAGTGACAAGCGGGAGGGCGATGGTTGCACCCCGCTGGGCGTCTGGCCGATCCGGGGCGTATTGCTGCGACCCGGCAGGATCGATCCGGCGGGCATCCGCTTGCCATGGCGCTGGGTGCGGGCAGGCGATGGCTGGTCGGATGACCCGGCCGATCCCGCCTATAACCGCCCGGTTCGCCTGCCGCGCGCCTTCTCCGCCGAAAATCTGATCCGCGCCGACGACGCCTATGATGTGATCGTCATCCTTGGCCATAACGACCGGCCGCCGGTGCCGGGGCAGGGCAGTGCGATCTTCTTCCATTTGTCGGAAGGACGGCCGACCGCGGGCTGTGTCGCGGTGGAACGCGGTGACATGGTGCAATTGCTGCCGCTGCTAGAACCTGGCGATGCCATGGAGATTGTTTGACGCCCAGGCGGCGTGTTCGATCGTCCGTCGACTCGCGGGTGGTCGTGAAGTTGATAGCGATATTGCCGGACATCGTTGAGATTCGAGGCGGCGGGCATCCCAACAGCATGATATTTGCGTGTGGCAGCGCATGGCTTGCACGCTGTGAATGGAGCGACGCTCTCACGTTGCGCCGCGATCCCGACTTGAAATATCAAACGAATGGTGGCCCGGTTCAGCCAATGTTCGCCTGATCCTACACCGGTCTCAGCCGAGGCACATTCTCTGATCAAAGTGCTTTTGGCTGGATATTGTGCAGCGCAGTAACGCTTGCGTATTTTTTTTGATGTAAAATGCCTATGCAGGACATGAATCATTATTTGGGTGACGACGTAGGTTTCACCGGGTTTGAGCAATGCGAGGAAGCGACGACAGATGAAAATCGCGGTTTTTGGGCTTGGATATGTGGGTCTCTCCAACGCAGTGTTGCTGGCGCAGCATAATGAGGTGGTCGCCGTCGATATCACGCCTGAACGGGTCGACATGCTCAATGCGCGCAAATCGCCGATCATCGACGCTGAACTCGAAGAATTTCTTGCCACGCGTCCGCTCAACCTTACCGCGACGCTCAATCCGCAGGAGGCTCTGGACGGTGCCGACTATGTGATCGTCGCTACGCCCACCAATTATGATGTGAGCAGCGACAAATTCGATACATCCTCGGTCGAAGCCGTGATCGAGATAGCCAAGGTTGGCAGCCCCGCTGCCACGGTCGTCATAAAATCGACGATCCCGGTCGGTTTCGTGGAAGATGTGCGCAAGCGCCTGGCGACCGAACAAGTCATCTTCAGCCCGGAATTCCTGCGTGAAGGCCGGGCGTTGCATGATAATCTTCATCCTTCGCGCATTATCGTGGGCGAACGGTCAGAACGGGCGCGCATCTTTGCCGATATGCTGTTGCAGGGCGCGGAAAAAACCGACGTCGAAATCCTGTTCACTGATCCCCGCGAGGCCGAGGCGATCAAGCTGTTTGCCAACACTTATCTTGCCATGCGCGTCGCCTTCTTCAACGAACTGGACAGCTATGCCATCGCGCACGGCATGGATTCGCGCCAGATCATTCAGGGCGTTGGACTCGATCCGCGCATAGGGTCGCACTATAACAATCCCAGCTTCGGTTATGGCGGCTATTGCCTGCCCAAGGATACCAAGCAGTTGCTCGCCAATTATTCCGAAGTGCCGCAGAATCTGATCCGCGCGATCGTTGACGCCAACCGGACCCGCAAGGATTTCCTGGCCGACCAGATCATCGCCAAGGGGCCGAGGAAAGTCGGTGTTTTCCGTCTCGTCATGAAGGCGGGTTCGGACAATTTCCGCCAGTCTTCGATCCAGGGCATCATGAAGCGGATCAAGGCAAAGGGTATCGAAGTGGTGATTTTCGAACCCGCGATGACAGACGATCAATTTTTCGGTTCAAAGGTCGTGCGTGATCTGGCTGCTTTCAAGGAAGATTGCGACATCATCATTGCCAACCGCATGACGCCGGACGTTGCCGATGTGGCGGACAAGATCTTCACCCGGGACCTGTTCGGATCGGATTGATCTCCTGTCCCGGCGATTGCTTTACACCGTCTGAGTTGGTGCACGACAGGCCGCAGGGCCCGTCGTGCATCATCCCGTTTGGTTGAGAAAAGACGGGGTCCTGTGCGTAACGGGTTTAATCCCGTCATTTGTTGATAGCGGAACGGGCATCTCCTATTGCTGTCGCACCATGTTGGAAAACGGGACTAGAGCCCGACAGGATATTGATGCTGAAGCTTCGCACACATTATGTAGAAAAGCCGTGGGGCCGGACTGACCTCCCTTCCATTTTCTCGGCGACCGAAGGCAGTCAGATCGGGGAAGTGTGGTTTGAAGGCCCAGATGGACAGGATTTGCCGCTGTTGGTGAAATATATCTTCACCAGTGAAAGGCTGTCGATCCAGGTTCACCCCAATGACGCGCAGGCCATGGCCAAGGGCTTGCGTCGGGGAAAGGAGGAAATCTGGTATATATTGGATTGCGAGCCGGGCGCAGTATTGGGGATCGGTTTGATCCGCCCCATGACGACCGAGGCGTTTCGCGCGGCCGCGACGGATGGATCGATCGAACAGCTTATCGACTGGAAGCCGGTGAAACCGGGCGATTGCTATTTCATTCCTGCAGGGACGGTTCATGCGATCGGGGCAGGCATTACCTTGGTTGAAATTCAGCAAAATGCAGACATCACCTACCGACTTTATGATTATGGCAGGCCGCGTGCGTTGCATCTGGAGGATGGTGCTGCCGTCAGCCACCTTGCGCCATATGCGCGCGACCTAATCGAAGCGCCGTTAGGCACTGAACGCCACATTATCGCCAATACTGAGGCGCCGTTCACGCTCGACCTGGTGCATTGGCACGGCGAAAAGTCGGTGAGCCTGCCCGATAGCAAGCAGATGTGGTTCACGCCGCTGAGCGGGGCGGGGACGGTCAATGGGGAGGTATGGGCGAAGGGCGATTGCCTGCTGCTGACTGGCGACTGCACAATCGACGTCACCACGCCTGCCTCGATCCTGCTGGCGACCCCGCGATAGAGGCGCTGCGCCAGGCGACCTGACTGACCTGCCAACATTGTCGATCGCATGGAGCCTCAATTGAGGCTCCATGCGTCCCAAGACGACGTACCCTATCCTGCTACAATCTCTTACGGCAGGCGCGGTGAGGTGCAGGTTATTTAGGGCACATTCTGCTTATCGGATTGGGGCCCTTGGCAGTGATCACGCCGAGCCTGTAGGGCAACTGGATATATTCATATGTCTTGCCCTTCTCCATATCGAGCCCCTGGTAGAGGAACTGAAGAGGCTTGCAGGGATCGATCGCCATGGTCTGATCGCTCGTCGAGCGGATCATTTCACCGTGGGAAACGCCTTCTGACCAGACCCGGCCTTTGAAGCGCACATTGTCGGCACTGGCGAATATATTCATCGGGTCCGGGGTTAGCGGCTTCCATTCGCCGGCCAGACTGTCGCTGGTCCACGCGCGGAAATAGCGGCCCTTGGGACCAATTGCTTCGATCAGCGTCAGATAATTGTTCGTGCCGGCGATCTTATAGGTATTGCTGGCTTCGAATATATCTTCCTTCCTGCCTTCCATGACGCGGCTGGTGTTGTGGAATCCCTTGGGAAATTCCGCCAGCGATGTTTCGGCGCGGTAGAAGCTGCCATTGTCGTTCGTGAAGAAGAGATAGCAGTTCTGGTCGTCGCAGATCGTCCAGAAATCAAGCCATCCCGGCTTGCCGTTCGGCTGCTTCACGATTTCGGGTACCGTATCGTAAAAGGGCTTGGGCGCGCTCCACGAAGTGGGGTCGCTGATGTCGCTGCTGGTCGAATAGAGCGGATCCCCACCCTGATAGACCAGATACCACAGCTTTTGCGGCGCGAAGTAGAAGACCTGCGGCGCGGCGCGATAGCCCGGCCCCATCGGTGCCTTTTCCAGCCCGATGATCGGCGCTTTCAGTGCGTCTTTCCAGTCTGCGAACGAGGTATAGGCGACCCCCCAGCCGTTGCTTGTCGCTGTCGTCAGAAAGACATGATATTTGCCGTCATGATAGACGATCGACGGGTCTTTCACGCCGTGAAAGCCCGGCGCGCCATCCGCCGGGGGCGTAATCAGCGGAAGAGAGGATTCCCAGCGAAACCCGGCCGGTTGCGAAGAACCGGCCCATGCGCTTGCCGATGCCATTGCGCCCAGTGCGGCAATGGCTGTCAGGATCGATCCGGAATAACGCCTGTTTCTCAATGTCCTAAATCCTCTCATGATGGTTTCCGGCTTTGCGGCCGATGGCGTGGCAATCGCTTCAGACGACCGTGGCATGTCTAGGTTGATGGCGCTTTCCCGCCGGCAACGGTCCTGCATTCATAGACGGTCACCCACTGATCGCTGTTCGCCTCGAAACGGACGGTGATGTCGCGGCCGCTCAGCAGATGATCGGGCAGGGGATAGCTGACGATGTTTCGCTGAACGGTCGGCTCCCCGGCCAGCCTCTCCCTGACGAGCGGCTCGCCGTTGACGAGGATGGCGAAGTCTCTGTGGCGATCCGGCCCGGCATAGACCACGCGCAGTTCGACCGGCCCAGGCCGAATCGCCAGCTTGAACTGGAAAAAGCCTTTCATGACGACGCGGCCGCGCTCGGCGAGATGCTCGACCGTCCCTGTGTTGGGCGTGCCGGAAAAGGCGTGGTCGCGCTCTGGCTGCATTTCCCCTAAGCGGATCGTGTCGATGGTTTGCGCCAGCGCTTCGGCCTGCTCTCGCGCGTTCGCCAGATAGCCAGCCTCCGCCGTCGTCCATTGCGTCGGGGTGAAGTGGCGGAAATAGACGGCAGTGCGGTTGTCGTGCTGATTGAAAAAGGGCTTGAGCGTCAACTCTTCCGGCCTGCTCTGGCCGCCAAGAGCAAATACGGGCTCCCCGCCGATCTGGCGCACACCGTCTTTGGCGCTACCGGAAACGACCACGGGATCGAAATATTGATCGCGGGGCTTGTCGGACGCGCCAAGGTCGGCGGCAAGGACCATCGGCCCGTAGAGATAGGCCAGGATGCGGTCGTCGTCGGGCATTGTTTGATGATGAAGGCTCATCGGCAGCGTCAGGTCGATGACATCGCCCGCCGCCAATTGGTCCAGCATCAGATAGCGGTTCGCGATCTTCGCGCGCGCGAGCTTGCCATTGATCCTGATCCGGGGCGCTGCGCACCATAGCGGCACGCGCAGGCCCAGATCGACGGCGGCAGTCGCTTTGACCAGATGGATGCGCACCCTGTCCTTGAAGGGGAAGCCCGTGTCCATTTCGATCTGGACGCCCTTTTCCGTCCAGTCGAGCGAGGAAGGGTAGTAAAGGTTGACGAGTACCCTGTCGTCCCGATGCCACCAGATGCTGTCGCCATGCTTGGAATGACTTTCCATGCCGGAGCCGACACAGCACCAGAATGAATTGTCGGGTGTGGAACGGACGCGGCCGAAACCGGACGCAAGCGGGGTGAAATAGCTGTACATCCCCGTCGCAGGATGCTGCTGTGACATGATGTGATTGAGATGGGCGCGCTCGTAAAAGTCGAAATAGCGCGCATCCCCGGTCCAGCCGTAAAGATGACGGCTGAGCTTGAGCATGTTGTAGCTGTTGCAGGCCTCGCAGGTTTGCTGGCCCAATCGCCCCGCAAGTTTGCGCGGCTCCCCGAAATGTTCATAGTTGGAATTGCCGCCGATCACATAGCTGTGGTCGCGTGTCACCGTGTCCCAGAAGAACATGGCCGCCCCCGCGCTGTCATGGCGATGCTGTTCCGATGGCGCGACTTCGTACAGGCGCGCCAGGCCGATCAGCTTGGGAATTTGGGTATTGGCATGCTTTCCGTTTAGTTCGTCGCGCCCTTGCGCCAGCGGATCGAGCACCGCGCGATGGCGGAGGCGTTCCGCAATCTTCAGCCAGCGCGCGTTGCCAGTGCGCGCATAGAGTTCGGCATAGCTTTCATTGATACCGCCATGTTCGGCGACCAGTATCTGCTGCACCTGATCATCGCTCAGCCCTTCGATAATAGTGCCGAGATAGCCGGCGAGGCCGATCGCGACATCAAGTGCGACACTGTCCTGACAATGCAGATGGGAGTCGAGCGCGCCCGCAAAGACCTTGTGATAGGTGTAGATGGGCACCCAGCCATCGTTAAGCCCAAACCCGGATGTGCGAATGTCGCCGCGTCGAAGCTCTTCGAACACAGCCTTGCCGTCCACCGTCTTGCCATCGCGATCGACCGTGGTTGCCCCGGCATAGCCGTCGCCATGTCCCGCCTGCACCGCCGCCAGTTCGCGCGAGATGGCGAGAGAACGATCGCGAAAGCGGCTGTCGCCTGTCTGTGCAAAGACGAGGCTGAGCGCGGATTGATAATGGCCCAGGCTGTGTCCGGCGATTCCCTGCGCTTCCCAGCCGCCATATTTCGCACCCTTGGGCGCGATACCGGCGAACAGGTGGAAATTATGGAGCAAACGGTCTGGATCGAGCGAGAGCAGATAACGTTTGTTGGCTTCGACCGAATCAAGAAAAATGGATGGCCTCAGGCGGACCTGCGACAGGGGAAAGGGCTTGGCTGGCCCGTTGGCCGCAGCCAACTGGCCAACCTCCTCCGCCGCCAGTCCGGCGCTGGCCATGGTGGTCAGGCTGGTCATCCCTGCAAGGACCCCGCGCCGCGAAAAGCTGCTCATCCAAATCCTCTGCCATGCATTGTCGAGATCATGCCGAGTCTATCTACGCGAGGGTGGCCTGTAAATACTCAGACAAAATCTTTGAAGATGAAATTGCGCTATTGCGGCAGCATGAGCCGACCAGTGCCATTTTCTGCCAGTTTGACCCGATGGACCACGCCGTCGTAGCGCAAGCTGAGTTCGCCCCCATCTCCTTCATTGCTGAATGGGCGCTTGGAACTGTGCGGCTCGCCTCAATGGCCGAACCGCAACGTCATCGCGTGCCCGTCATAAGTGACGCTGCGGTCGGCGCGCGCGGGGGCTATGGCAGTCGCATTGGCGGGATCGACGATGACGATATTAAGTTGTCGCCGCCGGACCATGCCCGGAAAGCTGCCCTGCCGTGCGCCGATGGACAGCGTCCGCTTCGCATCGTTCCAGTGCAAATCGTAACGGGCGGACTGACCATGCTCATAGGCGTAGGTCTCATTATCGTCTTCATAGATGGTGAAGCGGCCGTCAGCGCCGGGATAGACCCGGATTTCCAGCGGAGCGTCCGGCTTTTCGGTCGCATATTGCACGATCGGCCCCATCGGGATGATCGACCCGGCGCGGACGTACAAGGGAATGACGTCCAACGGTGCGTCGCGCGTTACCCCTTGCCCGCCCGCCTGGCGCTGGTTCGTCCAGAAATCATACCAGTCGCTGCCCCTGGGCAGGTAGGTGGTCATCGACAGGTCTTGCGCTGGCTTGGTCGCCGCCATGGTCCGCAGTTCGCCCGGGGTGCGCCACGCCAGCCGCAGCGATCGACCGCCCCCGCCCTGATAATAGTCGATGCGGATGGGAACGCGCTGCCCCTTGCGCAGCACGCGCTTCACGCCAGCATAGCGATTGGGCCCGTCGTTCCAGTCCTCCAAGACTTTTTTGCCGTCCAGATACAGGCGATAGCCATCATCGCCCGACAGGCCGATTTCATATTCGCCGTCCTCTGGCGCGACCAGTTCCCCTTCCCAACGCGCCGAAAAGTCGGTGAGGGCGGTAAGTCCGGCGGGCATTTCCGCAAGCGGCGGTCCCGGCCAGATATGGTCGACCCGCTCGTCGACCTGCCCGGTCCCCCTGGGCGCGTCGAAGTTGCGACCCTGAAAATATTGCAGGTTCAACCCCTGTTTGCCGTCCCCGGTGCGCAGATAGGCCGCGGGGATCGTCGGGGGTGGTGGCGGCTGGATATGATAGATGGCCCGCGTGACGGGGTGGACCAGCAGCGACGATCCGAACATGAAACTGTCGTTGATGTCGTAGGTTGTCGGGTCGTTCGCAAAGTCCATTGGCAACGGCCGCATGAGCGTATAGCCGTCCGACGTCACTCTGGCGCTCAGGCTGTATATATAGGGTAGCAGGCGGTAGCGCAGATGGACGGTGTCCAGCAGCGACTTGTACATCGCCGGGTCCATATCCTTGAAGATATAGGGTTCCCGCTCGATGCTGGTGCCGTGCACGCGCATCAGCGGATTGAAGGCGCCATATTGGAACCAGCGCGCGAACAGTTCGCGGTAGGCCGGGTTCTTTTCACCGCCAGGGAAATCATCGACGAAAAAGCCGCCAATATCCTGCGTCCAATAAGGGTTGCCGGTGACGGTGACGTTGACGCCGCCCGCGACCTGCTTCCTGAGCGTATCCCAGCTTGCCTTTGTATCGCCGGACCAGGATGCCGCCGCCGTCCGCTGTGCGCCCGCCCAGGCGGATCGCGTCAGCGTCAGTACGCGCTTGTCACTTGTCGCGCGTTGGCCGTCATAGGTGCCCTGCGTCGTCAGCAGCGTATATGGGTTCAGGTATCGCGAAAAATCGCCCATGGCGTTGCGGCCCAGCGCCTTTGTATCGACGATGTTGGAGTGGGGGTCCCACATGGCGGAGCTTGCCTCCACTTCCGTTCCGTCCATCCACAGGGCGTCGACGCCCTTGTCGAGCAAGCCCGATTTGATGTGCTTGAAATAGATTTCGCGTCCCTTGGCGCTGTAGGCGTCATAGACGCGCGCCTTCTTCGAAATCCAGTGCAGCGGGGCGAAGCGCAGGCCATATTGGTCCAACTCCTTCGCCAGCGCCGTGTCATTGCCCACTGACGGCCAGATCGAGATCATGAATTTCATGTGGAGATCGTGGATCGCCCGCGTCATCCCTTCGGGGTCCGGATAGCGTTCCGGGTTCCAGATCATGCCCGACCAGGTGCCATCCTTGTCGCTGCCCCAATATTGCCAATCCTGCACGATGTAATCGAGCGGGAAGCCTTCCTTGCGAAAGGTGCGGGCGACCTCGACCAGGCGGTCTTGCGTCGGGTAGCGCTCCTTGCTCATGAACAGGCCGAACGCCTGTTTGGGATACATGGGCGCCTGACCCGTCAGCCGGCGATAGGCGCCGACCACATCGTCCATGGTGTCGCCCGCCATCAGATAATAGTCGACCCCGCCCGGCGCGTCCTCGGCCCACAAGCGCGCGCCCTGCGCATTGTCGGTAAAGCGCATTTGCGAATAGGTGTCCCATAGGACGCCATAGCCTTCGGTCGACAGCATGACGGGGATGATGATGCCGATATTGGTCTGGACGAGCAGCAGATCCTTGCCGCGCCGGTTCACCTCTGCATCGTCGGTAAAGCCGAAGCCGTAGATGCCCTCGCCGGGTTTCAAGGTGAAGCGATTCTCGACCTCATAGGTCGGTGAGTCAGCGACGGTGCGTGCGGTGATGGACTGCGGCGCGCCGGCTTTTTCGCGCGTCAACAGCCGGCCCTTTGCGTCGAAGAAGCTGATTGCCCCGTCGCGCTTGTCGATCGCCACCCGCACCTTGTCGCCAGTCAGGCTCAGCGTTGCGTCCGTTTCCGCCACGGCAAAGCGGACTGGCTGGGGCGTTTGGGTGACGACCAGGCTTGGCTGGCCCCAGTGTGATTGGCCAAGGCTTGCATTCACGCGCACGACGTCCGGCCCGTAGAAAAGGACCGTCTTGACCGTTCCGTTCAGTTGAAACTGAACGCCGTTGCGCAACTGGACGAAATGGAAGGCGGGCGAGCACGCAATCGCGACATTGGCGATCTCGCCGGTCGCGGTAAGCCCGCTATGGACCTCTTCGGCCGCTGCTGGCAGCGCAAGCGCGAGACCAACAATCGCTACAGACAAGCGTAACCGATACCGCATCCTGACCCTCAAATTGTATGAGTAGTTTTTCTGGCTATGTCATGACTGAGACGTCAGTTCAAGGTGAGAGCAAAAACCGCAGGGCCGGGGGCAACACGCTGTTGAGCGACGGTTGAATGATGGAGACATAGGCATTCAAGGGTGCGCAGTTGACGCATATTGGCCATACGCCTGTGGGGAGCGGGTTGTCATATCCCGCTGATATGGCGCGTTCAATCATCGACCCGGTATTAGACCAAAGGCATGCCAACCGGTCGGCTTTCATATTGACGAACTGGTTATCCGATTATACTCATACAAATATATTTGCCCGTAAATGTGATGGGCGCAGGATCGGACGGGCGCGGTCATCACCGTCAGCCACCCGACAGAGAGGATAGTATGACGATCACCCGACGTATGGTGATAGGTGTCGGTGCGGCTCTGGCGACGGTGCCCGTACGAGCGTTGGCGCAGTCGGCGCCCGCCGACGAAGTGATCGACCTGTGGCCCGCTTCCCCACCCGGTGCACCCGGAAACAAGATCGCCCGCAAGGTTGAGGATCAATCGCGTGATCCCGCCAAACCTGACCGCTGGATCAGCGGGATCGATCGGCCCTTCCTGGTCGTGCGCCGCCCGAAACATCCCAACGGTACTGCGATGCTGGTCGTTCCAGGCGGAAGCTACTGGTTCTTGTCCTATGACAATGAAGGGGTCAGCCAGGCCGACTGGCTCAATGCGCAAGGGGTGACCGCGTTCATCCTGATGTATCGCTTGCCGGGCGAGGGCTGGCGGCAGCGGGAAAATGTGCCGTTGCAGGACGCGCAGCGGGCCATGCGCCTGATCCGGTCGCGCGCGCAGCAGTTCGGCATCATGCCGGAGCGCGTGGGGGTGCTTGGTTTTTCGGCTGGCGGTCATCTGGCAGGATCGCTCGCGACATGCCATGCCGAACCCGTCTATGCCCCGGTCGATGCGGCCGATGGCCTTTCGGCGCGGCCCGATATTGCCGGCCTCATCTACCCGGTGATCAGCGTCGATGCGCCGTTCACGCATGAAGGATCTCGCGCGGCCCTGCTCGGTCAGAACCCGACGGAAGCGTCCCGCAAGGCGCGATCGGTCGAGCTGCGGGTCACGGATGACACGTCGCCAGTCTTCCTGATGCACGCTGCCGATGATGGGGCGGTGCCGGTGGCCAACAGCATCGCCCTGTTTCAGGCGATGCAGGCCAAGGCACGGCCAGTCGCGCTGCATGTCTTCGAGCATGGCGGGCACGGATTCGGCGTGCGTTTGCCGGCAAGCGAACCCGCGTCCATATGGCCCACATTATTTGCGGCCTTCGTCGCCCGGCACGGCATTTTCCCGCCACAGCAGCATTGATCCTTCGCCGTGCCAGACGGGAAATAACAGGTTTGAGAGGAAAGTCCGTGTCGGGCAGCCAGTCGCCGATCGTCCTCAAACGCAGGGAATTCATGGTGGCTGCGGGATCGGTCGCCGCGATGGCTCCTGTGGCGGGAGTCGAGGCGGCGCGCGCTGGGACCGGCCCGCATCCCGGCCTGCCGATGCCAGCCTCACGAACGGTCCTGCCCTCCCGTCCGGAGCCTGATGAGCCGGGACGCCTGCTGCTGGATCGCGCCTGGCAATTCCATCAGGGAGACATCCCGTCTCCTGAGATCAAGGGCCATGGCTGGAGCTATTCCAATGCCAAGGCAGGGCAGGCGCAAGGCGCGGCCGCAACCAATTTCGACGATTCGGACTGGCCGAATGTCGATCTGCCGCATGATTGGGCGGTGGCTATGCCGTTCGACAGCGACGCCAACCCGTCGCAGGGATACCGTCGACGCGGCTATGCCTGGTATCGGCGCACCCTGCGGCTGGAGCCGGAGGATCGGGGCAAATATCTCGAACTGCAATTGGGCGCGATCGCCACCCATGCGACGATCTGGTTCAACGGATCGGTCATCGCGCATAACTGGAGCGGCTATAACTCCATCTATTTGGACCTGACGCCAACCGCCCGGTTCGGCGATCATCTGAATAGCATCGTCGTGCGCGTCGATGCCGAAAAGATGGAAGGCTGGTGGTATGAAGGCGCGGGCATTTATCGCCATGTGTGGCTGGCGAAGCGTCCGCCGGTCTATATCGAGACCGATGGCATTCATGCCGATCCACGGCTGGGGCCGGACGGCCGCTGGAGCGTGCCCGTCACGGCGACGCTGGGCAACATATTGAAGGCAGAGGCAAATGCGACTTTCTCGGTCGAACTGACCGACGCCGGGGGCTGTGTGGTCGCACAGGGAAGCACCGGGGTGACGGTGCCGCCACTGGCCAGGCGGGAAGCCCATTTTGATCTGGCGGTACCAGACCCCAAGCTCTGGTCCGTCGATGCGCCCAACCTCTACACGCTGCGCGCCCGTCTGACGCGCAAGGGTCAGCAGGACGACCGGCGTACCCTGCGCATCGGCTTTCGCACCTTCCGCTTCGACGCCGACAAGGGCTTTTTCCTCAACGGCGAGCCGCTCAAGATCAAGGGCACTTGCAATCATCAGGATCATGCGGGCGTGGGCGTCGCCGTTCCCGATGCGCTGTGGGAATGGCGGATTGGGCGGCTGAAGGCGATGGGATCGAACGCGATCCGCTGTTCGCACAATGCGCCAGCGACCGAGTTTCTCGATGCGTGCGACCGGCTGGGGATGCTCGTCATGGACGAGAATCGCAATTTCAACACCAGCCCTGACTATATCGAGCAACTCCGCTGGCTGATCCGGCGCGACCGCAACCGGCCGAGCGTCTTCATCTGGTCGGTGTTCAACGAAGAACCGATGCAGGGCAGCGAAGCGGGCTATGAAATGGTCCGCCGCATGGTCGCCGAGGTGAAGGCATTGGACGACAGCCGGCCCGTCACGGCGGCAATGAACGCGGGCCTCTATGCGCCGAAAAATGTCAGCCAGGCCGTCGACGTCGTGGGGTTTAATTACCAGCCCGGCGAATATGACCGGTTCCATGCCGCCAATCCGCACCTGCCAATGATCAGTTCGGAGGATACGAGCGCCTTAATGACGCGCGGCGCCTATGAAAACGACCCGGCGGCGCATATCTTTGCTTCCTATGACGATGTGCGGTCAAGCTGGGGCAACACGCATCGCGAGGCGTGGAAGGCGATCGCCACCCGTCCCTTCGTCGCGGGCGCGTTTGTGTGGACCGGGTTCGACTATCGGGGTGAACCCTCCCCCTATGAATGGCCGTCGGCGTCGAGTTTCTTTGGGATCATGGATCTATGCGGTTTCCCAAAGACCGCTTTCCTGCTGCGCCGCGCGCAATGGGTGGACGACCGGCCGCTGATCGACATCGTGCAGCACTGGAACTGGGCGGGGCGCGAGGGGCAACCTGTCACGGTGATGGTGCTGACCAATATGGATCGGGTGCGGCTCGTCCTCAACGGCAAGACTATAGGCGAGCAGGACGTCGATCGGTTCGAGATGCCGCGCTGGCAAGTGCCCTATGCGCCGGGGCGGATCGAGGCGATCGGCTATCGCGGCGGGCGGGAGGTCACGCGCGCGGTGGTGGAGACGACAGGTGCGCCCGTGGCATTGCGCCTGACGCCAGACCGGATGCTGATGGCGGGCGACGGCGAGGACGTGCAGCCGATCACGATCGACGCGATCGATGCCAAGGGACGCCACGTCGCCACCGCGAACTTGCCGGTCAGCTTCACGATTTCGGGCGGGGAGATCATGGGGCATGGCAATGGTGATCCCAACAGCCATGAGGCGGAAAAGGGTAAGAGCCGCCGCCTGTTCAACGGGCTGGCACAGCTGATCGTGCGGACGCAGGCGGGCGCGGGGCCACTGGTGGTGACGGTGAACGCGCCGGGTCTGCGCCCAGCGCGGACTAGCATAGGCCGCCTTCCAGCGACCCCACGCGCTCAGGTTCCGCCAACGGCGTCCGTGCAGGTGATAGAGGGCTGGCGCCAGTCGCCCACTTTCCCCGAAAAGCCTGATCCGAACATGAAACCTGCCGAAACTGACATGAACAGTTGGCTTTGGCTGGGTGCGGGCGAGCTTCAGGCCGCCCCGGAAGACAAGCGCTGGATTGTGCTGCGCACAAGCTTCACGCCGCGCCGCGGAGTGCAGGCGCGTGGCGGCATGCTGAAATTCGGCGGGATCATCGGTCGCGCGGAAATCTGGCTGGACGGCAGGCAGGTCGCGAACAAGCCGGGATATGACGAGGCTGCGCTGGCCATTGCGCTACCACCGGGGAATGGCGAACGGATTGTGACGCTGCTGGTGGAAAATGAAGCCGCCAAGCCGGGGGGGCTGGTCCAGCCGGTTGCGGTCGCCGATCACTGATGCCCCCGCTGGCCTGCGCAGCGCGATGTCCCCATTCACTTTGCTCACCCATGTGGCAGGCATCAGCCCCTTCGGAAGAGAGCCGTGATGAAATCCCGATAATTATCACCGACCATTCGAATCCTCCATATTTGGCTGATAACTCCGACATTACAGAGTGATTCGGACGGTTTGGCTCACATAATATTTTGTAGCTGGAGGGGATTGAACATGGCGAGACGACTTCGAGTCTGCATCCTGACCCCCGCCATGGCTGGAAGATTCCTCCGGGTGCAAGCTCTCGACGAAATATGTTATCCTTTAACGTTCGCCATATGTCTCTACCGCGGCAAAAAGCGGATGCTTTTTGCCTGATATTTTGTACGAGAAATAAACACCGAGTCGAGGATGGGGAATCGGCGCGCCGATCCGTGGAACTCCCCTGTTGGCCGGAGTATTGGGAGGGGGAGCACGCATGCACGGAACCATGTCGACAACGGAGGTCTTCCTCATTGCGTTGCTGATCATTTTCTCGATTCCCTATCTCGTCTGGCGCATCGCCCGTATCGACTATTATGTGCCCTTGGTCGTCATGCAGATCATCGGCGGCGTGGTGCTTGGCCCCGGTGTCATCGGTGCGGCCTTCCCCGATTATTACAGCTTCGTATTTCGGCCCGAAGTGGTAGCCGCGTTGAACGGCATCGCCTGGTGGGGGGTGATGATATTCGTATGGATTGCCGGCCTTGAGCTAGACCTGAGACATGCGTGGCGGCACCGTTATGAAACGGGTGTGACGTCCGGCCTGGCGCTGATGGTGCCGCTTATTCTGGGATGCGTGGCAGCCCTGGTGCTGCTGGCGCTTGACGACGGTTGGCGCGGCCCGCTTGGCGAAGATTGGCAGGTTGTGCTCGGCATCGGCATGGCTTGTGCGGTGACGGCGCTTCCTATCCTCGTCCTGTTTCTGGAAAAGCTCGCAATATTGAGAGAGCCCCTGGGCCAGCGGATCCTGCGCTATGCCAGCCTGGATGATATCGCTATCTGGGGCGTGCTGGCGCTGATCCTTCTCGACTGGGATCGCATCGGTCGGCAAGCGATGTTCATCATGGCCTTCGTCGCTGCGGCATGGCTGGTTCGTCGGGTGGTCCCGCGACTGGCTGAGCGCGATCGCTGGTATGGCGCGCTTGTCTGGCTCGCCGCCTGCGGGTTCGCGGCGGATTGGTGCGGACTGCATTTCATGGTCGGGGCTTTCCTTGCCGGTGCCGTGCTCGATGCGGAATGGTTCGATCGGGAACGGATGGACCTCTTCCGCGATCATGTCCTGCTGGCGGTCATGCCGGTCTTTTTCCTCAGCACGGGATTGAAGACGCAGTGGGACGTCGGGGGCATCGCCGTTTTCGGCGCGGCGGCGCTGCTGCTGATCGCTTCCGTTGGCGGCAAGCTGCTGGGTTTGTGGTGCGCGGGCCGCGTCCTGAAATGGCGCAAGGGCGAAGCCGCTCTTATCGGCTGGCTGCTCCAGACCAAGGCACTGATCATGATCATCTTCGCCAACATCCTGCTGGACCGGCAGATCATTTCGCCGGAAAGCTTTACCGCCCTGCTTTTGATGGCAATTGCCAGCACGATGCTGAGCATCCCGCTGGCGGCGCCAAAGCTTCGGCTCTTGATGGCCCATCCGGGGGTTGCGCGGGAACCGGTCGAAGCGAACCGGCATCGATGAACTCAATGCCCCCGTCAGGCCGCGTCTATGATGCTGAACGGATCGGCCTGCCCAAGGCCGAAATTGAAATTCTCTTGACAAAAGACGTACACACAGGAAATGGTAGCGTTATCATAATGTCTAGCGGGAGGAACAGTAGGTGAAGGACGCTTCCACAGCGGCAGATTTGCTGTGCGCCGACTGGCGGTCGGCGGTATTTGTCGGGCGAATTGCGACAGTTGCGGGACCGTCACCGATCCTCATCCGCGATGGCGAGGTCTATGATGTCGCGACCACGGCACCGACCGTCTCCGCGCTGCTTGCCATGCCTGATCCCGCCGCCGCAACGGGCGACCATCTGGGCGCGCTTGACGACTTGCTTCCCGCCTTGAAAATCCTTTCGCCCGTCGATCTGCAATGCGTGAAGGCCGCAGGTGTGACCTTTGCCGTCTCGGCGGTGGAGCGGGTGATCGAAGAACGGGCCCGTGGCGACGCCGATGCCGCGGCGGCGGTGCGCGCCAAGCTGGAAGACCGGATCGGGGGTAGCATCCGTTCCGTCGTACCGGGCTCGGCAGAGGCGGCTGTGCTCAAGACCGCATTGGCGGATGAGGGCCTCTGGTCGCAATATCTGGAAGTCGCGATCGGCCCTGATGCGGAAATTTTCACGAAGGCTCCCGTCCTTTCGACCGTCGGTTGGGGTGATGAAATCGGCGTGCGTTCGGATTCATCCTGGAACAATCCAGAACCTGAAATCGTCCTGATCGTCGATCCGCGCGGGCGTATCATGGGCGCGACGCTGGGCAACGATGTCAACCTGCGCGATTTCGAAGGGCGTAGCGCGCTGCTGCTGGGCAAGGCAAAGGACAATAATGCGTCATGCTCGCTTGGTCCGTTCATCCGGTTGTTCGATCAGGGCTTTACGATGGATGATGTGCGCGATGCGGTGGTGGAACTGACGATCACGGGCAGCGACGGCTATCATCTGGCCGGTGTTTCTTCCATGCGCGAAATCAGCCGCGATCCCGAAGAACTCGTCCGTCAGGCGCTTAGCGAACATCAATATCCCGACGGCTTCGCGCTGATGCTCGGCACATTGTTCGCGCCGACGCAGGACCGCGACGTGCCCGGCCGCGGCTTTACCCACAGGACCGGCGACGTCGTGCGTATTTCCTCCGAGCGCCTCGGTACCCTGGTCAATCGCGTCACGACGTCGAAGAGCGCGCCGCCCTGGACGACGGGTATCGCCACGTTGATGGCCAACCTTGCTGGCCGTGGGTTGTTGCAGCCGCCTGTCATGCAGGACCATGCCTGACATGCGCCCGGCCCGTCGATTCCCATTCCCCGTTTCTGCCGGAGACCATCATTGTTGAAGCTCAAGACCCCGACAGCTGTGCGCGCTGTCTATCCCAGCCTGACGGACAAGCATGTGCTTGTGACCGGCGGCGGCGCCGGTATCGGAGAGGCGCTGGTGGAAGCCTTTGCCCGTCAGGGTGCCAGGGTCTTGTTCATCGACATTCTCGATTCCCCGTCACACGATCTTGTCGAACGGCTGAGCGGCGACGTGGCGCACGCGCCCCTGTACCGCTACTGCGACCTGCGCGACATCGACGCGATCCGGCAGACGATTGCTGATGTTGAACGGGAACAGGGCGCAATCGACATTCTGGTCAACAACGCTGCCAATGACGACCGCCACAGCATTGACGATATTACCCCCGAATATTGGGACGACCGCATTGCGGTGAACCTGCGACACCAGTTCTTCGCGGCGCAGGCGGTTGTTCCGGGAATGCGGCGTTCGGGTGGCGGCGCCATCATCAACCTTGGTTCGATCAGCTGGCATCTCGCGCTGGCCGATCTTGTACTCTACCAGACCGCCAAGGCGGGGATCGAAGGTTTGACCCGCGCACTGGCGCGCGATCTTGGGCCGGACAATATCCGCGTCAACACGATCGTTCCCGGCAATGTCCAGACTCCGCGCCAGATGCAATGGTACACGCCGGAGGGCGAAAAGGAGATCGTTGCAGCACAGTGCCTCAAGGATCGAATCCAGCCCGATGATGTCGCCGCGCTCGCCCTGTTTCTTGCCTCTGACGATGCGCGCATGTGCACGGGCCATGAATATTTTGTCGACGCGGGCTGGCGTTGATGCCTGGCCCTGTCGAACAGGCTTGCAAGGTCGGCGCGACGCTGGGCGAAGGACCCTATTGGTCCGAGGGTGAAGGCAAGCTCTGGTTCGTCGATATCAAGGAACAAAAGATCCATCGTTTCGACCCGGGGGCGGATCGGCTCGAAAGCTGGAATGCCCCTGCCCAGCCCGGCTGGATTTTTCCGACCGACAGCGGACGGATGGTGGCGGGCCTGCAAAGCGGCATCCATATGTTCGATCCGGCAAGCGGCAGCTTTGAGTTGCTCGCCGCGCCAGAAGCGTCCGAGCCCGGCAACCGGCTGAACGACGCCGTCATCGATCGTTTTGGCGCCATCTGGTTCGGCAGCATGGATGATGGCGAGACGCGGGCGACGGGCCGCGTTTACCGCTTCGCTAACGGGAAAGTCGTCGCCACGACCATCGCGCCCTGCGCGATCACGAACGGCCCTGCATTGTCCCCTGACGGCAGCACCCTCTATCATGTCGATACGCTGGGTGGATCCATCTACGCCTGTACGCTGGGCGATGACGGCTTGCCTATTTCCCAACGCCGTCTTGTCACCATCGACCCCGCACAAGGGTATCCCGACGGGCCGTCCGTCGATTCCGAAGGCTGCATCTGGATCGGCCTTTTCGGTGGATGGAAGGCCCATCGCTATGCCCCGACCGGGGAATTGCTGGACACCGTCAGTTTCCCCGTGGCCAATGTGACGAAGATCGCGTTCGGCGGTGCGGATCTTTGCACGGCCTATGCGACGACGGCGCACAAGGGTTTGTCGGCGGCCGAACGTGCGCAGCAGCCGGGTGCGGGCGACCTTTTCAGTTTCCGTGTGGATGTGCCGGGCCTTCCGGCACCCAAGGTCGCCCTGACCGCCAGCTAGATCAAAATCTTTGCGCAATGTTCCGACGGAATGGTGCGCGCCATTGGGGGAGAGAAGGACATGCCCGAAACCGCGTCGGCGCAAGTCAATATCCTATGGCGGCAGTGATAAACGAATAAGGAAAGGAAGACGGACGTGATCCCCATTTTGCTGGCAGCCGCGACTGCGCCGGTGGCCGTAGCGTCGCCCGACAAGAGCATCGTCATCAGCGTCGCCCCCGATGGCAAAAGCTATTCGGTGACTCGCAAGGGTGAAATCATCATCCGCAATGCGCCGCTGGGCCTGGAGATGGCGAATGAGCCGCAATTCTCCAACCTCAAGTTCGTCGATGCCAGCAAGCAGGCGGTCAATCGCACGATTCCGCTCACCGCCACGAAGGCGAGCGAGGCCAAGGATCATTATAACGGCGCTGTCATCCGTTTTCGCGAAAAGGGCGGCAGCGGGCGGACCATGTCGATCGAGGCGCGCGCCTATAATGAGGGTGTTGCCTTCCGTTACGTCGTGCCTGGCGGCAAGCCGGTTGCCATCGCTGGCGAAAAAACCGGCTTTCGCCTGACTGGCGACACGCGCTGCGAGGTGACCGAATTTGCCAGTTCGCACGAGTTGCCATGGAGTTCCATGACGATCGCGGCGCTTGATCGGGCCAAGCTTTATGACCTGCCCATGGTCTGCGCCTCATCCACCGGACGGACCCATTTCGCTTTCGCCCAGTCGGGGATTGCGGGTTATGCAAGCTCGGCGTTGCAGCCGGTCGAGGGCGGGTTAGACGTTCATCTGTTTTCGCCCAAGGATCGCCCGAATGTGGCTGTCCGGTCCGCTGATGGTTTGCACAGCGCGTGGCGCGTCATCATGGCCGGCGACCGTGCAGGCGACCTGATCGCCTCCCCCATCATCGGCAATCTGTCGCGGCAGGCCACTGGTGACTTTTCCTGGGTAAAGCCGGGCAAGGCGGCGTGGGACTGGTGGTCCGGTCCGTCGACGTCGGAAAAGCCGAGCATGGATCGGTATCGCCGCTTCATCGATTTCGCGGCGCAATCGGGCTTTCAATATTTCATGGTCGATGCTGGCTGGGCCTATAATTCGGGCGAGTGCTGCGGGGTCGAACCGAACCCGGATACCGACATCACCCGCGCCGAACCCGGCATCGATATCCCCGCTCTGGTGCAATATGCCAGGAGCAAGGGCGTAGACCTGCTGCTGTGGGTGCATTGGGCACATCTCAATTCCCGCATGGACCAGGCGCTCGACCTCTACCAGCGCTGGGGCGTCAAGGGCGTGAAGGTCGATTTCATGGAGCGCGACGACCAGGAGATGGTCGCTTTCTATGTGCGCGCGGCGGAAGCGACGGCAAAGCGGCATTTGCTGCTCAACATGCACGGGGCCTTCCCGCCTTCGGGGCTTCAGCGCACCTATCCCAACTATATCACGCAGGAAGGCGTGATGGGCGCTGAATGGAACAAGTTCGGCTGGGGTCGCATAACGCCAACCCATAATGTGAAGCTCGCCTACACGCGGATGCTGCTGGGGCCGATGGATTACACGCCTGGCGGGTTCCGCAATGGCGCGAAGGCCGCAGGACCCGGCGATGGGTCCATGCCGACGACGCTGCATACGCGCGGACAGGCGCTGGCCCAATATGTGGTGTATGACAGCCCGCTCCAGATGGTGTCGGACAAGCCGGAAGCCTATGCGAACGCCAGCGGCTTCGATTTCATCGAGCAGGTGCCGACTGCCTGGGACGAAACGCGCTTCATCGATGGCGCGCCGGAGAGCCATATTGTCCTTGCCCGTCGCAAGGGGAAGGACTGGTATATCGGAGCCATGACCAACGAAACGGCGCGGCGCATCGAAATCCCGCTGTCTTTGTTGGGGGCCGGTCGCTTTGAAGCGACGCTCTGGCAGGATGGTGCTTCGGCCAACGATGTGGCGCGCACGACGCGGCAGGTTACCAGCGGCGATACGCTGTCGGTCCAGATGAGCGCTGGGGGTGGTGCTGCCATCCACATCAGGCCCATTCGCTAACTGGTGCGGCACGCCAGCCTGAGCTCCACCAAAGGACAATCGTGATGATTCCCCTGCTACTGGCGGCTGCAGCGCCCGTCGCGATCCTGTCGCCCGATCATAGCATTGCCATCAGCGTAGCACCGGATGGCAAAAGCTATTCGGTGACGCGCAAGGGCGAGATGATCGTCAAGGATGCGCCGCTGGGCCTGGACATCGCCAATGAACCGGACTTGGGGCCGCTGACGCTCGTTGATGTCGCGAAGCAACGGGTGGACCGCACCATTCCCCTCGTCGCCACGAAAGCGAGCAAGGCCAGGGATCATTATAATGGTGCGGTCATCCGCTTTCGCGAACATGCGGCGGGCGGCCGGACGCTGTCGATCGAAGCGCGCGCCTATAATGAAGGGGTGGCCTTCCGTTATGTCTTGCCCGGCGGCAAGCCTGTGGAAATTGCCGGTGAGGAAACCGGGTTCCGCCTGGCCGACGATCCGCAATGCGAGGTCTCGGAACTGACAGGCTCGCACGAACGGCCGTGGCAATTGAAGGCGGTGTCCGCGCTGGATCGCTCGAAGCTCTACGATCTTCCCATGCTTTGTGCGTCCGCATCGGGCAAGACGCATTTCGCGCTTACCCAGGCCGGCATAGGCGGCTATGCCGGCTTTGCTCTGAAGCCGGTGGCAGGCGGCCTCGACGTTCGCCTGTTCCCGCGCAAGGGACGCCCCTATGTGGCGGTGCAATCGCCTGACGGCCTGCACAGCGCCTGGCGTGTCATCATGGCGGGCGACCGCGCAGGCGACCTGATCGCCTCCCCGATCGTGGGCAATCTGTCGCAACAGGCCAGTGGAGATTTTTCCTGGGTCAAGCCGGGCAAGGCGGCGTGGGACTGGTGGTCGGGCCCGATGGAAACACCGCCCCCTACCATGGATCGCTACCGGCATTTCATTGATTTCGCCGCGCAATCGGGCTTTCCCTATTTTTTGATCGACGCCGGTTGGGCCTATAAGACCGGCCAGTGTTGCGATCTGTGGCCCCATCCTGAAAATGACATCACCCGCGCGGAGGCGGGCATCGATATTCCTGCCCTTGTGCAATATGCGCGGGGCAAGGGCGTAGACCTGCTGCTGTGGGTGCACTGGCTCCCCCTCGATGCGCGGCTCGACGAGGCGCTCGACCTCTACCAGCGCTGGGGGATCAAGGGCATCAAGGTCGATTTCATGGATCGAGACGATCAGGAGATGGTCGATTTCTATGTGCGGGTCGCGGAGGCCACGGCGAAGCGACATATGCTGCTAGACATGCACGGCGCGTTCCCGCCTTCGGGGCTTCAGCGCACCTATCCAAATTATATCACGCAGGAAGGCGTGATGGGCGCGGAACATGACAAGTTCGCCTGGGGCCGCGTAAACCCGGCCCATAATGTGAAACTCGCTTATACGCGCATGCTGCTAGGGCCGATGGATTACACGCCGGGCGGGTTCCGCAATGGCGCAACAGCGCCAGGACCGCGCGACGGCTCCATGCCGACATCGCAGCACAGTCGCGGCCAGGCGCTGGCAATGTATGTGGTCTATGACAGTCCGCTGCAAATGGTGTCGGATGCGCCCGAAGCCTATGTGAATGCCAGCGGCTTCGATTTCATCAAGCAAGTGCCGACCGCGTGGGACGAAACCCGCTTCATCGAAGGCACGCCGGAAAGCCATATCGTCCTCGCCCGGCGCAAGGGGAGGGATTGGTACATCGGGGCCATGACGAACGGAACCGCGCGGCGCGTCGACATTCCGCTCTCCCTGCTGGGATCGGGACGTTTTGAAGCGACGGTCTGGCAGGACGGCGCCTCGCCCAACATGGTGGATCGCACGACGCGGCAGGTCACCAGCGGCGATACGCTGTCGGTCCAGATGAGCGCTGGGGGCGGTGCTGCCATCCACATCAGGCCCGTTTCCTGAACCATTCCGACGCAACAAAATAGGCCGCCATGCTCAGTCAGCATGGCGGCCTTCCTGTCATTTGGTACGATTATCCGCGGGTATGATTTCCCATCCTCGCAGATGCGGACCGTTCGCCGCGCCATGCGGCGATCCGGCCGCCGCCCTCCGTTATTGTTTGGCCGGAGGATCGACATTCCCGACCGGCAGATTGGGGAGCGGGGCGTTCGGGTCATAGGTCCAGAGAGCCTCGTCCTGCAGGTCACCCGACGACAGCGCGATCCGGTTGCTTCCCGGCGTCAGGGCCACGTCGGTCCAGGTCGCCACATGATCGACCACGGGGACTTCGGGATAGGATCGACCATTCACGGTCAGGCGAACCGACGGCTGATTGCTGTACGCGCGGATCGTCACCCGATCCCGCGTCCGGTAGCTGTGGCGGCGTTCGGTCAGGTGCAGCATCGGCCGGTCGGACCAGTTTGCCTGATACCAGTAATAGGCGTCCTTTTTGACTGCGCGGTCATATGTCACCAATCCCTTGTCATTGATGCCGCTACGATCCCCTTCGCTTCGCCCATCGGACGCCAGATCGAAGGCGACCCAGATGAAGGAGCCCCACAGATAGGGAAGATCCCGGATTCCGCGCCAGCTCTGTTCATGGGAAAGCGCCTGATATTGTTCGGGATGCCAGGCGCTGGTCGTGACAGGTGGGGCGGGGTCGCTTTCCTGCGCACGAATACCGCCACCCGCGCCATATTCGCCAATTGCAAAAGGACGGTCGGGGAAAGCGGCATGGAATTTCCGCGCCCATTCGCCCAGTGAGCCCTTCTGGTCGGGATACCAGCCGAAATAGCGGTTGAAGGCGCTGAGGTCGGCGACGAGCGCCTTGGGGTTGTCGTCATTCTGGCAGCAATGCGCATAGCTGGTCGGACGCGACGGATCGGCGGCTTGCGCCGTCGCCTGCGCAGCGCGCAGCAGGCGCAGCACATCGTCGCTCACTTCATAGACCTCGTTTCCAAGCCCCCAGACGGCGACGGAGGGATGTTGCGCGTTCTGGGCGATCAATTCTCGCATTTGCTGAACCACATTGCGTTCGAAAGCCTCGCCCTTGTCGATCACGCCGTTCAGGGGAATTTCCGTCCACACCAGCAAGCCCCGGCGATCCGCCTCTTCATAGGCGCGCTGAGGGTGTTGGTAATGCACGAACCTGACCGCGGTCGCGCCCATATCGGCGATGATCTGCATGTCATCGGATATTTCCTCGTCAGTGACGGCTGTTCCCCGGCCGGGCCGCTGGGCGTGGAAATAGTTCACGCCATGGAGGCGATAGGGCTTGCCGTTCAGCAACAGCCCCTTGTCGGCGGTCACCTCGATCGAGCGGATGCCGAGCGGCAGTTCGATACGGTCACGGACATTGCCCCTCGCGTCGGACAGGGTGGCCACGACCGTGTAGAGATAGGGATCGGCGATGCCGTTCCAGAGGTGCGGGTTTGACAGCGCCATGTCTGCTGTCACCTCGCTCGTGCGGCCTGATCGCAAGCGGGTCCGGTCTTCCGCACGCGCGACTTCGCGGCCATCGGCATCGTGCAGGCTTATATGAAAGCGCACGCCTGCGTCGGCCTTCATATCATTGGCCAGCCGCAACCGCGCGCGAATCCGGGCGGCGCCCGTCGTTACGTCGGGTGTGGAGACATTGACGCCGGGACCGCCGCTATCCTTCATGTCGAAATGCAGCGCATCGGCCGATACCAGCCAGACGCGGCGGTATAGCCCCCCGAAAACCGTGAAATCCCCACCGAGCGGAGCGATATCGGGCAGGCGGGTGCTATCCACGCGGACGGCGATGCTGTTGCGGCCAGCCTGCAACGCATCGGTGACATCGAAACGGAAGCGGGCATAGCCGCCTTCGTGCCGACCGATCCGGCGACCGTTGACCCATAGGTCGGTGGCCAGCGCAGCGCCGTCAAATTCCAGGAAGTAACGGCGATCGGACGCCTTTATCGGCATCACGACATTCGTGCGATACCAGGCCGGACCCCGATAATAGCTGTCGCCATCATCGCCATCGCTGCCATTGAAGCTGTGGGGCAGGGTTACCCGCGACCAGCCTGAATCGTCAAAATTGGGCGACGCAGCATCGGGCGCATCTGCGCGCAGGAAGGACCAGACGGCGTCAATTGGCGTCCTTCCGCGCTCCGCCGCCAAGGCTTCGTCCATTGCCAACAAGCCAGAAAGACCGAGAAAAATCGACAGCAGAAGCTTGAGATGCCGGGCGATGACGTTGCCGATGCTGCAGGACATAGCGATAATTATCTCCCCAAAACCCACTTCGCGGGCTTTTTTCTCTGAACAAGGCCTGTGATGGCGAAGGATATGAGGGCAATCGTATAGGTCGTTGACCCGGACGCCATTAATGGTATCGGTATCATTCGATAATCAAGAAGTCCACTCAGGGGAGGCGCCGCAGTCCGGATCAGCGAAAAAGTGAAGCGATCGTAAGCCGTTGGGCCAAAAGCTGCACGGACATTGTTTGCCGACCAGAGCTTCAGCAATACCCAATGCGCTGCGCACGGTATCCGCTCCGAGCGGTTGTCGGGACGAAACACGCCGCACAAATCCATCTGATGGGGCCTGATCCAGGTCGACAGAGGCGGCAAATCCAGATTTTTACTTGATAGCGCTATCATTTAATAAGTATGAGTAATAAGAATTGCAGAATGGCGCTCAAGGGAGAGTGAGTGAAATGCTATTGAATCGTGCGCAAACCGCCTTGCTTGGCGTCTCCTTGTCCGCGGCGACTCTTGCGCTTTGGGCGGCGTCCGCCGGTGCGCAGTCAGCCGAGCCGGGTAAAGCCCACCCGGCGCTTTGGCCCCAGGCCAAGAGCCAGGGTCTGATCGACGCGAAAACCGAATCCCGCATCACCACCCTGTTGAAGCGCATGTCGCTTGAGGAAAAGGTGGGGCAGATGATCCAGGCTGACACGGCATCGATAAAGCCTGAGGATCTGCGTCGATATCCGCTAGGTTCGATCCTGGCGGGTGGCAGTTCGCCGCCGATCAACGCGCCGGACCGTTCGGCGGCCGGACCGTGGATCAAGACCGCCCAAGCATTCAACGCGATCGCGATGGAAAAGCGGCCGGGGCATGAGCCCATTCCGATCATGTTCGGGATCGATGCGGTGCATGGCAATAATAATGTCGTCGGTGCCACCTTGTTTCCGCATAACAGCGCTCTTGGCGCCGCACATGACCCTGACCTGATTCGCCGAATCGGTGAAGCCACCGCCCGGGAAACCGCCGCCGCCGGCATGGATTGGGCCTTTGCTCCGACGCTGGCGGTCCCCCAGAACGATCGTTGGGGGCGGACCTATGAAGGCTATTCGGAAGATCCGGCGCTTGTCCGCGCTTATTCCGCCAAGATGATCGAGGGGCTTCAGGGCGCGCCGGGGAAGGGCAAGCTTCAAAACGGCTATGTGTCCGCGAGCGCCAAGCATTTTCTGGGCGACGGCGGCACCCTGAACGGGGTGGATCAGGGCAATACCGATATTCCTGAAAGCGAATTGATCGCCATTCATTCCGTTGGCTATCCGCCCGCGATCAAGGCCGGGACCCGCACGATCATGGCGAGTTTCAACAGCTGGCAGGGCGTCAAGATGCATGGCAACAAAAGCCTGCTGACCGACGTGCTGAAACAGCGCATGGGGTTTGACGGGTTCATCATCGGCGACTGGAACGGCCATGCGCAAGTGCCAGGCTGCACCGCTACGGATTGCCCGCAATCCTTCAATGCCGGTCTGGACATGGCGATGGCACCGGACAGTTGGAAGGGCCTGTTCGAAACCACGGTCAAGCAGGTCCGTGATGGCGTGATCCCCATGACACGGGTGGACGATGCGGTGCGCCGTATCCTGCGCGTGAAGTTCAAGTCCGGATTGTTCGATCCTGCCCGCCCGTATGAAGCGCGTACCGATGTCATCGGTTCGCCCGCACATCGGGCGATCGCCCGCGAGGCGGTGCGCAAATCGCTGGTCCTGCTCAAGAATGACGGCGTTTTGCCGGTCAAGGCTTCTGCCCGCATCATGGTCGCAGGTAGCGCGGCGGACGATATTTCGCAGCAATCGGGCGGCTGGTCGCTGTCGTGGCAGGGTGATGGCAATACGAACGCCGATTTCCCCAACGCGCAGTCCATCTATGCGGGCATTGCCGAGGCGATGAAGGCCGGTGGCGGCAGCGCAACCCTGAGCGTTGACGGAAGTTTCACCCAAAAGCCCGACCTTGCCATCGTCGTGTTCGGCGAAAAGCCCTATGCCGAGGGCCTGGGCGACCTACGCAGCCTGGAGTTCGAGGTGGGCGACAAACAATCGCTGGCGCTGCTCAAGAAGCTGAAATCGGCAGGTATCCCGGTGGTGTCGGTGTTCCTGTCCGGGCGGCCGCTATGGGTCAATCCCGAACTGAACCAGTCCGACGCCTTCGTCGCGGCCTGGCTGCCCGGCAGCGAAGGCGGCGGTATTGCGGACGTGCTGATTGGCGATGCCAAGGGCAAACCGAGGGCTGATTTCACTGGTCGACTGTCCTACAGCTGGCCCAAGACCGCCGCGCAGTTCACGCTGAACAAGGGGCAGGCAGGCTATGATCCGCTGTTCCCGCTGAACCATGGCCTCAGTTATGCGGCACCAGGCAACGTCGGTCAGCTAAGTGAAGTGGCGGGCATCGACGCCACGCCTGCGAACAAGAGCCGCTATTTCGCGGACGGTCGGGTGCATGCGCCCTTCTCGCTCGCTCTGGGCGCCGGCATTACCCAGCGTCCGGTCGATTCCGCCAGCCGGCAGGAGGGCGCGATTCAGCTCAGCTGGAACGCGGGTGCCATGGCCAAGGCAAGCATTGACGGCGAGGGCGTCGACCTTCGCTTTGAATCCAGCGCGGAAATGATGCTCAAGATGACCTATCGCGTCGACACCCCCGCGGGCGGCAGCATCAAGCTGGGCATGGGTCAGGGCATGGTGAATGCGGATGAGATCTTCAAGGCCGGGGCGGGCTGGCGCACGGTCCGGATTCCGCTGAAATGCTTCGCTGAAAGGGGTGCCGACATGGCGCATCTCCAGCCTGTGTGGACGCTGTCTTCTACCGGTCCCCTGACGATTTCCTTCTCCGAAATCGAACTTGCCACCCAAGCGCCTGGCGGCGTCTGTCCGTCACAGCCGTAAGATCATGGAACGGAGATTTCCCATGCGCCGATGGACCAGCTGGCTGCTGCCGATTGCCGCCACATGCGCGCCGGTCGCTGCGACGGCCGCCGAGGGCAATGCGCTGCCGCGCCTGGAAAGCCGCAACGGCCAGCATGCGCTGATCGTCGACGGCGCGCCTTTTCTGATGCTGGGCGCTCAGGTCAACAACAGCGCCAACTATCCCGCCATGCTGCCCGAAGTGTGGCCGGCGATCGAAAAAATGCATGCCAATACGGTCGAAGTGCCTGTCGGCTGGGAACAGATCGAACCGGAAGAGGGCAAATTCGATTTCTCCTTCCTCGACGCTCTGTTGCCCCAGGCACGCGAGCATAATGTGCGACTGGTGCTGTTGTGGTTCGGCACATGGAAGAACACGGCGCCCAGCTACGCGCCTTCATGGGTGAAGCTGAACCAGAAACGCTTTCCGCGCATGATCAACGCCAAGGGAGAGGTGCATTACGCGCTCTCGCCGCACTATCGCACGACGTTGGAGGCGGACAAGCGCGCCTTCGTCAAGCTGATGGAATATCTCAAGAAGAACGACCCGCAAAACACCGTGATCATGGTGCAGCCGGAAAATGAAGCAGGCAGCTATGGTAGCGTGCGCGACTTCTCGCCTGTCGCTCAGAAGCTGTTCGACGGACCGGTTCCCGCGCCGCTGCTCAAGCAGATGAAGAAAAAGCCCGGCACATGGCGCAATGTTTTCGGCGCGGATGCAGACGAATTTTTCCATGCCTGGTCGATTGCCAGCTATGCCAGCGAGATCGCTGCCGCAGGCAAGGCGGTGAAAGCGCTGCCCATGTATATGAACGCTGCGCTGGCCGCAGCTTCTGGCCGCCAGCCGGCGATGACCTATGCCAGCGGCGGGCCGGTGCATCATGTCATTGATGTCTATAAGGCAGCCGCCCCGGCGATCGATATCGTAGCGCCGGACATCTACGCGCGCGATCATGCCGACTATATGGCGTATCTCAACTTTTATGACCGGCCCGACAATGCACTGTTCGTGCCGGAAACCGGCAATGACAAGGACTTTGCCCGCTTTTTCTTCCCGACCGTCGGCAAGGGGGCGATCGGTTTCGCACCCTTCGGCATGGATTATACGGGCTATCAAAATTTCCCGTTGGGCGCGAAAAAGCTAGACGACGAGACGATCGAACCCTTTGCGCGCAATTATCGCCTGTTCGGGCCGATGCAGCGGGAATGGGCGGCCTGGGCGGCGCAGGGCAAGACCTGGGGCGTCGCCGAGCCGACCGATCCCAAGGCCGAGCACACCCAGCATATCGCCATGGGCAAATATAATATGACCGTGACCTTCGGTCAGTGGCAGTTCGGCACCGACAAGCCCACCGGCAATCCGCAGCCTTCGGGTGGCGTGGCGGTGGCGCAGCTGGGCGAGAATGAATTCCTTGTCACTGGTTTCCACTCCCGCGTCTATTTCGGCCTCGCCAAGCCCGCGCCGCTTGAATCGATGATGACGCTGCGCGTGGAGGAAGGTTATTTCGACAAGGGCAAATGGGTTTTCCGTCGCGTGTGGAACGGCGATTCCACCGACTATGGCCTGAATTTCACAGACCGCGAGCAAGTCCTTCGTGTCACCCTCGCAACCTACAAGGGCACGCCGCCTATCCCCGTCGGGAATCCCAATTGAAGAACCGGAGCAGGATAATGAAAACGCTTTCCCGCCTCGCCCTTTGCGCGCTGCTTGCGACGTCGAGCACCGCCGCACTCGCGGGCAGTTTCCAGAAGGTCGATCACGGCATCATCGTATCGCCCGACAAGGGCCCCGCCAAGCGGGTCCGCATTCTTGCCTTCGGCGATGAGGCCTTCCGCGTCACCGCCATTCCTGACGAGAATTTCGAGGCCGTGTCCGATGGTGTGATGGTCACGGCCAAGCCGGACGGCGACCCTGTGGTCAGCGAGGACAGGGGCACGGTTACGCTCAAGCTCCCTTCGGCGACTGCGCGCGTCAACCTGACCAGCGGTCAGGTCAGCTTTCTGGACGGTAGCGGCAAGGCCATTCTGAATGAATCGTCCCGCGCCGCATTCGGGCCCAAGACGGTCGAGGGGCAGAAGTTTCTCGCCGTTCGCCAGCAGTTCAACCGCGGGACGGACGAAGGCTTTTACGGGCTTGGCCAGCACCAGAACGGGCAGATGAACTATCGTGGCGAGGATGTCGAACTTGCCCAGCACAATATGGACATTGCGGTTCCATTCGTCGTTTCGACGCGCAACTATGGCCTGCTCTGGAACAATAATTCGATCACCCGTTTCGGCAACCCCAAGCCCTATGCCCTGGCAGGCAGCGAAGGCGACGGCCTGAAGATCGTGGGCACCGATGGCAAGCCAGGCTGGACCGCCCAATATTATCTGGGCGACAGGCTGGCCGTCACGCAGAGCGAGAAGGTCATCAATTACCAGTATATCCGCGACAATATGCGCTGGCCCGAAGCCGCCAAGGCGCAGACCGTCGCTTCGACCGCGGGGCAGAACACGGCCGGCAACGCGGTCCAGACGCAGCGGGTGATCTGGTCCGGCAAGGTCACGCCCGGCAAGAGCGGCCTCCACCGCTTCCGCCTCTATTCGTCGAGCTATGTAAAGGTGTTCGTCAACGGGAAGGAGGTGCTGGAACGCTGGCGCCAGAACTGGAACCCCTGGTATCATAATTTCGACGTGCCGCTGACGGCGGGCAAGGCCGCCGACATCCGGGTCGAATGGGAGCCCAATGCGGGCTATATCGCGCTCGTCCACAATGATCCTATCCCCGATGCGGATCGTTACTCGCTCTCCTTCACGTCCGAGCTGGGACAGGCAGTCGATTATTTTGTGACCGCGGCCAAGGACATGGACGGCGCGATCGCTGGCTATCGCAAGCTCACTGGCAAGTCTGCGATGCTGCCGGAATGGGCCTATGGCTTCTGGCAGAGCCGCCAGCGCTACGAAACGCAGGATCAACTGCTGGACGTCGTGCGCGAATTCCGCCGCCGCAACCTGCCGCTCGACAATATCGTTCTGGACTGGCGCTATTGGGAGGATCCTAATTGGGGTTGCCATTGTTTCGACAAGACACGCTTTGCCGATGCGAAGGGCATGGTGGATGAGGTCCATGCGCTCAACGCGCGGATCATGATTTCGGTCTGGCCGAAATTCTATCCCACGACGGACAATTACAAGGAACTCGACAAGATCGGCGGCATCTACCGCCGCATGGTCGAGCAGCGGCCCGGCGAATCAAAGGATCCGAAATATATATCGAAAATGTACCGCGACTGGGTCGGGCCGGGTTACGCTAACGCCTTTTACGATCCCTATAACCCCAAGGCGCAGGACATTTACTGGCGGCAAATCCGCGAAAATCTGGGCGATATGGGCTTCGATGCCTGGTGGCTCGACGCGGACGAGCCGGATTTCCACTCGAACCTTTCGATCGAGGAACGCGCCTACCGCATGAGCCCGACTGCGAAAGGACCGGGGGCAGCGCTCTTCAACAGCTTCCCGCTGGTGCATAGCGAAGGCGTCTATCAGCGCCAGTTGATCTCGAAACCCAATGTGCGTCCGTTCATTCTGTCCAGGTCCGGCTTCGGGGGCATCCAGCGTGCTGGAACAGCGGTCTGGTCCGGCGACGTCGCATCGCGCTGGGACGACCTCAGGGACCAGATATCCGCAGGCGTCAATCTGTCGATGTCGGGCATTCCCAACTGGACGCACGATATAGGCGGTTTCGCGCTGGAGGATCGCTATACCAAGCAGGATCCCGCCCATATTGACGAATGGCGGGAGCTCAATCTGCGATGGTTCCAGTTCGGCGCCTTTACGCCGCTGTTCCGCAGCCACGGCGAAGCCCCCAAGCGCGAGATATACGAAATCGCGCCCGCCGGCTCGCCCATGTACTCTTCGATGGAATGGTATCTGAAGCTGCGGTACCGGCTGATGCCCTATATCTACACGCTGGCGGGCGATACATGGCAGAAGGACGGCACGATCATGCGCGGCCTGGTCATGGATTTCCCTGCCGACCTCAAGGCCCGCAACATCAACGACGAATATATGTTCGGCGGTGCGTTCCTGGTGGCGCCGGTCACGGAGTTCAAGGCCCGCAGCCGCAAGGTTTATCTGCCAGCCGGTGCCGACTGGTATGATTTCAACAGCGGCGCCTATTACAAGGGCGGTCAGGAAATCCGTGCTGAAGCGCCCTATGAACGCATGCCGCTGTTCGTGCGCTCCGGTTCGATCGTGCCCACCGGGCCTGAGATCGAATATACCCGCGAAGAGCCGGATGGCCCCATCGTGCTGCACATATTCACCGGCGCTGACGGCAGTTTCTCGCTCTATGAAGATGATGGCACCAGCGAAGGATATAAGCGCGGCGAATTTACTCGCATTCCCATCCAGTGGAACGAGGCCAAGGGCGAACTGACCATCGGTAAGCGCGAAGGCGGTCATGGCGGCATGACCTCCAAGCGTGCCATTTCCGTCCGGTTTTATGACAAGGGCACGGCGCGGCCAGTCGACTTCGCGGAAAATGGGAAAAGGGCTGTCGTCTATGACGGAAGCGCGGTCACGGTGCGCAAGCCCTGATGACGGGTGCTGGCGGGACGTTGCTTCGACACCATCCCGCCATCCTTGCATAACGGCATATAGTGAAAGAGCCGGGTGCGATGTTGTCGCGCCCGGCTCTTTCATATGTTCCTCAAAATCCGTGCTCAGGCCAGGCCGGTGAGCCCCTCGCCGCGCAACCGGACGACGGGAACCATCTGGCCGGGCTTGGCCGGCGGGAGCGTCAGCACCAGTGCATCCTCCTCCTGCTTCCAAGAAAGCTTGCCGCCGCCTACCAGTTCTGCCTTTGCGATCGAGGCACCACCCAGGGCACGACGACCCAGCGACGCGATACGCAACGTGCTCTTGGGCCAGAGCATCAACACGGTGTAGAGCGCGCCCTTGTTGACGGTATAGCGCACATCCTGCTGGGTGAAGTCGCTGGCCTTGTCTTCCTCCATCTTGCCACCGGGCAGGTCTGTCGGCCCTTCGCCGAAGATGCGCCAGGGGCGGCTGCCGAAGATCGCGGCGTCGCCATTGATCCGCAGCCAGGCGGCGATGCCGTCGAGAATCTTTTCCTCCTCACTGTCGAGCGTGCCTTCACCCCGGAGCGGGACCGAAAGGAGGAGATTGCCGTTCTTCGACACGATGTCGCACAGGCGCTGGATGACCTTTTGCGCCGGAACATAATATTTATGGTCGTAGCGCGCGCGATTATAATGCCAGTCGCCGATACAGGTGCAGGTCTGCCATGGCTGCGCGCGCATCACGGGCGAAAAGCCGCGTTCGACGTCATTCATCAGCCCGCCCTGCATATAGTCGGTCAGCAGTTTCGACGTCAGGACGACGTTGGGACTGCCATGCCATTCGATGGAGCGGTTGTAATAATGCGCTATCGCCTCCAGCCCCACGGTTCCGAACGGTATTCTGGTGTCGTCGAAATAGATCATGTCCGGTCGATATTTATCGACCAGGTCATTTTGGCGCAGGAGCCATTTCTGGATGAACGCCGGGTTTCGCGAGGCGGCATGTTCCAACCAGCGCCCGTCGTGCACCTCATGCCACGCCTCCATCGAGGCATTGCTGGCGATCCCGTCGGGTGCCACGAAGCTGGGGCCGGTATAGAGATCCTGGGGATCGAGCCCATCCCACCACTTGCCATGGCCTTGTTCGCGTCGCAGCTTGAACGCGTCATAGCGCTCTCCTGCCCTGGCGCCCTCCGGATCATAGCCATAGCCGGTCTGATACCAGTGCCAGGCATGACTGATATGATTGCTGACGCCAAAGGGCAGGCCTTCGGCTCTGGTCGCCTTTTCCCAACCCCCTACGATGTCCCGCTTTGGACCGACCCGCGTTGCGTTCCACGCGTGATGCGCGCTGTCGTACAGGTCGAAATTGTCATGATGGCCCGCCATAGCCATGAAATATTTCGCGCCAACCTGCTTGTAGCGCCGCAACAATGCCGCCGGATCCCATGCTTGGGCCTTCCATTTGCCGATGATGTCTATGAAGCCGGTATCGGCCGGATGCCCATAATTGGCGACATGATGCTTGTAGGCCGGACTTCCCGGCACATACATCAGGCGGCCATACCAATCGCCCGCTTCTGGCTGGCACTGCGGCCCCCAATGCGCCCAGATTCCGAATTTGGCATCGCGGAACCATTCCGGGGTGTCCCAACCCGCGACAAGAGACGACCAGTTCGGCTTAAACGTTGCGGCATGCGCCGATACAGTGCCGCTCATCGCAACAGCGCCAGCGATCAAATCGCGCCGACCAATCTTCCACATTTCAGACCCGCTCCCTTCAATTTCCGCTTGCGTGCAGACGGCTATTGTTGGTACCGCTACCATATAAGCTAGGGCATAGGAAGAGGACATAGGGCGCGGATGGATCGCAATCGCACGACCTTGATGTGCGCCGGCAACCGCTCTTTGCATGAAAGGCACGTTATGAAGATCGTCCCGGCAATTCTTCTGGCCGCACTGCCGGCTGCCGCCCATGCGGCGCCACTTGACCTTGACCCGGTCTATTCGTCCCACGCCGTTTTGCAACGCGGCCGGGAAATCCCGGTCAGCGGCACCGCAGAGCCGGGGAGCACCGTCAATGTCACATTCGATGGCGAGGCACATACCGCCAAGGCCGACAGTAAAGGCCGGTGGCAGGTCTCCCTGTCCAGCCGTGAGGCGGGTGGCCCCTATGTCATGAATGTGAGCAGTAACGGCGAAGAGCAGCGCCTGGATGACCTCATGGTCGGCGATGTCTGGCTCTGTTCAGGTCAGTCGAACATGGAATTCGCGGTTCGCTATGCAACCAATGCCGCTTTCGAAGTGCCTTATTCCAATCGCCCGATGCTGCGGCTGCTCAACGTCCCGCGCCAATCGAGCACCAAGCCCCAGCAGCGTTTTTCAGCCACAACGGGCTGGCAACGTTCAGCGCCGGAGAGCGTGGCCGATTTTTCGGCTGTCTGCTACTTCATGGGTCGTGAACTCCAGGCGCAGCAGAAAATTGCCGTCGGTCTGATCGCGGCAAGCTGGGGCGGGTCGCCGATCGAGGAATGGATCAGCCGCGATGCGTTGCAGACAGTGCCGCGCTATCGCGCAGACCTTGCGCTGATGGACGAATATGCCCGCGATGCGGGTATCGCCGCAAGTAGCTGGGCCAAACTGTTGCAGCAGTGGCTGGGCGGCGATGCCACGGCCCCTGCCAAGGCGGCCTGGCGCACCGTTCCCAACAAGCAGATGTGGGAACAATGGGGAGACGCCTCGCTCGCGACCTTCGATGGCATTGGTTATTACCGTGCCCGTGTGAAGCTGACCGCGGCGCAAGCGGGAAAATCCGCACGGATCGTGATTGGAGCGGTCGATGACATCGACGTGACGCGGATCAACGGCAAGATCGTGGGTGCTGACCAGGGTTGGCAGAAGAAGCGGGATTATGAAGTGCCCGCCGGGGCGTTGAAGGCCGGAGAAAATATCATCGACGTGACGGTCGTCGACACGGGCGGCGGTGGCGGCCTGGTGGGTGATGCGGCGCGTACGCTGACCCTGGGCGACGGCACGGTGCTGCCGCTTTCCGACTGGACCTTTGCCAAGGGGCGGCCGCTCAAGAATGGCGAGGCGCCGCCAAGCGTGCCGTGGACCGGAGGGGCGGGGCGTACGACGCTGTTCAACGGTATGATCGCGCCGCTGGGCGGCTATCCGCTGAAGGGTTTTGCCTGGTATCAGGGCGAAGCCAATGCGGGGGACGCGAAGGGGTATGCGGAATTGATGCCCTTGCTGATCGCCGACTGGCGCAAGCGGTTCGACACATCTCCCTTCCTGATGGTGCAACTCGCCAATTTCGGACCGCTTGCCTCCACGCCTTCTAACGATTCATGGGGCCAGTTGCGCGATGTTCAGCGGCGCGTTGCAGATGCCGATCCCAAAGTGGGCATGGCAAGCGCGGTTGATATCGGCCAGGTCACCGATATCCACCCGACCAACAAGCAGGATGTAGGCAAGCGGCTTGCCTTGGCCGCGCGGCATATCGCGCTCGGCGAAGATGTCGAGGATCGGGGGCCCGCGCCGATTTCCGTCACGCGCACGGCAAAGGGGATTGCCGTTCGCTTCGCCCATGGCCCGCTCAAGCTTGTCGGCGGCGGGTCCGCGATCGGATTTGAACTATGCGACGCCGCATCCAGTTGCCGGTTCGTCAATGGCGATCTTAGCGAGGACACCATCTTGCTGCCCGCCGATGCCAGCGCTCGCACGGTTCGCTATCTGTGGCAGGCCAGCCCGATCGTGAACCTTTATAACAAAGCGGAATTGCCTGCGACGGGGTTTTCCATGCCGATCGAATGACCATCGGCGCTGGCATCGCGATGTGGGCGGGAGGGCATTCAGGCCGACGCGCGATGCCGGTGCCTTTCCAACAATCTATCAAGAGACGCATCCGTTTTTCAAAGCTCGACCGGCCGCAAGAATGATCCGGAATAAACAGAGTGACATAATGATTGGGGAGAGCATGCAATGAAAATCGAAGGTACACGCCGTTGGTCAGGCAAGGTTTTGCTGGGATGCGCTGTCCTGCTGCCCAGCATGCTCACCGCTCCGCCGTCATCGGCGCAGAAGGCAACACCCTATGCCTGGCAGACGGTGCCTTTTGGCGGCGGCGGCTATGTCGACGGGTTCGTGTACCATCCGCGTGCCAAGGATATTCTTTATACGCGCACCGATATCGGCGGACTTTATCGTTATGATTATGAGGCCAAGCGGTGGTTGCCCCTGCTGGATCATCTGAGCCGCCAGGACGGCGATCTCATGGGCGTGCTCGGCATTGCGCTTGATCCTGCAAATCCCGACCGTGTCTATGCCGCCTGCGGCCTCTATCTCAACCAATGGTCGCGCAAGGGCGCGATCCTGCGTTCAAATGATCGCGGCAAAACGTGGCAGGTCGCCGAACTGCCGATTCATGTGGGTGGCAATGCGGACGGACGCGGCAGTGGCGAACGCCTGGTCGTCGATCCGCGCAATCCCGACACCCTCTATTATGGTTCAAACGAAGACGGGTTGTGGAAAAGCGTCGACGGCGGGCGGAGCTTCGCCCGAACGGGTGCCGGCTTGCGCGCCTTCAGCCTGGTCGCGGCCGACCCGGCTGACGCCTCGTCGCTGTGGGCCGGGACCGCTGATGGCCAGGGCGGCCTCATGCTGAGTCAGGATGGGGGGCAATCGTTCAAGCCTGTCGCAGGGCCGCCGGCGATGGTGCCGCAACGACTGGCCTTTGCGCCCGATGGATCATTGTACGTCGCCTTTTCCAAGGGCGATGGCAAAGGGACGATCAACCCCAATAATGCCCAAAAGGGTGCGGTATGGAAACGCGATGCCAAGAGCGGCGAGTGGCGTGATGTGACGCCCAAGGGGCCAGGTTCCAACGCATCCGGCGGATTTTCCGGCATCGACGTTGCCCGCGACGGAACTGTCGCTGTTTCGACCTTGGGGCGCTGGTTTCCAAGTGACGACATCTACGTGTCTCGTGACGGCGGTGAAAGCTGGACCGGAATGCAGGGAAAGGCGCGACACCGGCCCGACGACTATCCCTGGCTGGTCAATTACCTCAATGGCGAGGATAAAATGGGCCATTGGATTTCAGACCTGAAATTCAACCCCTTCAATCCCGACGAGATGGTGTACGGCACGGGTTACGGCGTCTGGATGAGCCGCAACTTTGCATCGGCAAAGGGGGACCAGAAGGTCGATTTCGACTTCGCGGTCAACAATCTTGAAGAAACCGCGACATTGCAGCTGGTTGCGCCGACCCGCGGTGCGCGGGTGATGGCCGCGATGGGCGACATCGCCGGCGGGGCATGGGATGACCTGACGCAAACACCATCGAAGCGCCTGTTCACACCGAACAGGGAGAATGTTTTCAGCGTCGATTATGCGGGATTGAAGCCGGATATGGTTGTGCGGACGACCGCCAACTCGCCGAATAACGGTTTTCATTCGCGCGACGGTGGCGTGATGTGGGAATCCTTTGCATCGACTCCCTACCGGAAACCCGCGCAGGGGGAAGGTTGGCGCAACCCCGGCAGCATCGCGATTTCCGCAGGTGGAACCGCGCTGGTCTGGGCACCGGAAAAGGACGGCGCCTATTATTCGGCCGATGGCGGGAAAAGCTGGCAGCGTTCCGCTGGATGGCCCGTGGACAAGGAACAATCGCTCAAGCCCGTTGCCGACAAGACATATGATCGCATTTTCTATGTATTTGACCGGTCGACCTCGCGCATCCTCGCGAGCGGCGACGGCGGCGCGCAATTCAACGTCCTCGTCGAAGGGTTCCCCAAGCTCGAGCCCTGGCAGCAGGCGAAGCTTGCCGTAGTACCGGGCCGCGTCCGCGACCTGTGGCTGGCGACGTCGATCGGCCTGTTCCATTCGCCAGACAGCAAGTCGAAAATGGCCCAGATCCGCAATGTGGATGAACCCTGGGCAATTTCATTCGGCGCGCCAATGGTCAAGGGCAATTACCCCGCCATTTATCTTTGGGGCAAGGTCAAGGGCGCCGAAGGATTGTGGCGATCGGACGATACGGGCGCAAACTGGGTCCGCATCAATGACGACGCGCACCGTTATGGCGAATTGAGGGCGATTGCAGGTGACATGGTCGAACCGGGGACGGTCTATCTCGCGCCGCATGGCCGCGGCGTGATTGTGGGGCGACCGGCGGGGCAGGGAAACTGATCCGTCGCCATGTCGACGCCGCGCGACTCGCGAGGGTGACAGGCAGTCAGATTGAAGGCTGGCGGGCGAAATTCAGCGACTTGCGCGTAGAAATCGACATTTTCTGGAACAATTTGGAAATGTTATGGTACCGCTATCAGATTCTATCTTGACTAGTCAGACAAATAGCAGGATCAGAGAATGGTTCAGCGTAAAAACGGGACAATAAAGATCACACTCTGGGAGGGGCAGGCGGCGATGTTTGCGAAGAAATTTTCGGTTGGTGTCAGCAGCGTAGCGCTCGCTATATGCGGAGCCGGGCTGGGGTTGCCCGCTTATGCGCAAGATGCTGGCGCGACCAAGGCATCCGATGCCGAGGCGACCGATGAATCGATCATCGTCACGGCGCGCCGACAAGCGTTGAAAGACGCCATCAACATCAAAAGAGACTCCGATACGATCGTTGATTCCGTTGTCGCCGATGAAGCCGGAAAGCTGCCCGACACGTCCGTGACCGAGGTTCTCCAGCGCGTGTCCGGGGTCGCCTTGTCGCGCTTTGCCGTATCGCAGGGCAACCCGGCCTTCCAGATCGAAGGTAGCGGTATTTCTGTTCGCGGCCTGCCTTACAATTCCAGTATGCTTAATGGCCGCCAAGTGTTCAGCGCCAGCGGCGCAAGTGCCATCAGTTGGAACGACATTACGCCTGAACTGATGGCTGCTGTAGACGTTTACAAAGCGTCGCGCGCGGACCTTATTGAAGGCGGCGCGTCGCTGGTCGATCTTCGCACCCGCGTCCCGTTCGATCTCAAGAAGCCGGAAATCGCGGTCACGATTGGCGGTAGTTACGGGGATCTGAGCGAGAAATATTCTCCTAATGCGTCCATTCTCTGGTCAAAGACCTGGGATACCGGCATCGGTCAGTTCGGTATACTTCAAGACTTCGCCTTCGCGCGCTTGCAGGCGCAGAGCAGCGATATGAAGATGAGGACCTATTTTGCCGAGCATGCGCCGGGTTCGCCTCTGGTTGTTACCCGGCCCGATGGGCCGGGCGGTACCGTCGACGTGCCCAATGTGGGCCTGATTCCATACGGATATGATTGGAGCAATAGCCAGTATAAGCGCGATCGCATTGGTGCCTATCAGGCGCTGCAATGGAAGCCCAACTCCGACCTGACGTTCACCAATACCTTTTTCTATTCGCAATATGACGTGGATAGTCTGAGTTCCAATGGCGGATTTGGTGCAAGGCCGTCTGCATCGGCTGTCTATATTCCGGTCGATCCCGTTTATGATGATAATGGCGCGATGATTGCGGGTTCGCTGCGCTATGGTGCGACGGGTCAGGTCGTGTACGGTCAGGGCGGCAACACCTGGCTGGGGCAGTATTCTCCTGGATGGTCGCCGCGGCCGGATCTGGATTGCGGATCCCAGGCCGGATATGGCGGGCCGGTTTCCACGGCTACGGCAGACTGGGCTAACGGTGTCTATGGCTGCACGGAACCGCTGACCAATTTGCAGGGCTTCACCGGTTCGCGATCGGTCGGCAAAAGCAAGAACTCGACCATGGACATCAGCCAAAGTTTTGTCTGGGCACCCGGTGATCGCGTAAGAATTCGTGGTGCGCTGCAATATGTGAAGTCTCAGGCCAAGAGCAAAAACATATTCGCCACGATCGTACAAGAAGATCCCAATCTTTCATCGGCGAGTTTTGATCTAAGGGGTCCCATTCCCGTTGTCGGCGGATTTGATGCGGATGCTCTGGCGAACACGGAAACTGCATTCTGGTCCAGCATGGCCTATAGTGGCGTGGACAATGAAGGCCGCATGCTCGCGGGCAATCTCGACCTGGATTATGATTTTGGCGACGATTCCTTCTTCAAGAGCGTATCGGTCGGCGCGCGGGCATCGGTACGTAACGAAGATGATAATTTCATCGGAAATTACTGGGCGCCGTTAGCGCAGCCTTGGGCTGGGCTTAAATATTATCTTTCCGGGGATAGAGCGTCGCCGCTTGGATCTTCCGACGATTACGAACTGCACGATTTCCCCAATTTCTTTGGCGGTGCGGTGCCGTCGCCGGGCGCTGTTCTGCTTCCCAGCGCAAAGCTGATGAAGAATTTCGATTGGTATCGTTTGCAGTCAGCGTATAACACCGCCTTGAACGTTACGAACCCTGATGGGTCGATCACTCCCGGAACGCGGGATGAATATTACGACCAGTTCCTCCAGAATCAAAACGGGGTTACCGATACCAAGGTACAGAATTTCGCTGGATATGTTCAGATGAGGTTCGGACGTGAAGCGACCGGCTCTGTCCCTCGTTTCACGGGCAATATCGGCGTGCGATTGATTGGCGCCAAGCTACGAAGCTTTGGTCAACTCTCACAGAATCAGGCCTCGAATTTCTATCTGGATGAAGCATCTGCGGCAGCAGCCGCTCAGGCCGAATTCAATGGTCAAGACCCTGATCCTACGACGATTTTCAGTACGCCTCAGTCCAGCGTGCCCAGGACGATCGAGTATAGCTATTTCCGGGTTCTGCCGTCGTTCAACATCAAGTTCGACCTGTCTCCGCAGGTTATCCTGAGAGGCGCGGCATCCGAATCCGTGTCTCCGCCCAATCTCGATGCTATTCGTGCCGGCGGTAATATTAACCCGACCACGATGACGATTACCTATGCTGCTCCGGGAGGTGGCGATCCTGTTTCGCAGCCGATCCTGACCAACTTCGTCAACCAATCGTCGGGTGCGCAGTTGAAACCGGTGATGATCCGCAGCCAGGATATCTCTCTTGAGTGGTATCCCCGTGGCGGCACGATGTTGTACCTGAATCTGTTTGCCAAGCAGGTACGGGATCAGGATGTATTCACGGCTTTCACGCAGGTGCAGCCAACGCCGATTGTCAACGGCAATGGCGAGACGGTGACGGTCGATATTCCGTGGACTTATCTGCAAAATCAGACGACGACGGAAAAATCACATCTTCGTGGTTTTGAAGTGGGCGCCCGCACCTTCTTCGACAAACTGCCAGGTCTTCTCAGCGGGTTCGGCGTCAATCTGAACTTCACCTTTGTCGACAGCAAGAATCCCGGGCCGATGGCCACTGATGTCCTGGGTAATGATTTTGATAAACTGCCAATTTTCAACCTGTCCAAATATGCGTACAATGCCGAATTGCTGTATAGCAAAGGTCGGGTGAACGCGCGGGCGGCTTATAACTGGCGTTCAAAGCAATTGCTCTCCACAAACGCCAATCCACTGTCTTTCGCGACCTCCGGCGGCAATCCTTACTGGGCAATTTTGAGCCCTACGGACTATAGCGAGACATATGCGTTCGAAGTTTTCAATATGGTTCCATTGTGGGGCGCTTCAGCTGGTTATCTCGACCTGAGTTTCGACTATAAGTTCAGCGACAAGGTGACACTCAACGCGGCGTTCAACAATGTCTTGAATACGAAGTCACGGACGTATCAGGAGCCGCTGCCGGGTGTGTTTTTGCCCTATAACACGAACATAAGCGATCGACGGGCCAATGTGACGCTGCGTGCTCGCTTCTGATGAACTACTGCCGGGTCTTGGTAGGTTATGAGCCCTATCAGAACCCGGCGATATTCAATATGCAGCGGCGCTCCTAGGACCTTGTGGGAACGATGTTAGTAGCGCAGCTTGTTCCGGCGGCATGATGAACCCGCCGCAGAAGTTGATCGGCGTATCCGGATAGAAAGAACGGGCGGCCCATGCGAGATGAAAAAAACACGCTAAATCCGAACGCAGTGCGCAAGGTTGTGATCGCGGGCGGCGGCACGGCAGGATGGATGACGGCGGCCGCCCTGAGCGTCGACCTGGCCGATGCTGGCGTGGAGATCGAACTGATCGAATCTCCGGAGATCGGTGCGATCGGTGTTGGCGAGGCGACCGTTCCATTCATCCATCTATTCAACAAGATGCTCGGCATTGATCAGGCCGACTTCATGAAGCAGTGCAACGCGACATTCAAACTGGGTATTGAATTTATCAATTGGGGCAATTTGAACGAAAGCTACTTTCATTCATTTGCCCATTTCGGACCAAATTTCAAAGATGTGTCCTTCTACCATATGTATTTGCGCCAAGCCGAACTCATGGCGGCCAAAGGCGTGGAAACAGTTCTGGAAGACAGCAACGTCGGGGCGGTCGCCGCGCGCAACAATCGCTTTCGTCACCCGCAGACGGTAGAAAAGTCAGGCCTGCCCTCGCACTTTTATGCCTTCCACTTCGACGCCACGCTATATGCCAGCTATTTGCGAGATTTTGCGACCCAGCGCGGCGTGCGGCATGTCAGCGGTCGGATTATCGATGTCGAACAGAATCCGGAAAATGGTTTCATCCGATCGGTTCGTCTTCAGGATGGACGCGAATTCGAGGCTGACCTGTTTGTCGACTGCACCGGGCTATACGGTCTGTTGATCGAAAAGGTGCTGAAGAGCCCATATGAGGAATGGTCGCACTGGCTTCCTTGCGATCGGGCGGTTGCCGTGCCCAGCGCCAGGGTGGAAGCACCGGTCCCCTATACAAAATCGACTGCCGAGAAATCAGGCTGGCGTTGGCGCATTCCGCTGCAACATCGCACCGGCAACGGAATGGTTTATAGCGGAGCCTTCGCCGAAAGTGACGATGCTGTTGAGGCAAAACTGCTGGATGTGCTCGACGGTAAAGCTTTGGCTTCTCCGCGGAGATTGCGTTTCACACCCGGCCGCCGTCGCGAGGTCTGGGTGAAGAATTGTGTGTCCATAGGATTGGCTTCGGGTTTTCTCGAACCGCTGGAATCGACGAATATTCATCTCGTTCAATCCTCTATACTCAAGCTGCTTTCCTATTTCCCCGACAAGAATTTCGCTCAAGCGGAAATCGACGCATTCAATGCGGACATGCAGAAGGAAATCGAGCAGATCCGGGATTTCATCATCCTTCACTACAAGGTGACGGGCCGGGAAGACACGCCATTCTGGAAATATTGTAAATATATGGCGGTGCCCGATACGCTGCAAAGGCGGATCGATATGTTCAAGCCGCACGGCCGCCTGTTCGTAAAGCCGGATGAATTTTTTAATTATAACAGTTGGCTGTCGGTGATGCATGGCCAAGGTCTTCGGGCAAATGGCCTTGTGCCTCAGCTGGATAGACTCACCGACCAGGAAGTCTTGGCTTATTTTGAAGCCTTCAACGGCAGGGTGCGCTCAGTAGTGGGGGCCATGCCCCTGCATGGAGACTATCTCCATGCTTTCGCCGGGGCGTCTGAACAGACTCCCGTTCCGGCCTTTGGCGAACTTTAGTCGAAACGCAATCACATGGAGTGTCGCAGTGAAGAGTAACCGCAAGGACCAGTTCGTGTTTTTCGGCTCCAGATTCCTGACGTGCGCAGCTGTTGTGAGTTTCTCGGCCGTCGGCGCATACGCCAAGGTGGCCGCTCCCCTTACCATTTGGGCGAAGGCTGATGTCAGCTACGACCAGTTCAACGCTGAGGCCCTAGAATGCGGGATGCAGGGGCTGGCTGTGAACATCGATAACACCGAGGAAGTAAAGGCTTTGGCGCAGGCATCCAAGCAGCTGGAAGCGATAGATGCCTCCGCTCAGGCCGCCTTAGGCCGTGATGCCGGGCAGATGGGCGACACGCAAGCTGGAGCGGGCTCGATCCGAGTGCATAACGGGCTGGATATTGCTGCGCGTCAGGCTGCGGATCAGCAAGCCGTGATAGCCGCCACCCGGCCCGAGGAGCAGTATGCTGGGATCAAGAAAAAGATGTTCACGGTCGTGCGCAAATGCATGCTTGATCGCGGTTACGCCAAAATCGTCCTGACCGCGGATCAGCGCAACGAATATAGCAGTATGAAGGGCGGCGCCGATGCGCGTCGGAACTATATCCACCAATTGGCCAGCGATCCCCAGGTGCTCGAAACCCAGCGAGAAACGCCTGCGCCGTAAAGCGGTCTACACTCTGGTTGGCTGCGCCCGCTCCTTCAGGCGTTCTGCCATCCGCGGCGGAGAGGCCGATGAATCGATCAAGGAAATGGTTGACGCCGCCAGCAGCGGCGCTTCTTGGCATGGCTACGGTCATGTCGGTGCAGGCCGCCAGTCGCCCCGGTGAGGAAAGGCCGGCGTCGATCGCGCGCCTGCGCAGCAATTTCAACGCCGACTGGCGCTTCCAAATCGGCGATGCGCCCGGTGCCAAGGAGGCGGGATATGATGATCGTGCGTGGCAGCCTATTGGCCTGCCGCACAGCTTTGGCATCCCATATTTCCAGGCGTCTCAGTTCTACACCGGCTATGGTTGGTATCGGAAACGTCTAACCGTGCCCGACGCATGGCGCGGCCGACGGATCGCCCTGGAATTCGAGGGTGCCTTTCAGGACGCTGAAATCTTCGTCAACGGCACCCCTGTCGGTCGTCATCGCGGCGGCTATACCGGCTTTTCCGTCGACATAACATCGGCCGTGAGGACCGGCGAGAATAGCATCGCGGTGCGCGTCAACAATCTATGGGATCCGACCCTCGCCCCACGAGCGGGCGAGCATGTGTTTCAGGGTGGCATTTATCGAGACGTCTGGCTGGTGACGACCGATCCGGTGCACGTCGCCTGGTACGGCACCAGGGTGACGACGCCTGCACTGTCTGAACGAAGCGGCAGCGTTGCGATCGATACCGAAGTGCGCAATGATGGCGGCAAGGCCGTGACCGTATCGCTGCGCACCGATATTCACGATCCGGCCGGCAAGATCGTTGCAACGATGAACGATCGCGGACGGCGGCTTGAAGCCGGTGCGCTCGCCACGTTGAGCCAGTCGTCCGGGCCGATCATGGCTCCAGCCCTTTGGAGCCCGGAAACACCCATCCTCTACAAGGCGGTGACTACGGTGCTGGCCAATGGCCGGCCGGTGGATCGATACGAAACGCCATTCGGGTTCCGCTGGTTCGAATGGACCGCCGATCGCGGTTTTTTCCTTAACGGGAAACACCGATATCTGAAGGGCGCGAACGTGCATCAGGACCAGGCTGGTTGGGGCGATGCCGTGTCCAACCGCGCCATGGAACGCGACGTGCAAATGATGAAGGATGCCGGTTTCGATTTCATCCGCGGTTCGCACTATCCCCACGATCCACATTTCGCCGAGGCAACCGACCAGATCGGCATGTTGTTCTGGTCCGAAGCGTCGTTCTGGGGGATTGGCGGTTTCGGGCCTGACGGAAGCTGGATGTCGAGCGCCTACCCGGTCGATCCCAGATACAAGGCGGGCTTTGAAGAGAGCGTCAAGCAGCAGTTGGGGGAGATGATCCGCATATCCCGCAATCATCCGTCGGTCATCGCCTGGAGCATGAGCAACGAGCCATTCTTCTCGGCGGGCGAGGTCATGCCGGAGGTGCGGCATTTCCTGAAGGATCTGGTTGCATTGAGCCATAAGCTTGATCCGGCAAGGCCCGCCGCAATCGGTGGCGCGCAGCGCGGTGAGATCGACAAGCTGGGCGATGTGGCCGGTTATAATGGCGACGGGGCTGCGCTTTTCCCCAATCCAGGCATTCCCAACATGGTGTCGGAATATGGCTCCACCATGCTGGATAGGCCCGGCGAATTCGATCCAGGCTGGGGCGACTTGCCCAGAACGCCCGGCGCGGCGGAGGGGGAAGGGGATTACCCCTGGCGCCTAGGGTGGCGGTCGGGTGAAGCTGTCTGGGCCGGGTTTGATCACGGCTCCATCGTGGGACGCAAATTCGGATCCATGGGGGTGGTCGACTATGCCCGCCTGCCCAAACGCAGCTATTATTGGTACCGTCAGGCCTATCGCGGCGTCGCGGCGCCCCAATGGCCTGTACAAGGTGAGCCAGCGGCGCTGCGCCTGACGTCGAACAGCGCAGTGATCGAACGGGCCGATGGGACCGACGACGTGCATGTGGTGGTCACCGTGCTCGACGCGCAGGGCCGCGCACTGAGCACCAGCCCGCCGGTAACGCTGTCGATCGAATCAGGGCCGGGCGAATTGCCCACCGGCCGGACGATCCGCTTTGCGCCTGACAGCGACATTCCCATCCGCGATGGGCAGGCGGCCATCACGATGCGGAGCTGGCAATCGGGGAAGAGCATTTTGCGCGCCCGTTCGCCCGGCCTTAAGGACGCGATACTGACGATCGAAACGATCGGCGGACCGGCATTCGTCCCCGGAGTAACGCCGATTGCGCCCGATCGACCTTATACCGAAGCCAAGCGAACCGACGCTGAATTCATGTTCGCACCCGATGCCAGTTTCGGGAAGGATAACCCGACAGGCGCGAGTTCCAGCGAACAGGGGCATTCATCCCGACTGGTCAATGACGGCGATCCGGGAACGTCGTGGATGGCGGCGAAGAGCGATGATGCGCCGTGGGTTTCGATCAGTCCGGAAAAGATTCTGCAGTTCCGAAAGCTGGAAATCACTTTCCCGCAGCCCGGCAACTATCGCTTCATCGCTGAGGTGGAAGATCAGAATGGACAGTGGGTCGTCGTGGCCGATCAATCGGCAACCACTGAGACCGCGCAGAAGCGGATCATCGATGTGAAACGGGTCGTCGGATCACGCCTGCGGATGAAAATCATGGCGCCGGCTGGCGCTGCTGCGGGCGTTGCCGACATCCGCATCATCGGCGCGATGTAGGATTGGCAACAGGGAAGAGAGATTTTCTCTTTCAGTTCAGAATGAATGAAAGGCACTTTCCAATGAAATCTCTCGCCGGGAAAATAACGGTCGCGACGATGGCGGCAATAGTCTCGCTAACGTCCGCGCAGGCGTCGGCACAGGGCACACGCACAATTTCTGCCAACATGAAGTCGATTGCCGGGCCTATGAGCACGGTATGGCGGGATTGCGTGGGCTCGGGTCATGCAGGGCTGTTGCTGCGCAAGGAAAATCAGGACCAGATGCGCCTGGTGCATGACGAGACTGGTTTCGAATATATCCGCTTCCACGGCATTTTTACCGAATATACGGATGCTTATCGCGAGATTGACGGACGGCCCTATTATAATTTCGATCGGGTCAACCAGGTGTACCGCGAGGTGCTGAAGGCCGGTTTCAAGCCGATGATCGAAGTAAGCTTCATGCCCAAGGATCTGGCGTCGCAGGACCGCACCATCTTCTACTGGCGGGGCAATGTGTCGCCGCCCAAGGACTGGAAGAAATGGTCCGACTTCATCACGGCATTCGTCCAGAATCTGGAAGCCAATTTCGGCAGGAAAGAGGTCGAAAGCTGGCGGTTCGAAATGTGGAACGAGCCTAATCTCGACGGGTTCTGGGTCAATGCCGACCAGCAGGCCTATTTCCGTCTCTACGGGGAAACGGTGAAGGCCATAAGGGGCGTAAACCCAGCGCTGAAAGTTGGCGGTCCGGCTACCGCAGGCGTCGCATGGATTCCCGAATTCATCGCCTATGCCGAAGCGAACAAGCTCCCTGTCGATTTCATCGCCACCCATACCTATGGTGTCGCAGGTGGCTTCCTCGACGAAAAGGGCCAGGGCGACAACAAGCTGGTGCCAGATCGAAATGCCGTGATCGGCGATATACGCAGGGCGCGCAGCCAGATTGATGCGTCATCCAAGCCGGGTCTGCCGCTCTACATTACGGAATGGAGCACCAGCTATAATCCGCGTGACCCCATTCACGATGCTTATCTGAGCGCTCCTTTCATCCTCAACAAGCTGAAAGGTACCGAAAAGGACGCCCAGTCAATGTGAGAACACCGGGAATAAAAGGGGCCACGGATCGGCCGGTAGCACCGGATTAAA
>ERZ1292644.126-Hain-H14-01um-R2-126-length-53993-cov-43_pt1 | contig 53993 bp, 92 predicted proteins | sample MGYA00564402_ERZ1292644 | MGnify/ENA primary metagenome ERZ1292644 (study PRJEB36523, sample SAMEA6512644) | groundwater metagenome | collected 2019-01-09 | study: AquaDiva: Metagenomics assemblies of 32 groundwater samples
ATATATTAAAATATTCTGATAATAATGGGTCATCTTCATCTAAAAGAACAGCTAAGTCGGATTTTTTACAAGTCTCAAGAAATGATTTTATGGCATTTTTACATTCTTTCGGTCTTCCCCTGGACGGCATGATTGTTAAGATTTTACTGTTCATTTTTTCTCCACCACAAGGAACTTGTCCAGGTTGGCGGCGAGGGCGTTGGCGAACAATATGCAAGCTTCCCCTCTGTTAATATTTGTCCCTAATTGTCGATACCATTCATCGCAAATAATACTTTGCATTTTTTCTTTATCCACCCCCACCTCCATCTCCTTAATCGGCTCGATGGCGGCGATTGCTTGGTTATAGCCAATATCCTCCTTATAGCATCCACAAGTATCCTTCTTCTCCGGCCAGCCGGCCTTAATCAAGTTTTTAAGTTTCATTATCAACCCTCTCAATTAAGTCACGGACAGATCCCATGACATCATATTCTGTGCATTTCAGATTTTTATACCCGTTTAATTTCTCCCGAACATCTTTCAGCAGGTCGGCGAGATAGGCGGTGTCAAGGTCGTGGCAATCATTAAATCCAGCATTGTATCTATCATCAACAATAGTAGCAACACCTTCTGAAATATGACAATAGGTTAATTTCTTCTCCGGCCTCTTGAGGGTCATGCCTTGCCTCCCCAATCACTATAGCAATCATCAATCATCTTTTTGGTTACTTTTCCCTCCTCTGGTTGAGAGGCGAGGGCTTGACCGCATTTCTTGCAAATGTCATTTACCAATTCAATCAAGAAATCGCATGTTTGCTTTAATTCTGTATTCTCTTCCACCAGCTTATCCTCGGACGCAACCCCACCATGCATCTCCTGCGCTTTCAGTAGTTTTTGGGTAATGGTCGGTTCGGGTTTGGACGGTGTGCCGAAGGTGGCGCAGATGGCTTGGGCGGCTTTCCAACACGATTCATTAGGCGGAGCTGGACTTACTGTTGATGAGTCAAATATGGTAGTCCTTATTATTTTTGCAATCTCTTCTACCGTCATAATCTCCTCCCCATGGGTGCGGGTATATCCCGACTCAATAACTATCTTGGCGCACTCACGGCCCCACTCAATGCTGGAGTGACGTTTGGTGGCAAGTATTTGAGCCAGTATTTCGATTTCGTTCTCTTTGCTCATCCCTTCTTCCCTTCGAGTAGATGGTGGATGGTGGTGGCGATAGCCTCGACTTTCTCATCCGTCAATGGGTCACCGTCATCGTTTCTGTTTATTATTTTTATGATTTCCTCCACACTCACTCTCCTTTCTTGGTGGTGGGTCAAATTTGATTCAATCAATAAAGCAATCGGCTTTTGAACCTGATTCTCGCAAAGCATTTACGACGGCTTCTGCCACTTCTTCATTGACATCTCTGTCAATCTTCTTGCATAATTCTATAAAATCTGCCAGGGCTTGTTCAAGATTTGATTTATCTTCGAAAAACTGTTCTTCTGGTTTCATTCTTTCCTTTCGCTGGGATATGATTAACCTTTTTCATCACTGGAAGGGCGAAGTGGGCGACGATGGATTTGGCTTGAGCTTTAAAAATTCCAATCAGTTTATGGTTATGCTCATTTGGGTAATCAGCCACAAAGCCATGAAAATCTTTATAAGATTGATAAAGTAATTGACTAACCGCATCTTCCTTCAACGCCCTCAACCCCTGCTCCCCAAAGAAATTAGGCCGTGGAGTGCAATAACATCCGAAGGTTTTATGGACAGGACATTCTTTCGGTTCACTTTTCATCTAGCTTCTCCTTTTTCGTGTCCCTTCTCCACTTATCGTAATCTTTGATAATGTCACAGGTACACTCCCAATAATACTTTCTTAATCTCATAAAAGTATGCACACAATATGGATGGTGCTTGCCTGATGGCGGATGTTCTCTTTTAATCATGATTCTCCTTGAGGGCTTTTAACATATCATAAGCGTTAGCTATAGATTCATCAGCGTCTGGCGTGTTATAAACCTTCTCTAGCACCTTAATCAAACTCTCCGCAAGGAAGCGGCGATAAGAACCGATCATGCCATCTAGACTATCAAACCTCTCAAATATCCCGTCTATCACTTTATTAGGTTGGGTCATGCCTCTCCTTTTCGGATTGTTCGTCGAGGAAATCCATAATAGCAGTAAAATAATCGTGTAATGTTGGTTGTGTTCCTCTTGGGATAGCGCAACGAATATCAACTATTTCTTGGATACGTTCACTTGGTTTCATCGTCCCCCTTCCCTGTGGAGAGCATGGTGGCGGCGACCTCATAAGACCATTTAGGAATTAAAGCGGAATCTGGGTCTATCATTTCGTTGGAAAGATGTCCTTGCATCGCCCTCCCCGCCATCTCATTCCTCAACGACTCCGTTATCAACTTATCCAGCCAGGGCTTGCCTGTCTTGGGGACTTTGAGGTGGATGCAGGCGTAGTCGAGTTGGGATAAGCCATACTGAAGTCTAGTATCAAATTGACATGGAAACGCCCCTATTTGCCCTTCATTGTCTTTGGTCTGTCGGTCGGTCATGGCAACACTCCATTCCTTTTGGGTTTTTTCTAATAAATATTCCATCAATCGTCCAACGGCTACAAAAGCAACATTGCGCAGGTTCGGAGATTTTGACTTGGCAGGGTACGTCATTCCCCCTTTCTTTTCTCCAACAATCGTAACATTGATTATGTGTCCAGCTCATCTTCTCTCCTTCCAAATTAGCGGGGGGATGAGCAGGGATTCGAACCTTGCGGGATTATTAATCCTAGCGTTTCCACTATGCGTTAGACCTCTCCGCCATCATCCCCCCAAATTCAAGCCATGAGTAATTCATTTATAATATCCACATCTTTTGCATCTGTCCTTTCCCCGCCGATATTTTCTTATTTTCTTTGATGGAAAAACAAACCAATTTAGAGCATGAGGCATGCAGTCTCTAGTTTCTTCAACCTTTGTGTCTAATATATCTATTAACTTTTTAGAATATCGCCTGTTCATAATTTTATATTCAAGCCATGAGCCGAGGGCAGTTAATATCTGTTTCCCACTTTGTTTAATGCTTCAAGAACCTCATAAACATCGGGATGAGATTCAAGTTGCTTGATTGCATTATCCAAATCAGATAATTGTTGTTCGAGGTTCTGTTTCTTTGCTTTGAGTCTGGATAGTACGGGTACTTCTTGGATTCCCCCCATATTTACTTGAGGAGATTCACACATTGAACTATTACCCATTTTATTGCTCCTTTCGTTCTTGCTACGTTTTCCGCCACCTCGACTCACGGCTGGTTAAAGTTTCAATATTCTAAGCGTAAGATATTCCGCCCCGATGTTTGCAATTTCAAAAGGCGAACCATGTATCTCGACTTTCTCTCCAATGCGAAAAAGCCCTGGTGCTTTTTTATCAAAAAGTTCTTTGTACTTACTTTCTGATAACTCTTCTAAACTACCATTTCCCATATCCATTAATCTTCCTTTCCGCCTCACGGCTGGTTATAATGTTTCACACGTTGCTTTTTGATGGTGCTTTTTGTCTTCTTTGCTCAATTCTTTCCAGCAATCTTTGCAGGTAGCCGGATAACCATGTGAATCCTCAAAGTTACATCCACAAATATCGCATACTTCACCATCAATCATTAAATCAGCTTGTTCTCCCATCTTTTTCCTTTCCGCCTCACGGCTGGTTATCAGTCTGGAAGCAACGGGACGATTGAATCCGCAAATTCTGCTTGAGCACCAGACATTCCAATTTTAGGACGCTCACCATATAATTTTTGATATAATGCCGCCATAACAACGACCGCACTATAAAGTCCCGCTTTTTCGGTAGTATTTTTTATAATGTGTCCTTGTAACTGTTTCTTAGTCCATCTTTTCATGTTTCTTCCTTTCCGCCTCACGGCTGATATCACGCCAGATCTATGTCCGATTCGACTTCGTTGCCCCTGATAACGGTTATTTCTTGACACATTGTTTCTCGTCGCATTTCCAATTATGTTCCAATAGATATGCTTGTTTTGTGGCTTGTAGTTCTCTAGTAAGATTATTTATTTCTTCGGAAATTCCCAAGGTGCAAAAGAACATTGTTAGACATATAAACCAAATAGCCATCCCCACGTTCCCTTCTGTCCTTAAGCAGGACGGTTAATATCACGCCAGCCCCCGGCTGTCATCCCCATAACTGCCCCTTTCAGAGCCGCATCCTTTCTCCCTTGCGGCGGGGAGGGTTAAATGTTCCTTTTTGTTTTTTGGGTCATTTGATGCTCTATTTCCCTAAGGGCTATAATTTTAGCTATTTTTTTATGTTTAAAATATTCTTTCTGGTAAGGTCGCCCTCTGACGGCTTTTATACTTGTTTTTTTAGAATTTGCTTTTAACGGCCTTTTACAACAAGGACATAGACGTATGGTCATTATTCTACACTCCCGCAGATAATCTTTTTGGTTATAACATTTTGTATAGTGCAAGAAAATTTTTTGGCAGAAAGTTCTTTAATCAAATCTACAATATTTCCTTCAGAATATGTTATACCAAGAACAATTAGTTTTTTTCTTTGGTCTTTACTGTCAGGAGTAATCGACTTTTTGGTACGGTATAATACAGCAGATGTCTCTCCAAAAGATAAAGTAATACGGTTAACAATTATTTTTTTATAATCTGTTCCTAATTTATTACAGATTTCCTTAGCTAATGATTTCATTGCTGGTTTAGGAGTGTTTACAAATTTAATTCCTGCTTCCATAGAGGGCGTAGACTTTCTTAAGCTGGTAATGCCCATTTGCCTTAGACTGTTAGTCAATTCTATTCTTTCTTTATTCCTCAAGTCTCCTGTTGTAAGGCTAATGCTTTCAATAGTAATACTATCTGGAATAGTTTCTAATGTTTCTTCAAAATATTGAGTATCTAAACAATACTGTACCATTTCTGATAACCCAATTGTTGTTTTTTTAATCATTCTGAATGTCCTTTAAGTTAATTAAAAGTAGTCTGTAGTCTAATTTATGAAGAAAGGTATAGTCAACAAGCATAAAAACTATACCGCAAAGAATAATAATCCCAATAATCCATTTAAGCCATTGAAATACTGCTTTGTTATATATTTCTGTCCAGTCTATATACTTCATACTTTTCCTTTCCATATTTCTAAAGCTGTTTTAATAATTTTTAGGACAATAGTTGTTCGCTCGGAAAATGGTAAATGTTCAGTTAAAAGGGAGTCTACTTGTGTTTTAAAAAGAAAACGCTTAATATGCTTGCATTGTTTTTTTGTCGTTGTGAACCCGATACATTCACAAGTATATGAATTAGCATGATTCCAGCGGATAGTATATACATCTTCTCCGTTGTCGCTGGGCATAACGTCAAGAATCGTTCCATCAAGATTGATGTCTTTTATTTTCATGTGTACACATTATCTTATTTATTGATTGTTGTCAAGAGATTTTTCCAGAATAGGGGGCTAAGGCGATAGCCCCCATAGTACATTCTGGTAGGGCATTATCTTTCAGATGGATAATGACACATGCTTCCAAGTTTCATTATTAGTAATTCTGTGGATATTGTGTTGGCTTACAGAGAATTTCTTAGCAATTTCTCTTTGAGAGAATTTGTTAGTTTTGTACATTTTTCTTATTTTTACAATCTGATTTTCGGTAAGTTTAGAAGAACCTTGTTTCTCTCCTCTTGCCAATAAATGATTGTCAAATTTTTTATGGCATTTAACACACAATCTTTTGAAGTCATTTATATCTCTTAAATATTTTCCAGAGATATTTGCCCAATCATATCTCTTTGCCTCGATTGTACCGCAATTTTCACAAGTACTTGGTTTGCCGAATGTTCTTCGCAACCAGGCATGAAGACCGCTACGGGTGATTTGGTCTCCTTTCCAAGCTTGATGGTCTTCTCCCTTTTGGTTTCCTATGAATCTTCCTAAATTCTTTATGGCAATATCATATTTTTTTGGCATTACTTTTTCCTTTATCGCTCCAACGGACAAAATAAATTTTGATTCTCAAAGTCCATTATCTGAATAGGTCGGTACGGTTTCTTTTCAAGTAACAACCTAGCACTATTAGCTATAGTTGAAGCAATCCAAAGGACATTGTAAATTACAGCCCTTTCGGTACATGGTACTTGAGCTGTTTCCGCTTCTTCCCATAGGGTGTTCTTATATGCGGTACGTTCCATTCTGTTCTGCATATTAACTGTATAGACTTCTGCTTGTTGTCCTCCCATTCTACCGTCAATAATACCAGTAATAAGATTATGGTGCTTATAAGCTAATTTATAAATATTTTGACGTGTAGTCATATTGTCTACAGCCATTATCCACAGGCCACCCCAATTGATTATAGTTTCTTCTTCAAAATGGTGACTATTTGTATCTATTTCATTTTCTGTAAAATCATAGATAATTTGCTTAAGAGCTTCTACTTTAGGAATTGTAAGGTCTTTATACCGATAGAATTGGTTAGGAATATTATGTTCTTCTACGGTATCATTATCCATAACATATATATTTTCAAAGCCCATTTTAGCCAATGTTAAAGCCGTAAAACTACCTATCCCACCAGCCCCGATGATTGTTATCGGGCAGGTGAGAATACTGCTATCCACCAATCTGGATTGTCTGGTTAAAAGGGACATTACCATTACCTCCATATAATTGGTTAGCATAATATTCAGAAAGGGAGTCTATTTTAAGCTCAAATACTTTCTTTTTATCATAATCATAAATACCTACGGGCATTTTGGTATTATCATATAGAATAATAAAGCCCATTGATTCTAATGTGCTAAATATATCAACAATATCTATATCTTTAGCCGTACCACCGCCAAACATAGAATACTGTTGTTCATATCCAGTATGGACAGTATCGAATCCTTCATATTCATGTGCCTTATATAGACCATAAGACTGATAAGCCATCTTTGGAGTATTATGCTCTTTTACTTTTTTAATGGATTCATCCAGCTTTACGGTATCCAACCCCGTTTCGGGAGTAGAAATATAAACAGGTACACCAGAATAAGATAAACGAAATGGCTTGTAAATATCCAATCTGCCAAAGAAATCATGGCTTTTATTAGCGACAATAGATATTAGCCAGTCACCTGTTTTTAAATCCTCATAATTATCTGTATCTATTGAGCTATGAAATACTTCCATATTAGCATGACTATGCCAATGGAATCTTAGCTTAGAAGTATCCTTACCATCTTGAATAAGTTGTGTCATTAGCTCATGGATAGCAGGTGCATCTATCTCCGTTGATGCCGCTGTATTGTCTTGTTTAACAGGTAAGAATATTTCTGACACAAAATACTCATACTCTGTTGTATCATCTTTTAATTTATGTTCTCTAAGCTCTACTAATCCACAACCGGAACACTCACCATCAAACTCTTTGACATAATACAACATTTCTTCTGCTGCTTTAGGGTCAATAGTGATATAGCAGGAATATTCTAGTTTAATTTCTTTAACTTCTTTGCAATTAGTCTTAAGATACATTGGTCGCCTCCTCGGTTATGGTTTGGTATGCTGGTATTCTGCTCGGAAAATCTGTAGGGTCAAAATTATCTATATCACAATCAAAATTAGGGTGTTCTGCGCTGGCATTATAAGTGCATAGCCAAAGACAGCGATTTTCGTCTTTTAATAAATGAGGACAGGAAATGCACTGTCTATCTGGGAAACTATTATCCTCTAATCTTTCATTGCTTAAAGGACACCTAGTGCATGAACAATGGTCATATCCCTCATCACAATCGCCACATCTTTCTTCATCATCATGACATTCACAATCATCTGAATACTTCCAGCATTTATCACACATATCACCAACACATTTATGCCAATGGTAAATAGGGTCATACCAGCCAGAAGAATATACACTGGAAAGAAAGTCATATATTAAAGTTAATAGCTCTGGGAATTTATCCTCGGCTAAGCATTTCTGGACAGTTTCTTCATACGTTCCCCAGCACGGTTTTCCTTCTGAACTTACATGGGGATGTATTAAGTATATTCTTTTATCCTCACTGGCAATACGAATATCCTTAGAAAGCATAGGAATAATAACTTTGTATTTACCCATATCGTAATTATAGGATTCTTTTTTGTCAAATGGTTGATGGAAAGCGATTTTAATGGGTTTAGTTATCGCAATAATAGAATAATTTTCTACCATTATACTTTCATAATAATTGTCAAATAATAGCTTAAATAATCTTGTATTATTTGCTATGTTATCAGGATTGCTAGCTTTAGCTATTTGAGAACAAATCAAGGTATCTAACTCAACGAATCTATTTCTTTTAATTTGGGCTTGGTCTAAAAAGCTTTTTAATTCCATAGCTATTGTCATCTTTTCATTTTCATAATACTTAGCTTTAGAATTCAACATTTTGAGAATAGAATCTGCTAAAGCATAACTATCAGATTGAATGTCTTTTATAGTCAATCTTACACTTGTTTTTTCAAGGTCTTCGGCCCTAAAGGACATAACATTATTTTGTCTTATCATTCTGCAAGAGAATGTATCATGTCCTTGAAACGTATAAGGAATTGCTATATCACCCAGTTGATAAAGTGTTCCTAATCCACCATGCGAACCGCCTATGACTTTATATTCTTTACCAAGTACTATATCTGTGAATTCCATATTAAGCCCCTTTAGGTAGAACAGGGGGAGTATATTGCTATACTCCCCCATGTTCATGGTTTACCTGCCGCCCTTCATCTTTCCAGCCAATAGAATAACTGCATTTTCAGCTGTTACAGCCGTATCCATAGTAGCAGATACGTTGTTAACTGATATTGTCCTGCCATTTTCTTGTACTTCGGCAATAGACAATATCTGTGCTACTGTACTGCCTGATTCAACATTGACTTCAACTACTCTTTCCCCGATTGGTGCAACTTTAACTATCATTCTTGCCCTCCTTGGTTAGTTAGTTTATCTATTATAAACTAGGGTTAATGCCTAGATATTATGGTTATTTTCTAATTTATCTAATTCATTTTTCATTACTAAAGCCAGTATGATTAGTCCCATACCTGATACTGTTATCAATGTAATTACAATAGCCCATATCAATTTATGCCTCGCAGGTTAAATTTTGTGTGGTGTGACAACGCTGAATTTGCCTCGCCTTGCCCCGATAAGCCCGTACCCGTACCAAACCACGTTTTTGACGCAATCGTTGAACCTTGCCCCCGTAGAACGCAAATAAACGGCATTGTGGCGGTGTTTGCCCACCGTAAAACCTCGTTGTCAGAACAGCCGGATAGCAACAGTACAGCCCATATAATTAGTATTTTGTATATCATTTTAATAATCTTTCAATATACTCTGCTAAATGAAATACACATAAGGCTAAATTGCCTTTGATAATGAGATATGATTTATTATTACAATGTTGGCAATACATTATGTATCAATTGTCCTTTATAATCACGATTAAATGGTATATGTCCCATTTGCTCAACGGTCTTTTCCCATTCATACAAGTCATTAGTCAATCTAATATCTTTATAATAGCATGAACCTAATTCGTGCTCAATTCCAAACACCTCGCAAAGAACTGGAGTCAATGGCTTATCACTTTTAGCCCTTTCAAGGACTATTAAAGCCCAATTGCCAGTATATCCTATACAACCCTTAAGCATTATATTACTATATGCCATTATACTAATCCTTTCGTTTCAAGATACTGTATTAAATACTTTGCATAACTGGTCAATAATATGTTATTTTCAAAAGTAAAATGTTCTGCATTATTCAATAATGCTTTACTATAAGCTCTTTTGAGCTTTCTAACTGTATTTGCATTAAATTGCATTATGTTATTTGTCATTATATCACCTCAATATAAGATAGATTACTAATGCTATCAGTCCCCAAAGGATAATAGATACCAGATAAACTAAACAAAAGATATGTGGCTTTATGCCTAGCATCAAATCAAGTCCGGTAATATAAGCTCTGCTATTGCCATAGTCAACGGGTCATCAATCACTAATAAGCCGTCATCAGTGATAATATGTGATTCTATTAGTAAATCATGTAATATCTCGTCCTCATCACAAGTATAATTAGGATATAGCATATTATTATCTCCAGAGTTAAAAGACTAGGGGTTTGGCTATCGCCTCGCCCCTAGCAATTATAATAATTTAACTGCTGTTGTTTTTGTATCTGTAGCTTGCCTAGCTTCTGTCAGGCGACCTGAAACTTTGATGGTCAATATACGTCCAGCGTTGTCCATGCCATACGGCAAGCCGGAAGAATATTTACCAACGCCTTTTTGACTATTGCATACGGTTAAAACAGTACCGTACGGCGTTTTGACTTCTACGGGGTCAAGCTCAAGCCGTAGGTCGATATAATCGCCTTTTTTTACTGCTGTTCCTGGAATCCATTTTTGATTCGCCATGTTATTGCCCTCCTGCTGGTGTTATTATCCGGCAACGGGATTGTCGCCGGATTCGCCTGTTTGCCGCTTCTTGTGACCACGAAACGAGCTTAACATATCCGCACACCGTCGAGAATTGCGGTTAACAGCGTCGAGGATTTCTGGTTGTGTCGTGTCAAGCGTTTTTTTTCATTTCGAGGCATTTTCTCGACGTGAAAAATCTTTTGTTTTCGGTTTGTCGTCGGGTACACCGTCGAGGATTCGCACAACGTCGGAACGCAACGGTTGACGGCTCGCCATGACCCCGAAACGCCGGATTGATGACTAACACTACAACGTAGCAATAAGACTACGGGTATCAGCCCTAGTTGTATATAAGACTAGCAAGCTCAAGTCCTGGCAAGACTAGCACCGGTACAGGCAAGGCATACCCCGAACCTAATACAACTACACAGGTTATGATTACTAACAAAAGAGGACTAGGACTACTACAGCGTACAACAGTAACAGTACGCCATCTCACAGTATCGGAAATCCCCCAGTGACCACCCGTGCAGTAATATATATCTATCCCAGTCATACATTAAGTGAGTGTGCTGCAATTACTTACGTAAATACGAATGGGTATATCCATACCTGTATTCGGTTAGGTACTTATCTAAAAACCGCCCTGAAATAGTCCTTGCTTTTATGTACATCTCATGCTATACTCATGTACATAACGGTAAAAAGGAGGCAGTTATGAAACAGTACACGGTAGCAGAGTTCCGGGTAAGGTTGAAAGAAGGATTAGACAAAGCGGAGACAGGTGAAGAAGTGGTTATTAACCGGAGAGGAGTTGTGTTCATATTAAAGAAACCATATAACCAGGAGGCATACAGTGTCAAAAGTAAAGATAACGTTTAATGATGGGGCAATAGAAACCTATGAAATAGAAGAAGGAGAAAGGTTGGCAGATATAACGACGGTAGGATTAGTTATACGTGTAAAGAATTGTAATACTACTATTGTCATTCATCCGTCAGCAGCGAGAAAGATAGAATATTTTTGGTAATTCTTCTTGACATTTGTGTACACCTGTGGCATATCGATAGTATGGCACGCAAGAAGATAAACTGGAAAGCGGCTTTAGGGTTTACAGTATTAACAACTGCAGGAGCAGTATTCTATAGGCTAGGAGGGTATGGTCATGGATACAATACTAAGATTAGAGACCTGGGGGTTCCTGCTTGCTGTGCTGTTTACTTTGTGTTTACTCAGCATTGGCACTGGATACTCATCTTGTGCTTTGGATTGCTATTTGCAGCACAAACAACCTACTTTAAGAAAAAAGGCTCTGATGCAAAATGGTATAACTGGCTTTTTGTTGGTCTGGCTTTCAGCTTTAGCTTTCTGCCTTACAGTCTGGTGGTTGGTAATATGGCTGGTTTCCTGTATCGTACAGTTATAGTAATAGTCTTTACAGTACTCTGGAGTGAGTACATCGGGAAAGATACCTGGGAAGAGATGGGAAGAGGAGCTATACAGATAGTTACCTTACCTCTACTATGAGTAATCCAGTTATTATCTGGCTAGAACAAGATTCTCTTGATTTCCTGATATCTAATAAGAACAAATTGAAGATGTGTAACATGAATGTATTTAAACAGGACCCAGTAGAAACAACATACGACTCTCATAACCCTAGAAAAATCAGAGTTACAATAGAATACTTATGATGTATACAACCAGAGAATTCAGGAAGAACCTTAAACAAGCTCTTGAGGCCGCAGGAGACAACGGGGGAGTCTATATTTCCCGCAGAAAGAAAAAGTATATAATCAGCGAGGTTAAAGGAGTTACTGTGAACATAGACCCGATACTGGACGTTACACAGAATGGCGTGTAGCAAGTGTGGCGGAGAAGCTCCTTTATACACCAGGAAAAGGAATGAACAAGGCAGAGCAAAGGTATATGTAGCTACATTCTGTATTATATGCCGTAGAGAGGACCAGAGAGACAGGGACTCAAGGATATACACGTGGAAGTTAAAGTATAACCGTAATTGGCGCAAGAAGAACAGGAGTAAGGTCAATGCCTATAACCGTAAGTGTTACCGAAAACACAGTTCCTACTACAATCGGGGTTTCAGACTTCAGAGCGAATATCTCTACTCACCTTGATACCGCAGAGAAGCATCCTATTACTTTATACCGTCATAACAGAGTTTATATCCTTATGACCAAGGAACACTACATAGACCTTATAAACAAAATAAAACTTCCGCATTTAGTCAATATGCCGTACGGTGTACACACTATAGTACACTTTACTACAATTCCTTCCGTTTCTTCTTGACTCTCTAAATAATACAAATCATATTTAACATGTGGAAATAACCGCTCCATTCAAAGACCCCAGAAAAAAGCTCTCGGATGACCAGCGTATGTTCGTTCTACGTATGTATGGCGAAGGCCATAATCCTCCTGACATATCCCGTGAAGTAAAAACCCGCTTTAATGTAGATATTCATAGGGGTTCCGTAGAAGCCACCTGTAACGCCACTAAGAACCAGCCCTACGTAAAACACTTCAGAGATGCCTATCTCGCTAGAGTGCAAGAAGTTCCAATAGCCAACAAACGTATTCGCATAGATGATTACCAGAAAGATATGGAACTCCTTAATAAGATGATAGATAAGATAAAGAGCATTGGTATGGATAAGCTAACGAACAAAGGCAGAGAAGAGTTATCTTTACTGATACATCGTAAGTGTGTATTAAAGAGCGAGATACGGGAAGAAATGGAAAAGAAACCTCATTTGTTCCAGAACTTCAATTTGGGTATTGTAGGAGAAATGAATGACGAAACTTTACACGCCAGAAAGCAAGAACTTATTGCCAAGTTCAGAGGAACTGTCGATAGAGGAATTGCTAGAACTGAATCAGATACAGACGGAGTTGGACAGGAGAGTATCTGACAGTCCACTTCAGTACTTCTGGCCGCACCAAAGAGAATGTGATGGAACTAAATGTAAGTCAGCCCAGCTATCTTTTGAAACCTTCGATGGAAAAGTATATACTATCCGAGGTTGCCCGCAGGTGGACTTTCTCAATTCTCCTTGCTATACAAAGGCGTTCTTTGGAAGCAACAGAAGTGGAAAAACTACATCGGGGTCGGTATTTGTGGGATTTGCTTGTACCGGACGATATCCTGCATGGTACACGGGACGTAAATGGGATAGGCCTACGGTGGGTAGGATATTCGCCAAAGACTTTAGTAAAGGCGTAAAAGTAATAACTCGTTCTTTGAAAAAGTGGTTGCCGAAAGAAGTTATCGTTGAAGTCCGCAAGAATAACCAAGGAGCGGAAGTAGAATGGTACATAAAACACAAAGATGGCGGGGTGTCATTCTTTGATTTGATGACCTATGAACAGGAGTCTGACAGCGCAGAAGGTTCTGACCAGGACTGGGTATGGTTTGATGAGCCACCTCCTAGGGAGATGTATATTGCCGCTACTCGTGGGCTTATTGATACTGACGGTATATGTCTTTTTACTCTTACCCCTCTTAAAGAGCCTTGGCTTTTTGATGAGGTTTACAATTCTAAGGACCGGAATGTTTACTCAACTATAGCGGATATGCGGCACAATCTCGTCAGGTACAATCCACTTTCGAGAAAGATGATAGGACTTAGTGAAAATGCCATACGCAGATTTGAAGAGAAACTTACTGAAGAAGACCGGGAAACCCGGATGCACGGTAAATTCCGATATCTTTCCGGGCGTATCTGGAAAGACTGGAACAGAGACGTTCATACTTACGATAGAAGGATGTGGATTGAAGGTAAAGGCGGTGTTGCGGTAGATGGCCAACCTCCTTTGTACTGGCCGAGGATAATGATTATCGACCCTCACGACCGCAACCCCCATGCTCTTTTGTGGGTAGCAATGGATGATACTGGAGATTACTGGGGTTATCGAGAAGCATGGCTTAAGGACTGTTTGATAGAAGATGCGGTCTTGCACATCAAAAAAGTCGAGATTAACAGTAGAGAACGTATTCAGCAACGAGTTATGGACCCTAACTTCGGTCCTAAGAGATACGCCAACAGCGGACAGACTGTCCGAGACGAATTTGAGCAAGCTGGTAGAAAACTACAGTACCCTATCCGCTTCGCTTTCGGAGATGATAGAAAAGAAGTAGGACGTAAAGCCTTTGCTCTTTTATTACGCTATGACCCAAGTAGGCCATTAAACATACTGAATCATCCTAAGTTCAGGGTGGCCAGCGATATGAAAGAGTACATTTATCAGATAGAGCATTATGTTTGGGATGAATTTAAACATGAATCCAGCAGAGACCCCAAAGAAGCACCAAAAGACATGAACACGCATTTTCCAGACGCATCCCATTATTTCGCTTTGGCTAAATTTGGGTTTACTAAACCTCGTATGAGTGAGGGTAAAGGTTCTTTTTATTTGAGTGCTAAATAATGGCAAACGAGTTCGAGATACAAGAAGATACAGAGAAATTCGGGAAAAGATATGTTCGTATTTATGACAAAGCGAACAAGATGCCTTTTGAAAATTACTTTAAACTGGTAACATCAGATGCAGATATAAAGTCAAGGTTTAAATACCAAATTAATGAATACCGTAAGGAAGTAGCCAAGTCTAAATCTAAACTGGACTTTACTAACTTTGAACAGGAGATAGGGCAACCATGAAATTAGTACCTTTTACCAAGAAGTTACAAGCACAGATGGGTATTACAAAGACAAAAAAAGGCTTTATGATTGACCGGGAACGTCTTGCAGACCAAAAGAAGTATCAGTCTAAAGAGGTTATCCCAGCACCAAAGAAGAGTTCAGCTAAAAACTCCACAAAAGAGTTTAAGTCCAAGCCTAAAGAGGAGAATAAAGATGAGCGAATTGGGTTGTATTGATTCGATACCGACCAAGGTTCTCATAGAAGTTCTTACGAAGCGTTGTAGTCATGCGCTATTCATAGGTTTTAAGGGAGAAGAATGGAACCCAAATGGGTATTGGTGGGAGATAAAGGGTAATCCTATCATGTGTGATGGTTTGTGGACAGAAATGGCTGACTTAATAGCTATGGAACGCAGGAAAAGCTCACCAAAGGAGAGTGGCGAATCTTTCAGTCTCTAAAAACACGCAACTTTATTTATACGGCTTATAAGAACCGTCCTAACCCGATGACTTTCTCCAAGTCTCCTGGTGTTACATCATTTTCTTTCAAGGGGAATGAGAAGGATAGGTTAGTGCGGTGTCGGCATTGTGGTTTTCCATGTGATTTGGAACGTGACGTGCTTCTTAAGGATGGTAGTTATGCTGGATTTGGTATAAACCAGGGCGCTCAGTTGGAAGCAGGGACAAGCGTTGGAGACAGGGTAGTACCTGCGGCCACAACAGTAGCTTCTTCGGTAGATAAGTACTACGCTCGGACTGTATCTGCGGGGTGTCCTGGGTGTGGCTCGTTAGTTTACAGGTAATATGGGTACTCAGATAGATATGAATAGGATATTTCTTATAGAAAGCACTAATAACCCAAAGGCATGGAACAAAGAAAGTAATGCCAGAGGATTAGGACAGATTACTCCAGATGCTTTAACTGACTGGAATACATATAACCCTATGCAGAAGTATAATTCTGAGAACCTTTTTGATGCTGATGTAAATTCCAGGGTATCTGATTGGTACTATAACAACAGGATACCTACAATGCTTAATGCTTATAAGATAAGTGATACAGTAGAAAATAGACTCATCGCTTATAATGCTGGAATAAGCAAATTAAAGAATCATGTAGGCAGTGGTGTTCCTTTAAGGCAGGAAACCGAAGATTACATAATTAAGTATCATATGGGTGGAGACGTGAGAGCAGGACAGCAGAAACTTAAAGAACTCGGGTTTGACCCAGGTATTGTAGATGGGAAACTGGGGCCTAAAACCAGAGCGGCTTGGAAAGCTTTCCAGGAGAGTACAGTCAGTGCTCCAGTTATAGAACGTAAACATGGATTACAGGGATTAAAACAATGAGTCCAGCTTTCAAAATGCAGACTATCAAAGAACTTTTTCCAGAAGTCGATAAACAACTTCTTCAGGATGATATGAAGAAAGAGTTTGGACGCATGTTCCAGATTTCTGAGGAAGAGAAAAAGCGTGTTACTAAGACCATTGAAGAGATAGTAGATGAATCTACCAGACAACGTTCTGCAATGATGGAGATAAAAGCTGAGGCGGTTAGGAATTATGAAGGCATTGAGATGGTACAAGGTCCCTGGAAGGGAAGTAGTAATATCTCTACTATGGTCACTACTATCTCGGCAGACATGATGCATGCAAAATTATTTCCTATGGTATGGAATATAGATATGCTTCACTTTGTAGGAACAGAAAAGCATGATGATGAAATAGCCAAGAATAACATTATTCTTACCAAATGGGCTTTGACTAAGGATATGGAGAACTCTCAGGAAAAAGTAGATGATATCCTCCAGAGACTTGTAGTAGATGGGACCATAGCCGTAAAGGTTGTTTGGGAAGTATATTATACCTATGTCACAAGGGTCATACCTAAAAGTGTAGATGCTAAAGGCAATAAGAAGTACGAAGTTGTTTATGACCGAGTACGCAGAGAGCGGGCAAGATGGATTGTTAAGGACATAGATTATGTTCATGTAACTTTTAATGCTGATAATGAACAAAGAGCTGATATCGTAGAGGTTGTATGGCTCACTTTGCCAATGCTTAAAGAGATGCGGGCAAAGAAAATGATTTCTCCAGATGTTGACCTGGATGCTGTTGCGGCCTCAGTAGAAAAGAACTTCGACCCGGAAGGAACTGTTAAAGCAAGATACGATGCTGCTGGAATAGAATCCTATTATGCCAGACTGGATAGTTATCCAATTAAGTGCTATGAGGCTTATATAAACTATGCCTTTAAAGGAGATGATGAAAGAAAAGAATGTGTCTTTCTGATGATAGCTGGACAGTGTATTTACCTTTACGGGAAACCATTGCATTGTGTGAGTAAGATAGGAAAGAAACCCTGGGTTATTAGACCATTTTTACGTAGACCTGGGATAATCATAGGCAAAGGTATACCGGAACTTGTCAGACATTTACACAGAGAACTCAATGCTGTTCATAACCAACGCATTGATGCTGGTAATATGGTCATAGCTCCTTTCTTCTTCTTCAGAGCAGCTAGTGGAATGGAACCGGAAGAAATCTCGGTCAAACCCGCAACAGGTATACCGCTTGACGACCCTCAAAGAGATATTTACTTTCCTGACTATAATCCTTCCAGACTTTCGGTTTCGTTCCAAGAAGAAGGCATTATCATGGATTTAATACAGAAACTTACTTTTTTAACTCCGGCGGCTTTAGGGAGAGAAACAGCACAGCGTCCTACGGCCAGAGGAACCTTGGCGGTCATAGCTCAAGGAGAGCAGAAGTTCGGGTTACTTGGGGCCAGGGTACAAAGAATATTTACTGACCTTATTACTATGACTAGACAGTATTATGAAGAGAATTTACCTCAGGGGATACAGGAACGAATCCTCGGTCCAAATAACTCACCCGTATGGGGAGAACTATCCCCTGAGATGATTGCAGGACAATACGATGCCAGCATGGAATTAGACCTTACTTCCGGAGATATTGCTTTTGAGAAACAAGCAGACCAACTTATATTTCAGACAATGGTACAAGACCCTATGGTAAACCAGAATCCTGCTTTTGCCTGGGAAATTAGAGCTGGGTATCTTATGAGTTTGGGTAAAAAGGATGTAGAGAAGTATATCGGTCCCAAGCCTGATTATACGAACAATGAAGGTGATATTGAAGATGAGAACCTGATGTTCATGCAAGAACAGGTTCCTAAGGTAGACGCAAAGGATGACGATGCTGCTCATATGAACGGACACTCAGAATTTAAGCGTAAGAATGGTCAGGCAATGACACCTAACGCTTTACGTAATTTAACAATGCACATACTAGACCACAGATTCCAGCATACTCAAAAGCTTAAGGAACTTGCTCTGGTACAGGCAGGAGGAAAGAATGGAGAGGCAGGACAAAATAGCATTGCAGGCGCTCCTGGCGTCACGGGGATGGGAACTATACAAGGCCCTAGAGTTGCCGGGGGGAATACCGGGCCAGCGGTCCCTTCGCTCGCAACTCCAGGACAAGCTTAATGCCGCAGCACGGGCATCGGAATGGGACAAAGTATCTTATTACACGGGGCAACTAGATTTAATACCAGTGATGTTAAAACTGCCCGAAGAAATGTATAAACGAGCTTGATGACTGATAACTGGTATCAGGATAGAGACAACTAGGAGGAAACATGGAACCAGTCGTACCAGAAGTAAAGTATACCGTAGACAATATGCCTAAAAGCAAAACAGAATGGGATACTCTCAAATCCAAGGACCCTATTGTTTTTGCTGATTTAACTCAGCATAACTTTGACAAGATGTTTCGTGAGAAGAAAGAACTTGAAGAGAAGTACACGACCGTAGAAACACAGAAGAACAATCTTACGGTAGAACTGGAAAGGTACAAGACTCCTGTTTATACTCCGCCCGGTGAAGCAACACCTAATAGTAAAAACTATTCTTTTTCCAACTTGCCTAAGACAAAGCAGGATTGGGAAGATTTGATGATAGAAGACCCTGTGCTTGGTACTGATTTAAGGACTCACTACAACAATCAGCAAAATCAGAATCAGCAATCCAAAATACAGAATCAAAAGAGATTTGAGGAAGCTCAGACTACATCCCGGAGAACTGTTCAGGCAGAACATCCCGATATGTATTTGGCAGAGCTTGATGCGACTGGTCAACCGAAGAAAGACGACAAGGGAAATGTCGTTTTGAAGGTCAATCCTGCTACCGGAGAACCAGAATTCAATCCTGAATCAGAGAAGGGAAAACTCTGGAACAGCATTTTTAATGAGAATCCGGATATAGCTTTCAATCCCAAGGCCCCAGAACTTATGATGGCTACAATGGAGCGAAAGCTACGAATGAAAGGACAGACAATGATAGACCAGACAGTAGCAGCAAGGCAACAGGCAGTTGCCGAAGGACAAGTAATACATTCTGGAGTCACTCCACCAAAGATGGTCAAAGTGGAATTTGCTTCAGAAGAGGAGAAAATCCATGCTCAGAACATGATTGCTAAAGGCGTTTATCCGACCTTAGAGGATTATGTTCGGAATAGGGATAGTAAGGACACTGGTTTCTATGAAGAAAACAGTTTCCCTAAATTCACCAAAAAATAGGAGAAAAAGATGGATTTATCACGTTTACTAAACTGTGGTACTCCATTCGTTACTAACATATTCGTCCGTACCGCAAGTACCCTTGACTATGGGGCCATTGTTTGCGCTAATGCTTTAACATCCACCGCTCAAGGAGCGACATTGGTTGTTACGGTAGATACGGCTGCAAATGATAAGTGTATTGGCGTTACTCAGGTCAGTTCTGCTCAAGCGAGCGCTGATGCTTCTAATGTCAATGCTATGAACGCCTATCGGTTTAATATCCAAACCGATGGTATTCCGGACCGAGGTACGATTTCTGGCGGTGATTGGCTTCCTACTTGTATAAACCCAGAAGCTCTTTATTTTGGGTTATATAGTAATACAGTTACAACTGGTACTGTGACGGCTTCTAATGCTATGGTAAATAGTATTACGGCCACTACAGGTACTGTTGTGACTGTTACTTCTACAAGTGAAGTCGGTATCGCTGGTGGATGGTTAATGGATGGTGCTGGTGTCAGTTCTACTGGAACTACTCCAACCTATACTGGACAATTACGTTATGTATCGAATGTTACTGCTGTCACGAAGTTCGGGTTACTAACTGCTATGAATGTTAGTACAGATAGTAACCTTCTTTGGGCCTCTACGCCTAATTACAAATCTACTGTAATTAGCACAGGGGGTAATTTACTCAGGTCTCATTCTGGGAATACGGCAGGGAAACTTGCTCAAGGTCTTCTCATTGTAGACAATTATGTTACGCATGACCAAGCACCGATGCACCCGCTTCGTTCATGGGTAGATGATGGTCTCAATGGATTATCTGGTCATAGAATGTATTCTGAGTTACTAATCAGCAAATTCTATTCAGTCAATAACGAATAACACAAAGGGAGACTAAAATGCAATTAGCAGCCAATTGGAATGATTTGCTGGAGAAGGATTTCCGCAAAATCCACATGGATGAGTATCGCTCATTGCCTGTTATGGTTCCCGATGTGTTTAATGTGATGAAGACAGAAGCAGCTTTTGAGAAAACATCACAAGTCGGAACTGTACCAGACTATGTAGAGTTTACTGGTTCCATCAGTGAAGTTAGTCCTAAACAGGGATATGACAAAACCTTTGTATTCACGGAGTACGCCGCCAAGATTGAGATTCAGCGCAAATTGGCAGCGGATGACCAATACAGAGTGATGAGTCGTCTTCCTAAGGGACTAGCTGTATCAGGCAGCAGAAGCCGTGAGAAGTTAGGAGCGCAAATCTATTCGTTGGCATTTACATTCACGCCTACGGATGGAGATGGTGTTTCGCTCTGTAACTCAGCTCACCCTTCTAATGTTGCTGGTGTAGCTACACAAAGCAATACAGGTACGTCGGCCTTATCAGCCACCAACGTAGAAACTACCCGTATTAACATGCACGCCTTTAAAGATGATATTGGTGAGAAAATCTCCGTTGACCCCGATACTATTACGGCTCCCAGGAATCTTGAGCAAACAGCTTGGGAAATCATCAATACCAAGGGCAAGGTTGATACGGCAGAAAATAATGCCAACTTTCACCAAGGTAAATACAAATTAGTTATTTGGGACCGTTTAACGGACACAAATAACTGGTTCAACACCAAGGACCCACGGTATAATCAAAAATGGATGCTAAATTAAAAAGAGAGTGTTCTGTTTGTAAAAAGGTATTCTTGCGTTATGCAGGTAGACCAGGCAAGGTGTATTTTTGTAGTAGAACTTGTTTTTATATATCCAGAGTCGGTAGACCTCATACTGGTAAAACAAGACCAATACAGAATCTTCATCTTGTTTCTTGCTCTTATTGTCAAATTCCTGTAAAAGCATGGAGGTATCAATTAAGATTAAGCAAGAATATTTTTTGCAGCAGAAAATGCTTTGGCAAATTCAATTCTATTCATAAGATTGCAGAGAAATCTTGTAACTGGAAAGGCGGCTATTATAGTACGATAGCCAATACTCTTTGCAATTCTAGGTATAGAAGAATTCGAGAAATTGTCTTAGTTTTGGATAACTCCCAATGCCAACTTTGTTCTTCTAGCATGAAACTAGAAGTGCACCATATTGTTGAAAAAGGGAAGAACCAAGCTCTTATTTTTGATATAAATAACATGATTACTCTTTGTAAAAAGTGCCATTGTTCTATCTATGGCCGTGAAGAGGCGTATTATGGTATTTTTGGTGATATCGTTGCAAATCGGATGAATTCAGGGAACCCCGAACTCGTAAGAGAGGGTAATCCTGAGCCAAGCGTGCAGAGCACGAAGGTGCAGAGACTACTGGAGCATAGCGATATGCTTAATGACCAGGATTCAGCGTCCGACACGAAAGTGATGATATAGTCCAAGCCAACAGTAATGTTGGAACAACTTGCTTCAGCGATTACAAGATGCAGAAGGACTATTTGCTATGGTGGAATCGTGAACCTGTTCAGTTCTTCCAGGACAAGGATTCCAATACTTTAGTAGCCATTTACTTAGGTTACTACAGGGTTGGTACTGGCTGGGATGATTGGAGGTTCATTACTGGTCATAACGTGTAGACAAAGTATTACTTGATTATCCCGTCCCAATATGTTTATAAGGAAACACTTATAAATATAAAAGGACGGGATATGAGAGTAATAATTGGTATCTGACACAAGCTGTTAAGCACCAGTGCAAATCTGGTGGTCAGAAAAGGAGAATAATCATGGGCGGAAGTCATTATCCAAATGGTGTATCAGCAACGACACCATCAGCAGACCATGCTAGTTTTGGGTCTGGCGATATTAACTGCGTTGATGTTTTTGCCGCAGGAACAGTAACAGTAACTGGTGGAGCAGTTGTAACCGGAGCTGGTTCTTTTGCCGGAGCACTTACTGGAGCTACGGGAAGTGTTTATGGCGTAAGAAATTCTTTTGCCGTTGTTGGTTCTCCAGGAACAATAACGCTTAGTTCTGCGCTATATGATTCTAGTGCAGTGGTATTTGCTCCGTTTAAATGCCTCCCAGAAATTGTCTGGGTCGCGGGAGCAACAGGAAGCGTCACTGTTTCGATAAGAGTTACGGCAGGTAGTGTCAGTACAGCTACTGATGTTTGTACATTAACTGTCGGTAGTGCTACTACACAGGCCCTGACTATTTATACCACAATAGGTGGGACAGCATTAGGACAGGGTAGTTTTATGCACATAACTTCAGCGGTTATGGCAACACTTAATACATCTAACTTGATGATTAATCTTATACCAGTAGCATAATTTCAGGGGGTAGGAGTAAAATCCTATCCCCCCTAATTTGGAGAGAACATGGAACTAGCTTTAATACTACTCGGTATTTTTGTACTTTATCTACGTACTTGGTGTGGTAAAAACAGGCATTATTATATCATTGATGATAATGTCCGAAGATGGGGGTATTTATATATCATCCCACAGACTTCACCACCTCCTGAGTTTTATGCCACACGGCCACATCCTTGGCGGCATTTCTTTCTTGTACTTACCCATTCTCTGAATGTCTGGGTTATTAACTTACTATTTGGATGGCAAGTAGCGGCCTTATTTGCTTTTAGTCCAATCTCTGTAAATGGCACTGCCTGGATAACCGGAGGTTACTATGGCGTCACTATGTTTCTCTCTCTTGTTGCTTACTACTTTATCACTACTTTTCCTAACCTTATTGGTCTTGTCCTTGGAAGTATGTTCTTTACTGCTGCCCTCGGTTCTACCATCACCTGTCTTGGCCTTCCTTTCGTATTTCTGCTTTCGGGACAACCCCTCGGCTTAATTTTGTTCTGGCCACTTGGCATGTATCTCTTTGGTAAAAGATTCAGGGCTGGCTATGCTATCAGAAATTCCGGAAAAAGAGATAAGATAACATGGCGTAAGCTTGCAGTTATGACCAAGGTGATGGCTTATTACCTTCGCATAAACCTTTTTCCGGATAAATTGGCTTTCTTCAGAAGATTCGGTCAGGAATACGGAAAGAATGAAGCAGTCAAAAAAGACCTGGAATCTTTCAATTTGTCGTTCTTAATGGCCTTATTGGTAGTGGCTTCATTCGCTTTTGTTGGATACCAATTTAGTCCACTAGGAACAATTTGGTTCCTTGTAACCTTGGCTCCATTTACTCAGTTCAAGATACTGGGACAGTTTGTTGCAGAGCGGTATCTTTACCTTCCTCAACTGGGTATTTATATGATAATTGCAGGAATGATAGGTGATAATCCTGTTCTTATGGCCGTAGTATTGACTTTATACGCTTATAGGACTCATCTTTATATACCAGCTTTTAGGAATATTGAGAATCTGTATAAGAATGGATTAGCTAATTATCCGGATTGCATATCTAACTATGCTAATCTCGGAGAACGATACCTACATACTAAGGAGGTCTTTAGGGCAAGAAGGCTTTTGGAAGATGGTTTAAAACTAGACCCCCTTAGTTTCTTGTGCCATACAAACCTGGCTGCTTATTGGATTTCAGTCAAGGGATGGGAAAAGGCTATGTATCATTCTGGCATGGCCATGAGCGACCCTAATAACCCCTTAGCCAAGAGAATACTTTCAAAACAGTATGCTGAGCTTAAGGTAGTTGTAGAGAAGGAAAATATCCGGAAAGCTAAACAACTTGAGGAGGCATTAAAGAATGTTAGAGATACTAACGCACGGGTTTCTGAAGTCACGAAAACAGCAACATTCAGTGATATTCCAATGCCCGTACTTTCTTTGTCCAAGTAATCAACCTGTTAGGTTTACGCATCCCCCTAGAATGAAATTTATTCAAAGGATAGCCCCTACGGTCAATCAGTTCAAATGTAAGGACTGTGGTTGCCTTACAAACTTATCTATTGAAGTAGAAGAAGAATATCAAAACATGGCAGGGTCTATAAACAAGACTCTTTTAGGAGGACGTTACAGATGACGTTCAAGATATTCACCAACAATACTTCTGTTATACAACACCAAATGACTAAGGAGATTGCTTCTATATCAGCCAGAAAAGAGATAGAAGACAATATACGCTATGAGCAGAATAACCTTAAGCAAAGAGTCATTCAAGACAGACAACAATCCCAAAAAAACCTCGCTCAATGGGAAAAATGCCTTAGCCAAAATGCTCCTGAGAGGCTTTCTCCGGAAGCCGAAAACGCCATGTGGAAAAGAGCAAAGCAGTTAAAGGATGAGTTTACAGTAGGCATGCTATCTAAGGATGAACTTCATCCAGTAAAGCAGTTTGTTAATGATGGCGTAGTCAGCGTTTCTGTGGATGATAGTAAGCTTAATAATGTTCATAGCGTTACCAAGGAACTGGCTTGGTTAAAGAACAATGAAAAGAAGGTCAGAGAGTATAAAAATATTATGAGGCACTTATGCCCAGACGACCCTTCAGCGGCAGATATAGAAAAATGGAGAACTTATAGGAGTGTGAGATGAGAAAAAGAGCACCTTGGGTTGAAGAGCAAAGAGAACTTGAATCAAAAGGAGTGAAATTTAACGATAGGGGAGAAATGCTTAAAGACGAATCACCTGTTGCTCCAATATCCGTTGCACCGATTATACGAGATATCATTAAGAAGCAGGAATCTAAACCAGTTGTAGTTAAAAAACTAATGAAGAAAGAAAAGAGGAGAATGTAATGGCGGATACGATTACGGGAAAAGTTTGGGCTTTGGATACAGTAGCTGGTTTAGTTAGTTCTCTGCCAGTGGGTATCCATGCTATCAGAGTCAGGTTTACTACGGCTGGTGCTGGCTCATGCCAGTTGAGTACACTCAATAGCGCTGATTTAATAGTCAACTGTATTACTACAGCAGCTTCTACGGCCGTAGTATTTGACCCGATAGTGTCTTTTACTATGGGAGACCAGATATATAATGGTCTACAGAAGGTATTGATGGTCAATGTCGGAACAATCGAAGTAGTAACCTGCGTTCCTCACTGATGTTTTACGACAAAAGGAAGTATATTATCCCTATTTACGGTGGGCATGGAAGTATAGTAACAGATGTTCTTAGGGGTAGGGTGGAACATCTTATTATAAGTCCTCAGACAGAAGACACTATATGGGATGTGGCCATAGCAGATGGACAGGGAGACGAATTGTTCAAGGCTAAGAATGTTGAAGGCAGGTTGCAAAGAGAGAATTGCATGGGCATCGGCAGGGATAGTGGGGAGAAATTAACAATTAGTTTCTCAAGATTAACCCGGAATGAACCAATTAAGGTTATATTGAAAATCAGGGAACTTGAATGAGATTCATAAAAGACTGGATAAATAACTGTATTAAGACAGAGATTGATAGGTATGTCAGCGAGGCAAAGGCATGCGTTACGGAGAAGTGCGGCATATTAGATTCCAGGATTAGTTCAGTCAATACCGACCTTTCTCATATCATGGATGCAGTCCATTCTTCTAACCAAGATAAAATTAACAGGATTGATAAAGAACTAGTTTATATAAAAACACAGGTAGATTCTCTAGGAAAGTTGTTAGAAGCGCAAAGGGTTCATTTAGATGGAAAGTTAAGTAACCTGTCTACGGATGTTGACTATAAAATCACCGGACTGAACAAGGTTGTTTCAGATAGGTTAGAGCTGTTAAATTTGGAGCCAAAACACACGGCTGACCTAATGAGACGCTTGGCAGAATTTGAGGGCAAGGATATGTGGAATGGCCGCACGTTTGCGGAGGCCGCCTTTAGAAGAAACGAGTATGCCATTAAACTTTTAAGTGTTTCGGGGGGTATAGCTGAAAGGTATCAGGATGCAGTTAACATTTTGGATTGGGTCATGGGAAAGGAAGAATAGTGTTCGTATCTAATACATCTTTTGTGAATATAGCGGCTTCTCAAACAGATGCTAATATTGTTACTGGAATCTATGGCAAGGTTATAAGGGTAATAGGAGGGTTTGCTGTTGTGGCCGGGACAGCTATGAATATAACTTTTGGGTCTAAGGGTTCTGGGACTGGTACGGCCATAACGTCTATTATACCGTGTGGGGCAAATGGAGGGTTAGCATTAGCTCTGCCCACACAGAATACTACCGGAGAACCGCCATTTGGGTATTTTGAGACAAATAAGAGTGAAGGACTGTCAGTAACAACTGGTGCTGGTGCGACTATTGTAGGTATAACTTTAACGTATGTGACTATAGGATAGGAAAATAAATGATACAAAAGACACTTTGGAGTCCTGACACTTGCGGATGTCAGATTGAATACCAATGGGACGATTCTGTCCCCCAAGACCAGAGAGTCCACTCTGTCGGGACTATCGTTAAAGCTTGTCCTGTACACCAGCACCACACCAACAAAGAAGCGCATTATCAAGACGTGCTAGATGAAAACCAATCCAAGAATAAAGCTATTGGGCTTTTACTTAAAACATTTAAGAAGTTAGATGGTGGTCAGGATGAAATCAAGTGGCGTTTTGAAGCTGACCGTTCGATTGTGCTTTCACATCCATTGTTAACACAGGCGGATAAAGAAACGATGAACACTTTGCCTAAACCAGATATTATTAAAAAGGTGAAGGTGGAATAGATGGCGACGGTGATACATCAAACATCTCAAGGTCCAACTTCTGTTGCGGCATCAACCACATTATATATCAATCTGGCGGCAAATGCCAGGTTAAGCGGAACGGTAACGGCAGAAACAAACTTGCAAACAACTTATCGTTCAGCAGGTACTTTAAGTAATCTTTATATTAATATCCTTACCAATGACCGTGCGGCGTCTACCCTTCGTACTCGAGTGAATGTTGGTAATGGGAATATGAATGTTTCAATCACTGGGTCAACTACCGGTAAATTTGAAGATACAGTCAACACTGATTCTGTTACCGCCGCCGACGAGTGGAATTATAGTTTGGCAACTGGCGCGGGTGGAACAGTATTCACATTTTCCACCGTGATGACTCTTTTTGCCGCCACAACAAACACGGTGTCAAGAATTGGTGCTTCTCTTGAAACTTCATATACCACAGCCAGTACCACTTTTATAGGGCCGCTGGCTGGTGACTTGCAATTAGTCGCAAGTGCCGCAGATAGTCTTAACGGAGTAACCTATAGAACCGCAGGGTCGCTGGCGAATCTTTTTATAAATATTAAAAATAATGCTAGAACAACAACTTCAACTTTACGTTCAAGAGTTAACAGTGCTAATGGAAATTTGGTTATATCCATATTGTCAGGGGTAACTGGGTTTTTAGAAGACACCGTTAACTCAGATACATTATCTTCTGGAAATCTTATCAATTATTCTCTTACCACTGGGACTGGGACTGAATCTATGTCGGTCGCTGGAGTATCAGCAGATTTTACTACTACCAATAATCAGGCAATGTATACAGCGGCTTCAGGGGCTGGACAAGTAGTCAACGCGGGAGTAACAACTTACGCTCATCTTTCCGGTTCGCTCAGATTTAATACAACTGAATCAAATATGATATTAGAAACCAACCTTGCCTTCACCGCTTCCCTACTCCAATGCAACATCTCCGCCAACACAATCGTCCTTGATTCAACGCTGACTTTGAGAAAAAATAGCGGCCCAGGAAATCAAGTTGTTACGATAACTGCACTAACAACGGGGATATTCCAAGATATAGTAAATACGGATTCTATTGTTGCAACAGATACACTTGATTATGAGGTTGTAACTCCATCAACATTGACGTCTATAACGATTAGAAGCATTTCATTGCTTGGGGATTCAACGGTAGCGAGTGCAATAAGCTTAAATCGTATTGAACGTAAAATGCCTAGAGGAGTATTGAGGGGTGTCTCAAGGGGGACTATTTAATGTCATCTTTCCTTAGAAAATATGCTGCCACTTCAACAGTAAATTTTCCTTTAATTGGTTTAGGAACGGTTAATTTCACATCCACAGCAACACTTACTACAGCGGATTTGAAAATATCCGTTGATGGCGGGGCATTTGGAACGGTTGGAACAGCCATTACAAATGTTGGAAGTTTTGGGTATAGTTATTCACTAACGACGGCTAATTTGACTGGCAAACTTTGCACGATGGTTATTATTTCTACCGCAGGTACAAAAGTTTGTGAAGATACTATGATTTTAATAGAAACTTATGGAAATACAGCAGCTCAGCATACATTTGATTTTAGTGTGGCTAATCAGACCGTTGTGGCTTCAGCAGGTACGGTAACTGTATCAGCGGGGACTATTACTTCAGTGACAAATTCAGTTAATATAATCGCAGGACAAGTTGTTTCCATAGGTACAAATAATGACAAAACAGGTTATTCTTTATCGCAGACATTTCCTACTAACTTTGCAGACCTGTCTATCTCAGCAACTACTGGCGGGGTAAAGATAGCTACAGCGGGAATAGGTAGCGGAGCTTGGGCTGCGGGAGCCATAACTGCTGCGGCCATATCAGCAGATGTTGCTTCGGAAATATGGTCAGAAGCGGCTGTAGAACCTACAGGAGTGCCAGCCGTAACAGCTTCTATGCTGTCTTCTGTTTCTTGGTTACTTGCTTTATCAAGGAATAAGATTACTCAAACAGCTACATTACAGACTTTATTAGCTGATAATACGGCAAATACAATAGCCGCCAGTACTATAAGCGACGATGCCGTGACCTTTGTACGTAATGAATTTACTTAAATGCCAGATGCGGATACAAGAGATAAACGTGCTTCATCAATAGGTATAGATTTAGGCTGGATGCGGGTTTACCCTAATCCGGATGGGACAATAGACGCAAATGACAGACAGCAGTCAGGGTATAAATACTACGGCTTTACAGCAGCAACAGCAACTGGTGGAGCAGTTAGTAATTATAGAAATTTAATGGGTGTTGGAGTCTAAGATGGAGGATAAATGAAAAGATACGTCTTGTTTTTAACTACTATTTTATTACTAATTGTCACCCAAGCGTTTGCTCAACCAGTATGTGTATATGAGTGGTGTGATGCTCCTTGGCCTCCTCCTTCTGGGGTAGACAGGACTATTGGAAAAGATAATTGCAAATTAGCTTGTACTAAAATCGCTAAGACTTCCGCAACATCTTATCGGGTATTTCATTCATCTGGAGATACGTTGTACCATACAGACCTTCCAGCGGATGATGTAACGATTTCCGGGGAATATGTGGTGTTAAAGTTTCAAGGAAAAGTGGTAGCGCAATTTTTAAGGTCCAATGTCAGTGGATGGAAGCAATTATAATTCAGCCGGAAGCACCCCAACATGGTGGGTAGCGTCCACAAAGCGCGAAAAACCGGCTATAATATATGCGGAGTCAATAAATGGAATCTGTAGCGGTATGGGTAGGGTTAGTAATCGTTGTGTTAGTCCACATTGTTTCAACGGTTTGGTGGGCAAGCCGGGTATCAGCGTTTCTTGAAATTGTGCAAAGAGATGTGCAGATAGTTATAGATGAGCTAAAGCTTGCCAGAGGGGTTTACACAACGAAAGAAGAAATGGCCGCTGCGATTGCCGTTCAACAAAAAGAAATTTCAGCCGTATGGAAAAAATTAGATAAATTACCTGAAATATGTCCAATGAAATAAAAACAAAGAGGTGTTTATGCCCGTAGCAGGAAGAAAAGATACTAAAATATCAATAAACTGCAAAATTTATTGTGAGCATAAATTCAGCGTCTCGGAGGTGTCAAATGTCACCTATTAGTGGCAGAAAGCCGTATGCGGAACTTTTTGAGTCTTTACAAAATGAACTTGTCAGAGAAAGTGCTTCTGGAGAAGAGTCAAAGTACAAAGGTATAGTCAACCAAGTATATCTTAATGAGCTTCCCGCAATGCTTCCAGAGGCTTATCTTAAGAAAGAAGCCTTTATCCTTACGGCCGCAGATTATACAACTGGGACTGTGACCGTAGGGACAGGAACTACTAATATAATTGGTAGTTCTACATCCTGGACAGCTGCCAATTCCAGTAATTTCCTAATTGACGTTAGCGGATATAACCAGACTTATCGTATGACTTTTTCGGCAGGTACTTCTTTAACTTTCCAGGACTCTCTTGCTTGGACTGAGGCCAGCGGAAGCGGATTAGGGTATACTTTATTTCAAAATAGGTATGCTTTGCCTACAGACTTTAGTTATATGGTCAAGGACAGTCCTGATAGCCCTAATGTAGTTTATCGCTATCTGAATAATGTAAAAATATTCCTTACGCCCTGGACCAATGAAGAATACGACAGACAATTTACTTCAAATATCGGGAGTATCTTCGCATATACGGTCAGATGGGTAGCCGGGTCTGCCTACTTATATGTTGCCAGCAACCCAGACGATGCGGACAATGTAGGTTATGGGTACATACCTGTTTTGACACAACTCAGGGAACTCACTTCAGGTACAGCCACGCTGACTACAGGAACATCTTTGGTGCTCACTTCTGCGGCAGATATGACAGTTTCTTTAGATACAGCCAGGACGCTCTACTTCAGGAACGATGTTGATGGCACGGGAAGTGCTTCTCAATGGTTTAAGATTTCTACAGTGACCAATGCTACGGTAGCTACTTTATCTAGTAGTTTTAGGGGTACAAGTGGTACAGGGATTACATATACTATATCTGAGATAAGCCAATGGCCGGAACGATTTGACAATATAATCCTTTATAAGTCCGCATGGATTGTAGATGTGGATAAGAACCAGGTGGCTAAATGGGGTACTCTTTTAAGTGATTCGATTTCTGCGGGATTAACCACAGAATCCAAACGTAAACGGGGATGGACATTAAAGAACTTCCCTGGAATGAGGAATTAAAAAAGTGAAGGACCGTAGGGATATAAAAGATATTAAGGATTTTTCTGGCGGGCAAATTACGAATATCCCCATAACCAGCATGGAGGGTAAGTATAGTCCAGACTGTATAGACGTCTATGCTGAAGGTACTAAGCTTCGCAGGAGAAAAGGGTATTCTCCATTGAATACATCCACAGTCGGCACTGGACTTGCTGGTAACGGCATATTCAATTGGGTTAAAAGTGCTACCGAGCAGCTCCTAATGTCTGTATTTGGTAATAAATTATACAAAATGGACTTATCTGGTACTGCGTGGGATGGTACATTTGACCTTGTTTCCGCACATGCTACAAGCGGACAGGCGTTTGCGGATACTATTATTCATTTTAACACGTATGCAGGAACATTACTATGGACTACTGAGAATAGAGACCATCCACAGAAAATGCTGGTTACTGATGCCAGCCATTTTGATATTGAGTCTGGGGGAGCAGGAGTGGCTCCTAATGGTAAGTATAATCAGATATGGAAAGAACATGTTTGGATACTAAATATTGGTGCAGGTGGGGCGCTTGAAGAAGATTGCGCAAGTATAGCTGATTGGACAGATAGTGACACAGGTGCAGGAGCTTCCACACAATCAACTTTCCAAAGTTTATCTACTTTCAGATTTTTAACCGCAGGTTCAGCCAGCCATGCTCAACGTGTCAGGGATATAGGGACTTTGCAGCCAGATTATGTTGTCGAAATGAAGACATATTTTGATGAAGTCGGGACAATAGCTTCGACAGCATATGCTGATGCACATTTTGACAATGCTGTAATTAGATTCCAGCCAAGATTCTCTGAGGACGGGTTAGAGGTTTATGATGGTGATGCCTATAAAGAAGTCGGAGTAAATCTTGTCTCTGAGAACTCTTGGAATGTTTGGAAGTTTGTGGTTACCGGAGGTACTGCGGCCACAGCAAAACTAGACGTTCTGAAGGATGGTGTTTATGTTGGGTTAGGGATAGATATTAGCAGTGCTTCTGCGAGTACTGCAAGCGGTGGAGAAGTAATGTTAAGAGCTTTTGCGGGAGCTACTACTAATACAGACTGGTATTTAGACTATATAAATATTAACAATACTGTTCCAAGGGTAGAGTATTTTACGGATTCTCAATTCAGTGCTTGGAATAGTGCCACAGTTCCAACGTCTCCCAATCTTGTTGCTGAACCTGTACAGCCATTAACTCATATAAAATGTAACGATAATGCGGCAAGTACCGTAGCTACTAATGTCGGTTCTGAAGGCGCAGATGGCGTTGCATCAGTAAATACAACCGCATTATCGTCAGCAGGTAAAATAAGCAACAGTTTTTCTTTTACTTCTGCTAGTTCACACAACATTGCTCTGGCTGCGGCTACGGTAACTTCTATGAGTGATGATTCTGTTGGGTCACTATCTTTTTGGTTTAATGCAGATGTTCTTGATGATGATGATTATATGTTTTCCATTTCTAATCCAACGACTAGCACAAACAATTATTTCAAAATAGGATTTACAGGAGCGGGAAGCGCATTGCCTATTACTATCGATTTTCGCGCTAATGGAAGCCAAGCCTGGATTGCTAAAACTTTGGGAACGGTAAGTACAAATTCCTGGCATCATTTAGCAGTAGTCCAAAATGGTGTTTCTCCAATACTTTATTTGGATGGTTCAAGTTCAACCAATTTAACTGACAGTACAAATATTACTAAATGGTTTGCAGAAATGACGAGTGTGGATAATGGTTACTTGGCAGCTACTAAAATTAACAGTACTGTTGCTCAGTTTTTTGATGGTAGATTGGATGATTTTAGATATTATTCTTCCGCTTTGAACTCTTTTCAAATAGCAACGATTTACGCAGATGGGAGTGGAACAGAAGCTCAAGCAACTACAGCCAGAGAAGGCACTACTTTTTATGTTGGAACATATGCTTACCAATTTACCAATGACAGTATTTGGGCTTCAGGAATAAATCAGACTTTGACCAATGGTTCTGCCCTTGCTGGCGTAGAGTCGGTTATCGGTGGATTCTTTGCCGGGACTAATACCGCCACTTGGAAATTAAGGATAAATGACGGTACTACGAATACGGATAGTTCAGTATTCACTACGACCGGAACGGCTACATGGCAGTACCAGACACTCCAGTTTACTCCGACAAGTGGAGCAGGGACTGTAAGATTCCAAGTTATCTCTACTACAGCCGGAACAATAAATATAGATTATGTTTCCGTAAGGCCTACGGCCATAGGAGCGCTGTCTGACAATGCTGACAGGATTCAAAGAAGTGCTGTGGGACTTTTAGACAATTGGAGCGGTACTGATAGTGGTACAAATGATATTACAACTCCGGGAGATATAGGGCTTACAGGCTCATTTATTCTTAATGACCGTATGTATGTTACCAAGAAGTATAGTATTAGCAGGTTTACCTATACCGGAAGTACCCCTTTGGTCGATATAAAAACAATAAGAACCGGAGTTGGCACGCAATCTCCTCGCTCTATAAAAAATGTTGTAATCCCCGGAGAAGGAGAAGTTGTTCTGTTCCTTGGTACAGACCGTAGATTATATAAGTTTGATGGATTTGATAGTCAACACATCAGTTCCAATATAGACCTAGACAATGAAATCACATTGGCATATTTCCAAAATATAAATACTCAGGCCCTTAATAAAGTATTCGCAGTTATACATAACGATAATCCTTGGTATGAGTTATTTGTATGTATAGGCAGTTCCGTTGTCCCTAATTACTCTATTGTTTATGACTATGCCGCAAAGTCTTTTTGGCCATTTGCTAATAGAAATTTTAAATCTGGGAATAGTTCAGATAACGGAACAGGGCAATCTGTTGTTTATGTTCAGGGCAATACTACGGGCATTGCGTATTTAACTAATAGTACCAATACGGATGGTGGCTCTGCTATTGATGCCCGCTGGGTATCTCCTAAGCTTGGAGATTCAACCATATTAAGTAAAATGGACGAGATAAACGTAGAATCAGAAGTCAGTAGCTCTTCTCCAACATTTTCATGGAGAGAGGATTTTAACAGTACATATACTTCGGTTACTATGGCTACAGGGACAAATAAGCATAACTATAATCCTAAGCTAAACAATAACTATATCCAATATAGGATAGTTGACGCTACTACCGCTGACCAGTTTTCTATCTGGTCTTTAAGAACATTGAGTAAAGCACACGGACACGCAGACTAGGAGCCTAAAATTATGCCTAGAGGTATTTATATTCATAAGAAAGGCTATAAAAGGAATCCTTTTTCTGAAGAGTGGAAACAAAGAATTGGTGCTGGCCACAAAGGACTAAAGGCTTGGAATAAAGGGAAATCTCATAGTAAAGAATGGTGTGAGAAGTTAAGCAAAGCACACTTGGGGAAAAAACGTAGCAAGGAACATTGCGAAAGTATTCGAAAAAGTTTGATTGGTCACAGAAGATATGCTCCACAAAATAGGCTTTCAATTACAGACCCAAAGGCTTACGCAAAAATGATTTACAAAACTAATCCTCAGAGAAGACTTATGGTAAAGACATGTAATCATAGACGTAGGATTGCTGGTTGCAAATTAGAAAAAGAAACTATCCAAATGGTTTATGAGGACAATATCAAGAAGTGGGGAACCCTTACTTGTTATCTCTGTTTTAACCCCATTCTATTTGGTGAAGACCATTTAGAGCATAAAATACCGATATCAAGAGGCGGAACTAACGAATATAATAATTTAGCTATTTCCTGTAAGAAGTGTAATCGGAAAAAGTATACTAAAACCGAAGAAGAATTTAGAAAGGTAGGAGTGAAACCTGACTAAACTTGAGGACACACAGATAAAAACAAAGGATAGAAACCTCCAGGAGCATGTTTCTGAGATAGTAACTCTTTGGAATGGCGGTAAATTCGGGTTTAAGGAAATAGCAGCAGCTCCTACGGATACTCCTGTTGATGTTGAACTGAGGGTATTTAACAGTGGAGCTGGAGCCGTGAGGTTATATGTCTTTGTCCCTGGGTCTGGACAGTCTGGTGCTGGTTGGTGGACTTCAGCCAACTTTACCGAAGTTGTGTGATGAAGTATGTGAATACATACTGAATCACAATGTGGAGGGCAGGTTTAATTCAGCTATCAGATTTCCTGATAATTTCAGGTTGACCATAATAAGGCTTATCCAGGAAAATCAAATGATGGTGTTCCGGAATAAGCAAGGTATTGCAGGAGTTTGCGGATGGGTATTAGTAGACAAAATAGAAGATGTGCAGAAATTACGATGGATTATTCCCAAAGATATAACCTCTGGAGAGATATTGTATATACTCATAGGAGTACTTAGCAAAGGGACTAAGATTTTCGATATTAAGAAGCGGTTTGAAGAACTGGGTTACAGAAAGAAAGTTGATAGGGTGTTCTGGTATAACTCAGTAAAAACAAGAAGGTTTGACAAAGGAGCTTTTCATGGTTGAGAACTGTGGAATTTCAGCACTTGGTAAAATGCGTGGATTGAAAGGAGTGTCGGCTTTTTCGCTGGTTCATTTAGCTAGGGATAATGGACTAGACCTTAGAATATTCAAAGTGGCGGTAAAAGACCTTCCATTGGTTCATAGACCTGCTATTTTTCATGCTACTAACCATTTTGAGTACATTGAAAATGGCCATGCTTTGCCTGATTTGAAATGGTCTGGATATGTCCTCACTGAAAAGTCTATGGGCGTACCTGTCTCTCTCAAAGAAGCTAAAGTTATAAAAGGTGAGGGACCTGCTATAGCCGTAGTTGCTGTTATTGCTAAAGCCGCTTTTATAGGAGCTACTGTTACTGCCGCAGTAAACGCTGGTACAACAGCTATTATGGGCGGTAACAGCAAAGAAATAGGCAAATCTGCTCTTTTTGGGGCTAAGGTAGGAGCTGCTACTTTTGGTCTTGGAAAAGGATTATCAATAGCCGCTGCTGCTCCCGCCGCTACTGGGACAAGTTTGGCAGCTAGAACGGCAGGGGCTTTTCAAAACGTTGCTACAGCAGCAACAGCCCATCCTCTTATCACTGCGGGAGTTATTGGCGCTGGCACTGGAGCGGCAATAAGCCCTGAAAATAGGCTGGCTGGTTCTTTAGCTGGAGCTACTTCAGCGGTTAGTGGCAAGGCAGCTGGTCTAGGAATAGATAAGTTTGCTGCTGGTGCGTCTAATGCTGTGAATCCAGCGGGAGGAGCTGCTACACTGGGACAAAAATCAAGTGCTGGGTTTAAAGCGTTATTTGATATTCCCGCTGCTCCTGCTTCAGCAGGTGTTGTTAATACAGCTTCTGGTCAAAGGGTTTCAGGGATACCTTTTGGTGGGCCTGGGACTACACCTACGGCCATTCCAACCCCTGCCGGACTAGCTAGCGGAGCACGATTTACTGCATTGGCTGGTGGGTCTTCTGCGACTTCGGATGCTTTAAATAATACAGTAGCTGCATCAAAAACAAGTCCTACATTTACAACTCCTGGCGTGAATCCTGATTCTCAATTTACTTCAGGATTACTCCCTGGTTCTGCTCGTAATCTGGCAACTGGACAAGGTATTATCGGACCTGAGGTCGGCGGCGCTGGCGGCTCTAATTTCAGTGGTTTCTTGAATTCTGAGGTAGGAAAGAACTTAACCAAGATGGGTACGGCTGGTGCTATATCTTCAGTAGCTTCCGGGTTCGGTCCTAAGCAACCTACAACAGCGGCCATAGACCCTGTTTCTGATTTCACAACACTCAGAAGCTTTTTGGGCGATACTAAGCTTCCTGCGGCCACAGAACAGGAACTAGTCAAGTATGTCAATACACCGTTGGCAGACATTGTTAAAGAACAGTCTTTTCAAAGCGATAAGACGTTCAGGAAGATAAATGATTCCTATGACCGCCAAGCTGCTAATCTTAACAGGCAATTCGCTCAAGCCGGACAGAATGTTCGTAATTCCAGCGACTTAAGAGATGAATTGGGCAGATTGGAAAAAGACAGAGCTACTTCTTTGGCTGAAGCAGAGCAAGAGATTAGCAACCAGAATCTTGTTAATGCTATCCAAGCCAAGCAGTTTGCTTTGTCTGCCAGTTTGGAAAAGAATCAATGGGATAATACCAGAGCTTTTGAGTTAGCTGATTTAATTGGGAAGAGAGAAGCTCTCGATATAGCCATTCAGCAAGATAATTATGACGACTTCCAGGATATTGTCAGCCAATTACTTCAGATAGGATTTCCTAACGAACAAACAAAGAAAGTGTAGGAGGTAATTATGCCGATGCACGCAGGACAAATGGCTTCAGGTGGTGGACAACCGCAAGGTAATGTAGCTCAGAACACTCAAGTATCTCCCGGACAGGAGAGTATTGGTAATATAGACCAGGTACTTGAGGCATTGAAAGCAGGGATACAACAGGCCGTAGACCAAAACGGGTTTGTAGATATAAACAAATTGGTTCAAGTATGGCCGCAAATAGCTCAGCAAATGGGTATAGATATACCATTACAGACTATATTGCAGTATATCCAGTCTCATCCAGATATACTTGTAGGCATGGTTCAAGAACTTGGTCTTTCTGGGATTATAGTAGATGGTGAACAAATAGGAGCAGACCAACTTGGCGGGGGCGGTGGTGAGAACGCTGAGCCAATGCAGACAGGCGGAGCGCCGATGGCGTCCGCAGGAGGAGCTTAAATGGCCGGGGAAGGGATGACAGCACTAACTCAAATGTATGGCAATAGGAAGGCTCAGGGACAGGGTTCTGGTTTCAGCAAGTTCCTGAATGTCAAAAGAGCCTTTGAAGATGCAAAGAGGATACAGGAGTATAAGCTCCAGGAGCAGGAAGCAGGAGCGTATAATGACCGATTGAGGCAGACACAGGCTGATACAGCCGCAGGGGAAAGAAATGCTGCTTCTCTGGCTTCTGCTGAAAGAATAGCCAGTGTGAAGCAAGGAATAACTCCTCAAGAGATAATAGACAATGCCACAAAGCAAGTTACCATGCAATACGGTGGAGAAGCTGGAATTCGGTCAAGGCTAGAAGGGGGATTGGATGGGTACTCTGCTTCTACTTTTCCACAGGAGTTTAATGCTAAGGTGCTTGAAAGAGCTATCCAGTTAGGATTGCCGAGTGAGTATGCTCAGGGGATGCAACCTGGTCCTGCGGCTCCGGCCCCAGTCCAAGAGGAACCTACTCCCGTAGGCGCTTTAAATCCATTGAGAGTTTTGCCTGGATATGCGGATTATGGTATGGATAAACGAAGGGCTTATAATGTTCTCCGCTCTAAGGGAATGTCTCCAGAAGAAGCCAAACGAAGACTTAGAATAAAATGAAAGATTACTTTTTAGAAGAGGTTGAAGGCAGTTCTTCTGGTGGGACTACCGTAGCGCCTTCCGTTGGTAAGGATTTTTTTTCTGAAGAAGTGGAAAAAGATTTTTTCTCAAAAGAAATTCAAAGAGACACTCTATCTGTACCGCAACCTAAAAACTGGGTTGTTGAAGGACTTAAAACTACCGGACAGCAAATAGGCCAGCAATTTACCCAGTTTGGACAAGATATTCATTCTGGAGTAATGTCTCAGGCCGCTTCTGCAACACGTCCATTCAGCCCTGAAATCTCTTCTGAGTACAATCGTTTAGCCACTGAAGCTTCTCAAAAGGGATTTCCTTCAAAAACATCCGCAGAAAAAATAAATAAAGCAATCCTCCAGGGACTTGGTGGGGCTATTGGTTTTATACCAAAAGTAATGGTTGCTTCTAAAGTCCCTGTTATTGGCCGTGTGGCAGGAATGGGTATTGTCTCAGGCGCAGAAGCTATCCCTGAAGGTCCCAAAAAGGCTTTATCTGCTTTTGTTGAGGGAACATTCCTTCATCAATATCTTAAAATGTCTTCTGCATTACCAAAGTCATTACAGGTTCCTACCGTTTCAACCATTTTTATGGGAATTTCAGCTTCTAAAAATGAATCTCCTGAGAATATTATATCAAGCGGTATTTTAGGCGCAGGATTATCTCTTGTTGGCCGTGCTCCTTCTATGGAAGAGTTTCGGTCAAGATATGCTCAGAAAAGTCCATTAGAAACATATTCACAGCAAATAAATGAGATTTTGGCAACAAAAAAAGAAGGTAACTTTGCTAAATGGAAAACAGACGGCGAAGCTGTTCTTAAAAAATACAGCAATAGAAAAGTTTTAAGAAACGAAATAAAAAACATAATTCTCACTAACCAGGGTAGAAAAGCTACAAATAGTGAAGTTTTTAAGATAGAAAATGAAATAAAAGGGTTATGGGCTAAACAAGTTTATACTGCCAATAGAAGAGGCATTCCCGGATTAAAGATAATGTCTCCTTCTGAATTGATGGGTACAGCATCCAATGTTCCACAAGAGCCTAAATTTGTTTCTGTACGGGCTGGAGAAATAAGCGAATCACTACCAAAACCAGAGATTAGACAACAATTTAGTGACCCTAATAGTCCTGACTTGCTGTTCTATTTAGCAAAATACATGTCTCCCAAAAGAGCAGCTTCTTTAACTGGAAAACAGCGTTTGGCTTTAGCCAATGGTCCTTCTTCTGCTCTAAGAGATTTCGTTATTGGGATACCAACCAATGCTCCACCTCCAACCAAAGAAGTTATCCCAGAACCGAACGGAGAAATCGTTAAAACTGGCCTAGAACAGCCATTGCAGCAACCTACGGCTACAGAGTCTGTTGCCCCGGTTATAGCTGTACCAACACCACAACCTACGGCCACAACAACAGCGCCCTCTGTACAGTTTAAGGTGAAAGTAGGCACAGAATGGAAAATGCCAACTACGAAAGAAGGTAAGGTACGGCTTAAGAAAGTTACTTCTGAAATGGTTCAGGAGTCGTTACAAGGTTCCTTAGAGAATATTGTAATAACAGAGGAGAAGATTGGGGAGGATTATTACTTTGTGGTGCGTGGTACTCCCAAGACTGGAGCTAAAGTCAAGTATTCTCCTGAAATCATGCAGGATTCCTCAGAAACAGACTACGCCTCAGCGGAACTTCCTGATGTAACTGCTCCTAAAATGGGTGGAGAAGGACAGCATCGAATAGAATTACCTGAAGTGGTTAAGCTGGCAAAGGAACTTACTGGAAATGTTCCTATTGTAAAGAAATTAGCCAAGAGTTATGGATTATTTAAGGGCAAGAATAATGGAGAAATAGTCCTCAGTTATGACATTTTTAAGAATCCTGATTTCGCAAGTGCTGTTTTAGCGCATGAGATAGGCCATTTGGCTGATTGGTTGCCTGACAGAACAATGAAACGTGGTAATGTACTTGGGAGATTATTCACCTTGCGTTCTTTTCTCAAGGAAACCCTTGAAACGGGTACTGAGACCATATCTGCCGATGCCATTAAAACAGAACTAAAGGTACTCACTCAATGGTGGAACCCGTTTGATGAAAAGAAGAATAAAAAATATACAGGTTATAGATATTCTTCTCCAGAGTTGTACGCTGAATTCATAAGTGTATTACTTAACCAGCCAGAGAAGGCAAAAGAACTGGCTCCTGAATCGTATCGTCTATTTTGGGACAATGTTTCCAAGAAGCCGCAAATACAAGAAGCCCTTGTTGAGCTTAATAACTTTATCGGGTTGTCCGAAATGGACAGAGCCAGAGTACGGGATTTAGATATACGACAAATGGCTATTGATTCAGAAAAGACCTTCTATATATCAAGGCTTCGCAATCGGAAATGGGATAGAAGTGCGTTGTTTAACCTTAGAATGGAGTACATTACAAAAAATACTGCGGTTATAGAGAAAATGCGAGAAACGGAAAAATCGGGTAAGTTTATAAATCCTGAAGACAATCCGTTATACTTTCTTAATGACTACAATTATCTAGGGGGCAAAATAACAAATCTGTTGGAAAAAATAGACAAGGATGTTGTTTCTATTTTAACAGAAAAAGAACTTACTCTTCTAGACATGCATGCTTATATGTTTTCCAAGAGGATTATCCAAGAGCGGTCAGATTTGCCAAATCCACGTGGGCACACTCCCAGAACAGCTACAGCCGAATTACTTTATTTGGAATCTTCGCTTGGGACGGAAAAGTTTAATGCTCTTGAAACGGCAACACAAGCATTACAGGGCATTTTGAAGCCATTGATAATTGAAGCAGAAGCTGTCGGTTTATACAAGCCGGAAACAGTAAAAATGATGATTGAGAATCCTGCTTATGCGACATTTCAGGTTAATGAATATATTACACAATATATTACTTCAGCCATTATAGAACAAAAAGGTACTTTAAAAGATGTGGCTAATGTCTTTACGGCCACAGTGATGAAAATGGTATCTACTATAAGAGCTATTGAGCGTATTAAAGCTAGGAATGGTTTAATTTCTTTTCTTCAAAAAGAGCATCCTGAAGATATTGAACTTGCTAAAACAAGGCGGCTTGGTGAATATAAGACAGAAGTAATCCAGCCCGATGATGGTCGTGGAGTAATCGAAACAAGAATGAATGGAGAGTTCATAGCTTTTTATGTAGACCCGTATATTGCACAAGCGGTTAATTATGCTCCGTCTTCGACGACTAATGCCGTTATAGGCTGGGTACGCTTTGCGAATAGGATAGCTTTTCGTCCACTTTTTGTTACTCTCAACATTCCATTCCAGACATTTAACTTCATCAGGGACTTTTGGCGTAATTGGCTGTACAACCCGTATACGTCCCTTATCGGGAATATGGCAAATACATTAAAAGCTATCCCAAAAGCACAACAATCGGTATGGGGAAAATATGCTGATGATATTGTTGTAGAAATGAGAAAGAATGGGATGCTTAGTATAACATTTAACGAGTTGACCAGAGCTAAAACTGCTGATGTTATTGAAGACGAGTCCCAGTACCAATCCATGATGCAACATTATAATATTTTAGAAAAAAGGAAAATAAAAGGCCCTATTGGTTTATTGCTGGATTCTATTGTTTGGCTTGAAAATATTGGCAATGTCATAGAGCGTATACCTAAAATAGCCCGTTATATCAGCATGAAGGAACATCCGGGCTTAAATATCAAAGAAATAGCCCAAGAGGTCAGGACGATGGGTGGAAGCCCCGATTTTCTGGATAGAGGGCTGCGGACGCACGTTTCCAATGAGTTGTTCCTTTTTTCCAATGCCATGATTCAAGCGACAAGGGCAGATATAAACGGCGCATTTAAGAATCCTCGAACTCGGTCTGGGTTTTGGTGGAAGTCTGCTTTGGTTACAGGGTTGCCGAGAGTCTTGATGTTTTTGGCAATATTGGGATTCTTTGGTAAAGAAACTCAAAAGAACTATAAAAAGCAATCCCCATTTGATAGAAGAAATTATATAACTTTCCCAATATGGAATACGCCTGACGGGAAGGCGATTTATCTCCGATTACCTCAACCTGAATTTAACAGGTTGATTGGAGCTATTTCCCAAAGGATTATGGATTTGTTCATTGACGAACACGGGGATGATTCTGTTGTCCAGGATATCTTGAATACTTTTGCGGGACAGCTGCCAAGCCCTGCGCCTGTTGTTGAACTTGGAGCAAACACAATAGAGTTTTTAGTAGGAAGGAACCCAACTGATTTTTCTTTCGGTGGTAATCTTCTTTCCAGGGATGAACAATCCGCTGGCGGTTTGTATAGAACTATGGCTTTTTTGACAGCATCCAGCGAAAGGATTGGCTTGCTTGGTAAAAAAGTTAAAGCAGACGATAGTGATTTAGCCATCTTCCTAAAAATTACACCACTTGTTTCAAGGTATATCCGTATTTCAGATGTTGGAGAAAAATCTTCTAAATACAACAAGGAAAAAGAAATTACTCAAAAACAAGCCCAAAGAAGATTAAGGATTAAACAGATACGAGAGCGTAACCAGGTTGCGAACAGGGGTAAATGATGCTGCGGTTTATTAAATTTATAATTGACCTCATAGGGAGTTCAATTTCACTGGAAGAAGTAATTGGTTCAGAAGGAGGATAGTATGAACAGGAACGTCGGGATTTTGGTTTTTTCGCTGGTTTTTTTGGTGGGGTGCGCTTCTATAAAGGAAGCGATTTCGGATTTCCGGTTGGGGAAAGAAACGCCGCTGGCCGCCGATGAATCTTCGCCCGCAGATGAAGCGCAGAGCATAGCTGATATTGCTGGTGCTCTGCCTGTAGTCGGTCCGTTTGCAGGGACAATAGCTACAGTGTTAACAGGAATGTTCACTTGGCGCAGAGGACGTAGGCTCAGGAAAGGCATGCCTACCAACAGCAAGCCTATCACTGGAGCGTTTGGTGGTAAGATAGGACTAGAGGGTTTAGTACAAACATTATCGGACTTATCTAAAGGCGTGTTTGAAGTAGGGGGGGATAATTCTTCTCTAAAACGTGGTTGGAAGGTATTTCTGGCCGCTGCTCTTGGATTAGGTGCTACTGCCGCCGCTGTTCCTTCAGTGGGGACGTTATTGGCCGCACATCCCGAAGCTGCTGTGGCCGTGACAGGCCTTGCAGGGTTATTCGGCGGGTTGGAAAAGGCGCTTTCAAAAGTAGAACCTGTTGTTACGCCAAAATAAAAGTTCTTGACAAAAAGTAGAATTGTGGTAAAGTGTACACGATGAGAAAAAGAAATAAGGTTCTTAATTCAGGTTCTCCCGTCGTCAACATAGAACCGCTATCTGTTTTTAAGAGGGGACGCATGGACGAGATAAATGCCAGCTATAACCTGTCCACCCCGACTGTCAGAAACAGTATTGCTGAGGCTTCCAGTTCCCCGAGACTTTAAATAGTCAAAGAGCTGCCCGGTTGTGTTTAGACCTACTTTCCACTGACAGGAAAGAGAGTTTAAGCTGGCGCACGGAAAAAATCAATTTTTGTGAGCACAACAGGCAGCTCCGAGGCTACCCACCAAATGACTACCCTATCAACTTGTGAAGTCCACTACAGCACCAATCCACAAGAACCCAACCTAACTCTTGTCGTTTCTGATTCTTTAGGGAAAAAGCTGATTTTTACTATTCTAAAGGTACAATTTAGTAAGATTAGGTCTTTTTTGGAGAAATTAGACACAGATGACCCCCTGGTGGCCGTAGAGTTATATCTTATTAAAAATGGCTTTATGAAGTCAGACGGCGACCCTGAAAAACTTAGACAACTTTTACGTCTCTAAACTATTTTGAAAAACTTCTTGATTTGTGTACACCGTTGTGGTAGAATCGTTTTATGAAAATGAAAGAAAAAAAGAATTATCCGACGAGTGAAGCGCACCATAGGTGGGTTGGTGAAAAAATCAGTTATAGTGGTATTCATGTTTGGATTTTTAGAAATTTTCCAAAACCAAAGATTTGTTCAAAATGCGGTACAGTCAAAGCTAAAAGGTATGAGTGGGCGAACATAAGCGGAGAGTATTTTAGGGATAAAAAAGATTGGATTCGTTTGTGCTATCCGTGTCATCGAGCTTTTGATGGACAGTATGGAGAGGGGAATGGCAGAGCGAAGCTTAAGGAAGAGGATGTTTCTGAAATTAGAAGTCTTTATAAAGACAATTCATATTCAAGATATCAACTTGGGGCAATATTTGGAGTCTGTCATGGGACAATATGTGATATTTTAAAACGGAAAATATGGAGGCACATTTAAGCATGAAATATACCAACACTAACAACATCTGTTCACAGATTGTTGACGCAATACAAAATGATGATTACGACGTACCCCGCAACGAAAATGTTCTTCCCGCCCATGCACTTTTTACTCCCGTAAAACAAACCGTTTTAAAACAACGCCACGATGATGAAATTGTTACGGACGTAGCGGATGAAGTCTGGTCGTTGTTAGGACGTGCGGTACATTACATACTTTCTAAGAACAAGAGCGAGGATGTTGTAATTGAAACTCGTGTAGAAGCTCCTTTGATTATCGGAGAGAAGGAATATGCCATAACTGGTAAGCCGGACTACTTTGATACTAAGACAGGGGTACTTCACGATTTCAAAATCACAAGCACTTGGAGTTACATCTTCGGTATTAAAGAAGGAAAGATAGAGTGGGAGCAACAGCTCAATATCTATGCCTGGATACTTAGACAAAACGGGCATACGGTAAATAAATTGGTTATTACGGCTATTCTTAGAGATTGGCAACAAAGAGAAGCTCAGAACAATGCTGATTATCCGCCTGTGCAGGTTGTGGATATAGACATACCATTGTGGTCTGAGACTGAACAGCATTTGTATATTATGAACAGAGTGACCCAATTAAGCATGGCTCGTAGTCAGCCTGATAACGATATTACTGTTTGCTCTGAGCGGGAAAGGTGGAGAAAGCCAGATTCCTGGGCAATATTTAAAAATAGTAATGTAAAAGCTACCAAGGTATTCCATAACCAAGAAGACCTAGCTTATTACTTAAAAGACAATAAGCAAGAGTTCAGGGTAGAAGAGCGTAAGGGAGAAGACCGCAGGTGTACGGGCTATTGCTCCTGTAATTTGTGGTGTAACTACTTTAAGGACAACTACTTACGAAAGGAAGAGGCATGTCAGTAAGAATAGAATCATCCGTAGACAGTCGTACGGGGGAGACGATAAAGCGCTGTCCTATACCTGTAGAGCTTCAGAAGGAGATAGATGGGCTTCTTGGAGGTCATCAGGGACACCTAAACAACTTTATGGGTATGTCACAGCAGTTATGTGAGTTACAACACCGTTGGGGTGAAATGAGGGGAGTTATTAAGAAGTCTGATGAAGACATACGCAAAAAGATGCAGTTTATATGTAAGGCTATGGGGTTGGAGGAGCAAGACCCCTGGACATATCATTTACAGGACAAGTGCTTTGAACTTAGGGAACCTCCAGAAGTTCAGCCCTTAACCGCTTCTCAGTTAGAAGGAAGAGTATAAGAATGGACAAGAACTCATGGGGAATTAGACGAGTAGACCAAATGCCACAGAAGGGCAGGACTATTCTTATCTACGGTCAAGCAGGGAGAGGTAAGACCAGTCTTATAAATACTCTTAAGGGCAATATACTTCTTATAAACATAGATTGTGGGGAGCAGGTACTTAACCCAAACAACCCAAATAATAGCATAGATGTATGTTCTTTGGTTAGTAAAAACCTAAAAGACCCTAGTAAATCAATACAGAAAATGGATGAATTTGTAGATTGGTTAATAGCTCAAGAGACATTGGAATGGGATTATATCATTGTAGATAACATATCTGAAGTCCAAGATACTAAACTAGCTTCTTTGGTAGAAATGAGGAAAGCTATAGTATCTCCGGATAAACTTGCTTATGGTCAGGCAGGGTTCTTTATGCTCAATATCCTCAAAAAGATGAGGAATCTTACTTATGCAGGGGTTAATGTTATTTATATAGCTTGGGAGAAGACAGATAAGGTAGAGGACTTTGGAGGTGAAGTGCATAGCGAGAAGTCCACAATGCTGTTTGGACAGAATCAGGCTAAAATAGAAGGGCTTGTAGATTTTGTTATGGCTATGCGTGTCGATAAAAAAGGGAATAGGTTTCTCCAGCTTGACGCAGACAACAAGTACAGTGCTAAGAAACGTTCGGAGCCTGGGGTTGAATACCCAAGCATAATCGAGTGTCCGAAAGATTCGGATAGTACTCTTCAGGACTTCTTTGATTTAATAAAGCCAAAGGAGAAAGTCAGTGTCTGATACTCCGTTCGTTTTACATGGCGGTGGTACTGAACAAGCAGCTATTCTGAACCGTATCAATGCCATAAGCCGCATACAGCACCTGTCTGGTGTAGATTTACGTACTAAGTCCAAGTACTTTTTATTCGCTCTTGATATGGAGATGTATCAAAGATGGTATAAAGACTATCCTAAAAACCATGTGATAGACGAAGAGTGGATTCAGAGGGCCGCAGAGGTTGTTAAGTCAATGGATAAGGATACTGTTAATTATGATAAGGCTACGGAATTAGCAGGAGTTGTCAGACAAGCATATACGGAGCATGAGGCTTTATCATTGAATGAAGCAATAGACAATATTGTACGCAGTAATAACCCAATTTATATACACCAAACAAAGAAACCTAAATCATTTTGGCAGAAAATCAAGGAAAGAATAGAATCTTAAAACACGGAGGTGACAATTGAAAGCTTCAGAAATCGTAGAACAGGCTCAGACAATACCAGCAGATACGTATAAACTAGGAGTTAAGGGGTGTGAACCAGCGTATTCCAAAGAAAAAGCTTTACCGATGTTGAAGATGGATTATGTAGTTACAGAGGGAGAATACAAGGGACGGCATGTTTTTGAGAACATAATGCTTATACCAGCCTCTTTATGGGTATTAAAGAAATTCCTAATTGCTATAGGAGAAGGAGAGTTAGAATTACCTATTACTACCGGAGCGGACGGAGCTTACGTAATAGACGAAAAAGGCTGTTTCGAGGTAATCTGTTCTACGGTCATTGGGCAAGAAGTCCTTGTGGACGTAAGCGTAGAGCCAGAGAACAAAGAAAAGGGCTGGAAAGCCAAGAATAGAGTTATAGAATACTATCCAGGAACATCAAGAACAGCGTTTACGACAAAAGGAGCAGGAGTTGGTGAAGCGCACTGGGCAGATTAAGAAGATTGGATTATTTGATTGGGGTAAAGTGTGTGGCTGGTATGATTGCAACGCTTGGTATCTTAAAGAATCTCCAAAGGAAAAGATTGTTTGGAAAGAGCGCAAAAAAGTCCCTCAGCGATATATTGATTTTATGAATGGTAAGCCATTGAAGGTTAAGATAAATATAAAAGATTGGAAATTTACTTATGGGAGCTGTGGATGAGTTCTATATACGTGACTATGCTATCTGCGGTCAGCAAAATGCTTGGGGAGAACAAAGACCCTAAGGTACAATGCGCTAAGGACATAGTGGATAAATTGGTAGAGCACCTTGAAAAGAAGCCAGTTAGCGCAAGTCTTATGGAAGACGTAGGTTTAGACCCAGAAGCGGCTAATGCCAGGAAGGAACTTCTAAGTGGCTGAGCATACCGTAAGAGACATAGTAGAATATTACAAGAAGAAGAAGGGATATAATGAACAGCCAAATTGGGATACTTTCCATTTCAAAAGGCACGTCAGGATAGCTCTAGATTTATGGAATATGGCTAATATAGATTGGAAAGATGCCATAAACTATACGGCTGATAAACTAGACCCAGTTAAGATGCCTTGGACATTGGAAACAGTCTTTAAGCAGTACCCTGATTACTTGAAGATTAAGAAGAGTGATAAGGTAAAGAAGTTGGAGGAATTGATAGCTAATGAAAAAGCTTGACTTAGTAAGAGAGGCTAAGAAAGGATGGCCAAGTACAGAAGGTATCATAAACAATCTATTCAAAGCTATAAACGCAGCTTTGGTTCGTGGTGAGGTCGTAACTATCTACAATTTTGGTGAGTTCCGTGTAGTTAAAGATATCAGAAAGGAAGTATATGATTTCAAAAACAAACGAAGAGTCCCATTCCCCGGAAAGTTTAAAATTTGCTTTAAAGCGTCTCCCAACGTATCCAAAATTCTTAACAGGGACAAAGGCAAAGATGCTTCCGGAACAGGACTTGTTACAGGAACGGAGACACCTAGCAGCGTTGTTGTCTGATTTTACAGAAGGAAGAATCAATAAACAGTCCTTTATGGCTTCAGTGATTAGCTGGTCGTATGAGTTTATACTGGCTAGGGGTGGGTATCTTCCTCAGTTGATTACAATGAAGCCAATGGCCGTAGTAGAATTTGATAAGCTGACTCAAGATGAAGCGAAAGAGCTATCTTCGGCGAGCCTTCAAAAAGTAAGAGAGATTAAGGCCAAGTGGCTTGACGATTGCAGAAAGTCAAGAGTATACAACAATTCAGACAGGCTTTGGCTTATTAAGATGTTATCTTATTATACCTACAAAGAAGACGTAACTAAAATGGAAGAAATCAAAAAACGCTTAAAACTATACGAAGGGACTGTTTAATGTCTAAAGAAGTATTTTTCCAGGATAAAGCCAGGGAAGGCCTATTAAGGGGAATAAATTTAATTTCAAACGCAGTTAAAGCTACTTTGGGTCCTCGTGGCCGGAACGTAGTGTATGGATTCCATTACGGCTCTCCTATAGCTACTAAAGACGGAGTTACTGTAGCCAGACAGATAGAATCTTCTGACCAGTTAGAGCAAATGGGCATATTGCTTATACGCCAAGTATCTCAGAAGACGGCGGATGACTCAGGTGACGGAACAAGTACGGCCGCCGTATTAGCTCAAGCTATATTCGCAGAGGGCCTCAAGAGCCTTAATACCGGAGCTAATCCTATACTTATCAAGCGTGGGATAGACAAGGCCGTAGAAGAAGTAATGACTTTTATAGACAGTTTATCAAAAAAGATAGATGGTCCTGAAGCCATTCTCAATATAGCTTCTTTATCCGCCAATAACGATAAGGAAATAGGTCAGCTTATTGTGGATGCTATCACAAAAGTAGGAGAAAATGGCGTAGTGACAATAGAAGATAACTATGTTGGTAGTGACTCTGAGGTTATTACAGTGGAAGGTATGCAATTGAATGAGGGCATGCTTCATCCTTTCTTTATTACAGATACAGAAAGACTGTGCGCTGAATACACTGACCCTAAGATACTTATTATAGATGGTGAAATAGTAGACATTATGGCTTTTAAACCAATCATAGAAGATTGCATAGCTAAAAATAAAAGAGCTTTACTTATTATAGCTCATAACATCACTGGTACGGCACTACAGTCATTAGCTATGAGCAAAGCTCAAGGTGGGATACCGCTTTTAGCTTGTAAAGCTCCTCAGTTTGGAGAATACAGGTCAGATATGCTTACAGATATAGCTATACTTACTGGTTCTACTATTGTTGGAGGTAAGTTAGGCATACACCCGAAGGATATGACCTTTGAACAGCTTGGTGATTGCGAAAAGGTATATTCAGACCGTTTTTCTACCACAATTATTGGTGGTAAGGGTAAGAAGGAGGACATTGATGTTCGGGTAAAGCAAATACAGCACCAAATTGATGTTGCTCACAGTGACTATGAGAAGATAAAAGGACAAGAGAGGCTTGCAAAGCTTACTTCTGGTGTGGCTGTAATCAAAGTAGGTGGGCAGACAGAGGTAGAGCAGAAGGAAAAGAAGATGAGGGTAGAGGACTCTTTGCATGCTACCAGAGCGGCCATAGAAGGTGGCATAGTGGCAGGTGGCGGCGTTATTTACCTTAGAGCCAGTAAAATGCTGGAGGAACGGCTTAATGAAAAATCCTTATGAGGATTGTCCTAAGTTTGAAATATGTTCTGCTCCAAAGTGTCCTTTAGACTCTTTTTATGGTCAAAGAGTACAAAGATTATCAAACGAAGAAAAATGTACTGCAAGAAAATCTACAAGACTAAAGATAGCAAGCACTTATAGTGATACAAAATTACCTTACGGAGGATTGACTGGCCGAGAGTACAGTGGGATGATAGCTTCGGCAAGAGTTATCTGAAATCCTCGTAGGCTCTTATGTAGAAACGTAGAAAACATGGCATAGAATGGGGGAATGGTTAAATTGACCGAAGAAGAGCAGATTGGCTACAGAATAGTAATGAAGGCACTCAGAGCACCAATAAAGCAGATAGCAGAGAATTCGGGTATCCCAGGAGAGCAGGTCATTGCGCAGATACTACTATATTCTACTGATTTAAAAAGAAGAGAGCCGGAAAGTAGAAAATCAAATAACTATGGCTATGATTTCCTGAATAAAAAGTATGGGGACTTAATAGAATTAGGAGTAATAGACCCTACCAAGGTAGTCAAAAACGCTTTACGCAATGCGGCTGGGGTAGCTTCTATGTTACTTACGACTGAAGTCGTAGTTGTTGATAATCCAGATGATGTAGTCCCAGTTACCAGAACGCCAAGAGGAAAAAGCCAATAATGAATAAAAAAGAAGAAATGAGTGATGAAACTTTTTACATTTTACACAATAAGGAGGTAGTTATGCCAACAGGCAACTTACACAATAAGGAGGTAGTTATGCCAACAGGCAACGCAGCAGACACATTAAACTATACGTATACAACTGGCGCAGATTATGGAGGAACAGCTAGAATTGGAATAAATTGTCCTCCCCCATCTCAAAGTGTACCAGTTACAAGGCAAAGAGTATTAGAGCTTTCTAAGTTAGCTTTTGATTGTATAGAGTATCTGGAGAAAGAAGGTCTCGTTTCACACGAATGGTGTATATTTGGCGATATTATAAGAAATTTACATCAGTATCCACACCGTAAGCAATTAGTCGTGAAAGGACGTGAACGTGCAGCCTCTAAATAACAATGTACTGGTAGAGCTGGTAGAGAACGATGGGGTTATAAAGACCGTATCAGACCGCAATGTTGTGGCCGTAGTCAAGAGTATGCCTTACGTTGATGAAGAAAATGCTTTTGGCTGGCAAAACGTAGAAGAAGGCAGCAAGGTAATATGTGAGCAGGTAAGAGAGTATTTGGCTGGTAACGAACGGTATTACTTTACACGCCTGGAGGATATCGTTTGTGTCATTTAACTACCAGGATGATTGGAACCGCATAGTACATCTATGCGTTAAGTATACTCTATTACCAGAGCAGATATATTTTCTTCTGGCGTGGCTGGAGAACGAGCACGGGCCTTCCTATAACGCATTTAACCTTATACATTCTTATAATCCAGTTTTTACAGAGCAAATAATCTGGGCTATCGAATACATAAAGAAAGAGGAGAAAAAGAGGCTTAGGTACATAAAGAGCAATAAGCTTGTGGAGTTGCCTGAATTCGTTTATTATTATGGTGGTGAATTTGGGAATGGGATACAAGAGATAGGAAAAGGTAGCTACAAAGGGTTGTTATCAAAACTAGAGGAGATAAAGAATGAGCTTAGGTCTGCAGGAACTTTTAGCATGGGTTAAGTCTATTGACCCTAGCAAGACAGAGGAACAGAAACGGGCTAAGGTTGTATGCTACAGGGATATGATTATAGACCGTGTTAAAGTAGTCAACGAATTAACCACTAAGATGCAAAGGTACATGAAAGACATAGAAGAGTATGTGGAGTGGCTTAAAAAGCTCGGAGTGCCTTTATCTGAGGAACCAAAGAAGGAGCCGGAAGTCATTATCTCAGGAGGTCGGTTAGCTGAAGAAACAATACCTGTCAAGAAATCTTCTCTTCTGCCATGAGTCCCATTAACGCCTATGCTAAGGGAGGACGTAATCAGAGACGTGCCAAGCGTTATTACGAATCTGAAGGATATGAAGTAGAAGTAGTGAGGTATAGTAAGTGGGCTAAGAACAAAGATTATTTCGGATTATGGGACTTGATTGTAGTCGGACCGAACGATATCCGCTTTGTTCAGGTAAAGACTAACGCTAAGCCAGATAAGGAATGGATGGAGAAAGCAGAGAAATGGGGTCCAAAGAAGTCCTGGTGCATTAAAGAATATATCGTTTATCGAGATTATTGGAAAGGCGATATCCCTACTGTTCGGGTTACGTTCCCTCCTACTGGATTTTAAATGATAGCACCTGAAGAAGTTTGCAGCGTTGGTTCTTGCAATGAATCAGCGGAGAGAGCGCACCTATTAACGAGAGCTACTTTGTCTAAGAGGCAATGGGATAATCCAGTATTTTATATATTCCTTTGCCGAAGGCATCATTTTGAAGCTCATCAGATTGGGATTGAGACATTCTGTGCTAAGTACGGGTTTTCGATGGAGCTTGAGAGGGCAAGGAAGGCTTTATTCTCTAGTCGCTAGTATCATAGAGATGAACTAATTCACAAACCTCACATCTGCTTACGTGCCATCCACCACGATTATCTGGTGGTCTTTTTATTGTAATCCATTTATGCTGTTGCCCTTCTTCACAGTCAGGCAGTATTTTAGTCATTACGGCCACAACGCCTGAATTCTTCATATAGCCAGCTTTCTTTTATCTGATTTATTTTCTTTTGAATTACCCCTATTGTGGCCAGGAAGGTAGGTAGGGGGCAGAGGGTCATATTTATGCCATTTCTTTGTCTTTATAGCCTTGCCGCATCCACAAGCGCATCGTCTAATCATTGTTGACTTTCTATGAAGAAATATGATATTGTATGCTCGTTAGCCCGCCTTTGTCCTTGTTAAAAAATCCTGCTACTGGCCTTAGCAGTTGGTTTGTGTCTAGCAGGTGCTTTAGGAACTTAGCTTCATGTTCATTCTCGGATGATATCCAAAAGTCTTTATTATCGTGGTCTATTTTCATCTTTTCCTTTCCCCACCACAAGAAATTTGTCGAGGTTGGCGGCGAGGCAGGTATCAAATCCATCACACCAATCGGAATCGAAATCATAGGAAGAGGCATTTCTTTTTACCGGCCACCCGTCCTTAATTAAGTCTTTAAGCTTCATTATCAATCCTTTCGATTAAGTCACGGACAGACCCCATGACATCATATTCTGTGCATTTCAGATTTTTATACCCGTTTAATTTCTCCC
>ERZ1292644.131-Hain-H14-01um-R2-131-length-52653-cov-5_pt1 | contig 52653 bp, 71 predicted proteins | sample MGYA00564402_ERZ1292644 | MGnify/ENA primary metagenome ERZ1292644 (study PRJEB36523, sample SAMEA6512644) | groundwater metagenome | collected 2019-01-09 | study: AquaDiva: Metagenomics assemblies of 32 groundwater samples
GAGCTCATAAAGATGGTAGGCGAAGACGCGCAATGCGTATGTGCGGATAACGTCTATGGCAAGTAGACTGATAGGATACGTTCGAGTATCGACTACTGACCAGGAAGAGTCTGGTCTGTCAATACGACATCAGACTGCAGCTATAAGTGCATATTGCACTGCGTTTGGGTACGAGCTTGTCACGGTAGTGACAGAGGTGGCGTCTGGCGCAACTGCTAACGGACGTCAGATCCTTCAGGCGGCTCTGACAGCGATATCTTCCGGTCAGGCTGACGGACTTATCGTATTCAAACTCGATCGACTGTCTCGTTCAATCATGGATGTTATGTTCATGGTTGAGAAGTACTTCTTGACTAAGGAGCTTCACTCTGTCAGCGAGCGCATTGACACGTCATCAGCTGCAGGACGACTGATCATGGGAATCTTCGCGATGTTTGCGCAATACGAGCGCGAACTGATCGTCGAGAGGACAAAGGACGCGCTTCAGCAACGCATGGCTGAAGGTAAGTTGACAGGCAGCGTACCTCTAGGTAAGATCCTAGGAGAAGATGGAGAGACACTCATGGAAAATATTGAAGAGGCTGCTGCTATTACGATGGCAGCTATGCTAGCGTCACAAGGCCAGGGCATACGTGAGATCGCTCGTAGGCTTGATGAAGCTGGACATAGGACGCGATCAAGGCGTCCGTGGCATCCTGAGCAGGTAAAGCGGCTTCTTCGGGCGCACGAAGCAATCCAAGCTAAGCTGGCCAAGGCGAAAGCGTGAAGGCAACTGATAACATAGGCGACGAAATCATACAGCTCATTCGAGAGGCGAGCGCACGAAATGATCTCGTGAATATGTCAATCTACCGTGAGAGACTCGTCAAGTATGCACTTGAACACGAGTTACCTCCTGGACTGTCTAGGAAAGAGCACAACTACGCTAGGACAGGAGACACTTACGCAGCGTACCTTGATATGGTGCGCAAGAGGAGTCGATGAAAACAGTATCAAAACAGTTGTTGCGCGTACCTAAGCGCGTTACAATAACAGTCAATGAGAAGGAGCTAAAGCGCCTTGCTATTGAGCGAGGATGGAAGACAGACGGAGATCAGAACGAGTTTTGGAACTCCTTTCTTTCCGTGCTGGAAAGCGAGGCATGTGTAAAGGCAGATATCAAGATGGAGTGGAAATAATGATCTGCAATCTGAAGCTAGTCAAGTTCGCTAAGAAGCTGATCATAGGTATTCTCAACATTCCGTATGAAAGAGACAGGAAGAGGCGACAAGATGCATTTGATATGTTCATGTCGTCTATGCGAAGGAGACGATAATGGAACGGCATTTGGGCTGACTAGCCAAAAAGAAACACGATTTCGCGCATCTTCTTGCCATGGGTGTATGTTTGCGAGATAGTTAGTTCCAAGAAGGCCAAGCAACTGAACGATTTACGTGTACCGCCTAATCAGCTGGCACTTGACGTAAATAGAAGTTGCCTCTGGCCGACTTCACAAACTGAACTCGGCGAGCATACAACATGGCAGATGCCTCCTGGACGATTGACCGCAAGTCACCTATACTAGCTCTTGAGGATAAGGAGCTTACTCAGAGTGCGCTGGTCTCGTTCGGCCTCTGCAAACGAAAGTTCCATTGGACAGTCAACGAGAAGCTAGAGCCTGATCGTCAGGAGAAGCCTCTAGCTCTAGGCGACCTAATCCACAAGCTCCTTGCCGATATGTATACTCGCGCAGGAGTCAAGAACGGAACTCTCCTCAATCCAACAGTCGATCTACTTGGACCGCAAGGCGTCATCGAGAAATGGCGCAAGACTCGTGAGAATACCAAGTATTCAGATGACGACTACGAACTAATCGCTCTTGCCATTTCAATGATGATGGCAGTCGAGTCTAAGTTCGGCGACGGTTCAGATATGAAGATCATAGGAGTAGAGTTTCCTATCAGCGTTCCTGTTCGTGAGCGTCCAGGCTGGTGGTTTCGTGGCAAGCTAGACTTGCTGATCGAAGATGATCAAGGCAATCTTGTTATCATCGACCACAAGAGCACAACCAAGCAACGAAAAACTCATGGCCTTGATGGCGACCTAAACTATCAGGGATGGGACTATTGCGCTATCGCCAGTCGCTTTTTCCAGAAGCACGTATCGCGATTCATGCTGCAAGGTCTCCGCAAGAAGATTCCAACTGAGGTTAAAGCTCTCAAGTCTGGACTTCCGTCAGCTAAGGTTACTCCTGATACATACCTTGCTCGGTTCGATCTGGACTTCGAGAAAGGCAAGTTCAAGGAGCTTGCTGAGTATGACGAGATCGATTATCGTCCGATCCGTCAAGAGCTTCGCAATCGAGAAGACAGAGACGGTAACGAATACGTCTGGCGCAAGTCAGCTCACATTCCTATGTCGTTCATCAAGCGCTTCTGGCATGACGTAGCCGAGAAGATCGATGAGCTAAGCGAAGAGAAGCGCTGGCTTCCGTCATGGGGCGCGTGCGATATGTGGAAGCGTAGATGCGCTTTCAGTCCGCTTTGCGTCTATGGCGACTCTCCTACAGCAAGAATGGGATTCAAGACACGAACAGGACACTACCTGCCGTCAGTCAAAGAGGAAGATGATGACACCGAAACTTAAAGGCTTCTTTTCCGCAGAGGATATGTCAGATGCCAAGACTAAGAAGTTCCTGATCTATGGGCCTTCCGGTTCTGGCAAGACAACGCTAGCCTGTACCGCTCCTGATCCTTACTTTGCCCTCGCAGAGATTGGACGTTCTTCACGGCGAATCGCTGCAATGGCTAAGACGCTTGGCAAGAAGATCGAAGTAGCTCCAATCGAAACCAAGGACGATATGGATTCGTTCATGGATGAGATGGAGAAGGTAAACGAAGTAAAGACTGTAGTCTTCGACTCTGCTACTGACTTCTATCGTCCGCTTGTCGAAAAGCTACTCGGAAAGAAGGATGCCGTACCGCAGAGAAACGATTGGCAGATCATCCAATCCTGGATGGAGTCAACTCTGCGGAGACTCGTAAACCTGAATCACCACGTTATCGTGTTGGCTGGTCCAAAAGAGTACATCACGAAAGAGAAAGGCGAGGAGGTTCGTCGTATCGTTCCTGCTTTCTCCGGTGACTCTATGCCAGCTTATATAGGTAAGCTGTTTCACGCGGTAGGATTCACGATGAAGCGAACTGATAACGAAGGATTCACGCGGTATATCACTGCGTTTGAATCTGAAGATCGCATTCTTACCAAGGTTGACGACGGATTGGACCCAATCGAAGGTCAGCACGTCCAGAAGTGGATGGATAAGATTGACGCGGCATATGACAAAGGATCTCATATGTACGCTTACGATGAGTTGCCTGATGAAGTAAAGTCTACTCTGCCTACCTCAAAAGAGGCTGCTATCCGGCAGTCTCGTCCTGCGCCAACAGTATAAATAGGAGTTACCACAATGGCTTGCGAAGTAGTAGTTGATGATAAGGATGGAGGATTTGTTCAGCTTCCTCCAGGTCTGTATACAGCTCAGATCACAGACTTTCATATGGTCTGGCCTGAATCTGGAATGTCGAAGACGTACCTTGCAGTAAAGTCAAAGGTATCGTCTGGTGACTATACTGGAGCAGTAATCAATGACAAGGTTTACGCAGAAGCAGACGGATCGTTTCCTAAGACGATGTGGCGAATCAGCCAGATCTCTTTGGCGTGCGGCGTTCCTTCAGGCACACGATTTGACGTCCACGATGACGGTGAGTGTTCGCATCATCACGTCGGAAAGTTCGTTCAGATCCTCATGAAGAACGAGGAGTACAATGGAAAGACGCAGGCTAAGCCTTCAACGTACTCTCCTGCGGACGCTCCTGACACTGGCAAGATTGCAGCTTCTGCCAACGCTAAGCCTTCTGGTCCTCCTACAAACTATTCTTCACGATCTCCTGCTGGTCCTCCTGCTACAGGTCGCCGCGCTCCTCCTCCGCCTCCAGCCAATAACTCTGCAGACGACATTTCGTTCTAACAGTTAGTTCACTCCCAACTGGAGTAATGCAACATGGCTCGTCAAGCTGTCAGTCCAAGGGCTATTGACCACGTAATATGCGTTTTCGGTGCTACACCAGACTGCGTTGTTATGTTGGCGGTAATGACGTTCGTAGAAGCGAACGGTTCCTTTGGACTGACGCTTGACGGCATCGCCAAAGAGCTAGGCTATGATCCTGATCTAATCGCTCGCGTCGTATCTGTTGCAGAGTCGGCAGGATTCGCCCGTAAAGACGTTGTGACGGGCGGATGGCTATGCACCTTGCCGTCGGCCGCTGTAACGCTTGCACGGGCCGGGATTGACCCCAAAGCGACGGCACTAGAACACATCGGACGGTCGGAAAGACTCGCAACGCAAGGATCGCTGCCGCCGCTACCTGGACGCGACGCAAACCCGCCGTCTGTTGCAATATTCGACCAACCAGAGCTGATTCATCTTTGGTCACGATGGCTATCTCGTTACATGAGAGACGCTGTAATGAGAGAGTTCAAGGAACTTGATATAAACCCTGGAACGCTCGTTAGACCGACAGTATCTGAACTAAATGGCTGGAACTTAGCTCTAGGAAGACTCATGAGGAAGAAGGTTCCTCCGCAGGAGATTCGAGAGACTATTGACTTTGTCGCAAGCAGCGAGTTCTGGTTGCCTAACTGTAGATCGCCTGGCGGTCTCTACAGGAAGTGGGATAAGCTGAAAGCGTCAATGGTTTTCGACAACAGAAAGAAGTTCGTAAAAGAGACTGTGCATACTGGACGAATGTCTGATCTTAAGAACAAGGCAGATGAGTTGCTCCGTGAAGTCGGCGGTGATTGGAAGTCTCACTCTCGATGAGTCAGAACGTAGAAGCATACCTGTCTTCTAAGGGCTGGCCTTACAAGATCAAACACGAGAAAAGCGGGGCGCAGGCTATATGCAAGCCATGCCCTCTCTGCGGAGATAACACAGAGACAGGAAGACCTTTCTATATCAGCGTGACTGACGGTCGTTGGCAGAGTTATTGCTGTCATGAGACAGGCAACATGTTCACTCTGCGTGAACGCATGGGAGACTTGCCAACTAAGACGCTGAAGAAAGATGCTGGCGATCTATCATCTATCGAGCGAGTCAGGCAGATACGCTCTAGAATGATGAGCGAGCGTTCACAGAACTCAGTCGAAGAAGACGGAAAGAAAGGATGGGTGCCAAACATATCAGACATTGATCGTTGGCATTCCATTCTAATGAGTCACGATGAAGGGCTCAAGTGGTTGATGGATGAGAGAGGCTTCACAAAGGAGACAATCGCTCACTTCAAGCTAGGATGGAAAACCATAGGAGACAGACACTATCTGTCTATACCTACAATCGTCAATGGAGAGGTAAAGCTATGCAAACTGCGTGATTTCGATCCTGAAATGCAGAAGGAGAAGAAGTGGCGGCGCATAGCTGGAATGCAGTCTGCGCTGTTCGGCGAGCAGGACATAATAGATAACCCTGGAGCTGACGTATATCTGCATGAGGCAGAGCTTGACGCGATAGCATCATGGCAGTTGGGCCTGCGACCTTCAGTAGCGTCGTCTCTTGGAGCAGGTAACTTCGCTGACGAGTGGATTCCTATTGTTGAATCGGCTGATAATGTATACATCATGTACGATCAGTTCGATGACGACAAGGTAAAAAGTCAGGACAAGACAGTAAAGCACGCTGGCGATGACGGTGCAGAGAAAGTAGCAGCTAAACTAGGAAAGTATCGCTGTCATCGAGTAATCTTTCCTGCTCATGATTCAAACGAATGGCTCAGAAAGAACCCAACTAAAGACGAGATAGCTGACACAATAAAGTCAGCTGTTCCATATCACGAGACTAAGCTCATTTCGTTGTACGAGCTTAGCCTGTCTCTTTCTACAGTAGGCGTTGAGCGAACATATCCAATCGGCCTGCCAGCTCTGGATAAGTTACTTGGCGGAGGGCTTCGCATGGCTGAAGTTACAATCCTAACTGCAGACTCGTCTATAGGTAAAACGACGTTCTCTGCTAACGTAGGACTGAACTTCGCCAAGACGAGCGGGCCTGTTTGCTATTGGCCGATTGAAGGCGGAAAAGAGAAGCTAGCGTATAAGACGTGGGATATGACGCTTGGCAAGCGATGGAAGGAGACTACCAAAGACGAACGAGACGCAATGATTCTTGGACTGAAGGGACTGCCGTTCATTCCATACCCTAAAGGAGCCGAGACAATGGAGAATACTGAAGCGTTGATTATGCTCTTCTCCAGAAGATTCGGTGGGAAACTACTGATCATTGATCATCTTCGCAAACTAATCACTTCAGCCACTAAGGACAGTAGCAACGAGAACCTTGTTACTGACAAGTGGCAAGATTTCTTGTCTGAAATGGCAAAGAGATACTCCATGCACATTTGGGCTATCTTGCACCCAAAGAAGCCAGAAGGATCTGACGCTACGTTTGAACCTGAAATGCACCAGTTGAAAGGCTCAACGTCGAACTTCCAAGATCCTGATAACGTGATAGCTCTTAGCCGTAAGCGTACAGCTAATCGTGACAGCGATGAGGAACAAGGCGACTTGGTTCCTACTCGTATAACGATCAAGAAGCAACGCGACGACGACGCCCCTGAAGGTTCCGCAATAATGTTCTGGCACCGTCAGAGCCAGCGCTATCTTACGATCGATCCTCGCATCGTAAACAAGGCAGGCGGATATACTCCAGAACCTGAGAGTAATTCTGACGATTGTGACTTTGAAGTTGGAGAACCAGAATGAGCGAAGAGAAGCAGCCAAAGAAGATGTTTGACGCTTCCGTTGCTTCTGCGGTTGCCATTAGACTTGTTGATGCACTGTCAGATCACTGTGAAATGATTGATATCTGTGGTTCGCTACGCAGATGCAGACCTAGCGTCCACGACATTGATATCGTTCTGTCGCCTAAGCTAACGGAGATCGTTGCTCCTAGTGCGCAGGCTTCACTGTTTGCTCCTGCAGCTATTCCATTCTGGAAAGGGTTTAGCGTCATCAAAGAGTTCTTCACTGACTTTGTAGTGCCAGTTACAGGATACCAGATGTTCGACGATACGTCAGACAAGCTGAAAGGATGCAAGTTCGACTTTGAGAATGAAAAGTCGAAAGTCAGTCTTGATACTGGTCTCGACGATTACATCAACCGAAAAGTCAACCTAGTGCTGACGGATAAAACAGGACGTGGCGCTCCTTGGGACGGACTACCTGTAGAGCTATATATCTGTGAGCCGTTACGCTATGAAATGGTAAGGTTCATTCGCACTGGCTCAAAGGAGCACAACGTCAAGATTGCAACAACAGCTAGAAACAGAGGAATGAAAATCCATGCAGATGGACTTGGGTTTTCAAGTCTGAAGAATCCTAGCATCTTCCTGAATGTAACATCAGAGGAAATGCTGTTTGATAGGTTGCAAATGAAATACGTTCCACCAGAAGAACGAGAGGATAAAGGTGAGTTCTGATGACAGAACCTGCAAGTGTATCATGGAAGCAAGTTCAAGTTTTTGATAACGGGACGCTTGTTTGCGAGGTAAATGAGAACGACTTTGGAAACCTGCAGTTCGCCATTAGGGCGCGCAATCGTAGCGGGAGACTGAGTCATTACATTAGGACATTTTGGAACAAGGCTACTAAGAATGCGACGCTAGATAAGCATTCTGCACATCCATTGAGGCAAGATCTGCACGCGATGGTTGACAAGATCGTAGACTACATCGAAGTTAAATCGGAGGAGCGATATGGCGGAGACAACACTAGAAGCGCTTGAAAGGCTAGGAGTTGAGCTGTTCCGCGACAGAGCGATTACTCTACGCGGCGGGTTTCTCGTTGTCGGCGCTAACTATCGTGGGCGCATCCAGAATGCGACAGAAGACACTGTCGAGCTTGCATGGGAAGGAGGTTTTGAGACGTTCAGTGCTGAAGAAATCTACTCTAACTATTCGCTGGATCTAACTGATCCAGTAACATATAGTTACGTGTTTGATTATGCTGAACGTCACGAGCTTCCGTACAAGATTGGATACGAGCAAGCAAGCGCAAGAACTATTCGGTCTGCAGAACATATCCTGAAACTTAGGAGAGGAAATTGAAAGTACAAGCCGGTCTGTTTGCGAAAGCACTAGAGATTCATAAGGTAATGGTCAAGGGCCATGCAGATGGATCTGTGATGAGTAATGTTCGATTGACTCCTGTTGGACGAGAGAGTCTCGTTGTTGCGTCGACAAATCACGAGTCAACAGTTCACGTAGTTCTTCCATCAATCAATGATGAGAAGGACGTGCCAATGCTTGTTCCGTGCGAGCGACTTGCCAAGATCGTAGCAGAGTTCATGGACACTGATCAGGTTAGACTTGAACAGGAGTCAAATGGAACAGGAGGCAAGAGTCTCCGTTTGTGGTGCGCTGGTTCAAAGTTCGCGTTCAATCATATGGACAACGACCAGTACACTAGCACTGCAATAAGTCAGTCGAGCGACGGCTCGTTCATGATTGACAAGAACGAGCTCGTGGCATCTCTTCAGATGGCAGCTCCTAACGTCAAACAAGACGAGAAGGCAGGATGCACTGGTGGAGTGTGTTTGTCAATCAAACGCAATGGCGATCTTGTCGATCTTCGGATCATGGCAACTACTGGCCATCACGCGATTCAGATTGACTCGAAGACTGGAGAGACTAAAGACCTTCTGACGCGCGAATACCGTATTACGATCTCTCCTAACGTAATCTCTACTCTGACTTCTATGTGCAAGATCGGCGATGATCAGAAGTTCAAGGTTAGCATTCTAGGAGGTGAAGGCATCCTAGTCTTCGAGATCAATGGCGCAACGACAGAAGCTCGGTCTCTTGAAGGTCAGTTCCCTGATCTTGCTCCGTTGATGAAGAAGTCTGGAGCCACGTCGATTAGAGTTAATCGAAAGAGTCTTGTTCAAGCCCTGAAGAAGGCTGAGCCGCTCTTGATTGGAAAGACGCAGACGACTACTCTTGTTATCGCTCAGAACAAGGCAGCAATCTGGATCTCGGATCAGATGCTTGGGTCGTCCATCGTTCCGTTCTATGTAGTCCAGAAGCAAGGAGCGCTAGGTCACATCGCGGTAAACTACCGCTATCTGTCTAGCTACCTGAAGCTGCTTCACGGAGATACTGTAGATATCATCTTCACGTCTGGCGGCGTGAATCCTGTGTTCATTGACTCAAATTCCGGGTCAGATGCAGGCATTCTTATCGTTGTTATGCCTCTGAAGATGGATGCAAATATTCCTGATATCGAGAAGGATGACGACGTGCAGGCTTCGCTACTTCCGCAGGTAGTTGTGAAGGAGAAAGCCGAGAAGAAGGTCAGGGCGACTTCCGTTGAAGGTCAGCCGGAGCTTGCAGAAGCTACTGAATCTGTTGTTGAAGTTGACCCCTGGGCCGATTAGGAGTAATCCATGAGAGACGGACTGAAGCCGATCAAGCGCGAAGACGATCATGATGATCGATATGACGCGCATATAAACGGAGATATGACAAGGAAGCAACAGAGTTTTACGAGAGGAGCTAATCCTCAGCCTTCAGAGCTTACTGCTCTTGGCATTACTCTTCTGTCGTGCGCGTATTGCTCAGGACTAGGAGGTGCAACTGGCACTAACTACTGGCAGTGTAGGGCGTGCAGAGGGATCGGGGAAAACACTACGCCGGAAGCCATGCTGGCTGCGGTAATGTCGAAAGCGTCTGGCAAGACAACCAAGGAACTCCTTGCGGAAGCACTGCAAGTGTATAAGGCATCACGCTAATGGCAACACCTTCACTCATGAACTGGACTGAGACATTCAGTGGTCGCGTTGTCGACCTCATGGATATCGAGAACAGTGATCTTCATATTCCAGATATCATCCACAATATCTGCAAGAACAGGCGATTCCTCGGAGGAACAGCTAGAGGAATCTCTATCGCAGAGCATTCTGTAAACGTATCTCGCATTGTTGAACTGATCTCGTGGGACGTAGAACATTCTGTCGTGTCTGTAGCAAAGAAGATTGCACTGTTCCACGATGGCGCTGAGGCTTACACTGGAGACATTCCAGGGCCTTACAAGAGCGAATTCTTCATGCGACGCGGATTCGTTGAGAAGTCGATCGTCTCTATTGACAAGGAGATTACTGACTGGATCTACAATAAGATCCTTGTCATCAAGTCAGCAGAAAGACTGGTAGAAGCTGCAAGGCTCGTTAAGAAGGCGGACCTGTACTGTCTTGCAATCGAGCGACACGATCTCCTTCCAAACTCGAAGAGTGATAACTGGATCGGGTTCGATGATATCGTGAAGTCATCTGACTTCCGTTCTATCAAGGAGAACATCTATTACGATCCTGCAGAGCTTACAGAGTCTGCGATCTATCGCATGTTCACACTAAGGATGAAAGCAGTCGGACTAGCAAATCCAGAGGATTACGCATGATCTCAGTAAGACAACCAATCTACGACGAGTTCTGGCGGTTCGCTGCCGAACGCATGCTCGTGTTCTACAGGCGCGCTCTAGGTCTAGCTGAAGAAGGTCAGCCTTGGACTGACGATCCTATTCTTCAGGAATACAAGTTCACTAACACTTTCAGAGCTTGCGATCGACTGACGCAGTTCTTGATCCGTGAAGTGCAGCCTAAGTCTCTGAACAACGATCCTCAAGAGATGATCTTCAGGTCGATTGTATTCAGACTGTTCAATAGCATTGACACTTTCGATGCGCTAGATGATGTTTGTCCTGACGTAGCATTTGAAGGCATTGTTGCTGGTGGAATTTCGACAGCTACGTTCAGCCCACTAGTTGCCAACGCCATTCTGAACAAGCGTCTTGAAGACGGACTGACTGTGTACGGCAACGCATACATGCATCCGTCAATGAAGAAAGACAGCGGCTTCGAGAAGAAGCACCACGCTCACGTCGATCTTCTCATGAAGATGATTGCCGATGATCTGGTTGACAAGATCGAGAACGCTCCAAGTCTCAAAGCGATCTTCGATCTACTCATCGAGTATCCGATGATCGGCAAGTTCATCGCATATCAGATGGCGATCGATATCAACTACACAACAGCCGTTGACTTCAGCGAGAACGACTTTACTGCGTCTGGTCCTGGATGCGATCGTGGCATTGATAAGTGCTTCACTAGCGTCGGCAGATACAAGAACGAAGACGTTATCAAGTTCATGGTAGATAGGCAGGAGTACGAGTTCGAGAGGCTTGGCTATCATAGCTCTGTCGTTACGCTCTTGGGCCGCAAGATGCACGCCATCGACATTCAGAACGTCTTTTGCGAGACTGACAAGTATTGTCGAGTGAAGTATCCTGAGCTAACGAGCGACAAGTCGAAGATCAAGAGCAAGTTTACTCCGCATGGAGCTTTGACTGACCTTTCGCACGGTACTTGTGGATGTGGTCTATCGTTCCCTGCGAAGTGGGGACTTGGAAGTCTGAGAGCTTCTTTCATGACGTCAAAAGAAGGCTTGCCATCAAGCAAGTTAATGTACGAGAACAAGCTGTTGGATTACGACAGAACTTGGAAGTTCGAGCGAGAGAAGCCTGCTCCACTTCCGAAAGTCAAAGAGCTGACAGAAGAAGAGAAGATGCAAGGAAGTCTGTTCTAATGTTTCTTGAGTTCATATTCTATGTGACTGTTGCTGTTGTATTCTTTCTTGCCGTTGGCTGTGCAGTTGAATGGCACGAAGAGAATGAGCAACGCAAACGACACAAATCGGAGAAGACGTGATGACATTTGTAGAGTACATGGAAGCGATGAAAGGATTTCGTCAGTACACTGACGTTGGAAACAACATCAGGTATCCTGCGCTTGGACTTGTGTCTGAAGTCGGAGAGATGGCAGGAAAGCTGAAGAAATACTTGTATCGTGACAAGATCGATGAGGCAGACTTCCGTACTGCATTCATGGCTGAGCTTGGCGACGTTATGTGGTATGTAGCAGCAGTGATGCATGAGGTTGAGATTCCATGTCCAGCAGCTATTAAGCCTGGACAGGATATGAATGATGAGGATTTGTACGGAATCGTAATGATGATGGTCATGTCTTCAACACGAGTTGCAAATCACGCATTCTCTGTTGATACAGCAAAGGCCAATATCGATGATATCATTCGTTCTGCTACGTTTCTTCTGTTTTCTGCAGAAGTGATTGCAAAGAGATTTGGAATGTCTCTTGGCTACATTCTGACCTCGAACATTGCGAAGCTGAGTTCACGAAAAGAACGGTCAGTTATTACAGGCGATGGAGATAACAGGTAGGAAAAGAAACCGCTATGCCGGGCGATGCGTCCGAAGGTCGCGAACTACGATCGAACCTTCGGACGTCACGCTAACGCTGGAAATGACCGCCTGCCGGACCTTGTCTAGCACGTTCTTAGCGGCGGCATTGCCGATGGCTGCAAGCTCTAGGAGCGCTTTTACTTCTCCGAACCCGTCCTCATTCGCCAAGACTTCAAGCGCAACAGTCGATACTCGTTTTGCAAGTTCTTCTAGTGTGACCTCTGTCATGCGAAGTTTGCAGGCTTAGTCACGGCGCGACACGCCCACATAGAAGACTCCTGCGCCTTAGTACATGCGATCGAAATGCATCGCTGATCAAGTTCAGGAAGCGACTTGAACTTAGCAAGAACGTCTCCAACAGCATTTACAGCTGCCTTCATCTCATTCATGAGATCGATCTGCTGTTCAGACAAATTGCCGTATCCTGAAACAGACTTCATATCAAGAGCGGTGTCCATTTACTTCTCCTTGTCGCAAGGCATAACTACAGAGTCGCCATTTACGGTTACTTCAGGCATTGAAGCTCCTGCGCACTTGATGACTACCTTCTTGTCGTAAGCGATTACTTCAGGATGGCCAGGTTTAGCGCACGTAAGATTGACGGCGCATCCTCCAGATGTCAGAAGAGTTACGAAGATTGCAGCTTTATTCAGAGCGATAATAATTTCTCTGTTTAGCTTCACTTTGACTCCTTTTCTACGACAGCTAGCATTGGAACGTCGGTTCGTTTCCGCAGTTGCCTTGACAGTATGCCAGTCAGTACTGTAATAGCTGACGCGAACGCTCCTGTCTTGTATCCGTACATCTCCAAGAATACTTGGACTGCTCCAAGTGCGGTCACTGTGTCAGAGAATATCATCGTGACAGCAAGTGTGCCATCAGCCTTGATATACATCTTCTCTAGCGTCTTCGATAGAGCTTCTGCGAACTTACGCATCCTGATCGTCCTCTAGTCGCTCAACCTTGGTTTCAATGCGAACTACACGCTCCGTGAGCGAAGAGATAGAGCGGATGCTGTGTTCGTGGTTCTGAGTAACCGTGACAGAAAGCGAATTGGTCTTCTTGATTAGGTCGTCTAGCTTAGACGCGAGGATCGTAGTGCCCTTATCTTGAGAAGACTCAAGAGAGAAGAAGTAACGGCCGATCTTCCATAGAAAGCCGACAACGACGATCAGGAAGCCGAACGCTTTGTAAATATCCTCTGCGGAAAAATCGGGCACGACCGTACTCCAGAACATATTAGGTTGAGCGAACATTTCATGCTCCTTTTTACTTTGAGAGTTTCAGGAGCTCGTCTTCGGTGCCACCGAACCAATTACGATCAAGAGCGTCATCAATGCCGCTGACAGTTCCTTTGCCTGTGAACTGCCAGAACAGCCAGTCGGTGAATCCTAGAGGTAGCTTGTCTGGTGACTTCGTGTGACGAGCAAGCCATAGCGGTTTTACAAGAGAGTGAACTTCTTTGCTCACTTTGTCTGCCCACCAATAGGGGCCAGTGTATATTCCAACTTCACGACCGAATAGAGATTCAGCTTCTCCGAAGAAAGCAGTCAGCCATTCGATCATCTTCTTGCCAGTGACTGCGTTGTGAGCATTATCGCCTTTACGCCATTCTGCATCTAGCATAGGCATGAGCATTGGACGTCCAGCCCAAAGTCTCTTTGACGTATTATAGAAGTGTCTGGCGCCTTCGATTGGCGATTGCGCGAAGCGTGCGAACGTGTAAGGACCGACTACGGGCGCCGTTCGCACCGGCAAGGGCACTTCGGGGCCTAGAAACCCGCCTACCTGCCATTGCGCGTCTGGATTGACGTAGCTAACCCCTTCGGTCGCTTTGACGTATGCGAACCTTACTTGTGGGCTGGCGTGAGAAAGCTTATTGAAATCAACCTCATCCAAGTCTTGATGACCGGAGATATCAATTCCAGCAAGCCATTTACTGCGTTCTGTATGTGATATAGCCATGCGTGTAGATTAAACGAACTGGCTGCACCGTACACCTATTTATTTTCTAGGTTCGGCGCTTATGTGAACTTAATCAGGAGTTAGCTTCTCGTATCCAACCATGTTTACTCCAATGATTGAAAATACAGAAAGACCTGCAACGTCAGCGTTAAAGAATACACGCACAGTTACAAACTCGTTTGCTAGCACATTGAGAGCAGAAGGGAACGTAATGGTTGATGTGTGGAAATGAGGGCCGCCTCCAGGCCAATCTCCTCGTTCAGCTCCAGTGTCGTGCGCAGCGTCATAGTGTCCGTCCGTCTGTCCAGCTACGATCGTTGACGTTCCGCCGCTATTATCTGCTCCAAAAGTGTTGATGTAGAACTCAAATCTAATATCGTCTGCGGCAGCAGTAGATACGAAGTAATGAACAACAGCACCTGTGAAGTTTACTCCGTCAGAAGCTCCAGTTCGATAAACAGAAGAAAACTCAAGCCAAGCCGCATCAGCTTCTCCGACTCCTGCTGTACGATTCAGATTAAGTTTTGAACTTGCAACTGAAGTAGTCCATAGGCCAGCCTCAAGGACAGGAGCCGTAATTGAAACAGGAAAATCTACAAGCCTATTTGCAGAAAGGCTAAGTGCAGAAAGAACATCAAGCGCCGTTCCGTCAGTTGAAACGTCACGACCGTCGACGAGTCCAACGTTAGTGATAGCTCCAGTTCCCATATCTTTAGCTGTAGCTGCTTCTGCCAGTGCAGCAAGCACACTAGAAGAAGATACGTTATCAGCACCAGATTCGATGCCGTCCAGCTTAGTCCCGTCAGTAGACAGAACTCGTCCATCAGCCTTACCGTCATTATCAAGCTGAAGAAGATAACCAGCAGAGCCAGCTCCAGTCGACGTTACAGTAGTAAGAGGAGTAGTTGTATAAACTCCTACATCAGAACGAAGAAGAGCACCATTCGCTGCAAAGTCGCCATCCATGACAGCGCCTGCAGAAGCGACATTGGCTGCATCTGTAACATCAGCAAGCGCCTCTACTCCGTCTAGCTTAGTCTTGTCAGCGCCAGTCATGAATCCAGAAGCGCCAGCTGCAATTGCTGCTGCATGGAAAGAGCCGCCAGCAAGATTTCCGTGACCGTGAACGTGGTTAGATCTTGCTGCAGTTGTTCCGTCTCCGATCGCTGCAGTTCCAACATCTACAGGAAGCGTAGATGACAGAGCAGCCGCGCTAGCTGTAACGCTATCCAGCTTAGTCTTATCTGCAGCAGACATATATCCGCTGTAAGACGTAGTAGCTAGAGCGCCAACAGACTGCATTGCAATCCATCGTCCGTTACCACGAGTAGGCACAACGATGAAGTTAGAGACTGCAGACGCAGTAGATGTAGCGTCGAAGCGGAATAGAACTGCCTTGCCGCTAATCGCATCTACGATTGCAAGATCGCCATCTTCGCGCGCGTCAGCGATTGCTCCAGGAGGAATGCCTTGAAGCTGAACGACAGATGAGACGGAGTACGTTTTGACGTAATCGATCGGAGGAAGCGCAAGAGCGCTAAGAGACAAGACAAGGAACATAGTAACATTGCGAAACATGATATTCTCCTCTTTAGAATGCCAAACCAGAGCCAATGTGAGTTTCATTTGTCAGTGAAGACCCGTAGTCTTCTACTTCAAGATCGAACGATAGAGGATCTGCAAGATCCCATGACACAGTTCCCTCGTTCCACCAATAGAACTCTATCTGAACCTTGTCCTCTTCAAGAGCAACTACGTAGTAAGAAAGAGGGTCTTCTCCTGTCTCCATGTATGGAGTAACTTTTACTGAAGCAATAGGCGGACCAGATGCAGCTGAAGACTTTGAAAGTCCAGAGTATGTAAAAACGAACACTCCTGTTGCATTTGAATCGAATGTTACTTCTGCTCCACCTTCAGAAGAATACCACTGTACTGCTCCAGTAGATCCAAGTATTCTTCCTCTCCACCTTGGAGGCTTAAGAGGAGTTCTTTTGTCACGAAGAACTCCTGTAGCTATTGTGACGAATCCGTCAGCAACTGATATTCTTCCAAGAAGAATTGTTCCTGAATCAACAGAAGGTTGAGCAGGAGAACCTGCAGGAGTTCCTTCTTTGATATAAACGAATTCGTTTGTTGCGTCAGCTGCAGTCCTGTATCGCTTTGGAGTACTGATAGTCGGAACAAACAGTCTTGTTACTGTATTGAAAATGTCCTTTGTCTCAAGCTCTTTATTCTCTCTGTCACACTTGAGAAGAACAATGTCAATGCGAGGATTACCTGAAGAGTTTGGAGATACAGTTAGATTGACGTCAGCATAAACTGGAACAACAGACCATGCGTTCCAAGCCGCGTCTCCAGCTTCTCCACCGTCATTATCAGATCCGTAAACAAGTGCAATACCCTTCTTTACTGTAATCTGATTTGATACAGGATCTGTAGCCTGAACTTTTAGACCAGATAGAACTCTACCGTATTCGGTAGCTCCACCAGTACCAAACACATTGGTAAACAGATGGCCAAAGAATGATGTAAAGTCCCATCGCAGAAGCTTCTGCATAGAATTAAGATCTGAGCTAAGAAGTCGCTCCCTCGTATTGAATACGAGTCGATCTCCTGGTTTATCAACTGCCACGTATCACCTCTACAGTGTCCATTGTCCAATCAGTGTAGCCCTGAATCCTGCTGGCTTCTTCAGATTTATAGAGTTCCATATTGATGCGTAAACTCCATCGCCGAGAAGATCCGATCCGTCAAGAAACCCGTGTCCTTCTTCTCCGTCTAGTGCAGAATCTTGATCGTATCCGCCCTCATCAAGCGTGAATCCATACTCAGATTCTGAAGCTACTATCAACGGAACAACAACGAAGAACGACCGATGTGTATCGTGCTGATCTAACAACATCATGCTAAATCTACCGAAGTGAGGATCAGTCTCTTCTTGTCCTGCGTCAAGATACGCGTCTTCGTCAAGGAACATTCCAGCATCGAAACCATCAATGTACTGGTATGCGCAACCTTCGTCAGAAGGCTCTACGTTCAATCCAAGAGGAGACAGAATAGAGCTAACTGTTCGCTTGATTGCGTTAGGAGTTACAGAGTCATCGTGTCCCCTGATCCTATCTCTAACAGAATCGTTAGACTCTCCATCTGCACGATAGATTAGCTCGTCTGAAGCGATCAAGTCAAGCGTTTGAAGCTGTCCGCCAGTTGCGGCTTCCACGTTTGTTACTGTGATTGTTTCGTCGCCTAATCCTGACGCGCTAGGAACGCGAAGCTCTCGGATTGTGTCTGGCCCTACGTTGTAAGCTGCCCCATATCCAAGAGCTATTGCTTCAACTTCTCTGTCGTCATTCTCGCTGTCAGCCCAGTTTACTTCCGCAGAGAGTATGAATGGCAGTCCCCATGGCGTCCATACCTTAGTCCCTGCAGGTACTACCTGAGCGTATGTGTACGTGCGCGAGAACGTCAACGTAGTAGTTGCGATCAGTCCTTCGCCTGCGTATGATGCGTGCATTTCGCGCGAGAAGTTGTGAATCTCCGTAGAAATGGAAGCCCAAATCTCACCAATGAGATCAATAAGCTCCCATCCTTGACCTACGCCAGCCTCCTCAAGTGGACCCCACCAGCTCTCGTCCGTCATGGACTTGATGATCAGAATCACCTGATCTCTGGTAATGGCATCTATCATACTCCATTTACCTTGATGTTGCCAGCGTAAGTTCTGATAGTCTGACCGGCACCAGGAATAACGTCGCCAACTGGTTCTTCGAGCCAGCCTTCTTCAAGAACAATGCCATTGATTGCGCCAACAGCCTTAGCAATGAGCGCAATAGTGAGCTTTTGTTCTGCGATGCCAGCATTTACGTGAGCCATAATAGACTTACGAACTAGCTCTTGCTTGACTGAAGTTGCGCCAGGACCAGTATACGATGGATTGACTCGAATCTCAACGATGAGCTGAGTTCCTGCGACTGGTCTAGTGTAACCTCCTGCTGGACGCCATTCATCCAAAACAGTAAGCACAAGATCAGCAAGAGTCTGGTTGCCTGTACCAGTTCCGTCTCCAATGAATAGATCAACTGTTCCGTATGGCTGTGGGCTACCATCTACAATCTCTGTAACCTCGTATGGTGTCGCTTGAGAGATTCCAGGAACAGTAAGAGCGCCGACTCGAATGGCATCAAGCGTTCCCTTAGTAAGCGATCTGCGATGAGCAATGATAGCTTCAAGGAACTGCGAGTCAGACTGAATCGGATCGCCTCCTGCAAACTTAGCAGGATTTGTGACTACAACAGTGTCGTCTTCAAGATTCTCAACGAGACGAGTCATTAGACCTGAAGCTACGTTTCCTTTGATGCCATCAATCTTCATTACTGCTGGAACGTCAACAGGACCAGTGCTTGACTCTCCGAAAGCTGCTGACTCCGTTGTCTCGCATGTTACGCCTTGGAACGGAGCGGGAGCAGTAACTCTAGTTCCCTGCGGAATAGGGAACGCGCCGTATGAGTCAGTCGGCCGCGTAAACCTAAGGCTGCCAACAGCTGCGTTAGCTGGCTTACGAAGAAGCCCGTACCGATCGTATGCAAGAAGATCAAGAGACTGGCCTTTTGCAAGGCGAAAGAGAAGACTCTCGAACGCTTCAATGTTCTGACGACTTACAACCTCTCCAGCTCCTGCACAACAAGCGACTAGAAGGTTAAGGTCTCCCCCTTTCACGTCAACTAGATCAGGATCAAGATCAGGACGAAGCGCGTAGATTCGCCGCTTGGCGATCTCAAACAGCTCTTTCGCGCTTAGGAATTTCATAAGTCTCCAAAAGACATAGAATCGAAAGATCGTAGCCTATTGTTGACACGGGCGCGAATATTCAGAATCACCAGCCCGCGCGGATCTACCTGTATCCCTACAGTTATCTGTTGTACGTCTTTCTGTTGTCCTAGCTTGTTTTCTATCTTTCCTCTCATATTGATCAGTGACGAACTTCTAGCTTCGCTCTTTACTTCAAGACCTACTCCCCAATCTTCGCCAAGGTGATAGAATCCATCAGGACGAGCTGCTAGCTGTCTGTAGAACAGCTTTAGAAGTGTATCTTCTCCCTCAGAGAATGTATATCCTCCGTCTGCAGCAGGAGTAAATCCGCCGATCTCTTTTGCGTTGTTCTTGTAGTCAGCAGGAGCGCGCGCTCGGTCTACTAGCTGGAGTGTCTCTTGAAGCTCATGAATAAATCCAACGCAAGAAACTGAATCGTCTTCAAGAGGATCGGTGCCAGTTACATCATAGATGTTTTCCGCAGAGATTGTGAAGCTGTTGCGCCTGTCCGTCTCTCCCACGACTTGGATCTTTACTTGCGTCGCAGAGTGAAAGAAGACGCCGACGACCTTTCGATCGCCATCAGGATCTTCAACTATCCAGTTTAGCTTTCTGAATCCAGACTTGAGCGGCGAGGCGTCTACAGTCTCAATGCCAGTGTATCCGTCAGCGTTTGTTTGCGGAAGGTGGTCTTCGTAATCTCCAAGGTCATAGTACGGCCTAGAGAATGTAACAAGAAACGTCTGACGTCCTATTGCTTGAGCGAAGATTAGAGCAAACTGCGCAGGAGCCTCAAAGACCATTGAAGAGTCACACTCATTAAGTGCCAAGTCTTGCGGACCACTGACAGTGAGTGTATTTGTTCCTTCAACCATCGGCTCGTTGAAAGTAACATCGACCATCCTTGCGTTGATTCTAACAACAGAAGCAACGGTTAGTCCTGCTACAGAATAGTTGCCTGTAAGAACAAGTGCAGCGTTATTCGTCATATCCTCAGAGAATTCTACTCTGATAACATACGAAGTTGCGCCGCTTATGTCCTCTAGTATAGGCGCTGTTCCATCACCTTCCCATGATGATTCGCTCATGTAAGCCCCGGAACGCCAGACACGGTTACAGTGTACACTTGACCAGTTGTCTGTTCACGGTCAAGCGTTAGATCAACGTAGGAGCCATCTTCTGCTGGAGTAACTTCTGTAACCTCCAGAGCTACTCCAATATCAGGAGACTCCTTTGTGATTACCCAGTTAGCAACGTTTACAAGTTCAACTTCTTCAGGATCAGGATTAGGTCCTCCTGAGAAGTCAACTCTAACAACAGTGTCACTCTGAACAGTTATAGTGCCCAAAACTGTAGGCTCTATAGCTTCGTATGGGCCAACGTCAGTAGGATCTGCTCGACTAACATCGTCTATTGTAGTAGTAACGCTAGAATCACGAGCTACGTATCTGAATCCTGGAGCTGTTGCACTTGTAGTGAAATCGAAGTTATCTGCGTCAGTGTATTCAGGATCAGTTGATGTTAGATTGCCTCCTCCATCTGTTCCAGCGAACACTGTTCCGAATGTACCATGAGAAATGCATTTCGTATAAGAACCGCCGCCAGAGGCATCTATAGCATGAGAGCCGCTCGTGCCAGTGTTTTTGAAGGAACATGCCTTGTATTCTAGCAGTCCAGTCATAACCTTAATGCCGCCACCAGTATTCCACACTCCTTGAACGGCGCAATGGTATACATAAGTGGAAGTCAAGAATGCGCCAGACTGAAATGGAATATTAGTTGGCAGATTTGCCCAGCAGTTCTCAATCCATGAATAGTTAGACAGAACCTGTATCGACTGGCCAGAAGTCTTGAATGTGCATTTCTCGACAACGCCAGGATTAGCAAGTGTTCCGCAGAGCTTAATGCACTTCATTGCTACGTTGCCGACGAAATCGCATCCTCTGATGTTAGCGGTGCATCCTCTTTGCGTTGTGTCAGCAACCATGCGAATAACGCCATTCGTTGCAGCCGTCCATCCTTGGAATACGAGATTCTCAAGTATAGGTATTCCTGCTGAATCAGACTTCATTATACTGGCCATATTTACAGCTTGAGCTGCGCCAGTAGAAGTGAACACAGGCTTATCGTTAGGATCTGCAGCTCTAACCGTAGCAGGAAGAAGCCATCCGCCATCAGTTGCTGCGAATGAAAGAGCCTCATTGTATGTTCCAGGATCTACTTCAATGATCCATCCACCTAGCTTATCGGCTGCAGCTAGAGCTAGAGTGACGCTTGCGTAATCTGCTGGTACGTTTACTGTAGGCATCTTATATTCTCTCCGGTTAGTCGGCGGAAACCCTCGCAATCCGACTTGACCGATACCGTTTGGAAGCTTCGCGCGTGGCCATAGAAACCAACGTGGGCGCGCCAAAGCGTATCGCTCGCACCTATAGCGCACCTTTGAGCGACTAGGCTTTCTCGTGGACTATTCACTTGTTCCACCTATAACAACACGAGACGAGCCTTTTGTGATCTTGCCTGTCAGTGACGTAGGAGGATCAGCCGGAAAGCCAGTTACTCCTGCGCTAGCTGCAAGAGCTAGACATACAGCATGAACTTTTGCTATCCACGCCCAAGCTGTTGCGTCTTCAGTTGAAGTTGACTTAACTTCATCGTTCTTGCGAGCTGCAGGACTAGATGCTGCGCCTCCGCGAGAGGCTATGTTAACACTTGCTCCTGCAGGAGCAATGATGTGCAGTGATGATGGATTGGCGAGTACTGCAGCCGGAAGTGGAATATCCTCTGCGGAAGGCCCTGCCTGCCCGTAGAACGTTCCATTTGCAGTCTGAAAGATAAGAGCAGACTGTCCAGGTCTAGGCGGACCATAGTACAGAATAGCTCCATTGCCGTCACCAGGATAGACCCACTTTACGCTAACGATAGGAGATTCTACGTCTCCAGTGTTAGACGTAATCTCAGCGTCTACTCCTGCAACTTCAACGTCTGCCCACCATGAAGAGTCCTCCATTCTGACGGAGTTTTGTTTGGTAGAAACGCGACCTTCAGCTATGAAAGCTGTTCCTTCCATTACTCTACCCCGCCTTCAGGAGGAGAGACTTTAGCTGGAGTGTTAGCAACAGCTTTGAAAGTCTTAAGTCCTTTCTCTTTCACTTCATCCCACAACACTTCATACCAGTTATGAAACTCAATCTTGCAGTTATAACCTGAAGCTGCTGTGAACTTGTGACTAATGTTTTTCACACGGTAGAATCGCTGACGCTTAGCGCGTCTAAGCATTTCAACAGCCATGCGACGATATGTATCTCCATTGTCACTGTCGTCTCTGTCGTGATGTTCAAGCCAACGAAGCAATCTCTCCTCTGAGATCGTCTTTGTCACAGAAGCGTAATCCATCATCTTTGACACGCTATCCGGTATGTACTCTATCGGTTCGCCTGCTCGCATGTAAAGCAAGTCAGGATCGTCGTTATCTCCACCGTATGAGTATATATCCGTTGTGTTGATGTGACCTGTAAACTCCTGACGCTTAACGACTTCCCATAGTTCTTGAGCTAGTCTGGTAAGAGTTTGAATATCTGACGGCCCGTGGACAGGAACAACAACAATCTTTTGCTGCTGTTCCTGTCCATTAGGAGTAAACGCAAGCGAACCGCTCTTTATTACGTCCACAGGCGGCCAGATTGCAGTTTGTGTTCTTCCTGCTTCTGACGCAACGACCTGAATGGCAGGAACTGATTTTCCTCCAAGATCGCGAGATAGCTCTTCGTCAGTTATATCTCTACCGCTAACGAATCGTCTGACGTGGCTAACTTCACCATCAAACTCACGAGAGAATCTGACGTCTTTCCAATACTCGCGACCTAGGAATGTCTGAGCGTTACGTAGAACTACTGATGTTCCTTCTACGTTCGGAATCCATCCTGCTCCAATGCAAACATCAACAATGAGATCCCAATATGAGATATTGTTGAACGTCTTAGGCATATGCCTAACTTTGCTCTTCTTCTTTTTAGAAAAAGACTGAGTCTTATGAAATGCCTGAGAGCTTTCAGCAGGAGGAGTGTCACTGTTTCCAGCTGCATTTGACATTGAAACAACCAGATCAATGTACTCTCTTATGACAGGATGCGTCTTTATGAGCGCGAACACCCAATCAACAAGATTAAGATCAGTATCTGGCAGATTGTTGTAGACACTCGTAGGAATCTTACTGTCTAGTAGGATCTGAGTTAGGTCTCTACACTCAAACGATATGTTTCCGTTCTTGCCTTTCCATGAAACTGAGTCAGCAAGGCCAGTGAACATTGCCTTATCGTGAGTCTGAGATACTACGCTAGAAGCGTCAACCATCCTATCTCTGTCTAGTTCTGTGATTCCTTTTCTGAATCCTTCAGGAGTAACTGTTCCTCCATATATCTGAACAACTGCGCCTTTGACTGTTGTAACATCGATCGGCATGTGCGAATACATGACTTCTAGCTTGCATGTATCAGCTACCATATGTCCGGCGACTTCAAGATCAACACTGACAGGCCAGACTCTACGTGAAGCTCCTTGGAACTGTTCGCCAAAGAACTTAGCTTTTAGCCACTTTGCGTGCTGAGTGATGATCATTCCAGGAGCGTTCATTGCTTCCTGAAGTTCAGTCGGCAAGATCAAAGCATTGTTATCTAGCTTGATCGTGATGGTAGCCATGAATGATGGTTGAAACTTAGGCATGAGCTTAGCCTAGCTTCTTTGGAATGAGAACTATCTGTCCAGCCTCAAGAATAGGATATGAGATATTGTTGAATCTCGCAAGCTGCGGCCACTTTCCGAAAGAACCATAGAATCTGGTTGAAAGCTGACCGATGTGCTGTCCTTCTTCTCCAACGACGACGTCTCTGATATTACTTACTGCAAGAGGATTAGATATCGTCTCAAGACGAGTAATCTCCTTGTTCAGTGCGTACAGGTTGTCTATCGTTGTCTGACGAATCTCATACTCTGACCTGATTAGACCGAACGACGTAAGATTAGCGTTTCCAACTCCTCCACTGAACTGTGTTTGGTATCCGTCAACGATAGAAGCCCACGCAGCCATTTCGGAAACAGCGTTAGACTCCCACGTAAGGAGAATGTCGTCGAAAGACGCTCTAATCTCCAACAACTGCTGAAGTACGTTACGCGCAATCTCGAATGGAGTGCGAACTCCGCGCGCCAACGTCTCGTTGATTTTCCGCAGGGAGTTTACGGCTTCGTGTACGCGACCAAGCTGCATTTGGACTTTCGCCATGAACGCAAACACGTCGCTAACAATCGGTATCTGATACCCGCCGACTACTCCACCGATAGGATCGAATCCAAGAGCACGATCTAGAAAGTTCGCGTAATCGCTAAGTCTGTCAGCCCAATCACGCTCGTATACTCCGATGAACGTGTCAGTTGACAGCTTTGACTTTCCTACGCCTACCTTGTATGACTCCCAATCGACAGTCATCTGCCATGAGATATCGTTAGTGTCGCTTACGTCATAGTGGAACGACTTAAGCATTCCACGTCTTGTGCGGCCCATCCATGTTACGTCAATGATTGTAACAGTAGCACGCAGAGCGTCCATCTTCTCGCAAAGGTTCAATAATGCGCTATCAGGATTTATTCTCATCTCAGATGACAAACCCACTAGGACTAGTGGGTCGTCAATGAATTCGCGCACTGCTCCTTGCAGCATGATCTCGCCACGCTCTCCGTCAATGTACTCTGACTTCCATCTTCCTTTAAACTCAGTTGGAGTCTCTCGTGGATATAGCGCCTGAAACGTAGTAAGATTGTTACCAGCGAAATGAGCGGCTCCATATTCGGCTTCACCGCCCCAACGTACTGGTCTATGTGGCGTAGCTCGACCTGTCAGCACGATCCTTGAAGGATCGCTTATCATAGCTTCTTCTATAGCGAAGTCGCTCTGCTGCTGTTCTGGCCAAGCGTATCCTGCCACTTATTGCATCCTGTACTGACTAGGCATGAACTTTGACTGAATAGAAGTTGCAGCGATTTCGCCTAAGTCTTCAACGAACTCGATTGCAACACGATCAGGATCTACGTCGCGGAAATCCTGCTTTATGTTGAATGTTGAGCCACTGAAGTCAAACTTCTGTTCTTTTGTGCCAGTTGTCTTACCAAGGTATTTCTCTGCTGTAGCGTCAGCAGATTCATCATATGCTTGACCTATGATTTTGTCTCCAACGGCAACAACTCCTCTGAGTGACTCAACTGTCTGTTCAAGCTCTTGTGCCGGCTCTCCCCACTTTTTCCAATTCTGTATTGACTTAGCTGTTTCTATTCCGTAACCTTGTCCGCTTCCATCGCCAAGGTCTTCGCTTTCATATGCTAACTTGGCTGCTGTCTTAGCTGCTTCTCTTGCAGCTATATCTGTTGCGTTAGCACTAAGCCCTTGCTGTATAAGTGACTTTTTGTCTATGCCGCCAGACCAGTTAAGGATTTCACCTGTGTTCGGATCTGTTGCGTATTCAGCTTCAGTTCTAGCCTTACGTGAGACAGCGTATGCAACCTTCTCTCTCAGTTTTGACTCAGCTTCAGAGCCGTATATCTTTCCATAGGCTCTTAGGCTTTCCTCATGACTAGCCATTTTTGCAAGGTCGTTTGCTTCGTTAGTCAGCTTTGAGTATTTGCCTTTGTCCTCATTTGTTATTACAGACTTACCTTTGTAATAAGCATCTAGCTTTGCTCCGTTACCAGCCATGCCGTAAGCAATAGACGTTACTTTTGCCGCAAACTCGCCTATCGCTGTTCCCATGCTTGCGATTGCGCCTATTAGCATGATCGATAGATCGGCAAGGCCAGTCATAACTGACTTTAGTCCTTCTATTGCCTTTGAAGCTTCTTTCGCAGCGCCGCCCATCATGCCTTCTTGCTTAGCAAGTTCTTTCGAGCGACCAGTTATCATTTCAATGGCTACGCCTATTCCAAGAAGAGCCAGTACGCCTGATCCTGCAAGACCTCTTGCCATGCCAACTGTTCTTGGTCCGCCACCTGCCGCCATAGCAGCAGAAGTTCCAAGGGCGCCAGCCTGCATAACAGATCGTTTGGCGGCATTCTTAGCCAAGTACTGCTCAGCTGTTGCTCCTGGCATTCCGCTTTGAATGTTACCGAGCGCTCTTGACCTGATCATTCCGTCAGTCATGAATTCTCTACGTCCAGGACGAGCCATACCGAACGCGCCAATGCCAGTCAGCATTCCTCCTGCTTTCGCTCCAACTCCTATTTTCGTAATCTGAATTAGAACAGCTGCTATTTCTTTTAGCTTTGTCTTTGTTCTTTCTAATGAGTCTTTTAGCTTATCGAATGACTTTACCAGCCATTCGCCAGTCATTCTGCCTGTATCAGCCATTCTTCCGTGAGTAACTGACCATTCTCTATTGTATTTCGTTAGCTCTTTTGTAAGTCTCTGGAAGATCGGCTGACCAACTTCACCAGCGAAAGCTCTCCAGTTGTCAGTAAGAGTTTCAAGCTGAGCAGCGAATGACTTTGCGTATTCATCTGCAGCAACCTGCGCTCTGTTGAGATGTGTTTTGATGATCTCTAGTGCTTTCTTCGGATCTGCAGCGACTCCTTTCTTCTTGTCGCCCTTCGCAACTTTTATTGCAGCGAGCATTTCAGGATCTCTGAAGAAAGGAAGATTGATCTGGCGAAGGTTTGTATCTCCGCGAAGCATCTGGTTAAGGTCCATGGAGCCAGTCATAATGTCTCGTCCAGCCGCTTTTGTCAGCGGAACGAGCATTTTGATAACGTCCATTGTGTCTCTTGCGTTTCCTCCAACTGCAAGAATTGACGAATTAATTAGCTGAAAGCCCTGAACATACTCGTCAAAAGATCCTGCGGATCTAGCTGCGACGCGACGCAGAGCTTCAGTGATTGCAACAGCTCCGTGCATGGACTTAGTCCAACGGTCTGTTTTGTCTTTGACACCACCGAATGACTTATTCCAGTCAGTCATCTGGTTCAATGACATTGCGATTCCTACTCTAAACTCCTCTATTTTCGCGTTATACATGACGAGCGCATTGATGGCGCCATGCATAGCTCGTCCAGAAAGATACCCGACAAGCATCGTCCGCCAAGAGAACAAGGTCCGAACCATGTTCCCCATTCGGTTCGCTACGCCCGTCATGGAACCGCTCAGGCGACGCATCCCGGTGCTAGCGCGGTCCGCGCTACGTGCTTGCTCGTTGAGCGCCCTAGCAAGGTTTCTTGAAGTAGTTATCAGGTCTCTTGAGCGACGTTCAACCTGCTCCGTAGAGCGACGAGTCTGCTCAAATGTCTTAATCGACCGTGACGTTACCGTGAAGTCGTAAGCGATCCTGACTACACGTTGCTGCGTTGACACGGTATGTTTCCTAGCCCATCAAGCCTCTGGTCTTACCATGCAACTCTGCGACAGCATGAGACAGCCTAAGAAGCTTTCCTACTGGCAATCTCTCTACTGAATCCAATGATTGATTGCCTAAAGTCATAAGAACCACTATCGCATTCTGTATGCCTTCTTTATGAATCTTTGACTGCTCGATCAGTATCTTGTAGAACGTGTCTGAGTCAGGACGTCTTCTCCTGACTCTCTGTTCTTCTACCGAAGACGACTGGTCGAGTTCTTGAGAAAAAGCTCCTCTTCCTCGTCAGTTGCTCCGTTATGTTCCTGATATGCAGAGTTCATAAGAGAACGTCCGCGCTGACCTACTACACGATCCCAAAACGTCTCAACTTCGTGACGAACTGCTCTGAGGTCTCTACCGTCGATCTCTACAATTGATTCCTTAGTAAGTTCGCTCTGAAGCGTCTCGAACTTGAGCTTAGCACGAGCACGAGCACGAGCATCCTGCTTTGCGTCAAGCTCAACCATGCCGATAGCATGAGTATTGCCATCTTTGCAGAACTTAGGAATCAGCGTGTGTTCATAGATGACTTGGTCATCCGGTCCACCAGCTAGAGGAAGAGGCATCGGTGTAGGCTTCACTTAGAACTCCTTTAGGATTGATTACGAAAGACGCTGGAACGTGCTACTGCCCCAATCGAGAGACAGTCCTGTGTATCCTGCACGTCCAGAAATTTGCTGCTTGAAGTTACCGAAACGGATATCAGGAAAGAGAATCTTCGCTGACTCTGCGTCAGTAAACTGAAGTACTGTGATTAGGTCCACTTTGAACATCGTAACTTTACGCTGTGCTCTTGTGACAATGTCCGAAATGAAGTTCAGATACAATCTGCTTTCGATATGCATCGAGATTGAACCTGAACACCCGTTGAAGATATCGTCCTTACGGTCAGACCGCTCGTTCAGATAACCTTCAGACAGAAGTGTAAGATCGAAGTCAAACTCAGCCGACTGGATATCGGTAAGCTCCTCAACGACAGATCCGCTCTTGATAAGGCGGACGAGGCTTTCTTGTCCTTTTAGACGCTCAGACATTTTGATTGCCTCTTACTGTTCGTTAATCGTGACTTCAGAGCCGATTTCTGCATTCAGGAGAATGTTGTCCATGGAATTGAACATTTCTACCTGAAGGTTCCACGCGAAAATTCCACGAGCGTTGAAAGTGCCAGTGTTGCCACTGACAGAATCTACACTTGCGTTCTTGATTCGCTGACCTAGAATGAGATCGTTGTTGAACGATTCAATGATCGCAGTCACGATATCGCGATTCTCCTGGTTTCCATCGTCCTTAGCGAAACGCATAAGGCCAACGGCAAGAGTGTCGAGATAGAAGTGACGGAATCGACTGCGCGCAACACGAACGAGATTCGGGAACGTCAGCGGATTGATGGTCGTAACGCCAGACTGGAAAATGCCGCCATAGCTAGGATCAAGTCGAGGAGCGCAGATGCCAGCCTTCTTGAACAGCTTATAGTCAGCCTTAGTGAGCGGACCGATCGTACCGCCACTCTTTACTGCGCTTTCAAGACGAAGCCAGTTCTGAGTTCCAGTTTGCTTGCCAGGATTCTGCTCAGGACGAATCTGAGACATAAGCGAAGCAAGCGCTGTTGCTGCAGGAATGTCGCACATGCCGTCAACAGACTCTTCAGAGCTGACGAGCGGACGGAAGAAGTATGCAACACCAGGATATGCGTAAGATGCAACGTCAGAGAGTCCGACCGTAGAGTTCTGCGCACCGACACCCGTAGAAGCTCTTGCTGCGGTCTTTGTCGTTGCGAGAGGTGGACTCATGATTGCGTAGCAACCACGTCCGTCTGCTGTGCGCTGGATTGCAGTGTCACGACAAAGAGCCTGAAGAAGGCCGGCTGCTGCCGTGTTATCTGTCGCAGCTGCGCGAGCGTGAGTTAGGAGATTAAGTTCGCCAAGGAAGTTGTCATGAGACAGAAGCTTGTCGAACGCCTCTCCATATAGAACTGCCCACTGCGCTTCTGTGGAAGCCTTAGCGGTGGTGTCCGCAGGATTTGTGACTGTTAGATCGACAAACCCGTCTCCAGTTGGAGCATCTTCGATGACTACAATCGTTCCAGCAGTGGTTGTTTGGCTTGCGACGCATGGGCGCACCTTAATGCCGGAGACCGAGACTTCAGCTTCTGCGAACTCGCAGTCTTGCATAGTCTCGAACTTCTTGCCACCACCAGTGATAGTTACGATCGTACCAGCAGGAAGAACTGCTGCTGGAGCGTCATCCGTTCCACCTTCAACAAGCGTGTTGGCAGAGAAGTCACCGCCAAGAGGAGCCTCTCCAGTAGAGGCAACCAAACACTGAACCGATCCGTCCTCGCCAGTCGTAATCGTTGCAACAACGAACTTGCCTTCGCTGTCAACAGCAGTTCCGTATGTAGGCCCAGTCCCTGCGTCGAATAGCGTAACAAGTTCTGCTGCTGTAACTGCCGTGTTGTTTGCGACGTTACCAGTTCCAGTGGAGACTCCTGCAACAACTCCAAGAGCTGCGAGAATAGCTGCTCCTGAAGAGGCAAGAATCTCAAAGTTTGCGTCAGTACCCTTGATATCTGTGTCAATCTTGACGGTATCTGCGTCAGTTGCAACCATCTTGAGACCAGGGAACGCGCCAGCGACGTTGAACCATGCAACGTACTCTTCGATCGTGTCGATTCCGACAGCTCCATTCTTGGTATAAGTGTTGTCGCCAACCTTGATGTTCAGTGCGATTCCGTCAGCGGCGACGAAAGTTCCAGTTCCGCCAGTGACGCTAGCTGCAGTGTAGTTAAGAGTAAGCGTTACTTCGTCTGTTGCTTCAAACTCTACGATTACTGTACCGCCAGTCGCAATTGCGTTGAAGTTGAACGGACCTTCTGCTGTACGAATAGTGGCGAGACCAGGAGAAGAACGAGTGAATGTAACAACGCCAGTAGAATCGTCAACTGCATTGATTACAAGGCGCTTGAACTTCTGCTTTGCAACTGCAAGCCAACCGTTACCATCCTTGCGGAGATAAGTCTTGCCGCCAATTACAACAGTGCTAGTGGTGCCTACGTACTTTGAGTACGTACCGAAGTAAAGTTCGAGTTCAGAGAAAGACGTAACTTCGATCGGCTCAGGCTGCCACTTCTGGAACTCTCCAGTAACGCAGACAACGCCTGTACCTACGCCGTTCAGTGCAGCAGGCGTAACCTTCTCATTGATATCAATCCCTTCGATTTCAAGGATCGCGTCAATGTCCAAAACGCCGCTATGTCGTTCTACGTATCCAGGCATCTGCGCGCGCTCCTAGTTATCGCCTAAGTCAAGATCGTATTTGAATATAACTTGACCAGCAAGCTCAACCATTTTGACCGTAGGTACTTCAACGGTCAGACCGATAACTACGTTTACAACTCGTCTATCTTGGTCAGTTCCTTCGCCAGTGATAGCGAATCGACTTCCTTTGACTGTAAACCTAGCCATTCGTCCAAAGTATCTCTTGCCAAGATCAAGTCTTAGAGAACCAAACTTAGACGTATGAGGGTTCATTACAGGATATAGAGCCAACGCGATTGCGCCAGCTTCCATTACTTCAGTCGCTTTAATGACGATCGAAGTCTCTTCCACATATTCCGCGTCTTTAGTAAGAGCGTACTTAGGCGAAGACGTAGGCCACTTAGTACCATCGACAGGCTTAGGAGTAAGTGAACTAGCATTCCATTCTCCTTCTGTATTCTCAATGAAGGTAATAGAAGGGAAAATAGCCTCCTCTGAACGCTCAAAAGGGAAAGCAATGACTTTGATACGAGATGGTCCTTTCGGAGTCTTGTATCGCAGATTCTCTTCGATGTATTCTGCCAATACGATACGCCAAGCAAGGGCTTCGTTTACTTCCGCAGAGAATGGAAATGGATCAGCCAATGGCGTTTTTCACATGACGCAGGCATTCATCTGCCAACTTCATGAGACTCCTTTCAGCGTAGTGTCTTGGCAGAATACCGCGAGCTGCGATCTTGTTTCTCACAGCTTCAACGATCTTCTTGAACCGATAGACTTGGTTCATCCTATTACGTCCAGAAGCTCTCCTGGACATTCTAGTTTGTGACTTCTTGCGACTACCGCCTCCTGTGCCAACTCCAGTTCGTATCATACGCGCGTCTTTGACGTATGAAAGCGGCAGATTCATCTTCGTTGCAACCCAACGAGCGATAGGATCGTAAGGCGGACGAAACGGCTTTGTTCCATCTTCGATGATCTGAGCGTGACCAGTACTGAAGTCGATCGCAGCGCCAGTCTTCATGGCTTTAGATCGACCTGACTTAGACAGCTTTCCTTTGTAGATGGGAGGATACGGAGACGTAGTTCTCATTGTTGCACGAACAATATCGACGCCATCACGAGCTGCGATATGGATGCCAACCAAACCTCTGCGGACAACCTCTCTTGCGTCGTCCTGCACGAGTTCGTTAGCTCTGTTACGAGCCATTCCAGCGTTGAATGGAGCTACTGCTTGAACTGCGTTTAGGCTTGAGCCAAGACCAGCAGAGCGTGGCATCTTGTCTCCGCCAAAGATTCGACTAATGCCGCTATACGACGATGTAGTCTCATTCTTCAGCGTGACAGATTCGTCGCTCATGATCTTACCTCATTCGCGGTATGAATGATGGCGTGTCGTCTATTTTTCCACTATCAAGACGATCTTCGTAGTTTCGTTCTGCTGTCATCTTGTACATGGTCTCTCCCTGATTTGACACAGGAGGAGACGTTGGAAAGAAGCGTCGCCTAGAGCCATCCTCAAAGTGAACTTCCCACCAGAAAGACTCTTTGTCAGTTGTATCAGGAACCAGCTCCTTAGTTGGAACAGTAATAGAAATCTCAACTGACATTGCGCCAGATTCTATTCTGCCAATAGACTCATTGTCTAGCGTAAGAGAGAAAAGTATCTTAGGTCTAGGACTTACCTCGTACTGTTTTACGACGCTTTCTGTTCCTTCTCCTCGCCTATTGCCGGACCATCGAGTAGTAACTACGAAGAGTTTTAACTGGTACATTCCAAGAGATGAGTCTACACAAGCATACGCTTCTGCCTTCAGCTTTGCGACCATATGAAAGATATCATCGCATCCTTCACTGCCACAGTTGCAACTCATCTAGGATTCCGTGGAATAGAGCCAGACTGTCCAGGCTGTAGTCCAGACTGATAGCTATTGTCGTAAATCTTAACGCCAAGAAAGTCTGCAAGTTTGCATTTCCAGTTATAGAGCTGCTTGCCAAGCTCTATCAACTCCTTGTTGTTCATTTCGACGTCGCCAGCAGCTCGAATGCGAAGACGACAGAGCGCTGACTCTGACATCGTCTTCTCGATTCCTTCGAGAGTGTCCAACAGCTTACGAATGAGAGGCAACGCATCATCACTAAGATGATCCATCGCCCATTCAAGAGCATTGGTAATGGCGAATGTGAAGCTAGAAATGACGCCAGCTTGAAAAATGGCGCCCATCGTCATGCCAGGATAGCCGAGGAAGTATCTGACGCGCGTCTTTTCACCGTCAGTTAGTGACGCCATCAGGATACCTCTTTACTCAGCTACAACGAACTCAACGCCTCGCTCCTTGAAGAGCTTTAGCTTTGCATTCGTAAGAGTGCCAGCCTTGATGAACTCGCCAGCCTTGAATACACGCTGACTTCCGCCAGGAAGAGGCGCGATCTTGTCTCGCAGAACACGCAAGTCTTTTTCAAACTTATCGTGAGGAACAGAAGGAGCAGGAGGTTGAGCTTTGACTGGCTCAACTTTCGGCTCTTCTTTCTTAGCTTCTGGCGCTACAGGCTTCACGGCTTGCGTTGGAAACGACGGTACGGCCGTTCCAATCGCTTGAGCCGTTGCTTGTGCGCCCAATGTGAGCGCCTTTGCTACTGCCTTTTCTGAAGACATGAGATTATATCCTTAGCCTAGCTACTCCTTACGGAACGCCATGCTCGCAGATGATTGCGCGCTTGATGACGGCAGGATCTCCGCCACGATCAGCGTCAACACCATCCGTACCTGCGACGATATCAGCCTTATAAGACCAAGTAGTCGCAACCTTCTCGCCAAGACGGTCCATAGCAGGACGAACGAGACAGGCGATGTTCTGAACGGAAATGTCAAGCTCGCCTTCCGCAGAAAGCATGAACTCTCCCTTCTTTGAGATCATCAAGTTCGCGTCAATCCACGTAGACGGCTTGATGTAGTGCTCTTCGATGAACTCACGCCCGACAACCATCGGACGATGGACTTCGATGCCATCGCCAGAGTTTACCATATCGAACGGAAGAGGATCGATCTCCTTGTCAGTGTCCGTATTTCCGATCTTAGGAAGATCCTCAGCTCGGAACCAAAGTACGCCAAGACACTCACCGATCGCAAGGTCGCGATACATGTGCTGCTGGCCTGGCTCTTTCATGAGCCCAGTCATTTCAGGATCGCTAAGAAGCTGAAGCTCAGACGTCGAGTTCAGGTATCCGCGATACAGACCGCCAGCGAACGGCTTGACGTTGGTAGAGCGAAGACGCCCAACCATCGACTTGACGTCAGATGCACGGAACAGATTGCCTGCAACGATCGACTCGATGCCACGAGGATCTGCACCGAACTTCAGACCTGCACCGATGCCACTACGAACGATATGAGGAGCGTTGACAGAAACGACCTCATAGTTAGCAGCGTCACAAGTAATGGCAGCGTTGAGAGTCAGCGTGCCAGGACCGAAGTTGTCGCCAGAAGTTGCAGGAGTTGCTCCAACAACATTACGAGCGACGTAAGCTGAAGAGTCAGTGTCGTAAATCCATACGCCAAGAGGATTTGAAGCCCCAACAGGCGAATAGACGACAGCCGAACCGTCAGTCTTGCGAGCGTGAGTAAATCCGTTCAGGTATTGAACAGGAACAGTGACGCTAGCTGCAACTGCTGCAATTGTATTGGTACGACCGCGACGAACTGCCTGGTACGCCTTTGCACGGATAACACGAGCAACGGACTCACCTGCATGAGTTCCGATCGTGATCATGTTCTCCATGAGAAGACTTGCAAGAGCAAGAGCACTCGTAGGCAAGTGCGAGTCAATGGAGTGACCGTAAGGCTCAGGACGAACATCCCACTGCTCGTTAGAGCCAGTGATCAGATTCGCGTCCTCTCCTGGACGGAGCGGCTTAGCTGAAGGCTTAGCGTACCCACGTCGAGAGTAAGTGCTGCTGTCTCCAAAGTCGCCTTTGAATTCAACCTCATCGACGATTGTCCGAAGTCGTGTTGCCTCAAGAAGGGCATCACGAAACGATCGAACGAGCGTCCGCTCCTGAACAAGCTGACGGATTACAGGGTCCGTCATGATTACCGAGTAGAGGCCCATTCAATCTTCTCCGAAGCTAAGAAACCTTGTTAAGTGAGACTATAAGCTCTTAGATGCCGCGAGTCGAGATTCCTTGTCCCGAAACATGAGCTTTGAACTGTGCAGGAGTCATTGCCATGACGTCGACTCCATTGTTAGGCGGATCTTTTGGCTTATCCTTGCCGCCGTTTCCGCCTGTATCGATCTTCTTCTTTTCGTCAGCCTTGAAGAAGTGGACATTCTTCTCGTCCTTCTTCAGCTCCTCAAAGAATGAATCTGGCTTGGCCTTGGCCTTCTCATCGTCCTTCAGCGTAGCTACGTGCTTCGCGTAAAGGTGAGCGCCATACTCAAGATCATTGAATCCGACTGAAAGAGCTGCGCGGTCGATATCGGCCTTAGCCTTGATAGAGTCACGCTCAGCCTGAGTCGTCTTCAGGTCGTCTTCTAGCTTCTTCTTCAGATCTCCAGACTCTTTATCCTTCTTGGCAATGTCCTCCTCAAGTTTAGTCTTTGAAGCCTCAAGCTCCTTAGACTTCTTCTCAAGGTCAGGAAGAACTGCGAGCTTCTCTTTCAGCTCAGACTCTTCCTTTGCTCCAAGACGACGAAGGAGGCTAGATGTTGCCTTCTCGGCAGCGCTTTCGCCTGCCTCCTTCTTAATCTGCGCAATCTGTTCGTCGGTAAACTCAGGCACGACAGTCTCCTATTACATGCGCCCGAGAATCTTGACGAGCGCTTCTTTGAGATAAGAACCACCGCCAGACACAACAGACTTCGTAATGCCAAAGTAATACGCTTTGACAGTCAAGCTGTTGAGGCCAGAGTGACCAGTGATTTCACGAGTTAGCCGATTGCTCACCTTGAACTGAGCCGCTCCAGGCGTAAAGCCATCAGGAACCTGCGTATACAACACAGTGCCGTCGCTCTTTTCAAGAAGAATCGTGCTCATTGGAACCTTGCTAAGCGTTCCAACTGCTGCTCCACTAAGCTCGATAGTGTCAACAGTCATTTCGCTTGCGTCCTCAAGGAAAGTACCAAAGGCAACCTTCTTGAGAGAATCTGCAAGATTTGAAATGTTGGCGAGATTCAGACCGAGCTTAACGCTCATAGATTCAGTAAGAGTTGCCATGATTTACCATTCCGCCATGAAGACTTCAAAGTCTCCTGTGAAAGTGTACTTGATCCCTGTAATCGGTTTTTCTGGAGTGTCCATGATCATAAGACGTCCGACGTTTACGATCTGGTCAGTGCCATCTGCGTGTGTAATCTCAAGTCTAAGATTAGAGCTGTTAGGCTTCTGAATCATTAGGAGCTTTGCGCCTACAAGAAGGCCGCTCATAGCAAGAACTGCGTCTGAAGTTCCTGCGCCAGTGATTACTTGATGGGAGTAGCGGCTCGTAGACTGGTCAATCTCCTCGAAAGGAATTGAAATAGTCCCTGACGGAACACTCTGTCCGCTATTGGGCGAATGGTTGATCCCGCCGCTGAGTTGTGTTTTGAAAGTCGCCATCGAAGCTAGAATGCTCTGACGGCTATTTTAGAGTCAAGCGGTAGGTTTCGGAATCGTTTTCTTTGCTTCAGCAGCTGCCTGCATATCGGTCGCTTTCTTGTCAATCTCTGCCTGAAGAACCTTGATCAGCTCTTCCGGGTCTTTGTATGGGAAGTATTCGACAAGATGCTCAACAGCTGTCTCAAGATCCATAATGAGAGCATTACGACCAGCAGCAAGAGCTTCGACAACAGTCTTTAGTTCCGCAGGGGATAGGTTAATGTACCTTCCCCATCGCAGCTTGATGATCCTTGGCTGCTTTGACGTCGGAGGAACGAATCCCTCTTCAAGTTCAAGCTCTTCGATCTTCCAAGTCTCGCGGTTCAGCTCTTTTCGACCGTTATACTTTGAGCACGCATCAGCGGTAAGTCTCAAGCATTCTACGATCATGTTTCCGTAGCTCTTGCGCAAACGATTCGCGCGAGCAAACATCTGAAGCTGAGACTTTCCAATCTCTGTAGCAGTTACACGATCCCTGTCATTTACCTGCGGAGCGTCAATCGAGCACCGGCAAATGTTCAGAGCAAGAACCCTAAGCTGTTCTGCAAGTGAAATGGCCGATCTAATGCCATCGCCTTGAAGTTCGATTAGTGCAACCGTGCCTCCTGATTCAGTTCTAATCGTATCCATCGAACCAGTGTTTACGTGATTAACATCCTGGTTTGTGGCGATGTGAAGAGTAGGATCTACGTTATAGATCGTTCCACGGTCAGCCTGAGAGTATAGGTAATCTATTCTGTCGAATAGTTCCATTGCTCCAAAGTAGTCAGGCACGCCTTCATTAACATCGTCAGAGTCAAGGTTCTTGCAGTAAACAACAGGACAACGGCCAATGCCGTGAACGATCTCTCTTACAACAGAATACTTAGGTGCCTTGCCTTGCTCGTATTCTGGATTGCTATATAGAACATCTGACTGTCTGTTAATCTCTCTCTTATACCAGCGCATGACCGTTCCCTTGGCGGAAAACGGATTACCTTCACGATCGCGCTCGATTACTGCTTCATCAGACTGGTAAAGATATTCGATCTCAAGAGATTCAATGCATCCATCAACGTCTCTGACAGCAGTGCAGTGTCTCGGATCTACCCAAGTGAGAATCGGCTTTCCTTTACTGAAGTGTAGAGTAATGAAAACAGAACCAGTAGATCCGCCAACATCGCGAGCGCCATGAAAGAACGGAATCCAATCTGCAGTTTCGATTACGTCTCTGTACCACTTCTGCCAATCTGTGTCGTCCTTTACTACTACACGCGGCGCACGATCTTCATCGAACAAAAGGTCAGAGAAAGTCTCAACAACTGATCGTCCTGTATTGATTGGAGTAGCTGGCTTACGATAACGAATAGGTGGAGCTGCTCTTGAGTCTCCAGTTGCAGCCATCATGCCACATTCGATCTGGAATAAATCAGCTTCACTTTCTGGAGTGTTGCGTCCATCCCAATCGAACTTCTTATGACTATGCCGATCGTTATAGAAGTAGGATCGCCACTTCGACAGAAGTCTGTAGCGTTCACTTGTCATTCCACCAGGATCGAACATCACTTCACCTATTCATCAAGCCGAGTTTCATGCCAACAGTTCTATTCTCGTGCTTTCTGCAGCCTTCCCACGCAAACATGAGCGATCTAACGCGGTCGCCTACGTGCTTGTTAGGAGAGTAGTCATAAAGCTCTTGAATAAGAGTATACAATTGTCCATTAGCGCGGCCCAAGTTATCTGACGGCAATATCCATAGGCCATTTTGCATTTCGACGCCAATCTTTTCTAGTCCAAACTCTGGATGAGCTGCCTCAGAACCTGTCGTATAAGGAACAACAGGAATATCAGGCTGCAACACTTTCAGAAGCTGAACGAAAAGATCCTGCGCAGCGTTGTTTTCCACGTAGAAGATTGAGTTATAAGCGCGGAAGACTTCAAGTGCAGTTGATATAATCGTTACTGCGTCCCATCGTCCTGCGCGAATGTCTAGGATCTGTCTGACCTTTGAAGGATGACGAAGAACGGTAGTGAATACTGTTTCACCAGTATAACGGCCAGCAGTACGACGGCGAGTCTTACTAATAGCCAAGTCAACGCCAGTATACGTTTCAAAGCCGTTCGACGGTCTCCAGCGTGGAACAAGATCAAGTCCTCTGCCTCGTTCAAGTGCGACGTGAACCATCTTAGGAGTGAATCGCATTGATCCCTCATCGCGTGAACGATGAAGCATCTTGCGTGGACCTTCGATTTCTCCTAGCTCCTCAATCTTGCGGAGAACTCGATCTTTCGGCCATTCGGCTTCCCAAAGAGCGTTGCCTTCCTCGTCAATACCAGGTTCAACTAGAGCAGGCCATCCTTCTCTTTCAATAAGCCTATGCGGCGCGTCTTCTGGGTGCCACGAGTTCGTAAGGATGACAATAATTCCGTTGTCATCGAAACGAGTCATAGCAGTTGATTGGAACCATTCCCAGAACTTCTCTCTCTGATCTGGTGTTCTTGTATTCTCAAAACTGACAGTGTCATCGAACACGCCAAACTGTAGACGAGCGCCGATGATCTTACCTTCTGATCCTACAGCCTGAAGACTTGGATCAGGGTCAGAAATGCCAGGAGGTCTTGTTACTGTGAATGCCTTGTTAGACCACTGCGCGTGCTCTCCAACTTCAGGAATAAGATTAGGCCAAACTTCCCTAACCTCACTGCTGTTTACGATCATATCTCTGATAACGCGGACGTATTTCTCAGCTGCAGTTTGGTTGGGGCCGCAGTACACTCCGTTAAACATCGGAGGATCGTCTCTGTAATGTTCGTCAGTATTGCGACCTAGGAAGTGCAATACTGTAGAGATCAGCTGACGAGACTTTCCGTAGCCAGGAGGCCACATTACAACTAGACGCTTGTGCTTTCTGAGCGCAGCGTGAAGTCTGTTGTGATGAGGAGCGTTCTTGAATTTGCGCTGCCTTGAGTCCTTCATCACGTATTCAGTGAATATCTCACTCCTGTCTCTACAGAGAGTAAGGTGAGCCTCTTTCAGTCTCTTTGCCTCCTCTCGCTCCTTTGCAAGATGACTCTCGTAGATGTTAGACATTAGTCTTTTCTGGCAACCCGAGCTGCGTTCTGACTCATTACCTTCTTAAGGTCGTACTCATCTTCGTCTACTGCGTCACCTATGTCAGTGACCTCAATAGGATTGCCTCCGACGCTTGCGGCTGCAAGGGCGAGCCTACTCTCTCTCTGAATCTGCTTAGCTTCCTTGAGAGACATCTTCTGATATGCGTCTTGCTTTCCGTCTTCACGGTCTTGATCTTCAAGAGCCTGATGGCAAATCTTCTCGACGTTAGTAAGATGCTTAAGTTCAGATGCTATAAGGTTAGTAACAAGACGAGGATCTTGTTCCATTGACTGCATCTTCTTAAGCATGATCTGCTTGTAGTAGTCTCCCATCATGAGTGTGTTCTGGATGCGCTCAGACCGTTCTGCCTTGATTCGAGATACGGCTTTTCCAACAGAATCCTTGTATATTTCGTCAGCAGGAGGAAGAGCCTTTGCAGGATCTCCTTCGTATACTGCTTCGAGAAACCTAACCTTCGGGATGTCGATGCCACGCTCAACCAGAAGTTCAAACGCCTTCTTCTGGTTTCCGTTTCCTTCAATGTATACGTCAACGATCTCCTTCCAGAGATCAAGTGTCAGTTCGTACTCTCCAGAAACATCGTCATCTTCATCTACAGTTGCTTCGCTCATTTACTCCTCCATGAGCGCAGTGACTCGCGCGTGTGCGATATCACAATAGAACGGCTCGATGTCCATGCCGAACCCTTTGCGTCCTAGCTTCTGAGCGGCAACAAGAGCAGTGCCACTTCCGCAGGAAAAATCTACAATGAGTTCCCCTGGTTCAGTGTGGTTCCGAATCACCTTCTCGTAAAGCCCAGCCGGCCTCTGATAAGGGTGTAGTACGTTAGTACGAAGATCATTATCAATGCGCCAAAGATCCGATTCACTTCTTGAAGCTCCAGCTCGTCTAGCCTTTCCTTTTTGCCATCCGAAGATGATGAAATCATACTGCGGACGATAGTCAACTGGGCCGTTTCTTACCTGTCCTCTATCCCAAACAATGAGACTGTGCTTCTCTAGTCCGTGTTTGCGCAGCATCAAAACGATATTGTCGAGATCGTTCTGGCGAGATAGGCAAAAGAAAACGCCATCACGCGCGAGCGCAGATACAGACGACGAAATGATACCGTCGCAAGTGTCTTGCCAGTCCTCATCCTGCAGCCGATCGCTTCCCTTGTACTTAGACCGCAGAGAGTCTTCTTCTTCGTATGTACCAGTTTTCAGCGGAAGATCAATGAATGCGATCGTAGCTTCACGAACGAAAGGAGACGGATTTCTGGCGTCAGAGCATAGAATGTTCTGAAGTCCAATCTCTAGCTTGCCTTCTGGACGGAATACTGGCTGCACAGCGTCGCTGACTACACGTTGAGTCTTAGCTCGCAACAGGCCAGCGCTCCTGCCTCCTAGCATACTTCCGATCGTCTTTCCACTAAGACCCGTGCTCTTTAGCAGCTCCGGCTTCTTAGTTTCAAGACTCTGAAGAAGTGTCTTCAGTTTGTTAGGATCGTACTTGCCGTATTCGCCATTCAGTCCGATGTTAAGCGCAGCTTCTTCTTCGTCGCTAAGCGTAAGCCAGACAACTGGAACCTCTGCCTCTAGATCTCCTCCAAAAGCATCAAGAATGATGGAGAATCTCTGGTGGCCACCTACAAGAAGTCCTGTCTTCTTATTGGCAATGAGATTCTCTACAAGACCGAACGACTCAAGGCTAGATCGAAGCCTGCGAGCAGCATCCTTATCAATAGAACGCGGATTATAGTCAGCAGGTTTTAGTGCGCTGAGCTTCGTCATCTTGGCTTCGTGAATCGGAATAGACACTGATACTCTCCTGAAAACACGTTGCTTGCGTACAGGTGTTCAAACTACCATACTATCGCAATGACGATCCCTAAAACAATCTCTTGCACAACTACCAGAACGATCATTTTGAAGTACGTTCGCGACAATCCAGGTTGCTCGATCAGTGATATCTTCAAAGAGACTGGTAATGATTCAAACAGAAACTCAGGTGCGGCACATAACAGAGCCGTAGACCTTGGTCTTCTTAGAAGAGATAAGATTGTTATCATGGGAAACAAATGGCGATGGTCATTTTACGTAACAGACAAAGGACTAAAATACCTCAAAGAGGCAATCCGATGATTTACATCGGAATAGATCCTGCGACTGCTAAACAAGGAATCGCTATATTCGACAATGAGAAACTAATCACAGCGTATAGCACAAAGGAGCTTACAAACGCTACTCTAACAAAGAGAGAGCTTGAATACGCTGCCGTTAGACACGGATTCTCATTGGTTGGCGCTAAGATGGGGATAGAGGAGTGGGGTCAAATCAAAGGCAACACAAACTTTAACACTGGTGTAAAACTAGAGCGATCTGGTCAGACTTGGGCGGTCATTGGTGAGCTTCTAGGATGCGACGTGTCGCGTGTGAATATGTCGACGTGGCATTCAGCTTACAGCATCAAGCAAGAGCGATTCGCTGGGATCAGCACAAAACAACAAGCAATCAATCTTGTTAAAATGGCAATGAGGATAACATGCGATGCGGACACAGCGGACGCTGTCCTAATTGCCGACTTCGTCCGAAGAAGACCAAACATGCCTGTTCAACAAGTCGTCACTATGACGATCTCCCGATCAGCTACAAGCAAATCAAAGAAGAAGTCGAAAGTCTAAAGAAGCTAGAGCAGTCTGAATCTGTAAAGGCTTCAATTCTTGCTCTTGAATGGTGCCTAGGTAACGAGTGTCCTCCTACGTACTCGCCAATGGCAATCAAGAATGGAGACATTCTCTCCGCAGGATTAAACCACTTCTCCCGCCTAGTCATCTTCGATGCAGGCCCATTACCTCGCGCTCCTAGTGTGTTCAATACTCACTGGTATTCTAGGACTGACGGGCTTGCTTACATTAAGATCGCCAGACCTACTCCTAAGTCTAACCCATTCGCAATGACTACTCGTCTATCGCTTCGCAGCGGAGACAAGTTTACATTCAGTAATGGTGACGGACTATTCGTAACTGAAGATATAAGTGGCGGGTTTCTATGCTATGGTGAAACTAACTTCGCCACGCACGCGCTTGAAAAGTCAGCTTACGGAGTCTCTGGAGACTTTCTGGTAGACTCTTGGCGAGATCATATCCACGTAAAGCCAACGTCAAAAGACTTCGACTGCACTACTGTAGCTCGTCAGTTAATACGAGAAAACAAGTGCGTGGTCTTAGACAGTGCCCTGGACGCGGAAGGTCGTGCCATTTTTCGCTGACTTGACGATAACCTTGCGGATAAGGTAGTCGTCCTGCATTCGGCCCTGATCTCCAAGAAGCTGAAGTGTGACTGCGCCAGAAGTGGTCAGATTCTTCACATGAATAGTGTTGAACGAGACTTCGTGCGAACCTGAGTCAGGCGCCTGACTTGGAGTTACGACGCACTTCATCATGCCTCGTCCGCCTTCGCCAGCTACATTGATTTCAAGCGTTGCTCCTGCAGCAACAGTTCCTGAAGTAACATCTACTTGTGGACAAAAAGCCATATCAGTGCTCCAAAAGTTACATGCGTTCGTTTCGCATAGCAGAGTCTGTCATTTTCGGAAAGATATTGCGCGTTTTTTCCGATAGGTGTATATTCTCCGTAACTGGAGAGTGAAACAGTGTCGATTTACAAACTCGTATGCGGCGATTCAGCGAAAGTTCTAAAGACTCTAAAGGCAAACAGCTTCGATTCGCTAGTTACAGATCCGCCTGCAGGTATCTCATTCATGGGCAGAGAATGGGATTCTGACAAAGGAGGACGCGACAAGTGGATTAACTGGCTGTCAGATATCATGGCGCAAGCTAAGCGAGTGATGAAGCCTGGAGCTCATGGTCTAATCTGGTGCTATAACAGGACGCAACATTGGACAATGTTTGCTCTTGAGAACGCCGGATTTGAGATCAGGGACGTGATCTATCACGCTCATGGCCAAGGCTTTCCTAAAGCAAAGCGCATTGACGGAGAAGCGACACTGATCCGCCCTGCTATGGAGCCATGGATTCTAGTGCGTAAGCGACCAGAAGGCTCAATCGAAGCTAACTATCGTAAGTGGGGAACTGGACTGCTTAATATCAGCACTTGCAAGATCAATAGAACGCCATATGGAACGCCTCTTGATGATCCTGAAACAGGAGACACTGCTTGGCCTACTAATATGGTAATGTCGCACATCATAGGATGCGAGAGACTGTCTGACGTTGTGGTCAAGACTGCTTACTATGCAGGCGGAACCGCAAGAGACAACAAGGTATACAGTGCAGACAATAGAATAAGACCAGCTGCAGGATTCGGAGGAGAAGACGGTCTTGAGGTTGCTGAGCACTGGTCTTGCGCAGATGGCTGCCCAGTTGATCTTCTTGAAAAGCAAAAGCCTGGAGCTTCTAGGCTATACAATGTTTTTGCGCCAGAACAGTGGGACCCGTTCTTCTACAATCGAAAGTCGTCTAAAGGAGACAAGAACGACGGCCTTGAAGACTTCGAGATCATTCCTGCAGGAGTTGCTACTGGAGGACGTAAAGAAGGATCTGCTGGTCTTAAGAGTCCACGCGCTGGTTCTGGACACGCTGGAAACAATAGAAACAGCCATCCAACTGTCAAACCAATCGGATTCATGCGATGGGCAGTCAGACTCGTAACTCCACGAGGAGGATCTGTTCTGGATACATTCACTGGCTCAGGTTCAACTGGCGTAGGTGCTTGCCCTCAAGGATTCAAGTTCTACGGAATCGAAATGAATCCTGAGTTTATTAAGATCGCTGACGCCAGAATTAAGCACTGGTTAACTGTCGACGGAGCTACTCCTGAAGTTGCAGAACGTATAGCTGCATCAGGGATGACAAGACCTATTCAAACTTCTCTAATGCAGGAAGGCGTCTAGCATGCGATCTGGTACATTTTTGGCTGAAGTTAATCGTGATTTGCGTCCGCAGGATATGGCTGGACTAGCTGGTAACTTATCCGGCGCTCTCCTTCATCTTGACGCAATGCGACTCAAAAAGAAAACTGCCGTTGCAGAGCTTAATCGATCGATCGAAGAAGCAGAGAACCTAGTGATGCTCTACAGAGGCAGGATCGACAATAAGACATACACTGAGAGCGTGCTTGTTGAAGAGACATACCACGCTGGATTTGTGCTAACTGTTGAAGTTGAATCTCGTAACGTAGTAAGTAGGCGTCCAGCTACAGACGATGACAGACAGACTACTTTGTTCGATCCTGACATTACAGTTGAATTAAATCAAGTCGAAGAACCGAAAGATGAGGAGATTGAACTAGAATGAAACCAGGAAGAGCATTGGCACGCAGAGCACAGAAGGAGGCAATGCGTCGCCATAGGTCACTCGTTTGGACTGAGTGGGAAACAGGAAAGTGCGATGAAGTAGATAAGGTTAACTGCAAGCTCGATGGAGCTGAGTTTGTTCATCACAACAACGAGTTCTTCGTCGTCGAGTGTCACGTTCCATCTGATATCGGCGTAATGACAGTGCTAGTAATCGCTGCAAAGAGCGCCAACACGTATCGTGAGTCTGCTCATTTCCAGCGTATCAAAAACGAGCTCGTTGGAGAGAACTTTACGGCTGTTGAAGTTTTCCATGACGAACGAACTGGTCAAAAGTCGACTGACGTAACGTATCTCTGGTGCCTACCGGATGGCGTTACGTTGCCGTTTGGACCGCGCTTAAAGCCTGCCTAGAGTCGCTATGCCGCCGCTTGGAAACCGGAATACGGTACGCGAGCGGCACGGTTGTTACCTGTACCGCTACGCGCCCGATCCCTACCTGTACCGTTGTTTCTTCCTACAGTCTGATGGAGCGCTTCAAACGCGAACGCTTCACGCTTTGCGATCTCCGCAGGAAGTTTCGCGGCTCCCATAAGCCATGCGTCAACCATTCGTCCGTCAATCTTGAGCGCAGACGCAATGTCCTGGCTATCAAGTTCAAACTTTCGACGTGTTTTCTCGTCCATGGCGAACCTCCCGCTCGTCATTCAACCGAGCTTGAATACACGTATACGCATCTATAGAGCTGCCGTCAAGAAACTTCCAAAGCTGTCAACGCAAGTCTTGAACGTGACTGATCGAATAACTCTTACTATTGCTCGAAACTCCACTGCAACCAAACCTTGGAGATCCGTCCACCTACTCGTACACCGCGCTCGTACATAAAACGATCGCCTGGGCATCGGCATAATAGACGATAAGGCGGCTCCATATGCACGTTGACACCTATCAAATCTATAAACTGACGGAACCTAAGACTTCTAGTTAAAAGTATGGTGTTATTGTTGACACGGCTCGGAAGTCATGCCCCAGCACCCCTCGTGCGCGCTTTAGATCTCTTACTTATAGTAATAAGTAGTTAGTAACTAGTTGCTAGTCTTCTGTATCTATCGCTGATCATAACTGCATGAAACTGATTTCAGTGGCCAAGAAGTATGGCAGTCAACTAGTTGCTCAGCCCGGCCGGTGAGCCCGATGAGCTTGAAAAAAAGAACTGGCCTCAGCGGCGCACAGAACAACGACTCTGCGGAAAACTGCCGTGCCGCCAGAGGATGGGTCAAGGGCAAGAGCCCTTGCGGGTCTGAGGGCGGAGCCCTGACAGTTGACTCGTTCTTGTAACAAGTTGATCAGTAAACAAGAAGACTAGTTACTAGTAAATGCGCGTAGCAAGTAGCGTGCCAACACTATCAGACCTAACAACTTCCTGCGGAAAACAAAGTGAACTGTTAGATCGAAAGATACCGATTTCCGTGTATCCTTTGCTTGCACGACCTTTTGAACCCGTGTACTTTCGTCCTTAGCACTAACCGTGCCATGAAACGTAACCGTCGGTAATGACTAGGTTTTTAACGATCTAGTATCTATTCTGATCTATAACCTACAGCGCGCGATGCATGAGTCGCGACACGATGTTGTCTGAATGGCTCGCACATACTCTCCAGAGGAGATTCAAGTTATTGACGGTCAAGTTCTGACAGTCATTTGCAAATGGAAATATGAGGACGGAAAACCAGAGCCACTGACGACGAGCACAAACGTCGCGCAAGCTCTTGGATGGAAGGATGGACGTTCAGCAGGAAAAGCCTGCAAGCGACTTGTTGAAACTGGACTTCTTAATCTGCGCAATACGAAAGGCGCTAGAGGAGCCATTGACGAGGAGTTCTACCTTCCATCTGACGTTGTAGATCCTCAGCGAACAATAAGAGGGCAAGAGCCCGAAGGCGGTTATCAGTGGACGAAGAAAGAAAAGCCTCCGATTCAGAAGAAGGAGCCACCGCAAAAGGCGTCGAAAGTACACTCATCGCCGCAAATCCAGACCCAAACAAGCCCATCCCATACGGAGGTCTCGGATCGGTCAGGATCGTCAGTCAGTTCCCAATCATCGAAAGTCGAGAAGACTCGATCCTCTTCCCTGTCTCGTCAGAAGGCAGACTGGATGGAGGACTTGCCCTAACTTGGAGCAACTTTCCTCAGTCCAAGAATCAAGTCCGCGAATACGAGAAAGCGTGTAAGTCTGGAAAGCTGAAGCCTGGTGTATGTCTTGACGTAGGTCACGAACAGCATTGGAACAAGCTACTGCTTGAGAAGCACAAGCACGCGATCGTGCATATCTTCTTGGGCGCAACGCGCGCAGGCGGACTGAATCTCGGATCTAAGATCGAGTGGGTTCAGTCGATTCTTTCTGGATATTCGCAGCAAATGAACTTCTTTCTTGGAAGCAAGTACATCGCTGTTCCAATGCTTGGCGTAGGTCAAGGCGGATTGAACGCAGACGACGTGTTTCTTGCCATCTTGAACGAGTTTCAGCACAAGCGATATCACGTATCTGTTTATTGGAACAAGCCGAAGGAAAGTTCGCTTGCGCTGCGCGATACATACGTTGAGAACGGACAACTGAAAGCAGAGAAGGACGTAAGGTAAGAAAGTGCCTGAAGTAAGGCCACAGTTTCAAACTCTTGCGGAAAGCATCAAGTTTGGCGATTGGATTTCTTTCGTCACATTCGATAAGCTAGAAGACGTAGAATTGCCTTCAGTCCGCCGCGGCTCTGTGATCCAGATGCGCAAAGATCAGCTAGTCGTTAGAGAACGATACACTGATCGTGTTTTCTACGTTGAAGGATCTGGACTAACGCTGGTATCTAGGTCACACGACCTATGCCAGAAGAACCTAGAGGCAAGCATCAACGGACTGCTTGACATAGCCAAGAAACGAAAAGCTGAAGTTGACGGAAAGATTGCTAGGTTGAAAGAGCAGCTATCTTGGTCGAAAGCTCAGCTGAAAGAATACAAGGACAAGCTAAGAACAGATAAGGTCATCATAGATGAACGAAGGAGAGCGCGCCATGGCAGGTAACGGAACAGTTCGTTTCGCCGTAGAGTTCAACGGAGAAGACGTTGACGTTGTTCGTCTTCCAAAAGAAGACCGACGGTACAATGAGGCGCCTGATAACAAGTATGACGCAATCACTGAAGCGATTGACTTGATCGATTCGCGCGTGAATGCTGCTGCATCCAGGCGAGCATCATTGATGCAGTACATGCTTGATAATGGACTGGCAGGAGATTACGTGCCGCCTGCCGGAACTTCGATCGACAGTGAAGACGATGCTGACGAAATGGATGAAGAGGAGTCAGACGAAGAATGAACTTCGTGCTCTTGCTTCTACTGGCCTTCATAACGCTTCCATACTTGAGTAGCGTTATTGGACCAGTGATTTACCGATACAGGGCGCTGGATGGCCCTAAACCAATATTCATTGAACTCATCCAGACGCGCGTATTTACGGCATACGGCTGCAGACGGTTGAATTCTGGTGTGCGTTTATCTGTATCGCACGATGACTTGAACGCTAATTGTCTGGCGTCGCTCTAGTGGGCTAAAGAGTCAGAATCAAGAAAACAGAACTGGTTGCGTAAAGAAGCAAGTAGCTTAGTTGGTAAAGCAACAGGAGACTGTCATTCGCAGGTTCGATTCCTGCCTTGCTTCCCGAACATTCAATCTAAAAGGAGATACCGTGCCGCGCAAACCGAACAGACTCCGTCAAAACAAAGAGCAGGTCGCTGTTATTCACGACTGGAGGATCGTTGGCGATCTATATCGCGCTCCTGAAGTTAGATCGACTCGTGTTTGTGGTCTCATTAATAATCACAAGACGACACTAACAGGAGTTGGAGAGTACATTCACGTTATCAATAACGATAGACCTGCAACAACTGGTCCAATCGTTGACTGCGAAGGCAGATACTTCAAAACGTATTCTGGCTCACTTTACAGTCTAGGCCGTATTCAGAAAGAGTACAGAGCTTGGATTCGCAAGAACAAACTTCAGTTCAACTGGCGCAGTCCAATCACTAAGAAGGATGAAAATGGAAATACCGTCTGATATAACAGCTTGGGAGTTTTTTGAATGGCTGCCGGTTAATGACCATCACGAGCCACTAAAAGAAATTCTTGAGAAGTTCCTCGTTCATATGAACGGATACCCTGATATCCCAACACAAATGGGATTCAGACACAAAGCAAAATCGTCGAAAGACGGAAGGAAAGAACATGACTGATCTTCAAAAGTCACTTGGCCATCTTTGCTTTCACGACGGAAAGGAGTTCTACACTGACAGCAATGGAAACCTATATATCGCAGATCAAAATGCCAAGTTTGACACAGGATATCGAATCGGCATGTTTGAATGCAGATCAAGAGCCGATAACTTCAAAGAGTATCTTAGAATCAAGTTCGCAATAGAACTGAAGATGGAGGTTGGACGTGACTGAACAACGTGGCGGATGGACTAAGAAGTACGAGCCTGAGATTATGCCAGATCGTGACTCAGGAACGCGAAAGACGTGGGAAGGACTGAACTACGATCGTTACTTGACGCTTCGTCAGCTTTCTGACAAGACTTCGCTTCGTGCTCATATTCTGCGATTGGACCTTGAGCAGCTTCAGTCTGACGGATTCGCAGAAGTTAGCACTGACGGTCAGTGGCGTCGTGTTCGTAAGCTGTATCGAAACAACGAAGATAAGTCTGCGCGCGAATTGTGCAGCGAATTGAGAGGTTCAATTGGATCTACAGATCAGGCTAGTCTTTTTCAGCGAGCTGAAGGAGGCTATGGAGTAATTCCTACTGTCACATCTAGCGTGATGGTGCGTAACTTCCAAACTAGCAAGGCTTTTTCGGCTGATCCTAGCAAGATCAAGTTGAGTGTGATTGAGAAGCCTGTCGTAAGAGACGATCTTAAGTCCCAGCCAGAGACAGTAGGATTTAACTACTGCCTGTGTATCGACTCTGATAGCGGCAATACAGTTTGGTACGCGAAAGATCGTAATCAGGCAAATGAGATGTTTGCTGGCATTTCTTACAATATCAGCTCGTTCTTGACTAGCAGAGGATCACGAGTGATTGATCTGCCTGCGACAAAAAACAAGAAGACTGCTGATGACTTCAAGAAGACGGAGCTTAAGATTCCTGTAGGCTGCTTTGCTCTTGCTTGGAAAGACAATGGAGATGTGTATTCGATCGGCGAGGAATCTTCATTGTCTAAGCTATTGGGAACTCCTTTCGTTCGAGTAGTACTGAAGTCAGACATAAGTCAGTTTTGGGAAAACGTAATCAAGAGCTTCTGTACTCCAGAAGCCGTAGACTCCATGACTTATGAAGCAATTTCCTTCACGTAGTAGGCGAGGATCGATCCGTCACTCCATCGCTCGCGCAAAAGAGCGTATTGGAGCGCACCTAAGCGGCACTGACATTGAAGCAATGTCGCTACTGGTGAAAGACGGACCGATTCCTGGCCTAAGCATACTTGTTAGACACGCATCGAAGCATCGATCAGTCTACCAAGTAAGTTACAAAGAGATGATAGTTGGAGTAGTTTACTGCAACAAGAAGAACACGATAGTAACAGTGCTAGCTGACTTCATGTTGCAGATGCATATCGACAAAGCAAAAGAGGAAAACAGATGAAGATTACTAATCGACTGAAGCATGTACTTCAGAGTCTTAACCGCCAGTCTGAAATGTTCACTCGTGGAGCGTCAGGAGCTGGTGGAACAGGATACAATCGTCGCAATAAGCCGTATCTTGATCAGAGTCCTCGTGCAGTGACTCCGAAGGCATGGCGCAAGTGAACTACAGTGCTTGTTTCTTGTCTGACGTTAAAAGCGGTAAGAAGCGAGCGCTTGTGTTCATTGCATTACTCATAGTAACAATAGGAGTGTTTGAATGCTAGACGGAATCAATGGAATCAAAGTTGACGGTGGAATCAAGATTTCTCCAGAAGAAAAGGCTAGGATTAAGAAACTCGTAGATAAGGAAATGGAAGGAGAAACTGCATTGGATGACGAGACGCCTTCAATGTCCTCTAAGCTCATCGCGAGTAACATGTTCGTATTCTTGGCAACGATGGCGTTTATTGCGCTTATTGCTGGAGTGATTTGGAACTGGTTTGCGCCGATCGCTTTTCCGCAGGTGACTTTTCCACAAGCATTCGGCCTTTCTACGCTCATCATTCTATTCGGTACTCTGGAGGACGCCTCTCCGACATTCCTTGACGATCAGCTTGGCAAGTGCATGGATGCCTGCGTCGCGTTCGTTATTGCCTGGTCGATTCATTTCTTCGTATGAAAACACCAGAAGAATACGAGCTTGAGGGCCACGGTAACGTCATTCGTCGAAAGAAGCGTCGCGTACTGAACGATAAATACGCTAATTTCACTTGGCGTGGCGATTATCCAGATGACTACTACGAACGCGATGAGACTGACTACGATGAAGTTCCAGTTGGAACACTCATCCTATTTGGTTCAAGAGCGATTGGCGCTCCAGGATCTGACGTTGACTTGATTCAGATTGCTGATCGCTCTGGACGTCGAGTTTCAGATGGCATCGATCTGAACTTGATGACAGAGTTTAGATGGAAGTCAGAACAGTTCGCGCAGTCTCCTTTCGGCGGTCACGTTGCTGCATATGGAAAGGTTCTAGCTGGTCCGTCGTGGGCGATTGATCGACTGAAGATTAGAGCTACGATCGAAACTTACACCATCGATCAGGCAATAGATACACTTGATTACTGGTGCGGCATCTTCATTCACGACAGGAAGAGAAGTAAACTAGAACTGGCGTGGAAGGTAGCTCTTCAGATCGTAAGAGTGAAAATTCTGACTGAAGGGAATCATGTGCCACCTAAGCCATTGCTTGAAAAAAGACTGAAGGAGCTTGGAATGGATGGGTTTTTGAAACTTGCTGATCACCATGACTTATCGAGTAACACTTATGAAGGAGTAATCAAACTACTTCCTGCGGAGGCATTTCATGCCTGAGCCGATTTATATGTGCGTCGGTTGCTTCAAACAACCTCACGAGGTAGAGGAGTACGTACATGCAGCCAAGGAGAACTCAACAAAGAAGCACAAAGTATCTCCTGCGGAATACCTGCAGCGCGAAGAAGGTACATTCAACCGTGCTTACGGTACGTTCTATTGCACTGACTGTTACATCGGCGCAGGAATGCCACTAGGACGAGCGCCAGCTCCAACAAAACAGCACATCGACAAGATCGCAGAAGCTGAAATCAAAGCAGCTGGTGAAAAATACACTGAAGCCATGGCCGATCTCAGCCATAAGATCGTATCTGACGCAAAAAGGAGAGCAAGTGCCTGAAGAAATGCCTAAGTTCGTAGAAGACGCACTGAAGACTCTAGATATTCTCCGAAAGGAGTTACTATCTGGTTCAGTTCGCTCTGTCTCGATTCACACTACATTCGAGAAGGATGACGAAAAGCCAAAAGACGACAAGTTGTCATTCTACGCATACGCAACAGCTTGGCATTACAAGCATGGAGTCTCTGCTGCAGAATACATTGGCGGTCTTGAGATTCTGAAGCTGGAGTGGATTGCGAAAGACAGATGATACAGCCAAAAAAGTCAAAGAAGTTCGTCTTCGATGAAGAAAAGATGGCAATCGCGAAAATCAGATTCGACAAAGGAGACGACATTGACGGTATCGCGTTCCAAGCTGGATGCACAGGTACTGTTTTGCGCAGAGAGATAAACAGACTAGCATGGACGAGGAAGATCAAGAGGTTCGGGC
>ERZ1292644.134-Hain-H14-01um-R2-134-length-51900-cov-57_pt1 | contig 51900 bp, 110 predicted proteins | sample MGYA00564402_ERZ1292644 | MGnify/ENA primary metagenome ERZ1292644 (study PRJEB36523, sample SAMEA6512644) | groundwater metagenome | collected 2019-01-09 | study: AquaDiva: Metagenomics assemblies of 32 groundwater samples
GACTTTGTTTTTAAATTTGAAAAGTGAGAGTTTAATTATATATTATTTAATGTATATATTTAAGTATATGTATGATTATTATTATCATTATTATTATTATAATTATTATATTTATTATTATAATTATTATGATTATGATGAGGTATAAACAACATACGTAATAACTTTCTTTTTAATATATATCATATATTATATTATTATATTATTATTCTTTTATCTAAACAAACGAGAATTAGCCTCTTTTATTTTCATCAGCCTACCACCTTCGTTTTACCCCACCACTGCAACTTGGAAAAATAATTTCTTTAGCCCTCATTCGGGCAACCCTTGTTGTTTGTGAGATATTTCAGCCCTACAGGAAAGATAATTTTTCTTATCTACAACCCCAATAGAAAAGTTGGATTGGGATTAAATAGATTTTACTCAATTTCTAACCGTATTGAGACTACTCATAAGTTATTAGTGTCTTGTTATTTTATTACATTATTAAACAAGACTTAAATATAGATAATATGATTTTATATATAAAGATTCTACAACTAAAATTCATGTATGATTATTATTATTATTATTCACATATGTGAACTCTTATATTCTATATTACCAATATATTTATATAATCTAAATGATACCATACCATATGACTAATAAAATAGAAGTTTTTACTTGGACTTGTTCTGAATGTGGTAAGGATATAAAAAGCCTGTATAAAAATCAATTTGATTATCTTAAACAACAGCATATAGAGTCTCATGAAAGAAAAAATAATAAAGAGGGAAATAATGACCCATAATAAAACTAAAGATGAGCAAGAGATTAATGAATTGCTAAAATTTAATGATAAGGATTTAGGGATTGATACTCCAAAAGAAGAGTATAATAATCTCAAGAATTGGATAATGGGTTCTAATCATAGATGCAGATTATTATTGTATTTCCTAAAATATAAGAGGGGAACTATTCCAGATGTTGCTAAAAATATGATTAATGGTGCGGAGATAACTAATTTATCTGAACACTCAGTTAATTTATATGTTAAAGGTTTTGCTAATAGAAAAGTATTAATTGAGGGTGGAAGAAAGGGAAAAGCAATTATTTGGGTCATTAATCTTAATAATAAATTAATCTATGATAATCAAAAGGACTTAATAATTTCATGTATGAATAAATTAGGGATAAAAAATCAGTTGGGGATGAAATGAAATTAGGATATAAGCAAGAATTACTAATAAAGTTGGGGAAAGAGAAGGGATATGTTAACATAAAAGATATTACTTTATTGTGGTCTAAGAAAGAAACGGCTATTGAAAGAATAAACACTATGGTTTTAGTTGGATATTTCCAGCAACCAATTGATACAGGAACTGGAGAAGGATTTGTGTGGAAATTTAACAAGAGATGGATGATGGATAAATGAAATCAATCTGCAATACATGTGGGAAATTAAAAGATATGGAGGAAAAAGAATCAATGTTCAAAATTAGAGTATGCAATGATTGCAAAGATTTAGGAATAGATTTTAATGATAAGATAAAGAATATAGGGCATTCAATAGAAATTGAAAATGGGAGAGAAGAGTTGGATGGTGAGGAAAAATCAGAGTAAATGATTTTGGATATGTTGAAAGAAAAACCTCAAAAGGCTGTTATTCCTCCCTTAATGATACTTCAAAATGGAGGGACTGGTGGTTAATAAAAACATCAGGACTGGGATATAGTGGAGGACTAATCATAAAACATATTTTTTTCCCAAAAGAATATATCGGAAAGAAAATAAGAATAAAAATAGAGAAATTAGATATTACCTATGATAAAATAAAAAAAGACTTTGATTTAAGATTGTTAAAGTTGCAGGAAGATTGCAGACATAAGAAAACTAAATGGATTGATGAATGGTGGGCTATGGGTCATTCAACTGGAAAGAAAGTAAAAGTATGCCTTAATTGCAATAAAGTGTTAGGAAATATAAATATTCAAAAATAAAGGAGGATAAGATAAATATGTTTGGAAAAGATTATGATAAGGAAATTAGTTTAATACATAAAAGGATAAGTGATATTGTTGAATCTAATAATAAAAATAATGAGATAATTATTAAGATGATTAAGGATAATCAGGAAATTAACCAACAATCATTAGATAGTATTAAGAAGACTTTTTTAAATGTGACTAATGTTATGTCCTCCCATAAAAAAGCAATAGAATTATTATCAAAAAGATAAATCATGTTCAAAGCCAAATGTGTTCATTGCGGGAAAGACAGAAAAACTCAAGCAAAGATAGGAACAAGGATAAAATGTTTTCATTGCGACAAATCATTTGTCTTGAACCCAAGAAAAACAATAATGGAAAAGGTGTTAAAATGAAAGATAAAATATTAATGATAAAGACAACAAAAGGGAATATTCAAATATATTTAAATGAATATTTAACTGAGAGAAAAGCAGACATAATCAACTTTTATAGCTTTGGAGCATATCTAAGGGCAATACTTGATACTTCAATAATAGACAAAGAAAGAAGAGAGGAGACATTAAAAGCATTGACAAACCAGATGGCTGAATATTTCTGGACGGGTGTATATATAGGAAAGACTAAGCCAGAGATAGTAAATATAACCTATGAAACAAAAAAAGAGGAAGATAACCAAAAAGTGAATTATTTGGGATAATGGTAGTAAGAAAAAAAGAGCAGATATGAACAAATTAGAGATATATTGGAATAAGGAGCGTTAGTATGAAACAAGATAAGATAAAAAAGAAAAGAGATTAAAAATGGTATCTAAAGACGCTGAGTTTGATTGTAAAATCTTTAGTAGATTATCAAAGAATTTAAGAGAAAATATAGTTGATGTAGATGGTAATAAAATTAATGTAGAAAGTGTTGACCCTTTAGGTTTGGTTTGTGTTCAAATAAGTAGTAATCTTGGAATTACACCTTTTTTAATAATAAATAGTGAAGAATTATCAAAGTTTTCTAATAATTTAGCGGAACAAATAGGTTTAGATTTAAATGAGTATACAGAAAGTTTGAAGTTGAGGTTGAAATGAGCTTAAATGAGATAAGTTGGCTTGATATTATTGGGTTTCTTTCAGTTTGTTTAGCAGTTGGATATATATTAGGAGCAATGATGGGGTGAAAAATGAGTGTTTATCAATTATATGATGGAGAGATTTTAAATGATTGTGAGTTATATTGGGAGTTTATTAAAATAATGCAACAAACTAAAGAATTTGAATTATGGAAGAAAGCAATAGTTGAGAAGGAGCTGAAGTAAAAGCTGGAGGAAAAATGAACAAAGAAAACACAATATATGATGAAGAGACTGGAGAATACATTTGTAGAGGATGCGGAAATATAATAGAAGACTGCGAATGTGAAGAAGAAGATTTTAGCGAGGCTGGTTGAAATGTATTACAAGATAACTTTTACAGACAATAGAGAAAATCAAAGCTCATATCTTATGGAACTGCCTTATGGTCAAAGATTAAACTTTGAGATGAATGATGATGACAAGTCTGCTTTAGTTGAAAAGATAGCAAAGCACAAATATGTTAAATTATTATCTCATCTCAAAAGAAATTCCCTCGAACTGAGAAATGACGGGAGAAATTCATAGTCCCATTTTGCACAATGGAAAAGGGGGAGTTAGTTTCCTCTTTCTTCCCTTTTTATCTTAATATGGCATTCAAGCATTGGTGTTTGAGGGGATGCGGAAAAAGTGTAGTATTTGATAGATACAGGGCTTATCAGTTAAATCATAATAATTCAGATAAGAAATATTTCGTATGTTCCAGATGCAATGGGACATTCACTCATGAAGAAATAATCAAGTTTCGTAAAGGCTCAAAATAACCTACTCCCAAAAAAGTCGGGGTTTCAAACTATGAGATTAATACAAGTAAGATGTAATGTTTGTAAAGAATTTTTATTAATAGAAGATAGTCAAATTACTAAACCAGAAGAATGGATTTGTGATAAACATAAGATAGGTGATGTATGACAACTAAAGATTTTATGAAAAAGATAATTATTGACCTTGAAGACAAGGAAGAATATAAGATTGGATTATTGGAGAGGTATCTTAACAAGAATAATTTTGATTATTCTATAAAGGGAGATTAAAATCACAGTTAAAAGAAAATGCAGACATTGTGGGGTATTATGCTATGGATGGATATGCCTTAAATGCAAGATGAATAAGAGAAGATTAGGCAGGGGTTCAAGGCTTCCTTTAGGAATAATCTATTCAAGAAGAAGAAGGGGGGGCAAAAGTGAATCATAAGAAATGCAGACATTGCGGGAAACAATGCAGGGGAACTTATTGCTGGAGTTGTTACACCAATAAGAAAAGGACTGGATATGGCTCAAAATTTCCCCTTTCAAAATATAAGAATAATAGAAAACATTTATTAATTAGAACATAGTAATTATAATATGAATATCAATCTGTTAAAGACACAAACAATGGAAAAAATATATAAAAATGAAGAGTGGTTATATCAGAAATATTGTGTAGATAAAATTGAAAATTTGATGTTATTTAATAGTGATGGAGAACATATTTCTTTTGAAAGAGAGAATAAGTATTGGAGGTCTAATTAAATTGACAGTGGAAGACAATCTGAGAACAGCATATCATATCTTATTAAGCATAGTAAAAGAAAATCCTAAATCAGATATTGGAGAAAATAGCAGAATAAATAAATTAGAGAAAGCAAGACTGCTTGTAAAGGAAGTTCTGATAGATTGCGAAAACGGAAGGTTCTTCTGAAGTGGAAAATTACAAAAATTATCTCTGGCTAAAAAAGAAATATGCTGATGAAGGATTAAGCTTAAGAGAGATTGCAGAAATATGTTCTGTAAGCAATCATTTAATAGCTGAATGGGTTAGGAAGTTTGGCATTAAAATAAAAAAGACAGAGCCTTTGGACAAAGAATGGCTAATTCAAAAGTATGTTATTGAAAAGATTGGAATGTATGACATAGCCAAATTATTAAATCAATCTTATAATAAAGTAAGATACTGGATGGATAAATATGGAATAGAAAGAAGGAATAAAAGCGAAGTAAGATTTTTAGTCAATGATGGAAAGCAATATTCTGAAATGGCATTAAAAAGAAAATCAAATAAAGAGGCGTTTCTAATCAAGAGGTGCCTGAAGTGCAACATCATCTATGATTATTATAATGAGGAAGATAAGCATCAAATGGCTGGGAAGTGCATTAAATGAAAGATTTGGAAATGAGATTATTAAGAGAGCATATAACTGAATGTATTTCTTTTATGAAAAAATCAAATGAAGTTGACAGAAGGGATTATAAGTATGTCAAGGATTTGATATTTAGGATGCCTGTTGAGGAAAGGGTAAATTATTTTTCAGAATTAGATAAGGTGTATAATGCAAAAATTAAAACTTAAGGATTTATTTCCAACTAAAGAAGATTGGATTAAAGCAATTAAGAGAGACTTGAAAATAATATTTACATTTGGGGTTGGATTGTTTATATTGTTTTTAATCTTGCAAGTAAAAGGATAGAGGGGAATAATAGGGTTGTTATTATTTAGTTAGCCATTCAGTAACTATGGGTAAAATTGGCGGTGTTCTCTTTACACCGATACTTCATCAGCCCAGACTCGCCCCATCCATTTTTCAAGATGATAGAACCGACAATAGCAAACATTGTATTTTACAGCATCGTAGCTTATATATCGTTTAAGCTAATAAAATTCACACCTCAAGAAAAATCAATTACAATCAAAAAGAAAAATAAATGTTCCAGTTGTAATTCAAATGAATTGGAATTAGATAGAGGAACAGGATATTTTATATGTATAAAATGCCAGACATTGAATATATAGAAAAGAGTAAACCATCTCCAGAAGAGATTGAAAAAGAAATAAAGGAAGCAGAAAGGAAAGAGTATTTTGAAAATATTAGGTTTACCCTAAAAGCATCTATATGGTATCTAATAAAAGAATTTAAACAGGCGTTCATTGATTTGTATAGGGCATTCACAACCAAAAGGAATTATGTGAATGGCTGGAAATTAGTTACACAAAGAAATAATTTAACTTATCTCTCATTAATGGTTTTTATATTCTTATTAATAAAAAATCCCAAGATTAATTATATATTTCTTAATATAGTTGTAATAATATTTATCTTTGCATCAAAGCTTACAAGCGGAAGATTCAAGGGAGAATATCGTGAATATCTAAATCAGAGATTGATTGAGAAAAACAAACTAAGTTCAGTTAAAACTTAGTTCCATATTCTTCCTGCTTTAATCCTTCTTTTGTTGCTCTCATTTTTTCAGCCATAGTTGGGAGATAAACTATTCTTTGAGATTCCCCTACAAAAGGCTTGTCTGTCTTTTCAAACTTCATTCTTCTTATTCCAGACCTTCTTGCGTCTACCCTCACTTTATAATATTCTGTAACCTTTTCCTGTTCATTATGAAGCTCGAATCCAACATCCCAAAATCTATGAACCTCATCCTTTAATTTTACTGGAATATCTGTTCCAGTCAATCTGATGACTCCCCCCATTACCTCTTTTCTTTCTTGCTTGGTAGTCATTCCGTTTCTTGCAATTGTTATGGCTTCATCTTCTGTGAACTCATCAGTATTGCTTTCATCTTTGTAAGAAAATATGAAAATAATGAATATAGACACAACTGCAACCAATATAAGATTTCCGTTTGAGCTTAGATTAAAGTAAGGAAACATTAAATATAATATAAGAAGCATTAATCCTACAATAGATGCCCTTGCCATAGTGGACATCTCCCCAAATCCCCTTGCAAGATTGCTTGTAAAGCTTCTTCTTTCATCTATCTCTTTTATTATTATATCATCTATTTCATCATAGCTTTGAACCATTTTAATATGTGGAAGGTTTTACTTTAAAAGTAAATTCATATACTTCCAGAATTTTCTCCCTCCTTTCATTGAGGCAACTTATTATATTTGGATTATCACATTCAACAAATCTCGAGTAGTCTCTCCTTAATATGTCTGCTATCCATCCAAGCCACATAAGGCTTCTTACTACAACCACTTGCTTGTTCTTATCATTTATTTTTTCCAAGAATTTGCATTTGTAAAAGTTTATTGTTATTATTCTTCCGTTCTTCATTGAATTATATTTGTCAGAAACAAGAGCATTGCTTCTAAATTCAATACTCTCTTTTGTTATCATATCTGTTCCTATCCAAATGTCGCAATCCCTTACTGTGCCTCTATCATCTATATTTTTCATTATATATATTCCTTACTCTATTCAGCTATATTGATTTGGCTTTCTAAAGACACCAAAGGATTAATCTTATCTTTAATCCTTTGTAATGTTACAGAAACTGTTGCTGGTGATACTTTCAATTCTCTTGATAATTCCATTACTCCCCTATGGGGGTCTTTTAAGTAAGCCTCTATCACTCTTCTTTGTTTTAGAGTTATGTTCAATCCAAATGTGCCTCTATTCAAAAGCTCTTCTATTTTTTTAATTTCATTGCTTTTAGGCTGATTATCTTCTGTCTTATTTTCCTTAGGGGAGATTTCTATGTTTGGTTTTATTTCTGCATCTTTTTCTATTTCTGCATAATTATTATTCAGTTCAACCATATCTTTCTGCAATATCCTAAATCTTATAATTGTCCTAACCCAAGATGACAAATAATCATCTGGAACAAATGTATGGTCTGAATTTAAGAATAGTTCAATTTCTTTTAATAGCTCATCAATTATCTTCTTGTTTTTTAGATAATGGTCTGTCTTATTCTTTATCTTTGAATCATAGTAATCAATTATCTGCTTCAAGGTTATATAAAACTCTTCTATCATAAATTTTGTAGGATATTTTTCAAGCTTCTGTTCATTATTAAACTTGTTAATATCAACATCTAACAATATTTTATTATAGTATTCTTCTATTTTTATGATTTCCATTTCAGAAAGGGATATATCCTCCATCAACATTTCTTCCAACTAATCTTAATTTTCTTGTCAGGAAATTAGCTGTCACAACAACATCTTTAGGCATCTCTTCCAGAGGCACGGAATTTGCGGTTATCTCATATTTTGGATTTAGAAAGCATTTTCCATTAATCTTATTCTGGCATAAATAAATTCCCTTATTTTTTAAGAAGCTCAATCCAACCATCTTCTTATGCCTTTTGTCTGGGAAATAAACACTTGACAAATCAAGATGCTCAATAAGTATTGGATTTTTGGGATTTGGAATAAACTTATTTAGGTCTATAACATTATTTATTTCATATAAGCTTTTGTTCGTTACTGGATTAAAAAATTTCCTTTTGTCTTTTTGTAGCATATTAAAAAAAGTCCTTGAGTGGAATGAGCTTCCAAAATCTACATTATCATTCCATCTTGTTCTTTCTTCTGGGGGAATTTGATTTGACAATGGAGGGATAGTCATACATTCAATCGGGGATGATTCATTGTATCTCTCATTTGTTATGGGGTTATAAACAACAAAGTGTTTAGTCGTAACTCCTATAAAATTATGTGGCTCTAATTTGTTTATCTTGTTGTAATATTCTTTTTTGTCTATCCCAAAATCCTTGCAGAATTTTTTTGTATCTTCTGCTGATGAGCTTCTGAACATAAAGCTATAATCTGCATTTGAGCTTACTGGTTCGTCAACATCGCTGTAATTTTGAGTGTTTAAAATCATCCCTATATTTCCAGTTCTTCCTCCCTGTGCTATCTCATTTATTTTGTTTGTTGCATTTTTTCCCCTTTTACTTTCAACAGCTTTTATCTTTGACCATTCCTCTATAAAAAAGTATAATCCCTTTTGTCTAAATGAAGGATTGCTTGAATGGTAGTCCCATATATAATCTATCAGAAAACAAAATAAGTCTGGATAATATTTTTTTGTTATTATTTTTTCAGTTATCAATGAAGGGATGCCCCCGTGCTTCATAATAATTATAAATGGATTCTCCTCTTCTTCCCCATCATTTATTTTTGTCAGCCTGTCTTCGCTTAAGCTTATTATCCCATCATTGAAATACATTTTTACCCTATTGAGAAATTTTGCCCTTACTTGAGACATTCCTTTTGTATCTGGCAGTCCGTTCAAAGCATCAATAAAACTTTGGTATGTTGCACCATTCTCATAGCAGTTGCTGTAGTCAAGATTTTTTACATAAGATTCACTTGCCCCCAAATCTGGAATAAATAAATCTATATTCTCTATAAAGTCCTTAAAATCAATGCTTGTTTCAAATCTTGGGATATTGTCTTTTATATTATATTTGTTTTTTACTATTGATTTTGGGATTAATGGGACTATTGGAAGTGGTATAGGCTCTTCGAATAATAATCTTAATTTGTTAATGAAGTAAGGGTTTTCCATTGGTGTTGTCCAGATTGGGGTTTCAACAAGATAATCATTCATCAGGCAAAGATTATGCTTGAACATCCAGTAAGACATATCCATTTGCCTTTTTGATAATGTTGTTTTTCCAAATCCCCTTACCCCAAAATTATTTATGTTGGGTCTTTCTTTTAGTTTTGGAATGCAAACAATGCTACCATCTTCTGTTATCCCAATGGGTGCTTCTTTTATTTCAACCCAGTTCGGGGTTTTTGGATTTATCAAATAATTTAAATCCCTTATTTCTGTTTCATTCAATCCAAATGTGTCTATATAATTATAGAACTTATGGTTGATTTTTCTAAAATGTTCTCTTACCTTAAGTGCATTTTCAAGGCTGAAATCTGGAAATATATTTTTTATCTCATCGCTCATTTTTTATCCTTTTCAAGTTTCATAGCAAAATTAATCATTCCCCTTTCAACTTGGGTTAGTATTTTTTCTGTCATTGAATTTATACCTGCACTACTGCTTAACTGGTAATAAGCTATCTGCTGTGCCTTGTGCATAAATTCCAATCCTCTAATCCTGCTTCTTAATGATTGTATTATATCTTTTAATTCAATGTCTTTATCGTCTAATACATTTGTTTTTTTATCCCAAGTAAAATATGAGAAGACTACTCTCTGCCTTGTTCCCAATTCTCTAAACCATTCATATCCATTTTTAAAATAAACCCTTCCCAATCTTTTTTGGTCTTCTGTAATCTCTTGTTTATATCTTTGTTCAAATGGAGCATCAAACTTTATATAAAATCCCCTCTCCCTATTTTTTCCTTCTCCAACCTCTTCTTCCCAAGTGATTTCTCCCCAATATCCTTCTGGACCAGTAATTATTGGAGCTTTTAATTCTAAGTCTTGTATATCTTCTGCCATCTTATTCTCCTTTAGGTTGCTCTTTAGGGGGAGTTCCTTTTATTAAGTCCATTATATTTTTTGTAAAAGGATTTTTCTCAAAATAACTTTCTCCAGTTCTTTTCTCATATTCTGATTTGCTTCTGCCTCTTTGGATATATAAGTTAGTTCCTATTATTCCAACAGCCAACATAATTCCACTCCATAAATAAACTTGTGACTGTTTGTTTTCTATTTGTGTATTTAGTCCAGATTTCTCCCCTTCGCAAGTGCTTTTTTCTGATTGTGTTATACTTAATTGAGATTGATATTCTGAAATATTCCCCTGACAAGTATCATATTCATTTGCTTTTTGCTTGAATGTATTTGTCCTTTCCCTATATATATTATATGCTGAAAGGCATCCTTTTGACTCATTGCTTCCATCATCATTCTCAATTATACATTCATCATTTATATATTTTAAAGTTTCTTGGCATACTTCAGTTAGGTTTGTTATAGACGATTGTTCGCACGTCAGCTTTTTAATTATGTCTATTGAAAAAGTTTCTCCAGTTATGTTTGCAGTATTTTCTTTTTTATAATTTTTATTGTCTTTATTGGATTGAGTTTCTATTGTTAAATTATTAAGGCAATTAGCCACTTCATAAAAACTTGTATAATTCTCATTTATCCCTGAAATGTTTACTATCGGCTCTATCCAGCATTCAGAGTAAATTTTTATTTCAGAGGAGATAATTGAAAAGTCCTCAACTGTTATGTTATCTTCTGCCAAAACAAAATTAGAAAATAGTATTAATAAAATCATCCCTAAAAAAAGTTTGTTCATTCATCCTCCTTAATTATTTTTTGTTTTATAAAAATATTATAATTATATTTGTCCCTTAAGTAAGATTGGAAAAAGACTTCCCATTTATCCCTATCAAAATTAGTTAATGAATGACATTTTTCACATAGGGTAATGCAATTAAATGTAGTTGAATTTGTCTTATTATAATCAATATGATGAACTTGTAATTGTTTTATTTCTGGCTTTTGTTTCTTGCATAGTTGACAAGTATGATTGTCCCTTTCTCTTATCATTTCTTTGAATTGACTATTGAAATTATAATCATAAGGCTCAAAAGATTTCCCCCCCCTCCAATTAGGATTTTTTATTCCTAATCTCGTTAAATTAAATCCTTTTGGTTTAGGCTTCCTCATCTTTTGTTTAACTTCTTCCGATAACTTTTTTCCTAAATTAGCATAACAAAATTTTCTTTTATGTTCTTCAGATAATTTTCTTCCTTTTCTTGCTAAGCTTATTTTTAATTTAGATTCTTTTGAATGTTTTATTCCTTTACTTGTTAAACTCATTTTCTGTTTTGTTTCTTCTGTATGTTTTCTTCCTTTTCCTGCTAAGCTTATTTTTCTTTTAGTCTCTTCAGATAATTTCTTTCCTAACATAGGGGGAATTAATTTTCCTTCTTTAAATAACCTCTTTCTGGTTTCAGTTCTTTTTCTTATTGATTCTTCTGATTTAAAATGATGGTGGTGAATATATTTCCTTTCTTTTCCTTCATTATCATACTTCAATCTACTTTGACCGCATCCGCATTTGCATAAGATTAGTTCTTGTTTCATTTTTATTTTTTTATAGTTGAGCTAATGTTTCATTAGCAACCCCTATAAACCTTCTTGCATTTATTTCTTTTACGCAGATAATATCTTGGTTTTTCTTTGGGTTTTCAAGACATTCGCAATTATAAGTTATAGCTTCTAATCCAAAATCAACCCTTTCACATTTTCCTAATTGGTATCTATCTTCAGCACAAGTATAGTTGCTCCTTCCGATATAACTTCTCCAACCATCATTGTAGTAATCAAAACATTCTCTTTGTTCTATCCAATTAGCATTATCCAATTTATTTGGATTATAGCCATTATAATAATTAAATCCCGTTCCAATAACCACAACTGCTATTAATAATATTAATAAGTAATTAGTATAATCCCTTTTTGGATTCAAATCCCTTTCAATCAAATCTAAATTTTTATTCATAGTTTACTCCCTCGACTTCTTCTATTATTATATTATAAGTCTTTCCAACTCTTAGAGACAGAACTTTATCAACTTCTGGCTTAATGCTAATATATTTAGAAGAATAGAATTGTTTTTTCTTTTTTGTTTGATTATTATTTTTTATCTTTCTTTCGCAAATATCTGCAAGAAAACTCTGTTTTTTAATCAATTAATCACCTTATTTAATAAATTATAATAAACACTCACATCTATTTATATACTCTTTTCATTTATAAATGTTTTTCTATTTACCCTAATATTTAATCAATTATATTATATATTTAATCAATTATGTTAAATACTTCCAAAAAAACAAAAATATTTATAAACCACAGAGACATACTGATTTTATCAAGTTTCCAATTGAGGCTTGGTGATTAGTCAATACCCTTAGAGGTATTTTGTTCGCTTGTTAGTCGATATGGCTATTGTTTTCTTGTGTTTTGGATTGGTATACCTATGAAAAGTTTGTAATGCGACTATTAAAGTTAAAAAACAAATATTGGAGGCAAAATAAATGACAGACGGAAAAATGATTTTAGGCACGATATCTGTTATTCTTCTTGCTTTGTTTGTCTTTACTGGTGGTGATATTTCTAAATTAGGTTTTGGAACTGCAACACCAGTCGGAGGAACATCAGGGGGAGTATCGGGAACACCTATAAGCAATGGGATATGTCCTTTAGGAATAGACCCAGATAATACATTAAAAATTGGTCCAATGAGCAAGAGATGGGAACCGACAACTTCTGTATCAGCTATTAACGCAAGATTATATGTTAATGATGGAACAGGAGAGTCAGTATCAGACTCAAGCACAAGCACACAGACTGCTGGAAGCGTTGCAGAAATATTATATGGATTTGGAGCAAATGGAGATACAACATACCATACTTCATACGCAAAATTCAATATGCCTTGCAAAGCATTTGACAGCAGGATGGCAGGAAAAGACCCACAAGTTCCTTTATTAGAAGGTTCAGACAATGCTCCGCATGAGTTAATTGCTTACGGAACTGGAAATATTACTTTAACTGTAATCAATGATGACAATTCAGTTAATGCAGGAGATGGTGTAGGTAATATGACTATAGCCTCTGGAGGCTCTGCTAAGTTTGATGTCCAAGAATTTTCGACAGCAGACAAAGAAGCATTTAGCCCAATTGTGAATGGAGTTGTAAGGGTTGAAGCCAATGGAACAATGTATAATGAGGGAGTTTTCACATTTGGTAATCTTGAAAGATACACTGGTGGTGTAAGCTCAAAGTTACAGGCATTAGAATCTACAGACTCAGCAGTAGTTGATTTTGTATTGCCAAAATGCCCAGACTTAACAACAACAGCATCAAGGTGTGACTTGGATTTAGGAATATTATATGTTGAAGCCGAATCTGGAGAAAACCCAACTGGAAGTTCTGGAATTGCTGGAGCATCTGGAGCAACTGGACTTGGAGATATTAAATTAACTTTCTTCACTGGAAACTATGACACACATACAAAGACAGGAAAAATCATCAAGGGAATACAAGATGATACTGGTGCAAGAAGCGGATTTAACCCAGAAGTCAGATGGCTTAGAGTTGACTAAGGAGATTCACAATGAATCTTTTTTTTCTTTCTTTTTTATTATTTGATATAGATAAAAATACAAAATTTTCATATTCATCTTTTCACTTTTTAAAGAGTTATTTAAAAAAAAACTTAATTTTAATGAGATAGTATTCAAGAGAAATATTATTGATGGAGGAAAATGGTGAGGATAACCGAAAGATTTGTAATTGTTGTATTACTGGCTTCATTGGTGTTTTTGCATCAGACCTTTGACCAAACATTAGCAACTACTTATTTATTCATATCAGTATTAATATTGGCTATGCTCTCATTGGACAATGTTCCAAGCATGAGGATAGAATCCAAAAAAGATAGGATAAGAAGTTTGCTGTTGGGGGTTGGGGGATTTGGAGCTTATTATATAATTACTGCAATAGTTTTATCTTCTCTTGATTATATTCAGGGATTTAATTTATTGTCTGTAATAGATATATTCGCACAAACACAGCCGTTGCTAAAAGGAAACATAATCGCAAAATTATACTCTTTAGTTATAATAGCCACAATCGCAGAAACCTATGCTTTGACATTAGCTTTAGAATATTTTAAAGATAAGTATAATACTGGATTAGGCTCTCAGGCTTTATTTAAAGTTAAGACTTGGATAATATTAATGTTGCTTGGGGCATTTTCAGTATTCTTGCATCTATCAGCAAAAGGAGTTGGAATTGATGCCACTCCAGCCTTGATTTCAGTATTCATATTTTTTACGATAAATATGGCTGTTGCAGTAATAGAAAAACAAGCTATGGGTGCGATAATCATGCACATGATTGCTAATATGACTGCTTTTCTTTTTATATTTGGGTCGCCATTTTCATTCCAGAATCCATTGCTGATTGGATTAATAATAATAATTTCAGCATTTGTGATACTAAATAATTTCATTCCGCAAATAACAAGGGGCTAAAAAATGGTTTCAACAATAGCACAAAAGTTCAATTTGAGAAGTGTAATAGGAACAATAGCAATATTATTTGCATTGGTTTTAATAGGCTCTTATATCTCGAGTTCATTATTTGGATTTGTTCCTTTCAAGATAACGGGATTATTATTCATAATCTTAGTTATAGCAATTCCTTTAGTTATAGTATTATTTTTATTGGGAATAACTCTTGGAAGGCAATCTCTAACCTCACAGGATAAATTAATTTTGGTTTTAATTCCAGCATTAATATTTGCATTTTATTATTTTTTTCCAGAATTACTGACACCAGACTTAAGCATTAATAGAATATTAGCAATTCAAAATATAAATTCAATGGGGTTTAGTTTAATTCCTTAAAATGAAAAATGGCAGAAGCAATAGAATCAATATTGGCAACTTTGAGTGCAATACTTATGTTCAAAGCGTTAGAGCCATTTATAATGGTTTATACCTCATCAGCAACCTCAAGAATAATAATATTCATTGTTGCTTTGATAATCTTTTTGAAGAGAAAGGAGATTTCAAACTTCATTAAAATATGATAGACATTCCAACAATAACATCAAGCATTGTAAATATAATCTTAATAATGATAAGACCAGTAAAGCAGTTTATCATAACTCAGTTTGGGTCGCCAATGGATTCAATTATTTTTACAGCTTTGAGTTTTGGTCTTGGTTGGCTATTAGTGAGTTTTTTAGTCAATAGAACAAGGACTATAGCATGGAGTGTGCTTATCATAAGCATAACATATTTAGTATTATTTAATATAATATAGGAGGAAAAAATGTTTTTCAATTTAGATAAATTATTGGATTGGGGAAGCCCGAAAGCAAAGAGATATGTTATCATAGTCTTGGGAACAATATTTGGATTGCAGGGATTATTCAATATATTTGGGATAATGAATTTTAATATTAATGCTCTACTCGGAACGCCTTTCGGGTTGTTTGACTTAACTTGGGTAAGATTAGCTTCTTTCTTCTTGTTAATTGGAATATATTGGGCATATAAAGGAAAATTTTAGGAGGAACAAAAAATGGTAGAAAATATATTTACATCAAGTTTGGTGACAATATTACTTGCTTTTTTAGCACCAGCAGGGGCATTTTATTATATTGTCAAGAAGAATATGAAGATAGCATTAATCTTTTCATTCCTTACGATAGGAATAGGAAATGTTGTCAAGGGAGTAATTTCAATGTTTGGGTTAAACCAATGGATGAATAATCTGATAACTCCAATAAGCGTTGGCATTTTAAGCGTTAATATATTGACAGCATTGATAACTTTGGGGATAACAGTATTCCTTACATTATATCTAATGAATGAGAAGAGAGGAATTAGGGAAGTATCTTTCCTTGCAGGATTGATTGTTGTGGCACAATTCATAGCAATAGCATTTATTGTATCACAGCTTGAGAATATAGGATTGTTAAGCATTATAGCTTAATCATTAAAAAACAATAAACGGAGGAAAAAATGGCAAATATGTTCAACAAGGAAAATACGCAAGTATCTGTAGTGTTGTTATTATATGTTTGGCTATTGCATTGGGCGTTAGGCTCATTTGAATCGTCATTCCCAACATTTTTGACAACAATACTTAACTTGGGAGTAGCACCATTCCTTACAGTAAAGATGTTCATAGCATTGTTTACAGGAATGCCAGTTGCTCAAATAATATTAAAAGCAACAGGAATGCAAAGATAAGATAATTAGATAATGTTTTGATTATCTTTTTATTTTTTTAAAATAGAATGAAAAATAAAAAAGAATTAAACTTATGCAAATGCGGATGCGGTTTAAGTAGAGAGAAGTATGATAAAAAAGGAAGAGAAAGAGAATTTATAAATAGACATCAAAGAAATGGAAAGAAAATTTCTGAAGGAACGAGGGAAAAATTAAGTAATTCTCATAAAGAACAAATACCTTGGAATAAAGGATTAACTAAAGAAGGTGATGAGAGAGTAAAAAATCTTATATTAAAATCTTCAATAACAAGAAAAAAATTATATGAAAAAGGAAAAATAAAACCTTGGAATAAAGGGAAGAAAAAATTATATATTGGTCCTTGGAAAGGAAAGAAAAGACCAGAATTTTCTGGGGAGAAACACCCCAACTGGAAAGGTGGAATTGCAAGATTGCCTTATGATTACAGATTCAACAAAAGATTCAAAGAAATGATAAGAGATAGAGACAATTATACTTGTCAACTATGCAAGAAACAAAAACCAGAAATAAAACAATTAAGTGTTCATCATATAGACTACAATAAAATAAATTCAACAACATTTAATTGTATTGCTTTATGTAAGAAATGTCACAGTTTAACTAATTTTAATAGAGATAAATGGAAAATATTCTTCCAATCATATTTAAGAGATAAATATAATTATAATATTAGAATAGAACAAACTAATCTAAAGGAGTTAAATAATGAATGATAAGCAAATTCAACAAATCAATTATGTTAATAATATTCATGATTGGTTTTTTAGCAATTCAAGACATAAATGGATTTAAAATGTTTAAAGCATTTAATATAGAAGTAGGCTCAGAACAATATGAAAGAGGTTTTAGTAGTTATCTGACTTTATTTTGGTTATTTGCTTTGATTTTGGGATTGATAGTCTCTTATCTTTATTTTACATTTACTGGAGATAAATCAGAAGCAGTGGCTGTATTCATAGTTTATGCCATAATGATACTATTTGGGTTGGAAGACATATTATTTTATGTTTTTCAAAATAAGCCGATTCCGAATGAGCTTGGTTGGCTTATGAATAACTTTGCAATATCAAGGGTCGCAATGATAATGAAGCAATCAACAGTTACAAAAGAGGTATTAAGCATAAGCGTTTTTATAGGTGCAATCATAAGCTCAATATCAGTAAAATACTTGAAGAGGCTAAATTAATGTTTAGAAAAATAAGTTTGTCTTTTGTATTTTTGATTTTATTAGTTAATGTTGCATATGCTGTTGATTTAAATGAGATAAAGCTAAAACAAAGTTCAGAAAATAATATTAGAGGAAATGCTAATTTTAGGGAGTTAAATCCTCTTGAAGAATTGTTAAACAATATTTTTGCAATAGGGCTATCTTCAACAACATTGGATGATAACGACCCTTTGTTGGTTACGCAGATTGAAACTTCTTGGTCGAATATTTATTGCAAAAATACCTACGGGGTAGTTGAAATATATAAGAATAATTTTTTGGTTGATAATGATGCCCATTCTTTTGGGATTTCAGATACAATAAACAATAAAGTCCCTAAAGTATTTAGATTTGATTGGAAGATAAATCCTCCAACTGGCGGATGGAGTGAAGGAAATTATGATACCGTTGGTTATTTATTCTGTGATGACTCCCCAAGTTTAATCTGCACAAATAATGGATATTCTCCAGTATGCTCAAGAGCAAGAAGCGGAGATAAAAAAATAGGAAATGTTGATATTGATTCTTTTAATGTAAGACCTTTGACAATTGAAGGATGTGAAGTCGGTAAAACACAATCTTGCGGTGGTCCGAATGTTGGAATATGCAAAGCTGGAACAAGAACTTGTCAGTCAGACAGGACTTGGGGTTCATGCCAAAATGAAGTAAAAGCAAAATCAACCGATACTTGCGGAAATAATTTAGATGATAATTGTGATGGAACTATAGATGAAACTTGTGAAGATGGGGAAACTCCAACAGATGGGGGAACACAAGTAAAAGGGGCAAAATTAGTTGCAACTGTTTTAAGCACTTCAAATACTGAAGGGGTAGCTGGAAAAGAAGTTCCTATTAATTTATTAATCTCAAATATTGGAGATACTGCTGGGAGGACAAAATTTGAGGTTGGAATATATACTAAAACATGGGCATTAGATAATAATTATATTAATTTAGATACATTCACTTTATTTGGAAGGGCAGGAGCAAATAAAATACAATCTTGCGGTGAATTTAAAGAAGATTTTGTTTTTGCAGGAGAATTAACAAAAGACTTGCAACCTAATGAAGATATAACATTTGAACTAAGACCTAAAGTTCCAGATAAAGATTCAAAATTTGCAGACGGAAAAACAATTAATTGGGAAGGGATAGGAAATAAATATGTTGTTGTTGCATCCACTTACCAAAGTTGTGAGGCAGGAGAAGTTGGAGATAATCCTTTACAATTTGAAGTAATAGAACAGCCTATTGATGAAATAATAGAAACTAAGGGAAAAGAATGCAATCTCTTAACACAGAACTGCGGTAGCGGATTAAAATGTTCTTTTAATCCAGATAATAGTATACTTTCAGTAAAAGGAATATGTGTTGATAAGGATGTAGATATAAGCGATACTGGCGGTTCAGGAAATACTGGAGAAGAAGTTTGTGATGAGCCAACAGGTTCACCTTGTAATTTAATTTCTCCAATTTTAGGATTTAGAGGAGATAATACACAATCTTCTGATGAATGTGCTTCTGGAATATGCGTTGATGTGGAAGGTCTTGAAGGAATATGCGGAACTAAAAATATAAGAGCCGATGGGGTTAAAGTAGAGCCACATCCAACTTGTATAGCAAAGGGAACAGCAAAAGCACCTTTTGATATATCCAACTTCACAAGTTACTTGCAAGAAAATCCTTTAATCGCATTTGGCTTAATTGCTTTGGTCTTAATATTAATATTTGGAGCATTTAAAAAATAAGATGGGAAAAATCACAAAATTATTAAGGGAAAATAAAGAAGGTATTTTTATAGGAGGAATTGTGGGATTTTTGGCTGGAAATTATTTTTTACCAACTTTTGATTTAAATGTAATATCCCAGAGCTTTGGAGTAATAGATAGCATAAAGCCAGTATCAACCACATTAATTGAATTTGCAAAGACAAAAATTATGATAAGCTCGACTATAATAGGTGCAATAATTGGATTTATAGTTGATTATAATTTTAAGGAAGGATTTATTGGGAGGTTATTGAGATAATGGAACTACCAATATTAGCATTGCTTGGATTAATTGCAGTAATTCCTGCTGTTATATGGAGTTTGTTAATAGGCGGAGCAGGGGCATTTGCCATAGTTTCAAATGCCAGATTAATAATTTGGATTGTAGGAATATTGGTTGCAATATTTTTTATCAGGAAAGTTATGAAGTAAAATGACACTAAATAATGAGCAAAAAAGGAATTTATGGATTCTCGGAATAATGGTAGTTTTAATAATTTTAGGAATGAATGCACAAAGGCTGGGATTTTTTGGGATAGTAAATATAGACAAAGATGTTTATCATATTGGAGATAATTTAATATTAACAAATACTTTTACTGGAGATGAATTAAACCCAATATTATTTGAGGTTTATTTAAATAATAAATTAACAGCCTCATCAAGACCAAAATTATTGATAATCTTAAAGGAAAATATCACACAGTCATTTACTTCGAGGGGGTTTCCAATAACAACAAATTGCGAACTAAGCGAGAATGTGCTTAATATAAAAAATTTTAATTTTACTGAAGAACATTCAGGAAATAGAGTAATGCTAAAAATAAAAACATATTTAAATGATGGAACTAAGATTGCGTGTTCGAATATTCCAGATGTTGATGGGGGAGATGCAAAGATAATATCTTCAGTAAAAGAGTTTGAATACCAAGTGACAGTTATAGGCTCTGAAACATTGGAATGTATTGGAAATAATATATTGCAAGTTCCAATAGAATGCCCATTAAATTCAGAATCAGCACAGGTTGTTAAAGAATATCAATGTATTAATAATGAATGGAAATTAACTAAAGATGAAAATTGTATTATAGTTGGTTTACCACCTCCAACAACAAATGGAACAATAGATTCAGGAGTTAAAATAATAACCTTGACAGGAACTAAATTAGTGATAGAAAGAAACGGAGTAATAGAAACAATTGACATTCCTCAAGATGAAGATAATCAAAGAGTAATAATCCAGAAAGAAGGAAATCCAATCATACAATCATTTATGATAGGAAAACTATCATTGAATACAATATTATTATTAATTGGGCTGATTATCTTGATAACTTTAGGATTCCGTTTTAGGAAGATAAGGTTAAAAAGATAATGCACTTCGAGATTCAGATGGGAGTCATAAGGCTTATGCTCCTATCTGTTTAAAAATATAGAATATGAAAAAAAATTATAATAAAAAATCCGAAAGGGTTTCAAATAGAGATTATAAAATCTCACAAAATAAATTTAGGAGGGAAACAAAATGAAAATAAATAAATTTTTATCCATTATATTTTTTATGATGGCAATAAGTGTTGGGATGGTTTTTTCTGGTGGAAGTGTGGACTCGCCAAAATCCCACGCAGGGGTTGAAGGGAATTACTCTATAAATATATCTATAGAAGACCCAGCATCTGGATATAATAATGCGTCAGCTTATTATTCTCAGCAATCAGGAGACCCCACTCTTATAACAACTTGGACTTTGATTGGCTCTGTAGAAAATAGCACTCAGGAACAAACAGTATTTGAGATAGGATTATCTTCAACAACATTGACTGACGGTCCAATCATCTTCAACTGGACTTTAAGCGAAGATGTTACTGGAGCTATAATAAACTCTTCAAATGTCTCAATAGGAAATGATGTTGATAATACATTGCCTACTGGAACTTACGGAACAGGAACACCATCAAATACAACTTTTAAAGATGTTAACAATGTCACTATTAATATGGCATCTGATAATTCAGTAACAAACTGCACATTGTCAATAACACCAAATCCAGTCGGGAATACAACAAACGAGGCAACAGCTTCTGGAGGATTATGCGGATTTAACCTAAGAAATATTCCAGAAGGAATTTATACATATAACTTGACTACATTGGATGGGTTAAACACTACAATATTTGGAACACAGACATTTACAATAGATACAGTAGCTACTGGCGGAGCAGTTGCAGTAATTGAGGCACAAGCACAGGAAACACAAAAAAGCAATGTGACAAACATAGTTGTATTTTTTATTGTGCTGTTTGTCCTTTATTTAATGTTCTTCTCTGGCAAGGGGAGATAGTTTTTTTATTTTAAGGAGGTAAAATGTCAAGAAACTTAAGAAGTTCAAAAGGAATAGCTGAAAAATTTATGGATGAACCTCAAAGATATAATAATCAAGGAACATTTTTCGGGAAAGACAAAAGGACTGGAGAATTATCTTATCTAAGAATTGGGCGTGGTGGAGAACCAGCATCAATTAGAAGTATAAGCAAAAAATCATCTAATCCTGAGCCTTTTAGAACCCATTTTTATGGGGGAGATAAAAATTTTAAAACATCAACAAAATCGGGCAGAACTGTATTGATAATAAAAAGAAGAAGATGAAAAAAAGAATAAAGCAAATAGCATTAATAACAGCAACATTTATGCTGTTGAACCAAATAGAGGAGACGGCAAATATCATTATTCCGCAACCATTTCAATGGATAATAATAATTGGGTTATATTTATTTGCTTTTTCAAATGGTTTTGAGTAAAACCGCTAACGCTTTAAAATGGGAGACGGCAATGGATTTAAGTGGATTATTATTGGAGGAATAATATTATTGGCATTGTTATATTATAACAATCCAGAGAAATTTAAAGGAAAAGTTGATGAACTTGGAAATAAGTTAAATATAACACCAAGCATGGAAAATATGACATTAATCGGCAAACCGAATGTCTATCAAGAAGTTGATTGCGTAGCTGATAAGGAATGTTTAAGTATGGAACAATGCTCAGATGGAAGTTGTTTGTGTATTGATAAATCATGCTGGAAATAATAAAAATGAAAAAATTAATATTAATTATATTTTTATTAAGTATATTTGTGATAGTTGGATGTGTGATTAATAAAGATATAACAAAAGAAATTCCAGATGAATTTAAAAGAAATCCTCCAGAACCACAAGATTGTAATCAAAATTCTGATTGTCCTCAAATAGTATGTATAAAAGCTCCTTGTCCTAAACAAAAATGTATTAATAATGAGTGTAAATTCTTTGATGAAGAATCTCAGTTAACTAATAAAGAATTATGTGAAAAACAAGGTAATGTTTATTTAAGTGGTTTAAGTGAAAAATGTATAGATAAATCAAAATATCAAAGAGGAATAGATGCTGGGGGGGAGTGGAAATTATTTAGTAATGGTTGTGGTGATTCTTGCGGAATAAAACCAAGAATTTGCACTTTAGCATTCTCTTGGGGTGTTGATTGTGGACCAACTAAATGTTATGATGGAAGTATTTGTATAAAAGATGTTTATGAACCTTATTCTACACCATTAGAAGCTTGTGAGCAAACTGGAGGAAAATGGGGGCTTGTATCTAAAGAAGGAATAAAATATGGTTGTAATCCTATAGGACCAGTAGTAGGAAGATGTGGGGGTTTGAGTGGTGAAATATGTAAATCTGGAAGTAAATGTATATATGAAGATGGAAGCGAAAATGCCCCTTATCCAGACGCACAAGGAAAATGTTTAGCCATACTTTGTGTAGACCCTCCTCTTGGATGTAATTGTCCAGAAGGAAAAATATTTTATTCAGATGGATGTAATCTTCCAAGACCAGATAATTTATTTTCAATTTCATTATTTTCAATATTTGGAGGTAATTGATTATAAATCGTTTAACCGATTAAATAGATTTTGATGAAACTTTTTAAAAAAGTTTCTTATAATCCTTAATCAAAGGAAAAATAAGGGAGGACAAATGGGAAAAAAGAAATCCAGAAAACAGAAAGAAAAGAAATAGATAGGGTCAAGCCCTATCAATTAATGTTTAGTTGATATAGAATGAAGATGATTCAAATATTTTTTATGATTGTATTCTTGTTTTTGTTAATTTATCTTCCTATATTAGTTTTATCGGACAATCCAACTTGGTGGGACAGTTCTTTCTTGAATATGTATGATTTAAATATCTCAAATCCAGATAGTGTAACACACCATAATTATAATTTGGAATTGATTGATGTTTCTGGAGTAACTTGCAATGCAGGAGATAAAACAGAATTGAGGGTTTTATTTGACAATACAACTGTTCAGGGAATAATGTGGAATGATTCAAGCCATACTTCAATTTATGCTTTAATAAATTATACTGCCGATGTTCTTAATTCTTTGAATGAAGACCATGCAATGAATATTTATTGTAATAATCCTTCAGCAACAAATGTCGCTTATGTTTTTGGAAATGTAATGACTTTTGATGGGTTGGTTAATAATGAAAATATTTCTGTAGACAATAATTCATTAATGTGGAATGCACCTTTTGATGGAAACTGGACATATATTTATCCAATAAGTCCAGACAGGCAAAATTTTGATAATGATACATTTGTGGCTTATGATTGCACCAACTGCGGATTTAATATTCCTTTACAAAATTCATTTATCAATAATTCATACACTTTATGGTTTGATATAACTTTTCTTTCAAGAGGCTCAAACACAAATGGGTTTATAGGAATATTGGATAATAATGATATTGATGTAATTTCCAACAATAAAGGATATGCTGTTTATATTTCAGCAGACCCAGTTCAAGAATTATTTGCAATATATGAAGTCAATGGAACAGGAGTTAATTTAAACTCTTTGTCTTCATCAGCTTATGATTGGAATGGCGACCCTACAACAGAAATTTATACTGTAAAAATGAATTTGCACGAAGACGGAATCACCCTTATTTTATATAGGAATAGTAATTTAAGTCTGCCATTAGTTGAGTTAAACCATAATGGTGTTGACCACGCAAGGAACTTTTCTTATTTAGCTGGAACATTTAATGAATTTGGTGGGTATCCAAGCATTACTTTGGATAATATAACTTTTGTTGCTGGATACAATATTTCAAGATACAGCAAACAAGATGTAATAACAATTGGAGCATTACAATCTCAGCAAGGAACTTCGCCTTTAATCTTAAACAATATTTCAGAACCAAACCAATGTTCAATAGGAAATGAATGTAATCTAACTGTTCATGTAAATGACACAGACATAACAGATACTTTAACAGAAGGAAATTTTAGTTTAACTGCCCCAAATGGCTCAATAATAATAAATAATTTAAATGGAACTTTTATTAATGTTATTAATCCCTTTAATGAAATAAACTGGACTTCGATAAAATTTATTCCAGATGACGGCGGAACTTGGAATGGAAACTTTACAGTCTATGATAATAATGGAAATTCAAATTCAACTGAAATAGAAGTTATTATCACAGATAGTCTGGCTCCAAATATTACATTGGATTCTCCAATAAACAATCAAGCTGTTTCTTCTTCATCTGTTGATTTCAATTTTTCAATAATAGATGATTTGACAGATGAGGGAAACTTCAATTGTTATGCTGAATTTAACCAGTCTGGAGTAAATGAAACAATTTCAAACTGCAATAACTTTACTTTGACAAATCTTCCATTAAACCAAGACTTGAATGTAACTCTAATAGCAAATGATTCTTATGGAAATTGGGGTTCTTCTGGACTAATTAATTACACAACAACAACAGATGTTTCAAATCCTTCAGTAGCAATAGATTCTCCATCAGCATCTGAAACTTTTACTGGAACTACCCCTTTTAACATCACATTAAACACAACAATAACAGACAATTCTAATTTAGATACTTGCTTTTATGAAGTTCCTTTAGAGGGGATAATAAATACAACATTTACTTGTAATGTTGAAACAAGTTTTGAAGTTAATAATTATGGAACAAGAATAGTAAATGTTTATTCTAATGACACTTCTGGAAACATGGGAACTTCATCCCAAACATTCTCAACATCACAATCTGGAGGTAGCGGTTCTACTGGCGGTGGAGGAGGAACTACTCCAAGCCAACCATCATTTTCAGTAGTTGGAGAATCTTGCGTAAAAGATGAGGAATGCTCTACAAAATTATGCGATTTATCCGCAACTAAGACTTGTGTATTAACAACAATAGGAAATGGAATATGTGATAATGGAAAGTTAGGGACTATAGATAGGGGAGAGACTATTCAAAATGCACAGGAAGATTGCAGTCCTTTTTCAATAGCACAACAGCAGTTGGAATTTAATCCTTTCCTCAAAATATTAATTCCATTAACTGGATTATTAATATTCTTTTTAATAGTCTCACAATCCAGATTAGGGAAAACTATTAAAAGCAAATATAACAAAGCAATAGGGGGAAAAAATTGATAGGTTCTAAAAAAAGTGAAATAAAGATATTTACAATATTTTCAATCATCTTATTTATAGCATTCCTATTTTCAATAATGTCTTTTGAAGTGGAATCTCAAGTTGATGAATCTTGGAAGCCTCCAGAAATAATAGGAAAAAATCCAGATTCAGTAAAAATAAATGATACGCAAGGATATATTGTTGAATGGTATGAAAAATCTAATGATGGAATAGAAATATGCTATGATATATCTGTTCAGAATTTAAATTTGACTTCAACAAAAGACATTAGCCCAGTCATGTTTATTAATAATTTAAAAGTTGGAAGAGAAGATTCTAATTTAAATGGAATAACAAATGAAAGATTAAGAGTATGGGATAACTTCACTATTTATTCTGAAATTAACAATAAGTATGACTGTTCTTATTTGGACAATTCCTCCTTATTAGTCCCAAAAACTTGCGATAACTTTACTCAAAAAGAAAGCGGAAGCAAATTAGAGTGGAAAGAAACAAATAGATTAACTAAAAATTTTACTGGAAATGCTTTAAAAAATTCTTATCCTAATATTAATATCCCTAAATTAGATTCAAAAGAAAAAGATGGAACTTCAAACGGAACTAAAATATTTGAGTATTGTTTTAGTGTTCCTTATAGAAGTAGAGGAACGATAGGATTTGAAATTGATGGAGAAGAATATCATCCAGACTTTGAAAGCAACGCAACAACAACAAGAGAATATCCTTTGGAAATAAAATCAAATATGGGAGATATTGCTTCCTCTCCTTTAATCCAAATCAATCTTTCTGACATAGGAATATTTTGTTCTGGAGATAATGGACCAATTCCAGATACAAGCTCTTCTTCAACAAAATGCGGGGAAATGCAGATAGTAATGAGCAATAATGCCAATACTTCCCAGAAGAAAGTGCCTTGGAACTGGGTTAATAATTCTGACTTGGATTTAAGCGACAGGAGAATTGAAATTAATTTAAGAGACGCAAACCTAACAGCATTTGAAGTTAATGACTCTACCTTTTATATTTATTCAAATGGAACAGATATGGTTTCTTCCAATGTAACTTTAATGCCTTTATTAGAGGATTTTGAAGATGGAACTTGTGCAAGATGGATAGATTCAACTGGAACTCCAATTACACCAACGCAATGTGCTTTAAATCAAACTGTTGTAAACAATGGCACTTATTCTTCCAATATGCAGGTTGCGGTTGCCTCTATATCAACAAATCAAACAGAAACAGCAGTAGATAATTCTGGAAGCTGGTTTATTGAATATTATATAAACAGAGTTCTTGATTCAAATACAATTAATCCCTCTGTTGGACAATTTCCAGCAGTATGGGACCAAGGAAAATTAGCTTGTGTTGCTGATTTTGTTAGTGCATCTTTAACAAACACTTTAAATGATACATCTGGAATAGGAAATGGAGCAGGAGATTGGGTTGCTGTTGGAGGACCTGAACCAGAAATAGGGGTATGGACAAAAATAAAATGTAATATTCATTCTACAACAACTTCTGGAAAATTTGACTTAAGAAAAAATAATACTGTAACAGGCGGAGTTAATACCTTTGCTCATGGAGGTAACACAGGAGGAAGCCCGAATGCAATTAATTTCTTTAATTTAAGGCATTTTGGAGCAAACGATAGTAAAGAATTATTTGATGATATAAGAGCTTCTCAAACTGATTTCAATACTTATGATGATATTTCTGTAAAAAGTTTGGGAGAGCAGAACTTTACAGTAAATACAGCTCCAACTTCTCTTACACTTTCTTTGCCTTTGAATGATACATTCTTTTCATTATTTCCAATATTATCTTCTTCAAATTCAACAGATGCCGATAATGATGTTATTTATTATTATGTTGAAATAGATAAGGACATTAATTTTGGCTCTCCAGACTTTTATTTTCCAGACAAGCAAGAAACAGAAAACACAACAAACATAACAGCTTTTAATCTATTAAATATTACTTCTGATGTGGTTTTATACATGCCATTTGAGCAGAACACAACTTATCCAGCAAGGGATTATTCTTCTAATAATAATTCAGGATTTTTGGGAACAGGAACTACAGAACCTTTTTGGAATGAAACAGCTGGATATTTGGGAAGCGGAGCATATCAGTTTGATGGTGTTGATGATTATATTAATCTTTCTGAACCTTCTACATTATCTTTTACAGGAAGCGGAGTATTTACAATTAGCTTCTGGGTTGATTATAATAATGATAGTGGTGGCGGAGGGGGAGCAATAAGCAAAGCAGGAAGCCCTTTTGAGTATAGTATAATAGCCCAACCAACATCAGGAGGGAATTTATTGTTTAATACTTGGACAAGCGGAGGAGGAGCAGGTCCATATAATGCTATAGATGGCGGAAATACTCCTCATTCAAAAGAAGGATGGCATTATTTTGTTATAACAGCAGATGGAACAAATGCAAGAGGATATGTAGATGGAAGCCAGAAATGGATTGTAACAAATAATGCCCAAGTTATGTCAGATACTTCTGCTAATTTTTTAATTGGAGTGGCAGGAAGCCCATTATCAAATTATTTTAACGGAACAATAGATGAAATAAGAATATACAATAGGGCTTTATCTTCTGATGAAATAAAAAGAAGTTATGCTTTGGGGCAGATTGCAATAGATGATGGAAAATATTTCTGGAGAGTATTAGCTACAGATGACTTGCTTAATTCAACAACTTCAGAAACAAGAGAGTTTACTTTAGATACTTTTCCCCAGTTTACTTTAATTCCAAATATAGTTTTAGATGAAGATTTCAATGATAATGAAACTAATTTGAGCGATTTTTTCTCTTCATCAGTTTATGAAGATACTTTATTAAATTATTCTTTGATAAACTTAAATGGGACTTCAATAGTTACTTTGGATTTAAACGGAGATGACTTGTTAAATTTATCTGGAAACTTAACAGCTTCATCTATAGCGAATGTATCTGGAAGCGAGACTTACAATATTACAGTCATAGATGGAAGTGGAAACCAAAACTTGACAGAAATAACTTTTGTTATTAACGCTGTAAATGACCAACCATTATTTAATGATATATCCAACTTCAGTATAAATGAAGACGACCAATTAGCAGAATTAAATATTTCTTTAAACATATCTGATATAGATGACCCACTAACAGACTTGAATTACACAATAACAGAAAACAACTCATTATTCTCTATTTTAGCTGTAGAAAACGGAACTGGAAACTTCACTTACCAGCCTTCTGGAAATCTAACTGGAACTACTACAATTAACATTACAGTTATTGATAATAATGGAACTGGATTAATTGAAAGCGATACTTTTGACATTACAATTAATGCAGTAAATGATAAGCCATTCTTTAATTTAATAGAAAATATATCGGTTAATGAAGATTTTAATAATTTTGACTTGAATCTTTCAGATAATGTTTCTGATGTTGAAGATATAGATGCTAATTTAGTATTTGATTTTACATCAAATAATTCTGGAATAGTCACAATTTTAGTGGATAACTCAACTGGAAATATGTCATTTGTTCCTGTAGCCAATCAATCAGGAGACACAACAATAAATCTTACAGTCATAGATACAGGAGGATTGACAGAATCAACAGAATTTACATTGACTATAAATGCAATAAATGATATTCCTTCAATTCCAATATTGCATCTTCCTTTAAATGCCACAACCCTATCAACTAATCTTACGTTTGAATGGAATAATATAAGTGATGTTGAGGGAGACCAGATTAATTATACAATTGAAATATCTGATAATATTACTTTTTCATACACAAATTACTCTAATTCAACTATTTTTGAAACAACAAATGTGACTATTGATGTAGTTGAATCTTTGAATGATAGTGAATATTACTGGAGAGTTATTGCTTTTGATGGAACAGATAATTCATCTGATTTCAGCGAAGTAAGAACAGTAACAGTAGATAATACTCCATCTTTAGTTAATCTAATCCAACCAGAGAACAAGACCTATTTCAGTTCATTATTAAACTTAGAAATTTCTTCATCTGGAGATGAAAATACTATTTGGTATAATATAGACAATGGAGCAAATATAACAATAACAGAAAATATATCTTTTACAAATTCATTGGGAGACCATATCTTGTTTGCTTTCACAAATGACTCTTTAGGAAACGAAAATGGAACTTCTGTTTCATACAATATAGGGGGAGTAACAGTTATAGATACTGGCACTGGCGGTGGCTCTGGAAATACAGCAGAAACGCAGGAACCCCAAATATCCATAGATACGCTTCAATCCATAGTCCCAGACGAACAAAGAAGGAATGAGTTAATGGATAAATATCCTTTCTTAAAAATATTTTTTGATTTAATTAAAAATCCTTTAACAGCAATTTCAATAGCCTTAAGCATATTCTTATTGATATTATCAATGCCAAAGAACAATAAGGGAAGATGGAGCAATTCAGTATTCTTCATAATTCCGATACTGGCTTTAGGATTCTACTCTGAGAAAATAATTTCTTTTATAGAGCCGTATAAAGCCCAGTTCAATGATATAAAATTCTTGGTAAATACTTCATCAAACAGCTTATTGATAACTGCGACAATAGTATTATTTTTAATATCCTTATATATCTTATACAATAAAAGAATAAGGAAACCAAAGAAAATCCTCCTTTAGCACATAAAAAAAGAAGAAATCAAGGAAGGGAGTTAAATTAAATTAGAATAATATTGATTTATTTTCTTGTTTAATTCTATAATCTCGTTAAGCTCTGGAGTGTTATTCTGGGCTATGATAATATTTAGTTTGACTTCTGAAGATTTTATATCAATCTTATCTATATTATTTGATAAAGTAATTATTGAGAAGATAATCAATAACAAAGCCAAGAAGATGAAAAACAATAGATTTTCTGTTCTTGTCCATTCTTTCTTACCTGTTCGGTTAAACGATTTCTTATTAAGTTTTACTTTTGAGGGATTTAAATCCATAATATGCTCCAATAATAACTAAAATAATTATTATAATTTTTATCAAAAAGACTAAAAAGATAAATATTCCTAATCCAATCAATAAGAAAAACAATCCCACTAACAAAGCAGTAAACCTATCTGTATCGTTCTTGCTGTTCCACTTATTATAATATGATTTTAATTGTTTTTTAGATTTCATTATACCCCCTGTAATCTAATTCAAGCTCATCAAAGAAATCATTTTTCTCTTGGCATAACTGGTTATCCACTTGGTTAATTTTTGAGTTTATGTAATCTTCAAATGAATAAGCAAAATCCTCTTTTACATTATCATTAAGTTGGCAGTCCCAGTCAATTGAATTATATACTCTTGCATATCTGTCTCTTTGTTTTGCTGTCATTTCCCTCCAATAATAATAATGCCCAGCTTCGTGGATAGTTACTTTAATTATCCCCCTCCAGTCCTGTATTTTATTCCCATATATTCTTATCTCACCAGCCACATAATTCCCATAAACTTCCTTATTATTAAAATAAGATGGAAGATTATGAAACCATAATCCCAAGTCTTTAATGATAAATGGGGCAGTTATTATAGAATAAACTATAAAAATAGATAACAATCCGTTTTCTATTATTTTCTTCCAAACCAATTTTTTATTGTTTTTAAATCTTTTAGCCATTCTTTTTTCCACCAGTTGAATATTTTTATTATTGTCATTTTATTCGGTTAAAAGTTTAAGTTAAATGGAGTTTTAATTCCATTTAATTGGTGTTAGTTTCCCACGATAGTGGTTGCTCTTTAGAGCAAAGTTCGGTTGCGATTTCTTATTTTTCAAATATAATTCTTGGTTTATCATCTTTATTTCCTTGATATAAAAATATAATAATTTTAGTTCCACTTGTTATAATCATCAAACCACCTAATCCACCAATAATTAAATGAGATTTAAAATTAAATATTAATGATAAAGCATAATGTAAAGCAAATATCCATCCAGAGATAAATACTAAATAACTTAAGATTGTTTTAGATATGGTCATTTTTCAAAAAATAATTTTAATCCTCCCAATATAATAAAGAACCATCCAGCATTATTTCCTTGACTAATTACAAAAACACCAAGAATTATTAATCCAACTGCTACTAAATCTAATGATTGAGGCATATAATATTTCTTATCATCTAATCTATTTAACTTTTTCTCTTGAGCAACCGAATTGAAACTAACCATTGTTATACTCCCTTGTTAAAGGTTGATTATGAAATAATCAAAGTTCAACGGCGAACTACATATTTTTTGCTATTATCCAAGCAATAATACCACCTATCAAAGCACCTATTTCTTTATTTATAGCATATCCTAATATAATACCAGCTATTACAAAAACCATTGTTGAGTCTATCTGTCCTTTCTTATTTATCATTGTATTTTCTTACCTGCTATAAATGCCAATATGTAACCTATTAATATAGTAAAATCTTGTATTGTCAGTTGTTCTTTTCTTATAAAAAAAATATAAACAAACGCTAAAATTATTAAGATACTGCCTACAACTAATAAAATAAAATCTTTTAAATTCTTATATAACTTCTGACTTTCAAAATAATCTTTTATTCCCATCTTTTTTAATATCCAGATTAATATTCCTTTTTGAGCCGTTGAATTGAATATAATTGGTGTTAGGTTACCTCGAATACTTGGAGAGGTTGAAGTCAAAGACTTCAAAGTTTTAGAGTTTGGCTTCATTTTTTAATTTATTAACCTCTAATTCTAATTTTTCTTTTGTTAAACTAATAATTTCTTCTTGTTTATTATCAGATTTTTTTAACATAATAAATAGAACCATAATTGAAATACTCAATACACTACCAAAAACAATCTTATAGACATAACATATAATATTACTACAAGTGGTTATATTAAAATTTCCTGTTGTAAATATGTAAAACATAAAGGATAAAACAACTATGATAAAACTATTTCCTTTTATCCATTCTATCATTTTCTTTATCCAACCTTTTATTCTATTCCAAACTCTAAAATTGAAACTAACAGGCTTTAAACAGATTTCCTTGTTTTCTTGGCTTTTAGCCTTTAATTCTTCCATTTTTCAATAACGCCTCCATTAATTTTATAATTGGCTAACCTAACAGTTTTATGCGACCTCTTTTGAGTGTTAACCTTTCCTGCCTTAACTAAGGAAAGTCCTCTCCTTCCCAGAATCGCATTAATATTTAATACAACTTGGGATTCTTGACCATAACTTAACATTCTTTGTTTCTCCTATTAATTTCTTAATCTTTCTTATATTTTCCCTTCTTTTTCTTTTTAATATCTTAAATCCCATTTGCACGATTATTACGCTTAATTTCTATTATATGAACTATTTTAAATCAAAGTTATAAGATTCTATATCATAATCATCATTAATATATCCTATTATTTTCTTGCTATTTTTTTTATCTTCAAAATTATATTCTCCATATCTTGTTAGATAACAGACACAATCCACTCTTGGTTCTCCTGATGGTTTATAATAACAATTTAATTCATCATATCTCTTAAATTCCTTTATTTCTTCCTTAAAATCTATTAAAAATATATCTTTGCAATATTCTTGATTTTTTGATGGAAACTGGATTTTTGGAATTTCATCTGATATTATTTTCCCTTCTTGTAACTCTTTTACAAATGGTAATGCCCATTTCATGTTAATTAATACAGCCAATACAATTGTAAATCCTATTATTAAAACAGTTGCAATTAATGGACTAATTCCTTTTTTATTCATTCTTTTCTCCGAAAATCATATCTAAATTAAGTATCAATAGAAATAAATTGATAAATAATAAAATGAGATGAATAAGATAATAATTTACAGATGTGGTAATAAATAATCCATAGATTGAGTTTATAATAACTAAAGAAGATAAACTAAATCCCAAATAGTTCAAAGTTTTCATTTTACCTCAAAATAAAAAAAATTAAAGAGAATTATTGTTTGTTATATCCAAACAGACTTTCTCTCCATTGTATTTAAAGCAACCATCTATGTTGATATTATTTTCATCATAAGTCACTTTAAATGTTGTTTTTATTGCTTGTCTCTTAACTCCACTTCCAGATATAACAACTGTAGATGGAAGATTCAAGACATTTACTCCATTCTTCACAACAAAGTTTCTTGGCTTTATATGCTTTGAATTTATTACCAAAGCAACTTCTCCATTGTAAGCCCTGAACTTTAGTGTATTTCTTTCGTTGAACTTTAGGCTGGATTTGGTTAACACTTCTTTAAAGTCATCTCCATTCACTAAAATCTCATCAACACTATCGCTTTCGTGCCTTATTGTTCTTGCTTCAGCTAACCCTACTGACATTAGTGATAATATCAATAATGTGCTGAACAGCATACTTATTGTTTTTTTCATTTTTTGTTCCCCCTATTGTTTTTATATTCTTTTTTGATAATATCATATACTTTCTTACTTATATGATTATTAAATTTTGTTTCATCAATTCTGCTTAATTTTCCATCATCATATTTAAACTTGAATTTTTTTGATTTTGTGTTATCACTTATCATTTTATAAAGTCTTTTTGATATTGGAATTATTAACCTAATTTTTTCCAATTCTTGATAATATTTCTTATTTCTTTCGGATGTCCATAAAAATAAATTAACTAAACCTAATGAAATAATATAACTCAAAAATAAAAAACTTAAAATTATACCAAGATTTAAAATTCCTCCAAATACTAATCCTTTTTCCCTTAATATTTCATTCATAGATTCAAAAATGCCTTCAACATTCTTATTATAAATTGTAAAAGATATAAATATAAAAATAATCCAAATTGCTACTTTCCGTAATGTATTATGTTTTATTTTTAAATAATCCATCTTACTTTCTTCTATTCCTCCACTTTAAACTTTTTCTTCTTTATCCATTACTAATAAAAAAAGACCAATGGCTACTATTAAAACCCCAACTATCCACATCCAGATTATCGGGCTTCCATCTGGAGACCTTATTTTTTCTTCAATCCCAATTTTTTCTTCAATCCCAATTAAAATTGAAAGTATTATTATTAAAATTGGAAGTATTATTAATACCCACCCTATCATTTTTTGTTTATTCATTTTTTTACATCCACTAATTTTTTATAACTTATTTTTTCTAAGATAATTATATTTATGATACCAATTATAAAAAATCCTAATCCTAAAATAGCTAATATTTTTAAGAAACCCAATTCTAAAAATAATAAAATTATAAATATATAAATCAAAGGAACGGAAACTGTCTTAAGAGATATTTCTTCACTTTCATAATGACCATACCTTTTAATTCTAATATATTCAAAATATTTCTTGCATTCGTGGCAATATAATAAACTCTTATCTTCTGACTCAAATAACTTATGGTTACATTCTTTCATTTTTCCCCCACTATTTCAAAACTATTTATAAAAAAATCAATCCATACATAAATATAAACAGTAGCTAATATAAATAAAGATATAAAAAATAAGAAAGTGAAAGGTGTTGATTCTAATGTCTTTGGAGCTGATTTATTTATAGTAGGAATTAAACTTAATACAATAAATCCAACCAAATTTCCTTGATTTTGAATCTTTAATTTATATTTCATTTTTTTTAATTTTTTCTCTAAAACCACATCTCCTACATACTTTTTCTTCTTTAGTAGTGTAAATATTTTTTGAGCCACAATTTAAACATTTTAATCTCATATCACTCCTCCTTTAGAATTAATATTTATTTTCACACTCACACACAAGTATTATAAGTATATAAATATTATTATAATAAAGAATATAATTACTATAAAGTAGTATTACACTTAATATGGGTTAAGCGTAATGTTAAACTAATTTTCTCCATTTTCTTTAATCTTAATTATACGAACTCCTTTATGTTGCTTTGTTCTAATCTTTTATTTGCCATATCGCAATACTCTTTGTTAATTTCAAATCCGATAAAGTTTCTATTTAACTGCTTACACGCTATAGCTGTAGTTCCACTTCCCATAAATGGGTCTAAGACTAAATTGTTTGGATTTGATGAATTTTCTATTAAAATAGCCATCAGTTCAACAGGTTTTTCTGTATCATGTATATTATTTCCATCATCTATTCTATGATTAATCTCAAAGCATATGCTACCAACCCAATTACTTATATCCATCTTTTTTTTACATATATCACATTCAATTATTTTTTTATCTTTCATTTTTCCTCCAGCTTTTGTTTTAGTTTTTCCAAATTCTTTAAAGCAAACCTTATAACATGATATGCTTTATGATTTATATCAACTAATTTTTTCCGTTCGCCTTCCAACCAATTATAATATTTATCAATCAACTCCAGAAACTCCTTGTCTTTTGCTTTTGATGTTAATCCTATCAACATTTCTGAACTACCAGCTCCCCCATACTCTCTTATCCATTCTATCGCTTCTTTTTTGATTTGCTCTAAAAGTTCAGCTTTCTTTTTTATCTCATCTGTTTTCATTTTTCCTCCCAAACATTATCTAATTTTAATGGTTTTAATTTTCTCGTCCATCCATAACATTCCCATTCTCCTTTGCATAACTTTCCTTGAGAAAAATGTCTTTTCTTTGGTTGAAGAAAAAACTCTTCTTGATTGCAAATATTACATCTCCAAGATTTTATTATACAATTCATTTTTCCTCCAGCTTTTTCCTTTGTATTTCTAATTTATCAATTATAGCCCATAAAATGTTTTCAACTCTATTACTATGACTTTCACTATTAATTATTTTAGCTAAATCATACTGAAATTTACTAATCATATCTTGGATTTCTTTTATTGTTTTCATCTTTTAGATTGACTCCTATATTCCGATACTGAAAAAAACATAGAGATAAAGCCTAAAAGAACCAAAAAATAACCCATCAAATAAGCTATGGTAAATACCATAGAAACACCTGTCATCATTAAAATAAAACCAATAATGTAATCGAACTTAAAATCAAGATACCTCTTTAATTTTTTAGTCATTCCAGAATCCTCTCCTGTTCTTTTTTGTTATCTTTTGAGATATATTCAACGAAATTATTTATCTCTTTTTGTATATTTTCCTCTTTTACCCTTCCAATGCCGTTTACATATCCGCTTTTATAAACAATGAATGTAATCATTGATTTTGTTGGTTTTATCACAACTTTATTGTTTTTTATCATTAAAGCGTTGTCTAATTTTCCCAGTCTTTCTAAATATCCATCATTCATTCCAATCCTGAATGAAAAGCTTATCATATTTATTTTAAACATTTTCTCTCCTCTCCAATTGTCTGATTCTGGTATCAGCTTCATTTTTTATTGAATTTCTGAATTTGCCAATACCTTTCACTTCGTTTAATATATTCTCAACATTTTCTATTGTCTGGGAATCCCTTATTCTTATTATGCTATTTTCTTGCAAGTCTCTTCCCTTGTCTTCTTGTATGCTCTCAACTTCTATTACTGTTTCCCTCAAATATTCATCATCAACCTCAAATTCTTTGAAATTAGACCAAGAGCCTATATTAGATATTTTTTCCCTTGAATCTATTACATACTTCTGGTTATTATTTTCTAAAATATCCTTTCCAGTAGTATCTTTAATCTCTTCAAGGGCATTCTGGAATCCCCTTAATTTTTCTGTATGTCCTCCAGATTTTTGGACAGCTACATTAAAGCTGTCTTTGACCCATTGGTCTAAATCACTGCTATTTTTGATTTGACTGCCTAAATCAATGTTATTCTTTTTTGCCCACAAATATACATTTTCCGTTGTTATGTTAATATACCTCTTTCATTTTGCCCAGATATAAGGCTCTTTTTTCAGCCCATCTATCTTAAATCCAATCATATCCAGATAATAATTATGATAACAGCTAAAATTATCCTTTCTTTCCTCTCCTGTTCGGTATAACGATTTAGGCGGGTTTATTGGAATAATATTCCCATCAACTTCTTTTATCATTATTGAAGTCCTTAAAAATCTAAGACAGCTACTCTTCCTTAGCCCTATTTTTTTATAGGCTTTTAACAGCCTTTCTTTTGATATGATTTTTGTTGATAATACTGCTATATTATCATCTTCCATCTGGATGTAGTATAAAGGCTCTAAATTCATTAATTTTCCCACTTTTTCCATTACTTTAGCTTTATCTAAGTTATCAAACTTATGATAAAAAACATAGCTTTTCTTGTATTTGTTTATCATATAATTATAGATAATTGGGATAGTGGGAGGGGACAGTGCCTCCCCCCTATTCATTAGATTGACTTTGTTTTTAGTTTCATTGCCTTTCAGCTCCTCTGTCCCCCCTAATACGCTTTGTATAGGAACATGATGACTCCATTCTTCTCTTTTGGAATTATAAGTAGTTAAATATCTTACAACCCTCCCTTTGTGCGGAACTAAAGAAATATTATAATCAAAATCTATTCCCTTGTTCTTTAAGTTAATGGCTAAAGACTTTGCTTTCTGTTGATTCAGTTTTGGGATAGAGTATCTTATTTGAAACCCACCGCCACTAAAACCAATATAATCATAATCAGGCATAATTTCTATTGCTTTCTTCACTTCTTTTTCATTTATTTCATCTATATCTATTATAAAATTAGTTTTAAATATCCTTTTCCTGTAGCAATAATTATAGCAGTTTAATGAATAATATACTTCTGCTGGTTGTAATTCTAATAATTTTTCTTTTAGTTTTTGAAGATTATGAACATGAAATGATTTCCATTTATTTTCTTGAGTTTTTATTTTTATCTCCCTCCATTTGATTAAATCAACCTCCCATAAATCCTGTAAGTTATTTTTATTGTATATTTGCTTTAGTTCTATATTACTCATTTCGCATTTCCTTCTGCTTTTATTTGGTCTTCTTTAATTTGTCCAGCTCATCCTTATCGCAATACAGCACATAAAATCCTTTTTCATCAGATGCTATGGACTTTATTATAAGGTTCTCGGAACTAATAAATTTTTCTACATCTTTGCCATATCCCTCAAATACTTTTATTCTGTCTAATTTCATTTTTTTCCTCCTATAGTTTTTCTTTATTTGTTAAATTATATAACTCTTTGGCATACCTAATTATATCTTTTGGGTCGCCTTTAATCTGCATCCCTGCAACCTTAATGCATACTTGAAATAGTATCTTATCACTTTTGTTATTTTCTGGAGACCCCTTCGTTTCTTGTGGAGATTCTTTTACATCAAAGTCTATTATAATAAAATCTTTTTTCCCTTTCTCTATTTCCATATCTATTGCCATTCCTTTATAGTCAGTATCTTTCAATTTCATAAACTCTTCTATAAGGCTTGGAATTGGATTATACCAAGATTCATCCCCTTCTATCTTTACTCCCCCTGTTTTGGCAATTAAGCTAAGTTTTCCTGTTTTTTCCATCATAACCTCCTTATTTCTAAATAATCAAAAACATCTACTTTTACTTCTGGCTTCATGACAAACACTAATATCTTGTCTTTTGGGAGATTTTGCAATATCCTTGATGTATTTTCCTGAACTTCTTTTTCATCTATCATTATAAATACCCCCTAAAATCCAAATTTGAATTATTATCTCTTGGACATCTGATTGTTTTTGTGTTCTTATCCTTTCTTGAAACTATTATTTCTCTTTTGCATTTATGGCAGAAATATTTTAATTTAGTCTTTCCCCAAGAGTATTCAAATTCACTTGTATATATTTTTGTTTTTTTCATCTTTTTTTGTCAGAAGAATAAGGTCATGTGAAAAAGAGGTCGTTCGCTTTCAGAACGAGATAGCATTATTTTCCTCTTGACATTAGCTTTTTTATTATATCTTCTTCCACATCATATTCTTTTTTGCTTTTGATATGATTTCCCATTATTTCATAAATAGCAAGATGCAATGCTTCATGCCCTATTGTATTGGTAATCAATTTTATCATCCTTTCTTGATATGCGGATTTATGCAACATTAAGTTAATCCCTATTGATTTTATGAACGGCTGGGAATATCCCATCTCATATTTTCCAGTCAAAGCAAATTGAGTATGCCTTTGATATACTCTTTTCTTGAAGTAGTAATAGCTAACTATTGAAAACAAGGGAATTATTCGGTTTATAATTTTAATAGTTAAATCCCAATTATTCTTATCTTCTTCTATCAAATCACTTATTTGTTCTTTGATATATTTTCTAAAGCTTGTGAAAAACTTAATTTCCATTTCCAACTCCAAAATTCTCTAATGTAGATGGGATATATCCGCAGTTTATACATTTTATTTTTCCTTTAAAATAATCTCTTTGAAACAGCTCATTGCATTCAGGACACCTTATTTCTTTCTTTTTCCCAATTACCATTTTAATATTCCAACCTCTTCTGCCCCATGTATATCCTTGTCCAATGATGGAGGCGAACCCCATATTGTTTGTCTGAGTTAGTTTTTCCACTAAAGTATAATTCTTCCCTTTTATCCAAAAATTCCCTTATTGTTATAATAACATAAAATGGCTCATCTTCCCATTCTGTCAAAGTCCATTGGAACTTCTCACATCCCAGTTTAACAAGCTCTTTCAAGATGGTTTGTGAAATTCCAAGCATCCCTGAGTATTTCGGATGTAAAAACTGCTGATTTTTATTAATAACCCTATAATATGTCTTTGTATCTGTATCATATATTCCTACTTGTTTTCCATTGAAATATTGAGGAATGCTTACCATTTTCAACCTTTGTCCATTAATTCGTGGTAATCAATAATTATTTTTATCTTGTTCATTTTTTATGCTTCCTCTTGAATCTTACCCCGAGAGCGGGATGCGAGTACTGAGGGTCCCTATTGCAATCGAGGTAAACCCTATCGGAAAAAGCAACGAACCTCGCAACAAATCCTTTCTTTCTGTTAAAATCAAAAGGCTGTTGGATAAAAAAATCATCTTTATCAGAAGAGCCATCCATCTTCAGTATTTTAGAATATTTCTTATGGTTTGCTAAAATTATGCATTCATCAATAGTCAATAGTTCTTCTTCTCTCTCATTTAATTTTAAGTCATTCCAAAATTTATTTTTGTCGTGGACTTCAGTTTCAATGTCTATGCCTAACTCTTTAACATATAGCCATTTATTATCCTTATTTTGTAACTTCTCAACTAATTCTATTAATTCTTTTTTGTTCATTTGTTTTAATATTTTCATTCTTTTACTCCCAATCATTTTTTAACCATTTTACAAAATCTTTTATCTGTTCTTTATTCTTAAAATTAATTACAGTTACTTCTAATTTCTTATTATCTACTTTATGTTTTCATTCATTTTTCCTCCTTTTTTTATTTATCTTAACCCTTTTCTGAATAGGAAAGCCTAATCTTCTTAATGCTTCTTTTTCTATTCTTGTTGTCTTTCTATATTTCATTTTTCCTCCAGCTTTTGCTTTTTATTTTTAATCAATCCAATAATTTATCCTTTCCCTTAATCTTCCATCTGACTTTGCTAACTTTTCAAGAGCATTTTCATATTCTGATTCTGTTAATCTCGTAAAGATTAGTTTTCTATCATCTGGATTTGGTTTAAACTTCAAAAAAGTTCCAGCTAAATGCTTTAATAAATAAGTCTGTGATGTGCCTCTCGCCCTATATGTTAATTTAAAATAGTCATACATTTTTTATCCTACTTTTCTAAATTTCTTCGTATCCGTATCTGTAGCAATAAAATCATCCAAATCTTCTAAGTTATAATCTTCTTGTGAATCAACTTTTACTGCAAACTCACAGATATTTTTTATATACTTTCTTATTGGATGAATTTGCTTTTTATATTTATCAAATAAATCTATTTTATCTTCATCAGTTGTAAGTATATCTATCTCAAAATCACTTTCTATATTACAACCAATCCCAAATTCAGATAAATCCTCATCTGGTATTTTTATTAATACATCCTTTAAATCTTTTAATGTTCCAATTCTCATTTTAGTTTTCATTTTTCCTCCAGCTTTTTTTTGTCTATTATCTTAAATTCTTGAAAAACCATCAATAACAAATTGTGCAACACCATCCTCACCAATCTGGTCTTCTAATACCTCTAAAACTTGTTTAGGTGTTTTCGGATTACTTAAACAAGGCAACGGTATTGCTTTTTCTTTATCAATTACCAAATACCATACACTATCTTTGCTTGGTTTCTCAACTACAATTTTTTGTTTGCCTCTTCTCGGATGAGTTGGCAATTCAAATGTTTTCGTTTCCATTCATTTTTCCTCCAGCTTTTTCCTTTGTATTTCTAATTTATCAATTATAGCCCATAAAATGTTTTCAACTCTATTACTATGACTTTCACTATTAATTATTTTAGCTAAATCATACTGAAATTTACTAATCATATCTTGGATTTCTTTTATTGTTTTCATTCTTTTTCCTCCCTATCATCTTCACATTCATTGCAAAAGGGAGGTCTAAATTGTCCATTTTCTTCGCATATACTTTTAAACATACAATCTTTTGGATTATGTTTCATTCTTTTTCCTCCTTTAGCTTTTGTTTTAGCTCTTCTAATTCCATAATAATCAATCTAATTCTGCTACCTTCTGAATCTATTTGATGTTCTTTTAAATAATTAATTCTATTATCAATCATCTCTATAAACTCCTTGTCCTTTGCTTTTGAGGTTTCCTCTATTATAATTGGAATTTTCTTTTCTAACCATTCTAATTCACTCATTGTTGCATATTTCTTTTTTATCTCATCTGGGTTCATTCAAACTCCTTCAATAATCTTTTCAAGGCTTTCAAATCAAAATAAATAATCCCTTGTTTGTTAACTATGCATATAACTTTTCTTTTAGTGTTACTCCATTGTCCAAGTCCAATAAATGCTTTTTTAGATGATTTTGATTTATCCTTTAATTGATAAGGATATTCCCATTTGTATGTTTGTTTTCCCAGCAATTCTTTTTCATTGTCAGAAACACAAATATAATGATAACATTCCCTTAATATTCTTGCTTCATTGATTTTCATTTTTCCTCCAGCTTTTGCTTCTTATTTTTAATCATGTAAAAAATATTACCCATACAGCCCAAATAGTAGACAATATTATTATTACAGCTAATAATTCTAAAGTTTCTTGTTTCATCTTCTACTTCCTTTATCATAAAACACATTTTTACTTTTTTTTATTCCTATTGGCGGTCTTGTAGCATAAGGAAAATCTTTTATATATTCCAACTCTTTTATTATTCTATTAATCCTTAACTTCATATTTCTAATTAAACTATCTTTATTGAAATTTGCTCTTGACTGCCTCTTTATTATTTGTCTTAGTAATTGTTCTTTTCCTTTCATTCTTTTTCCTTTCTTGTTTTATTGATATAATCTTCAAGATACGCCTTTAGGACATCCCAGACAGTAGTCTTATTCCTTTTTATGTGATAGACAAATTCAATCCATTTCTTTCTTGCGTCTTTGCCTTCAAATGTTATTCTTTCTTTTCCTTTTGTTGTTGCCATAATTTTCTCCTTTATCTTCTTATATATCTTATAAGTATATAAAGATTATTATTATAAAGAATATAATTACTATAAAGTAGTATTACATTTAATATATGTTATGAGTAATATTGTGAACTACTTACACCAAAACTTTGTTTTGGAATAAGCTTCCTATTTCTTTGACGGAAGTTACCATTGGCAGAGCTTCCATCTCCATAGGCGTTGATTCGGGCAATTCCTGCCCTATTTTTATAAGCATAAGCCTTTTTATCTCCAATGCTGAATTGTAGTCTCTGGGGGCAATAAAACCACAATTAGGACATTTATGTTCCCTATCCCATAATTCCTTATTTACTATTTCTTGGCATTGGCTACATCTTTGCGTAGTCCCTTTATAATTTACAGGCAGATATAGTTTACCCGCATTTTCAGCTTTGTAAGAAATAAACTGCCTGAACCTTCCCCAACAAGCATCTAAAATATGCTTTGATAATTTGTTATGAACCATATTGATTATAGGCATATCTTCCATACCTATAGCATCATAAGTATTTATATAATGCCTTGATAGCTTATGAGCAAAATCGTCTCTTGTGTTTACTAACCTTTCGTACCCCCTTGCTACTATAAGTCTTGCTTTTATCCTATTATTGCTTCCTTTCTTCTTCCTGCTTAATTTTCTTTGAAGATGGGCAAGTTTTTCTGCTTTCTTTTTAAGATGTCTTGGATTTATGACCTTATGATTATCGCTGTCATAAACTAAATCAATAATCCCTAAATCAATGCCAACAACTTTCTTTATTTTATGTCTTGGTATTGTTATATTTTTTTCTTCTATTATAGAGGCATACCATTTTCCTGAAGACTCCCTTTTGATTGTGATTTGTTTTATTTTTCCTTTAATATCCCTATGGCATATTATAGGGATATTTCCTATTTTAGAAAGCCATAATGTCTGGCATCTTTTGCTTGTTTGTATTAGTTTGAATCCAGATTGGTTATATGAGAAAGTCTTGAACCATCCTTTTCCCTTGAACCTCAATCTTCCAACCTTTCTTTTGCCTTTTGATTTTGATAATGCCCGTAAGTTTGAGAATAGCCTATAACATTCATACTGCATTGCCTTTGAATGAAGTTTTTTGAAGCTTGAATCACATATCTTCATATCTGGGATAATGCCTTGTATCTGCGATTTATCTATCTCTTTTTGTCTGTTTAGTTCAGCCAAAAGAGTATTATAAGTCTGTCTATGTAATTCTAAATTGTCCAATAATTTAGATTCTATTTCCTTATTAGGATATAACCTAAATCTACTTGTTATTTGCATTTTGACTTTCTACATATTTTTTCAGTTGGTCTAATGTTGTTTGACCCGTTGTTATAAGACAATACGATTTTGACCAAAAAACATCATTCCAGAGTTTCTTTTTTACTTCTGGAAATCTATGCCTTATGGCGTTTGATGTTGCCCCTTTAAGAGCATTTATGAATTTTACTAAATCTGTTTTCGGAGTTGTTTTGAATAATATATGTGTGTGGTCTTTATCACATTCTTGGTTTAAGATTGTTACTTCAAATCCTCCTGCTATTTTCTTTGTTCTATCCTTGAGTTCATTTATTATTTCCCGCGTATCTAATACTTTTCTTCTATATTTGATACAGATTATCAGATGGTAATTTAATATATATACTGAACTGAATGACTTATCAAATTCATATTTTTTCTTCATAGCAATCTATGATATATTGCAAGTATATAAATGTTTTGGTTATGCCAATTCATCTGACACCAAATTATCCAAATTTGGAATCAGACTTCTTGGCTATGACATTAAATTTGAACCGATAACTTTATTAATTCTAAAATTATCTAATTAATGTGGTTAATCTAAGGCCAAAGGTTAGCCATTTCCACATAAGGAGAAAATATGACCCCTGTCGTTCAATGTGGTGGACGGCAGATGAGTAATTAATTCCATAGGATTAAAACAAAACTAATCACAATTTTTTGGTTGCCACCAATTACTAAATTTGAAATCATCAGTTATTTAAGGGAGTAGGCTTATATTTACCTTTCCAAATAAGGAAGATAACAAATAGACTTTATAGGATGTTATTTGGGCTACCAAGTCGCCTATAAGGGATGAGGGGCGTTGCCCATTTTAAATTTGAAAATGTATAGTTCAAAACGGATGTTCTTTATATTAACCTTATTAAAATTTTTATCTATGGCTCTATTCCTTTATGTGTCCTATATAGCTATAACAACCTCAAATTTAATGAAATGATAACCTGTATAAGATGTCTGGAAGATAAGGATTTAAGAGAGATTGAATTTAATGATGTTCTTATGGGCTATGTCTGTAAAGACAGGAATAAGTGTGATAAAACCATTTTCATAAAAGGAAGATACTAAACTTGATTTACTTATTAAGAATTAATTAAGAATAAATTTTATCTATGCTTTTTAAACTATCTTTCTGCCCCTGTATATATCCCTTATTATAGCTTATATCTTTTTCTATTGCTATCAATTTTATTAAAGCATTTTTAAGTTTTTTATCAATAGTTTCTAAATTATTGATTAATTTTTCTGTTTCCATTTTAAACTACTTCAACTTTTTCTACTCTTTGAAAATTAATACCAAAAATATATAATCTCTTATTCTTTATTCTTTGTAATTGGTTAGATACTTTCTCCAAATTATGCTCATTATAATCTAATAATATTGGAGGCGTATTATCATCAAAATAAATCTTAAATTGTTTAAATCCATTTCTCTCTTTTTCTTCTTGTTCTTCTATTATCTTTAAATAACATTCTCTATGAACAAAACCACCATTTATGCTTTCATAATTGTCCTTAAGTGGCTTATAACATCTTATACAATTCATTATTACCAACCTTCCTTTATTTCTTTTATTGTTAATGTGGCTAAAAAACCATCAAATAAACCTAAAGTTATATCTTTGGCTCTATTCTTATGTCCTTTAGGAAGAAAGCAATAATCACCATCTCCTTTTTGTAATATTCTTCCTTTTAATTCCCTTTTTACATTAATAAAATCGTTAGTGCTATCTGTTATTATAATTACTTTCTTGTCCTTAAATTTACTGAAATAATTATTTTCTTCTTCTCTTTTTTGTTGTATTTCTTCTTTATTAAACTGAACCATTTTTTCCTCCAATAGTTTTATAAAGTGAGAGGGGGATTTTACAAATAAACTAATTATCTTTATGTTTAATAATCTTATCTTATCCCCCTATTAGAAATGATTATGATTTTTGATTTATTTTAAGTTATTTTCTTTATCTCCTCTTTCAATCTTTCCTCAAAAAATTCTCTTATGCTATCCTCATCAATTATAATCTTATTATTTTCCTCATCAGTAATATAGTATATTGGAATTTCCATATACTTACTTTTTACAGATTTTAATTTTTCCATTTATTCCACCTCTTTATAATTATCATACATTTCATTCTGCTCATTTTAACACCCCTTATTTTTTAAAGATGGATATATCTTACATTCAATTTTATTCAATATACAAAAGTATTGAATATCAAATGCTTTTGTTAATTCCTCTTGTATTTCATATTCTATTTCAACTTTCATTTTAATCAACCTCTAATAACTTAATCTTATTCCTTTTATATTGTTTTCATCAACTAATACTATCTTAATCTCATCTTTATCACTTAACATATTTTCTAATACTTCTGTTACTTTCTTTAGAATATTTTTTTTATCTGTTTTTATATCTATAATGAAAGTATATTTTTCAAATGATTTCATTTTAATCCTCCTTAACTTGTTCTTATCATAAATTCAATTTCTTTAACCATTTGTTTATATCTCGTTGTCTTTTGAAAATCTTTAGTTTCCTCACCATCAAAAGAAGATAAATAAGAAACACAATAATCTAAAATCTCCTTTGCTTTTAATTTATTTTCAATAGCCATTTTAAACCCCCTCAACTTTACTTAATATTTCTTCACATAAATCATTAAACTCTTTTATGTCTAAACCTTGTGCTATGTAATCATTAGTAGATAAAGAAGAAAAGACTAAATCATCTCTTAAATCCATCAACATCTTTAAATCATTCTTCATTAGAAATTTATCATTATCACTTGTGCTTTCACTTATCCACATACATAAATCTTCTATCAACTGCTCTCTATCTCTTATGATACAATCAACTTTTTCAAATACTTCTCTATCTATTAATATATCATTAATATATGCGTTTCCTTCATCGTCTATTTCTAATTCAAATTTAAGTTTAGTTTTTAACATCTTTTAGTCCTCCCATATTTTTCCCTCCATATTTCTTATAATCAACATTAAGCGAAATACTTATAATCCATAATCCATTTTATATCTAAACTTAAAATTATTATCTTCAATACAACTTAATTTTATAAAATATTCAATTTTATCTTTATCATTTTCAACGCCCTCAAATTTAATTATATAATTGTATTCTTGGTTATTATTTTCATTAGTAGCATATAAACCACCACATTCATTTTTAAATTCCTTAACTAATTGTAAAGCAAAACAACCAATACCATTACATAATATTTTATTGTTCTTTTTTGCTTCTTCTTCTTTTATAGAAGAAATACCATTTACTATAATACACTTATTTATGAAGTTTTTAAGTTCAGTTCCCCAACTATTTGTATCTCCATCATCTTGTTTATACAGCCCCATAATAAATTCTTTTTCATAATATATTTTTGTTGTGCTTCTTGTTCCCATTTTGTTTTACCTCCAATTAATTTTATATTCTTTACCATAACCTCCATTAAATATACTTTTGTCTCCCAATAGAGTTAATAAAAGCATAATTGCTTTATCTAAAGCCATAACATTATTATAATCTCCCTTACCATCAAAAGTATCTAATCTAACAATAGAAGAAGATAACCCAAATTTAAATCTAATTCCTCTAACATCTTTAGCAAATGGGTGTTTTATACTGCTTATCTTTATATTTCTTTTTTCCAAATAACCTTTATAATTCCCTTTATAGTCTAATTTCTTATACCCCATATTCCACCAATATATACTTATCTCTTTTTTTAGTGCTTCATTTAACATTTCAATCTTTCTCCTTTAAAATTTATTTTACCCCCTCTTCTTCAAATTTAAGTTCTTTCAACCTTTTCCAATCCAAAGATAAAACCATTAGTTCGCTTATCTTCATTTAATTTATTATTCATATAGCTTAAATCTTCCAAAGTGATTAAAACCTCTATTTCTCTCATTCCTAAATCGTTTTTTAATTTATATCTCATTCTTTAACACCTCGTTTAAGTTCTTTCAAATTTAAATAAAAAATTAAAAAAATCATCTTCTATAATCCCACCTTAATTTATGTAATAGTTCAATATTAATAAGGAATACAGAAGCATAGCATTTATTTAAATTTGGAGTTCCATAACCTTTAATATTAAAAATATTAAAATCTTCTTTGCTAACCATAAAAGCCCCAGAAGTTCCAAAATCAATATAAAAATACTTCTTCTTTTCCTTTAATGTTACTTTATAGTTATCTGTTAAAGTTCCATCAGGCTTAAAAAAACATTCATTAATAAAACCTTCTTCTTTTAATCTCTTTGCTTCTTCTTCGTTTAATCCTTTAATTACTTCGTTTAATCTGTCTTTTAAATCTAATACATAGTTTTTGTTTTCTTGTATTTGTTCCATTTAAACCACCTCTAAATATTTATAACAGATGCTTAATATCTCATTTGACGTAAATATGCTTTGTTCCTGTGTATTATAAATAAAATCGATTAATTCTTTTTTGCTTAATTTATTTAAGTCCTCTTTGAAAACGCTTATATTTCCATTTTCATAATTATCTATTAATTCTCTTTGTTTTTCGTTTAGTTCCATTTTAAGCACCACCATAATCTTTTATTATCTGTTTTCATTTTTCCTCTTGATTTTAACTCTTTTCTGAATAGGAAATCCTAATTTTCTTAATACTTCTTTTTCTAATTTTGTAGTTTTTCTATATTCCATTTTATCCACTCCCTTTTATTTAGTCTTCATTAACTCTTGGTGCTAAAATAATACTATAATTAAAATTATCAATTCCTTTATAGCTTAATCTTAATGGATATTGTTTATTTAACTCTAAAACTATATTATCAGTTATCTTATCGGTTATCATTCCTTTAAGAAATTCCACGCTGTATTTATTGATAAATTCGTTATCAGTAGATATAAATAAATCTTCTTCATAATCCTTTAAATCTAACTTAATGTTTATGCTGTTGCTGTTGCTAAAAAATACTATATATTCTTTATTGACTTCTATATTAAGAGTATCTATTTCTTTATTGAAGTTTTTTATAATATCCTTTAGTATCTTGCTGTTAATTATTATTTTAGTTTTAAAATTAAGATTACCCTTATTCTTATTATCTTCTACTTCTATTAAAGCAATATTAAAAGTAGTTTTAACGCCATTTAACTTAATTAAGTTAAGCTTATTATCTTCTATGTTAAACCTTAAAGTATCTTTTTTAGCATTAACATTTTTTAAGACTTCTTTTAAGCTGTCTAAATTTAAGCCTATATTAAAAGGTTTGTCTAATTCATATTCCACGAAATTACTATTAAAAAACTCTAATGTATCCAAGCACACGTTAGCAGGTTCAATTTCATTTATATATAATTTATCCTTATCAAATTTAAGGTTTATTTCGTTAAGCCTATTATTCATATTTTTTATAATCTCTATAAAGCTTAATAAACTACTATCGCATAATATAAAACTATTTTTGCTTATATTTATTTGTTCCATCTTGCACCTTCTCAAATTTAATATATGATTATAGCTTAAAAGCTATATAATAACATTAACTTTTTAAATTAAATAATCTTCTGCAATTAAATCCACATAAATAAACTTTTTTATGATTAAAGTATAAATCTTTTAAAGTATCTATCTGGCGATTACAATATCTGCATTTTTTTATATTATTCATTTAAATCAATCTCTTTATAGATAAATCTATTTTTTAACTCTTGGATATTTTTATAAAATGCTTTATGAGTTTTGTATTTAGCACCATTATAAAACCAAGCTTTTTTATTATTAGAATAAAAAAAGCCTATTTCTTTTAGCTTATCTTTTATTTTAAAAGTATCTCCAGATAACCATAACCAAGAGCCTATTATTTCTATTTTAATATTATCTACTTTTAAGCCCTTTATTTGTTGTATTATATCATTCATTTTAAGCACACTCCACTATTTTTAATTATCATTTAAAGAGTAAAACTCTTTTTTATTAAATATAATGCTATCTAATATTTTTAAATTTAATATCTCACAGCCTTTTTTTAAATAGTCATAAATCTTAATATCTTCTTGGCTCGGTGTTAAACTACTACTTGGGTGATTATGAGCCACTATTATACTATTTGAATTGTTTAATAAAGCACTTCTAAATAAAGTTTTAAAATCTATAAGACAACTATTTAAACCGCCTTTAAATAATACCTCTTTATGTATTATCTTGTTTTTAGTATTTAAGCATATTAAAATAAAATTCTCTTGATTATAATCAATATTAATCTTTTTTATATTTTTAAATAATTCAATAGGTGAGTTAATGCCTTTATCTTCTTTTAATATTAATAATTGCTCCATTTAAACCATCTCCCTTAATTTTTCAAATTGTTTCTTTAAGTCCTTTTGCGTAGTATATCCTTTTATAGCATTATTATTTAAATCAATAATAAGCTCATTATCCTTTATCATTTGATTTATGCTTTTCATTTTATACCTCTTATTATCCTTTTTCTATTATGGCTAAAAAATCAAATGCCATATAATTTTACTACTAAAAAAAAATAATAATTAAAGAGTTTATTCGGTTTGTGTTTTAGATTCTATATAATCCACAAATTTTTTAACACCTATCTTTGTATGGTATCATACAATCTTCTTTTTGGCACTCTTCCTTGATAGCTTTTTCTATTTGTCTCCAATTAGTTTTTATTATTAAATCTTTTTTCATTTTTTTGCCTCCCATTAATATAATAAAAAGAGAGTTTTTAACTCTCTCTTTTTTTTAACTTCTTTTTTTGCCGTCGTAAGTTAATAACGACTTATAAAACTTATAAGTTAGATAAGTATATAAATGTTTTGATAATAGAAAATATATATTAAAAATATATAATTACTTTATAGTAAATACTAAATTCTCACTTTTTAGCTTTTTTCGTTTTAATGACTAAATAAGAGTAAATAAGAATAAAAGCCAATTAGTCCCTATTAAGTAAAAACAAAGTC